>Ga0163152_10006890_pt1 | contig 12638 bp, 10 predicted proteins | sample OliLakLV19MP8IB2_FD_148635 | JGI IMG/M metagenome (GOLD analysis project Ga0163152, IMG submission 148635) | Freshwater microbial mat bacterial communities from Lake Vanda, McMurdo Dry Valleys, Antarctica - Oligotrophic Lake LV.19.MP8.IB-2 | ecosystem: Environmental > Aquatic > Freshwater >... | reverse complement strand
TGCTCGGTCGGCAGCGGCCGTTCGAGCGCTGCGCGGATTGCGTCGAGGAGTACGGGCTGTCTCATCGCGTGATCTGCTGACCAGCGCGCGACGGCCGCGACGACCTGGGGGTCGGGATCGTCGCGGACGGCATGGGCGAGCGCCTCTAGCCCGCGCGCGAGTAGCGCTGGATTCTGCTGGCCGGACGTCGCCGTCGCCACCGCCTGCGCCGCAGCCATGCGCCTCTCCCCAAGGTCCCCGGACTGCACGATCGTGAGTAGGCCGTTAAAGGCCTCCTCGGGCACGGCAGAGAGTCCGCCGGCACGGACGATCTCGGCCGCCATCCGGAGCACGTCAGGATCGTGAGTCTCTTGGATCACCGCCAAGAGCTCTGCGGACTTTTCCGGCTTCTGAGCGAGGTCCCGCCCGAGTTTCCACGCCGTCATCATCCGCTGCGAGTCGGGGAGGGCCGCGATCGCGCGGAGTTTTGAGCTCAGGTCAAGGCCGGAGTAGAGGATCGCGTCTATCGGGTCCATCGTCTCGAATGGTGCAAACTTCGCCTTCGTCTCCGTAAGCGCGTCCTGAGCCGCCTGTAAGCGAGCCCGAAGGGCGGCGACGCTGTCGGAGGAGTCCGAGGCGTTCCGACCGAGGAGCGCGGCCTCCCCGGGCGCAGGGGGAGCGACTCGATCTCCGTCGCTCGCGCTCTCGCGGTCCTGCTCGCCCTCTCCCGCGCTCCTGGATCGTAGGCCCAGCCAGAGGTTGCCGACGAGCGAGAGCGCGAGAATCGCCACAAGGATACGTATTCGCATGCGAGCGTCCTCCCAAGTCGTGCAAGCCTACTTCCCCCGCGAGCGCCGGCCGGCGTGCAGACGTTGGCGCGGACCGCCGCGGCAAGGGGCGTGACCTCCGGTGCGTGACCCGAACCTACCTTGGGCCAGCGACAGCCGCAACGCGCTGAAACCACGGCGCTTGCGCGCGACCTGCCCCCCGGTGTGTACCGCCCGTCCCGGCACGTCCGGGGCGCGCGTTCCCCCTACGCCGCGCGATCCGGCGTCGAACGGGCGCGGATCGGGCGTCGATCGGGAACGTTGGCTCGCCAACTCCAGCACATGTGCTGGGACGGACCGCTCCCTACGACTGGCGCGCGTCAGAGCGCGAGAACGGGAAACGCCGTAAACCGCGCCCCAATGGGCGTTTACGTGCGGTATGAATGGCGGGAGTGGCGGGACTCGAACCCGTGACCTCCGGCTTGACAGGCCGATCAGGACAAACAGAGGTAAGACGCGACAAAGTAGATGGTTACGGCGGATGTACGCCCCCGGGTAGGTCACCCCGGACTCCCCGATAACTCCCCGATCAGCGCCCGTTTTCGGAGGCGTGCTGGGACGGGTGCTGGTACGCCGCAGACCCCTACGTCTCGGGACCGTCCCCCGCGACGGGTAGGCTCCCGTCCCCCCCGAAGCCCAGACCAGGGGGCGTGCCAGGAGCCCACGAACGGCGGGGAGGCCCCGCCCGTCCGCGCCCGCGTCCGCGGTTCACGTCCCTCGGCTCCCGGCGACCCAGAGGACGGAACCCCATGCTGATCGTCGACCACGAGCGCCTGACCCGGTCCTTCTTCCGCGGCGTCAACTCCACCGCGCTCTTCCGCCGCTTCTTCGACGCCTACGGGGTCTCGGCGGCCATGGGCCTCGACGAGAAGGCGGGGCCCAACCAGATCCACGAGGCGTGGGAGAAGCTCGCCTGCCCGAACCGCGAGGAGATCGAGGAGTCGCTGTGCCAGATCAACGACATCGGCCGGGAGAAGGGACGCTTCGCGCTGCAGGAGCGGGCGATGCTCTGCGGCGTCGAGGGCTACGAGGACCTCACGCTGGAGAAGCTGGCGATCGTCCTCTTCCTCGACCACCGCGACGTCTTCGACGCCGCGTACGAGTTCCACACGCTCGAGAAGGCGGAGAACCTCCACACGCTGATCGGCCGGCACCCCGTGCCTTGCGAGCCGACGTCGGCGAGTATCGAGAAGTTCAAGGACGAGCTGGGCAAGGCGCTCCGGAACGAGGCGCACGGATCCCACTTGCTGGTCGAGCCGGCACGACGCCACGCGGAGAAGTGGATGGCCGCGATCCGGCACCAGACCTTCGTGAAGCCGGACCACGAGTTCGACGAGCGAGACGGAGAGAAGATCGTCACGCGCGACCGCCGCCCCGTCTACGAGATGGTCCTGATCTACTACCCCGGCAAGGGCGTCCTGAAGTTGAAGGCTGGGCGTGGCCGGAAGAAGGTCGAGCGGGCCGCCGCATGCTTCGCGACCGAGATCCTCGGCCAGACTCCGGCCTTCTTCCAGATCTGCAACGTCGTCAACTTCGCGCCGCTCCAAGAGCCTCACTTCTCCTTCGCCCCCGGGCCGAAGGACCACTTCGAGTCGGTCCGTCCCACGCGGATTCGGTTTCACAAGCACGCGCATCCGGGCGTCGAATACGAGGTCCACTGCAAGGAGCGCTACGACCGGGCGACCAACGTGCTCGAGCAGTTGGTCGCCGATGGCATCAACCTCTCCGAGATCGAAATCCAGGGCCTGAACTTGTGCTTCCAGTTCCCCGAAGGCAGCCGCGACACGCGCACCGTCGAGCTCGGGGTCCCCAACCGGAGCAGCCTCGACGAGACGGAACGGGACCGCCACATCGAACGCGCGCTGGCGCGCCGAGGAATCATCGACTATGCCGCGAGGGACCGCTTGGCCCGGGCTGGCCTGCCTGGATAGGCGGTTCGTCGCCGAGTTCTCCGGCGACGAGATCGACCGCCAGTTTCCGGGCGGGATCAGCGACGACCTGATCCGCGGCGGCGTCCTGGCCGACGCGGGGATCGCCTCGGAGATCGGGCGCTGCGTCTGCGACCTGCGGCGGCCCGAGTGCGTGTCCCGCGTGGACGTGAAGGGCGGAAAGTACTGGTCGATGTGCAGCGAGTACGGGCTGCCGGTCGAGGTCTCCCGAGCGCAGGTGCAGCGATACCGCTTCAACTGGAAGGCGTGGGCCGACTGGCTGCGGCGCAACAACGCTCTCGGTGGTCCGGGTCCGACGATGGGTGCTGGAACGCTGTTCGTGGGCAGCGGTAGCGTGGGCGGACGCGAGTACGGGCTCATCGCGGTGGCCCCCGGCTGCCTGCGTGCGGAAGACGTCGTCCTTCCGGAAGGCGCGCGCCGACGGGAACGCTCGCTCGTGGCGCTCGCCCTCGGTGAGCCCATGGACGATCTCTCCGCGGACGCAGTCGTGCCGATAGAAGCCCTCGGCCAGGACCTCACGACGCTCGACGTCGCCGCGCTCGAACGCGCGGTGGCGCCGAAGGAATCGGCCGACAACGCGTCGCGGTGGACGGGCCCGCCGCTGACGGCGAAGGAGGCCGCGTCGCGACTCGGATACGACTCCGGCCCCGCGCTCCTCAAGGCGGTGAGGCCCGAGCGGGTCCACGAGGGCGACCCTCTCTACATCCTTCGCCAACACGGCCCGGGCCGCACGCCTGGAGGCAAGTTCCGCGAGGACGCGGTGGCCCATGTGAAGGGCCTCTTGGGGAAGGCGGGACGAGAGTACGACGCTGGCGTCGGCAAGCGGATCGAGCAGGCACGGGCGGCCAAGGCCGCGACACCCCCGCCCGATCGCGCGGCGACGGAGCGCCGGCTGCTGCAGCGGCTCGCGCGGCAGGAGAAGAAGAAGCCGTAGGCCCGCGCTGCTGGGGCTGAGGCGGCGAACGGGGAAAGTTCCCGCGTCGTCCGCTCGCGGGGACGAGCGCGGACAACGCGGACGAACGCGGACAAAGACGGACGTTCCCGTCGCGTGCAGTAGGTGAGTCCTACTTTCACGCGCGTGCCCAGGCTGCGCCCTCTCCCGATCGACGACGCGCTCCTCGCCGCCGCCGAGGCCTGCGCGCTCGTCAAGGTTTCCCGCAGCCGATGGGACGCCTACGCGCGCCGCTTCCGCGCCCTCGTGCGCGGCCGCCGCATCGTCCAGGTGAACCCGCACGGGAAGGGCGTCGTGCGGTGGCTGCGTAGCGCGGTCGTCGCGCACATCCACCTCGAGCTCTCCTACGACCGCCCCGCACCTTCGGGCGACGTCGTCGACGACGTCACGGGAGGCGCCGCGTGACCGCCTGGCACCCATGGATGGCAAGGGCCCCTCCACGGTGACGCGTTCGAGGCGCAGCCCCATCGCAACTCTCTCGCAGGCCGGGGCCCCGCTCGCTCGGAACACCGAGTGGTCTGGGACGACAACGGCGGACCTCCCCGGCCTGCACTTCTCCAGCGAGGTCCTCGTGGTTGAGCCGGCGATGGATGACTCTCGCGGTCGCGTGCACGGGCGGGAGCGATCGATGACCGATGGCGCGACGGGCACGCCGGCGAGTACGGCACGACCCGACGGCGGCAGCTCGTCCGCTCCCAGGTCCGACGCGCATCCCTACGACGCGCGGCGGCCTTCGACCTGGCTTCCGCGCTGCAGCCGCTGTGGCCGGTGGATCGGGCCGCCGGGCGGTGCCGCGTTCGGCGGCGGGCAGACGTGGTGCGAGCCCTGCGCCGTGCGGATCGACTTGGCCCGCGGCGAAGGGCGGCCTCGATGACGGCGCCTCGCGTGCTCGCGCCCGACTTCGACGTCGTTCCCGCCGCGCTCCGGGGCCGTCGGCAGTGGGTCCTCTGGCGACTCCTCCACAAGGCCGGGGCGAAGAAGGCGACGAAGGTGCCCTACCAGCCCGGAGGTGCCGCCGCCTCCTCCACCGACCCCGCGACGTGGAGCACGTTCGACGACGTGCGGGCGGCGTACGAGGCCGGAGGTTTCGACGGCGTCGGGTTCGTCTTCGCCGCCGACGACCCGTTCGTCGGGATCGACCTCGACGGTTGCCGCGACGCCGGGACGGGCGAGTTGGCCCCATGGGCGCAGGCGGCGATCATGCGGTTCTCCACGTACTGCGAGGTGAGCCCGTCGGGCACGGGCATCCACCTCATCATGCAGGGCGCGCTCCCGCCGGGCGGCAGGAAGCGCGGCCCCGTCGAGTGCTACGAGCAGGAGCGCTACTTCACCGTCACGGCGCGCGCCCCCGACGGCGTCCCCGTCCGCGGGGTCGAGGATCGCGCGGCCGAGCTCGCGGCCTGGCACGCGGAGGCGTTTCCGCCGCAGGGAGAGCGCTCCCGTTCCCCGTCGCCCGACCCCGCGTCTCCGCCGGTCGATCACGACGACGAGCGGCTCCTCGAGCGCGCGCGCAATGCGAAGAACGGGAAGAAGTTCCGCTCCCTCTTCGACGAGGGCGACGCGACCGCGTACGGCTCGCAGTCCGAGGCGGACCTCGGGCTGTGCATGATCCTCGCCTTCTGGACTCACCGGGACGCCGCGCGCATCGACCGGCTGTTCCGGCGCTCGAAGCTGTTCCGCCCGAAGTGGGATGCGAGCGCCGGGCACGGGGAGACGTACGGCCAGCGGACCGTGAGGGTCGCGGTCGAGCGATCCGCCCCCGACCGGCCCGAGATCATCTTCTCTGGCCTCGGCGGCGACTGTCCCCTCCAACAGATCCTCCCCCCGGCCGTCGGCGCGTTGGCGAGGCGCTGCGCGGACACCGTCTACGCGCGCGGTGACGTGCTCTCGCGCGTCATCCGCACCGTCGAGCCCGGGGATGACGAGATCGAGCGGAGCGCGGCGCCGCGCATCGTGCGGCTCCCGGACTCCATCTTGAAGGAGCGCCTCGACGAGGCCGTTCGCTGGATCCGCGAGAAGAAGAACCGTCAAGGCGATGTGGTTCGCCTTGAGGAGTGGTGTCCGCGCCCGATCGTCGAGGCGATGCGCGACCGGGCGCACTGGCCCGGCGTGCGCCCGTTGCTCGGCGTCGTGACCGCCCCGACGCTGCGCTCCGACGGCTCGGTCCTCGACCGCCCGGGCTACGACCCGAAGACCGCGCTGATCTACGAGCCCGCCCGCGACTACGCCCCGGTGCCCGAGCGGCCCACCGACGCCGAGGTCGCCGCCGCCTACAAGGCGCTGCTCGCCCCGTTCCGGGAGTTCCCGCTCGCGACCCCGGCGGACGAGGCGACCGTGGCCGCGCTCATGCTCCAGATCGCGTGCCGCTTCGCCATCGCGGGCTCCGTCCCAATGACGGCGGTGATCGCGCCGGAGTTCGGGAGCGGCAAGACGCTGCTGGCCCAAGCCGCCACCCGCGCGATGACCGGCCACCCGCCCGACGCGATGCCGCCCGTGGGCGGGCGCCGCGCTGACGGCGAGTCGGAGATGCGCAAGCGCCTGACGACGGTGGTCATGGAGGCGCCGCGGGTGGCGCTCCTCGACAACGTCCCCGACGGCTCGACGCTGGAAAGCCCGAGTCTCGCCGCGCTCCTCACCACCGACCAGTGGACCGACCGCATCCTCGGCGTGAGTCGGCAGGTGACATTGCCGCACCGCGTCGTCTGGGTGGTGACGGGCAACAACATCCGCCTCGCCGGCGATCTCGGCCGGCGATCGCTCTCGATCCAGATCGACCCCGGCGTGGAGCGGCCGAGCCTGCGGACGTTCGAGGTCGGGGACCTGCTCGAGCACGTGCGGGAGGAGCATCCCCGGCTGCTTGTCGCCGCGCTGACTGTGGCGCGCGGCTTCCACGTCGCCGGGTGTCCGGGCCACGGACTGCCGGCGCTCGGGATGTTCACCGCCTGGGACGCGCGCATCCGCGCGGCCGTCATCTGGGCGCACCGGCTGGCCGGCGGGGAGGCCGACCCGCTCGAAACCCAGGGGCGGCTGGTCGGCGAGGCTCCCGACCGGGAGGTACTGGCAGCGCTCCTCTCCGTGTGGCACTCGGAAGTTGGCGAAGATGTCAGCACGACGGCAGAGGTGGTGAAGCGCGCCGCCACGAGCTCGGGCCTCCACGACGCGATCATCGGCGTCGGGGCCGAGCACGGCGGGAAGCCGGACGCGCGGCGGCTCGGGAAGTACCTCCAGAAGGCGGCCGGGCGAGTGGTTCAGGGGCTGGTCGTCGAGCGTCGAGGGACACGCGACGGCCTCGCGCGCTGGGGCGTCCGGGTCACGGGCGACCGACCGAATCCTTCCGAGGATGGGGAGTGGAGTAGTGGAGTCAGTGGAGTAGGGCGGAGCCCTTCCCACTTCGTGTACGTACGCGGGGGCCCCGCCTGCCCGCGCGCGGGGACCGACCCGCAACACTCCACTTACTCCACTGACTCCACTTCCGACGACCCCGTCGAGGCGGCCGAGCGGGAGGCCATCCGGGAAGAGGCCGGTGGCGGCTCCCGCTGGCCTACGTGCCCGATCTGCACCCAGACGGACCGGCCCGCGGGCAGCGCCGCCGGGTGCCGGGTCTGCCGGGAGTTCCTCGCGGCGACGGGTGCCAGCGAGGACGGGGAACCGCTCTCGGCCCGGGACGGGAGGCCGTCATGACGGGGCCGGGCACGGCAGCCCTTACAGATCCGAAGCGGCCCCCGAAGGCCCGCTTCTCGGCCTGTCGGGGCGGCAGAAGGCCCTTGAGGGATCCCCCGGTCAGAGCCCTGATGCGACGCGACCGGTGGGGAGCGCCCCCGCCGCGAGGAGACAGACATGACGACGAAGAAGACCGCGAAGAAGGCCGCCCCGAAGAAGGTGGTGACGACCCCCGCGAAGGGGAAGGCGAAGAAGGTTCCGCCGACGCCGGCGACGACCGAGCCCCGCACCCGCGACCCGCGCCTGCCCCGCGCGGGCGGGATCCTGACCCGCACGTTCAACGGGAAGGAGATCAAGGTGGAGGTCCTCGACGCCGGGTTCCGGCACGACGGGAAGACGTGGCGCTCGCTCTCCGCGATCGCGAACGCGGTCAGCGGGACGAGCTGGAACGGGTTCCTGTTCTTCAACCTCCAGACGCGCGGGGCGAAGGCCGCCGCCGCAACGACGGCGGAGGCGAAGTGACCATGGCCTCGCGCGAGACGAACATGCGCCCCCTCCTTCGGGAGGGGGCCCTCTACTGGGCAGACAACGGCCGCGTGATCTGCGCGAAGTGCGCTGGCCAGTCGGCCCTTTACACGGGCCGCGACATCTCGGGTCAGAAGGTCGAGCGGATCAGCGTCGCCGAGGTGCGCGGCTGGCCCGACGACCTCGGGATCTTGCGGTGTGCGTCCGGATGCACGGCGCTCACCGCGGTCGCGGGGCCGGACGGGTGGCCTCTCGGGCGGGGGGACGTGTGGTGAAAATCGACCAGAAGACCCCGATCTGGGTCGTCACCGACCCGACGCCGCACTCGCCGCTGCCGGACCTGTTCTTCGAGTCGGCCCTCGACGGGCTTCGGCTCCAGTTCGCGGCCGCCGCTCCATGGACCAACGGCCGACGCTGTTGACGACCGGGGAGAAGGTACAGGAAGCCTTGCGGCACCGCCGCGTCCGGTTTCCCTCCAGATGGCCCCACTGAATCGTAGATTCTCTTGACGCCGCCGACTCACGCGAGTAACCTCGGCTCACGCAGGAATCCCCGTCATGAAGCGTCTCGCCATCCTGCTGTTCTTGGTACTGCTCGCGGGCTCTGCACCGCAGGCGCGCCGGGCCGAAGCTAGTTCTCCCACGCTGATGCTGGGCGTGGGCTGCGACCTGTTCGAGATCAGCAGCGGATCCGTAAACGTCTCGGTCCCGGAGGGCTTCTTCTCGCCGGGTTCCGACGCGTACTTCGGGAGCGTTCTCCTGCATGGTCAGCACATCGGAACTAGGGGCCCTTGGGAACTCGGGACCACAGACCTAGTTCTGGCACGTCGCTCCAAGATTGCGCTTCCGGATGCACCTTCATCGCAGAACGAGATCGTAAAGGCCATGGAACTCTCGGTCGTCGGTGGCCCGATCTCCGTGGTCGTCGGCGGCGTGTCTCAACTTTGGACCGTGAGGGTGGGACTGGACACCACAAAGCCTTTCCCGCATGGGGCGCTAGCACTCGCCCGAGATGGGGCGAGTAACGGCACATTCGACGCGACGCTGCCGATCCTGCCCGTGGTCACTTTCACGCGAATGGGCGTGACCAAGTCGTACACGATGTCGAGCACTACCTTATCCGGGGTCGCTGGAACGTGGACGACCGTGGACTTGTCCGATACCTCAGCGCTCGTCGCGACGAAGCTTCCTTTGGCATTCGCACTCTCGATTTCACTGACGTCCGCGGATCTCTCTCTCGTTTTGGTGGCGCCTGGCGCTGACCCTGCTGCGCCAGGGCCGGCGAGTATCGACAGCACGGCCACGGTTCACTCCACCGCCAAACTCGGCCGAGGCTGCTCTGTGGACGCCGGTGCTGCCATCGACGCGGGCGCGGTCGTTGGACCCGGGTGCCACATCGGCACCAACGCAACCATTGGGCCCAACGTGGTGCTCGGCAGCGGAACCACGGTCTCGGGGAGCTGCAGCGTCAACGCTGGCGCGTTTGTATCCAACAACTGCTCCATCGGATCCTCCTCGACGCTAGGTGCCGGCTGTTACCTCAGTAAGAACTGCACGACGGGAACCAATTGCGGCATCGCTTCGAACTGCAAGCTGTTGGACGGCGCGACTCTGGCTGATTCTGTCTTTATCGGCGGTGGCTGCCGGATCGGCGCGGGTTGCACTTTTGGTGCAGGCGCGTCGGTGAATGCTGGGTTGGAACTCGCGGCCGGGACCTCTGTGGCTGCTGGAGCCACGCAGTTCTCTTCCACATCCACCGACGTCAGTGGAGTATCGGTCAGTGCGCAGCCCGCCGTGGGGCCGCTCACTGGACTACCCGGGATTTTGGCCACCTGTATTCCCGTGGACGCACCTTCTCCGCCTGCTCCTCCGCCGACGGTTACTGAAGATCTTGAGAAACTTAAGGACGACATCGGGAGCGACAAGGCTAGATCCGATAAGGGCATTGGAGGTTCGGGGCCGCCATATGTGGAGAACGGCTACGATTGTGAGGACTACGCTGAGGCGCTGCGCGCCAAGTTGGCGAGCACACCCTATGGCTACAGCACTACATTCACTGTTGTGCGAACGGTGAAAAAGAACCCGGACTACGGTTGGTGGGACCAATATGGATTGGGTACCGATCCGGAGTACATACAGGTGAGTTCCCATTGCTTGGTCGACATCCACGTTGGTAATAGGGTGAGATGGTTGGAGGCTCAGATGTGCGGGCATCCGCCGCCTCTCAAATGGGGGGCGACGAACAATCCAAGCACGGACCTTGACAAGAACGACGATGGCAAAGTCACGTACGCGTCGGATGCCGGAACGGAGCCGACGGAGACCGCGCCCGACGGCACGGAGATTCGCGTCGAAGTCTACAGCAGCCAGGCCGACGCCAACGCGCACGGTGCGGCCGCCGGGGACGACTAAGTCGTGCGCGTGAACCTCGCGCGCGCTGCCTTAATTCTTTCTATAGCCATCCTCGGCGTCGCTTCGGTGCGAGGTGACGAGGCGCCGACCGGTCCCGATGCGCGCGCGCAAGATTCGAACGAGCAGATCCGAGGAACTGTCCAAGCCGTCTATACCAAGAACGAAGACAGAGCGAACTCCGTCAAGACGTACTATCTGTTTGAGATCTTGGTCAGCGCCCTTGAGAAGGGCGATTCATCGAAGGTTGGCGACCTGCTCTATGTGAGGGCATTCTCGATCGAGGCCAGGCCAGGGAAACTCCTTCCGACTGGGTCTTCAGGTCACAGGCCCCTTCCGAAGACTGGCGACAGGCTCCGTGTCTTCATAGTGAAGGGACCCTACTCTTCAACGGGTCAGACGGATTCCGGACGTTCTGCGTTCTATCCAGACGGCTTCGAGATTCTGCCCTGACGTCCACGACAGCCGCCTGGCCGCGCTCGGGGGTGCGCATGCCAGAATCTGGACGGAGTGCAAACGGGCCACCTGGTGGCCGTGGTGCTCAGTTTCGCGCGCGGTGACGGATGGCGCGCGGGCCGCACCCATGGTAGCCTCTGCATGCGCCTATCCCAGCGGGCGCGAGCCGAGGCAGCAGCATGCCGTCGAAGCCGCGCACTCTCGCTGGGATCCTATGCCCCCGTCGCCAGGCGGACCGGGCCTACAACCGTCTTCAGCGCGACCCCTACGTGCCAATGTCAGGTGCGAGAGGTAGGTCCTCGCAATTAGTGTCCAGGGCGGGGAGAACCAAGCCATGCGGAAGTCCCCGAACGTAGTGATGCCCACCCCCCCGGCCGAGAGCCCCCCGGGAGGGGGAGGCGAGCGAAGCGAGCCGACCCCGACCGGGGGGCTCTCGGCCGGGGCGCCCGTCCCGCCCACCGAGGTCGCGTTCCGCGGCCGGCGGCGCACGTTCACGGCCCAGTACAAGCTCGAGGTGCTCCAAGCACTCGATGCGTGCCGCGCCCCGGGCGAGGTCGGTGCCGTCCTGCGGCGCGAAGGCCTCTACTCGAGTCACGCCACCGCCTGGCGCCAACAACGCAAGGAGGGTGCCCTGGCGGCCCTCTCCGAGGTGCGCCGCGGGCGCAAGGGGAAGTCGGCCGAGCAGCGCGAGAACGAGCAACTCACCAAGCAGGTCGCCAAGCTGCGAAAGCAACTCGACCGCGTGTACGGGCTCCTCGAGATTCAAAAAAAAATTGCCGCCATCCTGGGCATCCCGCTGAACCCGAACGCGCTCGACGAGATCGACTCGTGAAGGCCGTCGAAGAGGTCGCGCCCACCGTCGGCGTCACGGCCGCAGCCGAGGCCGTCGGCGTCCGTCCTTCCACGATCTACCGCCGTCGCAAGCCACCCGTGCTCGGGCCGCGTCCGCCGCGCCCGGCGCCCCCGCGAAGCCTGCGCACGGAGGAGATCGATCGTGCCCTGGGGCACCTGCACGAGCCCCGCTTCATCGACTTCTCCCCGCGCACCATCGTCCCCGTCCTGCTCGACGAGGGCACCTACATCGCGTGCGTTCGCACGTTCTACCGCCTGCTCGCGAAGTTCGGCGAAACGAAGGAGCGCCGCGACCAACTGCGCCACGAGCGCCACGCGGTCCCGCGCCTTCACGCCACCGCCCCCAATCGCGTCTGGTCGTGGGACATCACCAAGCTGCGCGGCCCGTGCTCCGGGGTCGTCTACTATCTCTATGTCGTCATCGACATCTTCAGCAGGTATGTCGTGGGCTGGACCCTCGCCGATCGCGAGGACTCCGACATCGCGAAGGAGCTCTTCGAAGAGTCCGCCAAGCGACATGGCATCCCACGCGATCAGCTCAAAGTCCACGCCGATCGCGGGTCCTCCATGCGGTCCCTCACCCTGGCCGAGACCTATGCCCAGCTGGCCATCGAGCCGAGCTTCTCGCGCCCTCGCGTCTCCAACGATAACCCCTTCTCGGAGGCCCAGTTCAAGACCCTGAAGTACATGCCCTCGTTCCCCGACCGCTTCGGCAGCATCAAGGACGCCCGCACGTTCCTCGTCGAGTTCTTCGCTTGGTACAACGGCCACCATCGACACTCGGGCATCGCCTTCGTGACCCCTGCCGATGTCCACTTCGGACGGGCCACCCAGGTCGTCCAGGCGCGCCAGCGCGTTCTCGACGCGGCCTACGCCAGGCACCCCGAGCGCTTCTCACACCACGCTCCCTGCGCCAAGACGCCGCCCGCCGACGTCTGGATCAACCAACCCACCACCGCCCTCGTGCTCGACGCACCCGCTCGTCAGTAAATTCTCAGATGACCTCTCGCAAAATCGTTGGCACGTTCCG
>Ga0163152_10006885_pt1 | contig 12646 bp, 10 predicted proteins | sample OliLakLV19MP8IB2_FD_148635 | JGI IMG/M metagenome (GOLD analysis project Ga0163152, IMG submission 148635) | Freshwater microbial mat bacterial communities from Lake Vanda, McMurdo Dry Valleys, Antarctica - Oligotrophic Lake LV.19.MP8.IB-2 | ecosystem: Environmental > Aquatic > Freshwater >... | reverse complement strand
CCTATAACCAGATCTCGAACTTCTCGGACAATCCGCTGCAATCGCAAAACATCTACCAGCAGTTGGTCAAGCCACAGTTGGACCAGCAGCAGCAGCGGATCGAGCAAATCAGCCAGGGACGGGCCGTGGGTCGCCTCCAAAACCAGGTGACCCAGATCCAGCGAGACACATCCGCCCGTCAGATCGATCCCTCGATCCGGCCCACCGGCCACGCATCGACCTACCAGAACTACTCGCACTACTACCCGCAGCGGCGGTAGTGCGAGCCGCTTCGCGGAGCTCTGGTCACTTCAAGGCCGAGCTCGTCAGCGTCGCCATGATCTCGCCATGTCGCACCATCGCCTGGCGGCACGCCTCCTTCGCCCCGACTATGGTTTTTCGATGAACGTATCGACGTTCATATCCAGGTCGTGACGAATGATCTTCCGCATCAGCCCGACAGGCATGTCCCTGTTCCCATGATCCGGCACGGTTGTTTTCCGACCATCAGCATGCTCGAAGCGAGTATGCGAGCCCCTCTGCCGTGGCCATGGGCGACCCCGGCTGCCTGTCGCTGAGCGGCGTGGAGGCCCGCGCATCCGGGCCCCGACCGCGACTGCGGCTTTCGGAGGAACTCCAGGGGAGCAGGCACTGATGACGCAGGCTATGACGAACCCGTCGCTTCCGCCCCAGCAGCAGGGCCTGGTCTGCCGCTAGTGCGGGTGCCGGCATTTCCTGACCGTCTAAACACCCGCCCGCGTGGCGATGGCATCGTGCGGCGGAAGCGATGCCGCAACTGTGGCAAGGGGTGTGACTTGATCCGATCCGTCATCGCTGGGTCGGCGGTCAACCGTTCCGGCTCGATTCGGCCGTGATCCAGGAGCGAATCCAGGAACGCGATCTCGTTGGCATTCATAGGCAGGACCACCTCCAACCCACGGCGGCATTCCGCGATCATGCGCTCGGCCCAGTCGCCGGATTTCTTCTCGGCCAGGAACTCAGGGCGAACAATTGGAAGGAGCTGGTTCTCCAGCTCACGCAGGTCGTAGCCGACATCCTCGACCTTCACGGTCCGCCAGTCCTTGCGGTTCATCCCGCCGTAGAGCACAAAGCCCAACCGCAGCTTTTCCCGATCAAGGCTGCTCTTGGTGAGCAGTTGATGGGCGTCGAACAGGTCCCGGCTGGCCTGCCGGGCCAGCAGCGCCTGCCCAATCTTGGGACGCTCGGCCATCATCGTCTCGCTGTCCACCGCGCCGACATAGTTGAGGTCGATGTCCACGGAGAGGCGCGGCACGTCGAACAGGAAAAGATTCAGGGCCGTTCCGCCCTTGAGCGCCCATCGCCCCTTGAGGAATGGATGGCTGTTGAAACCCTCCAGCAGGTTCAGCAGGTGGATCACCTTCTCCAGGACCTCGGGGCGGAATCCCGTCGCCTGCGCTTCGCTGGTGAGTTTCTCGCGGGAGATCTTCATGCGACCTCCTCCCATGATTTTTCGGCCAGCGACCTGGGAACCACCAGGTTCCAGTCGCTCACCAGTTTGCCGCTCTTGCCGCGCTCGATGTAGTGCGGCTGCTGGGGGCGCAGTTGGCGCAGTGGATCGAGATGCCGGTCTTCGACCATCAGCGCCTCGGCATGCTGCTGGAGGTAATAGCCCACTTTGGCCGCCGTCGTGCGGTTGCCCAGGAGCTTGACGTATTGGACCGCGAGGTCCAGGTCGAAGTACTCGACCGATTCGAGCGACCGCCATATCTCCTCCCAGCCGCCGCCCAGATCGGGCCGGTCGAGCAGGTCCACCAGCGTTCGCTCCAGACTCGCGACCCTGATCTCAAGGCCGGCCCGTTCGACGGTCTTGGTCCCGAAATGCTGCTGGTTCTTGTCGCGCAGGGCCTTCGGGAAGAGAACGCACTCGAAGCGGAAGGACCCGAACGTGAACGGGCGAAGCCGCCTGCCGCTCTGGAAGGAGTACCGCTCAAACACGGAGTGAGCCTTGCCGTGGACCTCCAGGGCGGTGTGATACGCCGTGTCCTTCCGGCAAGGCTGCAATTTCTAGGACGCGACGGGCGAAGCGGGCGGCTGGGGGCGGCTTAGAGGAGGTCGAGCCTGCCGTCGCCGTCGCGCTCAGCGGCTTCGAGCCGGTCGCAGAGATCGAGGAGTTGATCCAGTAGCCCGCCCGATTTCATGCGGTTGATCGAGTAGCAGAGGTTGCCGATCAGTTGTTCGAGCTCGAAGAAGTCCATCGGTACGATTTCAATGTCCGTGCTCTTGGAACACGCCTGCAAGGCGCTCTCAATCTGCTCGAACGGATAGCCGTAGCGAAGCAGCAGCGATCGCTCCTTGGCCGTGAGCGTCATCTCGATCGCGTCGCGGGGCATGCTGGACCGTCCTTCCGTGCTGACTTCCCTCGAGTCCGATCCACCGCGCAGCCGTTGCTTCAGCCAGCATCTGCCAGGCACGTGAGTCGATCAGAATAGTTCCAGGGCATCCAATCTCCAGGAGCGAGAGCGACTGCGCTTGCATGACGCTGAAGCGCGGTCAGATACTCGAACGGATTGCCCCCGTTCAACTCGCAGGTGTGGATCAGGCTCAGATACAGATCACCGACGGCCGCGCCGTGACGCGTCTTGAAGAACAGGGCATTCTTGCGGTGCAGGATCGCCTTCTTCAAGGCCCGTTCACAGAGGTTGTTGTCCAGCGGCGCACCAGCCACGCGGAGGAACAGCGGCAGCTTCTCCCAATGCTTGCGGAGGTAGTTGATCGCCGCCCCCAGTCCGGAGTTCGGTTCCACCAACTTCTCCTCGATCTGCTGCTTGAGCCAATCTCGTAGGTGTTCCATCGTCGGGCCGCTGTGCTGCTGGTGGAACCGCAGCCGCTCCTCGGCGGTCTGGTGTTGCTCGCGTGCCAGTTGATCGTTTTGATTGCGGCTCAAGGCGTCGCACATCTGGATCGGGGGCGGCAAGGCGGCCGCCCGCGCTCGCTCCCCCATCAGTTCCAGGATTTTTACTGTTGTGTCGTCGTTGTGCAGCACATGGCCCTGGGCCGCCTGGCGAACGAGCTCCTTATACGCCGGCTGAAGCCGCGGATACGCCTTGGCCACGATCTCCCACTGCGTCGAGGACGGCAGTGGCATGCCCAGATTCTCTTGCAACCCGTCCAGACGGTGGAATGGCAGGCCGTTACCGTACTTGAGCAGGCCGATCATGCTGGCATGCTGGCCACGGTGGGATCGTATTTGTCGAGAGTTGTCGCTTCCGGCGGCTGCGCCGTGAACACCTGGCCACACAGACCACAGCGAAGCTTTTCAAGCTCATAGATCGTCACCTGCACCGGCGGCTGTCCGGAAAAGCGAAGCAAGATGCCACCTTGCGCCTGCCCATACAGCGTTCCCCGCTCACAGGCCAGGCAATCATCGCCGACAACAAGAGTCGCGTGTGGCACGGTGACACGCCGCGCGCCTGGATAATCGTTCGCGCCTTTGCGGCCGTGCCCCTTCGGTTTTTCAGGGGGTGCCTTGGAGTCGGACGACTCGCCACCGTTGGGCGAGCCGGGCTGGCCATCGCTATCCGTCAAGGGCGACTCTGTGTGACGGCCCGTCACCGCCGCCGTCTTCTCCGTCTCGGCTCCAAACAGCAACTTCCGCAGACGAGCGATCGTCGTGCTCTTCTGATCGATCAGGTGCGTCACATACAGAGATACGACTGAAGCGCGGCGCGAAGCGTCTCGACATCCTCCTCGGTCAGTTGGCCCGCCTCCATTCGGCGCAGCAAAGCCTCCAACTGCTCGGCGTCCAACTCGACGATTTCAGGTTCGCTGCGCGTGGTCATCGAAGAACGACGTACCCCGCCATGGCCACTCGCGGCAAGATCACTTGGCCAGCGCCAAGAGATCAACGACTACGCGCCGATGGAACGCCAAGCCGGCGCCGCGTTGGTGGCCGCCGGGTCGCCGGCCGACAAGAGCACCTGGAGCTGATGCGCGGCCAGCACCTCGGCGCGCTCGCCATCGACCTTTGGCCACCAGCGAAAGCAGCTCGACAAAGGCGGGCGGCGGGCTCGGATACTCCGTGTCACCGGCCGGCGATGGCCGCGCCACGAGCCGCTTCTTCAGCGAGTAATAATCCAGCCTCAAGGCAGCCGCCGTGCGGGCCACCCCATGTCGGCCAGCCACGTTCAGTGCCAGCTTCCACAGCCCTGCGGGAATGCGCGATCCCGCGACGCGACCCTGTCGCCACTGCTCGAATCGCAACGCCGCCCGGGACAAATCCACCGCCGGTGCTCGCCGCTTCCGTCCACGCATGAATCAACCTCGCTCGCATTCCGAAGAATTCGGTCACGCTAGCAGGTCGATCTCAGCAACTCACGCACGCTTGCCGGAAGGACACCCTCTGCCGAACGGCCGCGAACCCCAGCCGTTCAATCCGGGCAATGAATTCGCGGAACGAGACCGCGTCTGCCGCCGGTTCATGAGACGACGATCTCAAGGTCGCGGACGCCGACAAATGTCGTCTGATCACCAGGATCGCCGTCCGGAAGGCAGGCTTAAATAGCCTCCCGGATGTTCGCGATCGCCTCTTCGACAGTGAGACCGTAGGTCCGACAGCCCTGGATCGTGGGACAATCTACGATAAAGACACCGTCGGCGTCCTGCTCGATCACGATTGGAAAGTGGCGGTTCGTCACACCTACTTCGCCATCGCGAGCTCCTGCTTCTTCCGCTCCTCGACGATCTCCTTCTGGATGTTCACAGGCGTGGGCTTATACCTCGCGAACTCCATCGTGAAGACCCCCTGCCCTTGCGTCATGCTTCGCAGGTCGGTCGAGTAGCCAAACGTCTCCGCAAGCGGCACCTCCGCAACGATCGTGGAGGTTTTCCCCACCGTCTCGGTTGAGATGATGAGACCACGCCGCTTGTTGAGCTCGCCCGTGACCGGGCCCTGGAAGTCGGCCGGCACCTCGACCTCCATCTTCATGATCGGCTCGAGCAGAACCGGCTTCGTGGCGAGGAAGGCCTCGCGGAAGCCCGCCCGGGCGCAGGTCTGGAAGGCCATGTCGGAGGAGTCGACATCGTGGTATGAGCCGTCTTCGAGCGAGGCCTTCACGCCCACGATCGGGAAGCCCGCGATCGGACCCTTGCCCAGCACGGCCCGAAAACCCTTCTCGACCGACGGGATGTATTCACGCGGCACACGGCCGCCCACCACGTTGTCTTCAAAGATGAAGGTCTCGGTGGCATCGTCTGGCAGCGGCTCGAGATGGCCGACGATATGGGCGTATTGGCCCGAACCGCCGGTCTGCTTCTTGTGCTTGTAGTCGTACGGCGTGGCACGGGTTGGCGCCTCGCGGTAGCTCACCTTCGGGGCACCCACCTCCACATCGACCTTAAACTCACGGCGGATTCGCTCGACATAGATGTCGAGATGGAGCTCACCCATGCCGGCGATTACGGTTTCACCCGTCTCGTCGTCGGTGGCCACGCGGAACGTGGGATCCTCACGGCTGAACCGCTGAAGAGCCTTGCTCAGCTTGTCGAGCCCTTCCCGATTCGTAGGCGTGATGGCCATCTTGATGACGGGTTCGGGCACGAACATGTTCTCGAGCGAGCAATATTTTGCCTCGGAGGAATACGTGTCACCGCTGGCCGCATCGACACCCATCACGGCCACGATGTCGCCCGCCTCAGCGGAGTCGATCTCCTCCCGCTTGTCGGCATGCATCCGCACGATCCGGCTGAACCGCTGCTTCTGGCTGGTTCGCTGGTTGATATAGGTCTCCCCCTTCGTGACCGTGCCCTGGTAGAGCCGCACGAAAGTGAGCTGGCCAAAGGGGTCGTCGACGATCTTGAAGGCCATGCCCACGAGCGGCTTGGCCGGATCGGGCGAAAGCTCGAAGGTTTCGTCGGGCTTGTCCCACTTCTTGGCGATGATCTTCCGCTCGAGCGGGCTGGGCAAGTAGCGAACGACCGCATCGAGGAGGAGCTGAACGCCCTTGTTTTTGTACGCACTGCCGCAGAACACAGGCGTAATGCTGTGCCCGTGGACAGCCGCCTTCACGACGGCGTGGATCGCGTCCTCGGTGGGCACCTCCTCCGAGAGGAGGGTTTCCATCAGCGAATCGGAATACATCGCCAGGTCTTCGAGCATCTTGTGACGGGCCTCGGCGGCCTCGGCCTGAAGCTCGGAAGGAATCGCCTCCTCGCGGACACTCTCCCCGTTGTCGCCATCAAAGTAAAACGCCTTCATCCTGATGAGGTCGATCACGCCCTGGAGCATGTCTTCCTTACCGATAGGGATCTGCAACGGGATCGCGTGGCAGTTGAGCTTGTCTTTGAGCTGCTGCACGACCCGTTCGAAATTCGCTCCGGTGCGGTCCATCTTGTTGACGAACGCGAGCCGCGGCACTTTGTATCGCTGCATCTGACGATCGACCGTCATCGACTGGCTCTGCACGCCACCGACGCTGCAGAGCACGAGGATTGCCCCGTCGAGCACGCGAAGACTGCGTTCCACCTCGACGGTGAAGTCGACGTGGCCCGGGGTATCGATGAGATTGATGTCGCAATCGCCCCACTTCACGCTCGTGGCAGCGGAGGTGATCGTGATGCCGCGCTCCCGCTCGAGGTCCATGTAGTCCATGGTTGCCCCGTCGCCGCCGCCCTTGACTTCCTGGATGCGGTGGATGCGTCCGGCGTAGAAGAGGATGCGCTCGGAGAGGGTGGTCTTACCGGAGTCGATATGGGCCGAGATGCCCATGTTGCGGAACTTGCTGAGATCCATGAATAAACACGCCGAGATGGAAGTTAGGATGGGCCACGGGGGACATCCGCCAGAAAGGGGGGCAGAACAGCTGGCGAGACTCGGGAATATACTCGGAGCCCAGAAAACGTGACAGGCGGCCACCGTAGCTGCCCCATAAAGGCCCCCGGTGACAGCCGGGGGGCTGCGTGCGACCCCTCGACCCCTCGACCCCTGATCCGTTGCCAACGGTCTTGCCCAACAACCCGCCGTCCCCTCGCTATCGCGAGGGGCTTGTATGACGAAGCCGTCCTATCTCGCTGCGAACGCCCCAGATGACGGGCCGTCCGAACCATGGCTCACCTGCGTGGCACCGCTCGTTGTCTTTCTCGGCGTCGGGTTTCTCGAGCCGACGGCTTCCGGCGGCGGCCTGGCTGGCTCCCTCGGCATCCCTCTGGCCGCGTACCCTGTGATCTACGGCGTCCGCGTCCTCGCAGCCGGGCTCGTCCTCGCGCGGGTGTTGCCGAACCTGAGAACCTGGCTCGGGCAACCGACGTGGTGGACTCCGATCCTGGGCCTCGCCCTCGTGATCCCGTGGGTGATTCTCGCAACGCTTCAGCGGGATGCCGGCTGGACGTTCGGCATGGGAGAGCGGAGCGGGTACGACCCCTTCGATGCAGCCAACCTCGGTTCGACGCCCTCGATGGCCTGGGGCTTTCTTGGCATCCGAACGATCGGGCTGGTCGTGATGGTGCCGATTGCCGAAGAGCTCTTTGTGCGCGGCTTCCTGATGAGGTACGCGATCGCAGAGCAGTTTTGGCGGGTGCCCTTCGGCACGCTCACGCTCGCATCGGCTGCCGCCTGCATGGTCTACGCCGTGTCTAGCCACCCTGCGGAAGCCGTCGCGGCTGTCGGCTGGTTTGCGATCGTCAGTGGGATCGCGGCCGCGACCCGCAAGCCGATCGACTGCATCCTCTGCCATGCCGCCACGAATCTCGCCCTCGGCGCGTATGTCCTCGCCACGGGTGAGTGGTGGCTCGTGTGACGCAGCTCGCGAACGTTTGCACTCGCTACCGAGCGAGCCGGACCTGCCGGCCTTGCGATGCGGATCGAAGACCTCGATAGCTCGCGGTGCTGGCCTGAATACACAGCCGCCGCGATTGAGGACCTTCGTTGGCTCGGGCTGGTGTGGACTTCGGGGATTTCGTGGTGTGGCGACGCGATGACCACGAGGAATTAAAAACGTCCGCCGTGCGCAGCGATCCAGGAGAAGATCGCGGCACCAGCGGCATTGACCTGATGGGCCGCTGCGAAGTCCAGATCCTCGACTCGCACCGCAACCCAGTACGACATCGGGAATATTTGGCTGCGCGAGACCATCCAGCCTCTGGTTGGGATGGTTGGGAAACGGCCTCAATGAAAGCTATTTCTTGAGAGCTATTTCTTTGGCTTGGTCAACACCATCGAGCAACGGGTACACCGTTTCCGTTGGTTGTTGATTTGCGCATTGCATTTCGGGCAGCGGCGGCTCTTCAGTTGCAAGACAAACTTCGTGCGGGCGCGAACCATGATCGATATTCCAAGAATAGGAGGGTCAACGGCCCTTTCGCAACGGTCTGCTGGATGCTCGTTGGGTGCTGAGCATAGCGGATGCGGCTTGCGGCTGTCGTGCGCCGCCTCAGACGGCTTCGTACTCCCCGAGAACCGCCGTGGGAGTACCGTTTTTCGGGCCGAGCGCAGACCGGGTCTCACGCGGGCCCTTGGGGTGGTCTTCATCAGAAGCTCTTCACCGCGAGCCTGTCGCCCAGGCGAACGTCGCGCCCAGGACGTCGCCGAGCGGACGCCCGGCTGTACCTGATTCAGGGGGGAAGGTCAGTCCAGCGACTCGAAGTCATCCAGAGCAGGTGGTGGGGGAGCGTGGCGACCACGCAGAAGATGAGGAAGGACGTGGCAATGGCTTGTGCGCTCGCGTCGAACACGAGCGCGGCGAGAATGAGCACGATGAGCACCGACGGCACGAGCAGCGGGAGGGATTCTCGATGGACTCGCACCGCGTTGGAAAAGTGCCGAGCATGAACCGGCCGCCCCGGAGTCAATGCGCGGAGGCAATGTCCTAGGGAGTGGATGACGAGGAAGTACGATCCGATCGCCACCAGCGGTGGCGCCAGGGCGCTCAAGGTTACGACGGCCGCGAGAGTCGCCCATTCCTCGGTCCGTCCTCTGCGACGTGTGCGCATCGATGCGGCCAACACGAGTGCAAACCCGATGAGAACCAGGATGGTCGCGAGTGACGCGATGGCCGCGGGCTGGGGATCGGGCATGGGGTGGACGAGCCGAACAATCGATGCGAACGGGGCCAGCGAGGCCGATGGTTGGAACGCGAACGGGCCAAAGAGAACGACGAGCCCGCGCCCGAGGCCCACGAGGTGGTCGCTCCACGCAAGGTTCACGCGACCGCGGGTCCAAACCGAGTCGCTGATGCCGAAGTGATGCGCGGCAAGAAGGAGAAAGGCCACGACCGCTGCCGCCGGAAGCGCAAGAAAGAAGCCGATGCAGGCGAGCAGCACGAGCGAGTAGGCCGAGAATCGCAGGGCGGAGATTCGCCAGGTTGGCGAGGTCCGCCGGATCGCCGCCAGGTCGTACGCACCGTGGGGCAGGCCCACGATGAACACGGCCGCGACCCAGAGCCAGGCACCCGATGTCGCGGATGGCGTGAAGATCATGCACGCGCAGGCGACGGCGAACAGTACGAGAACGGCCGTGTACCTCCCGTGGACTCGAAGCAGCGAGGACAGCTCGAATCCACGGGGGTCAGCGGCGTCAGAAATCGAATCCCAGGTCGTCGGCATCAGGTACTCACGCTCGTTGTCAAGCGTTGTGGGGTTCGACCAGGCGACCGCCCTCCGTCGTGCTGTGCTGGGCAAGGGCGCTGATGCCGGCATAGCAAACCAGACCGAAGCCAACCTTGTTGATCACGTCGGCGATGTTGTAGCAAATCTCTCGGAGGGACTCGCCCGAGGGACCGACAAGCGCCATCAGGAAGCCGACCGGGTAGATCGTCCAGCCCACGAGGATGAACAGGCGGAGCGCCTCGAGAGACTTCACGATCGACGGTGGCTGCGTGGCCATCTGCTGATTCAGCTTGGTGTAAAGCACAAAGACGATGTACGCCCATGCCAGGCACGAGGCGATATAGAACCCCCACCAAGCCTGCGAGCCGATGATCGAAACCTCGGCGATCCAAGCAAGGACGAGCATAACGACCGCCGCTCCAACAAGCGAGCGGAACAGCCCCTTGGACCTTGTGCCGAGGTTGAGCATCAGCGGGATCTCGAGCACCAATAGCGGCACCGTGATCAGCCAGTCGATGTAACGGTAGGCCACGGGAAACTGCGCGATCGCTTTGCCCGCGATCCGCTCGCCGACGGCGTTGTACATGCTCGCTACCTGCCCGGTGTAGATGTCCGACATGCGGAAGTAGTGGTAACACGCGACAGCGGTGATGATTCCCGCGACGACCATGACGGAGCGATACGGTCGCGGCACGCTGCCGGCCATCAGCCAGAAGAACGCGGTACCCGCGCCCATCGCCACGGTGCTAATCCAGAAGAGATACATTGTGACACCCTCCACTGAAAGCCCTGCGTTCAGAGCGATGGAGGTTGTCGAAGCCAGAGTGAAGTACATGGAACGGTTCCTTGAAGGTGAAGGTGAGTTGGCTGGTGCAACTCACGTCTGGCGGAGTGTCTTAGCTCACAGTTCAAGTGGAATCCCAAGTTCCGCTGATGTGAGAGTTAAGAACAGGACGGCCAAAGGCACTTTTGCATCAGCGTGAAGATTGACGCAGGACTCTGAACCATAGCCAGCCCGGGGCGAAGGGGGATGGCGATGGGGCGGTCTCCCAGTGAGGCCCACGACAATCGCTTGTCGATGACGGCCTATTGAGGCCGGACGCAGAGGGGAGCCGATGCCTGGGCGTGTGCCAGGCGATTCCGCGGTTACCGTGCGTGAATGTTGATCACGGGCAGCTCGTCAGGCGAGACCTGCACGACGGCGCGGTCATCATCGCCTGCACGAGATCGGCCCTCGACCGGCTCACCCACCGCTGCCACATCCTTGAGGCGAAGGGAGAGAGCTTCCCGCGCTGCACTTTTCAACCGCCCCGGGCCGCCATTTTCGACCGCCGTCAACATCCCGCAACAATTCGCAAGATGAGGGGGAAAACGAAGCCGCTCCCGAGGAAAACGTGGTTTCTCTCGGGAGCGGGCAACACCTGTACAAGTGTCAATGTGGGGCCGCTGGGACTCGAACGATCGCAGATTCCACGGGATATCCGCATGACGCGGCGCCCGGTGGCACCAAACGCGGCACCATGCCCGCCGACCTGGCAGCGGTGGTTGAGGCTTGGCACAGCATGGACGCGGGGGCTCGCGAGCTGATCCTCACGGCAGTCTCCCGGGTGGCAGTGCGGCCGGGCCGATCAGAAAATCGACCTCGCCAAGGCTTGGCGGGTAAAAAGGGTGTTTAGGGTGATAAGCCCCCCGGGCACCGTGGTAGACTGATATTTCGAGCAGACGGCTGGCCAGCCGTCGAAGCCCTCGCCAGTGCCGGAGCGCCCTCCCAGGCTCCCGGCCGGCGAGGGCGCTCCGGCACCTGGGAGGATTCGGCATGGATGCGCTGTCTAAACTACGTCGCCTTGAGACGATCATCGGCAAGCTCGCTGGGAGCAAGCCGCTCATTGATGAGGCGGTGGCAATCACCGAAGACCTCGCGGCGACCCTGCAATCTACGGCCCGATGGTGGGATACTCACGGCCCAACCGACGGGAAGCCAATTGCGGGGCAGACAAAGGCGCTCATTGATTTTGTGGTCGCGAGCGGCGAGGAGCCTCTTACTCTCTCGCAGGCCGCGGCAATCTTGAAGATCGAGCCCGAGTACGCGAGACGGCTTACGAGCCGAGCCGACACTCAACTTCACGACCGAGGGGCGAGCGCTAGTATCTCGATCAATAATGGGATTATTCGCACGGCATCCACGGGCATCACCTCGCTCGGATGCACGCCTCCGGCGGATAGGACAAACTTGTCCTAGTATCATCGCGTAGGGGACCTACTCTTCGTGCATGGCCAACGAAACCCATGCACGCGAGATTACTCATGCGACTGCCACCGTCCCGGCGAGACGATCGCTCACCGGTCCTATCAAGGCTCCCGCTGACCGAGGCGGTGGAGCAAGAGATTCGCGACCACTCGCGTCGCGTCCGAATCCTGCTCGAACTGTTGAACGCCTGTCAGATGGCGGATCGTCACGGCAGGCTAAATCCCGGGAAGTAGCGCCTCTCGCCGTTTCCGAGCCCGAGGCCGCGCGGCTCTTGAGTGTCTCGCCCCGCACGCTATGGCAGCTTCGCCATGACGGCCGCGGCCCACGGCACATAAAAATTGGTTGTTCGATTCGTTACCCGCTGGCAGAAATCCAACGCTGGCTCCTGGGAGAAAATCAATGACGTACGAAATTAAGATTGGCGGCTTTCTGGTTCCAGCGCCGACCTTTAACCCGGCACAATGGCCGTACCGGCTTGCCTATCGGGCGAGAGCCTTGCTAGTCGAGCGAGCGGGCATCGGCTCGTCAACGTCGCCGCTCGCCGACGTGGCTTCTCGCGTCGCCGTGGACTATTGCTCGGCGGACTGGCGGGCTGCCAAAGACTTGCCGGGTTGGCAGCCGGCCAACGACCGCGAGGCCGCTAGTTGGCTCGAAGCCGCAGCCGGAGACCCTAGCGAGGTAGCGTGGCTGGCTGGCTGTCTCGTGGAAATCCTCTCCCTTGATGACTGCGCGCAGGCCTGGCTACAGCAGCACGGCCTACCCAGTCGATCAGCACGGAAGGCACCGAGGAAGCCACGATGAACGCCATCGAAGAATGCACGAAGCTCCTCATGGCGATAT
>Ga0163152_10006879_pt1 | contig 12652 bp, 10 predicted proteins | sample OliLakLV19MP8IB2_FD_148635 | JGI IMG/M metagenome (GOLD analysis project Ga0163152, IMG submission 148635) | Freshwater microbial mat bacterial communities from Lake Vanda, McMurdo Dry Valleys, Antarctica - Oligotrophic Lake LV.19.MP8.IB-2 | ecosystem: Environmental > Aquatic > Freshwater >... | reverse complement strand
AGACTTTTGAAGCTCAAGATCAGCGTCGTCCGCTGGCGGACCAGCAGCAAGCGGCGGCGTAAGAGATCGCGCACGGGCCGGGTTTTGCGGTCGTAAATAGTTTCTGGCCGAAAACGGGCGATTTGGAAAATGGCGCGTGACGTTGAGAGCTCCGGACAGGCGACAAGCGGCTCATTTTTCCGCCGGACACGTTCAATCGGTCGTTTTTCTCCGGCGCAGGCGACACTCCGCCTGTCGGACTTGGCTCGCAAGGGGTGACGTGGCGCCTTCGGGCCGCCAGCGCCAGCGTGTTGCCGCGCGCTCGTTGACGTGCCAGCAATGCCCGTCCGATCACGTGCAGGTTGTAGCTCATCACGCCCAAGCCCACGTAGCGCAGGTAACCTTCCAGGCCCACGTCCAGACACCGGTTCAGGCCGTGATGTTCCAGGCTGTTGATCTCGCTCTCCACCGCGCTGTGTTGCCGGCGCAGGGCCACTAACTGTTTCGCCCGCTCGCGCTCGGTTTCCGCCGCGTGCTTCTTGCCCCGCTTGGGCATCACCACCACCGGCACATACAAACTCAACAACTCCAACATCCAACCTCCAACCTCCAAGCACCAGAGAATCTCCAAACTCCAATCGTGACGGTGGCGGAGGGAGTCGCAGCTTTCGCAATATCGAGTCAATCCGGCTTTTCATTCGGATCGATCAACGTTCCTTCCCAGACGGCCTGCTTCGTTGCCGCGTCGTAAGTCAGAATCCGGTGCGCGCTGCCCGGGGCTGGCGGAAGGTCAACATGGGGAATCCATCGGCCAAGGTCCTTTTTAATAGCGGCGAATTTCTTTTCTCCAGCCAGGTTTGTCCATTCGTTTGGATCCCGTTTCATGTCGTAGAGTTCCTCCGAACCATCGGCGTAACGGATATAACGCCATCGTTCCGTGCGCACTGCGTGATTGCCCTGGTTATGCGATGTGATAGCCGGCCAGGGGCGCGGCGCTTTGGAGTTTTTTAATTGTGGCAAAAGACTGTGTCCTTCCAGGCCGTCGCTCGGCGGCAATCCGCACAATTCCAGGAGTGTCGGATAGATATCCAACAACTCGGCCGGCCAGCCGCACCGCGCATTTTTCGCGATCCCGGGTCCGGCAAAGATCAACGGGACCCGCGTGGAACGATCCCACAAAGTATTTTTGCCGGAGATCCCTTTCTCGCCCAAATGCCAGCCGTGATCGCTCCACAAAACGACAATGGTGTTCGCAGCCTGGCCAGAAGCATCCAGCGCGTCGAGTAGGCGTCCCACTTGGCTGTCCACGAAACTGGTACTGGCGAGGTAGGCGCGCACCAGCGGACTCCACTCGCCGCTGGCTTTCAGCCACGACAGACGCGGCTCGGGCAATTTCCAGTGCAGATACCAGGCAAAGGGCGGCACGTCGGCGCGATCATTCTCCTTGACCGGTGGCCGGATGAGTTTGTCCGCAGGGTGAAGATCGAACCACTTCTGCGAGGCGTAACAGGGGACATGCGGCAGGCGAAATCCCGCAGCGATAAAAAATGGTTTGTCTGGCGGAATGTTCTTCAATTGAGCAATGGCGGCATCGGCGATTCTCCAATCGCCTTGATCCTGGTCGTTCTCCGGGAACACGCCCCAGTCCATCAATGGATTTCCGCTGGGCTCATCCGGCACAAATTTCTTTGGCGATCTTGGGATGCCGGGCGCGGGACCCCAAACGGTAAACTCGTTGGTCTGATTCCGGAGGGGGATTGACCCGTCGTGAAAAATTTTCCCGCAGGTGTAGGCATAATATCCGGCCTGCATGAAGGCTTGCGGCAACGTGACGCGATTCTTAGTGGCATCGACGGCGCGAATTCCCGGAGCCAGTCCGTAGATGCCGGTGCTCGAAGGGCGAAGTCCGGTCAGCAAACTGGACCTCGATGGATTACACAATGGCGACTGGCAATGGGCATTCGTGAAGAGAGTGCCGCGCTTGGCCAATCGGTCCATGTGCGGCGTTTTCGCCTGTGGGTGTCCGCCGAGACAGCCGACCCAGTCGTTGAGGTCATCGATGGCAATGAACAAGACGTTGGGACGTTGGGCTTCCGTGGCGACCGGTGCCGCGCTGGTGATAAACCCGCCGCCGCACAGGATCAGCAGCCACGCAAAAAGGAGCGAAGAGAATCTGCGCGGCGGAGAAATTGTTGGACCGGTTTCACCAGGCCGGATCGCAACGCCTGCCGGACGGGTGACGCTCTCAGGAGCGGACGCGGATAACTTCGCGAGACTCGCAGACAAAAATGTCTGCGCTCCGGCTTTTTGAGCGAAGGTGCTAAAACGAAGGTTCATATTCTGTCCAGTGTCCGGCAAGCACTCGCCGCATCTCATTCCCGCAGCCAATCCAAGCTGATTTTTCGGAGACGCGTCCTGTTCAGCCCCCCAACTTTGGGATCGCCCGCGCAGTAGCCGAGCAAGACCGAGTCATCGACAAATTCCATCGCAAGGTAGCAATACCAACCGTCTGGATCCCCTTCCAGGAGCTTGCGCACCGGCCAGGTTTTGCCGCCATCTCTTGAAATAGCCGCCACCAAGGGTGTGCGCTTGCGCGAGTCCGGGTGCGGAAATTTTCCCGAATGATCATTGTAGATCGCCAGCAAGTCGCTGCTGCCCGGCAGGCGCTTGATCGTGGCCGGCGACACGGGCGAGCGAAGCTCGGTCGGAACAGGGGCGCTCCAGGATTTGCCCGAGTTGGTCGAGAGACAGGCATATTGGCTGCCCTGATCGGTCCGCGCCCAACTGAACAGAGCGCCGTCGGCCAGTTCCACCACGCCGGGCTCCTGCATTCCCGTCTGGGTGGCCACCGGCAATGCCCACCAGGTATCGGCTTCCCGCCACGTTTTCCCGTCGTTGTCGGAGAGATACCACAAAGCAATCGCGCGCCCGTCAAAGGACGATCTATGATCCGTGGTGCTCGGACCTTTCATGCGATGAAACGCGAGCGGAGCAATCAACCGTCCGCTGCGCAATTGGATGACGCGATCGTTGTTCATGACAAAATATCCCGGCGCCTGCACCATCAACTCCGGTGCCGACCACGTTTTGGTTTCGTCCTCGGAAACCTGCATATAGGGACGGCAATCGTGCAATCCATTCTTGATGAGATAAAACAAGGCGATTTTTCCATTGGCGAGCCGGAGAAGCGAAACGCTCATCACATTTTGCTGGCCGCGGTTTTCAACCACCACATCGGGTTGCGTGCTCCAGGTGGCACCCCGGTCATCCGAGTAAATCGATACGATCTCTCCAGGGCTGTCGTCGCCCCTGCCGCCGTAAAATTCGGTGTAGTAAAAAACCACCCGCCCCGATTTCAATTCCAGAAATGCGCCCTCGGATTTCCGAGGATGTTCAGCCGTCGGCTCGAGATTGGCGACGATCCGGTTATCGGCAGAAGCGGTTCCGCCGACGAAAAGGAAAACGACCAGTGCGGAAACAGTCCCAGACAAAAGTAGAGAACGAAAAAAACTTTTCATGCAGAGCACCCACAATAAAACGCACCGCTCGTGCAAGGCAATGCTCAACCTGCGGAAGAGAACGATTCGTGCGCATTTGACACTGCCGCGTGGTCCAGACGAGTGGGGCAGGCATCCTGCACGCGAACCGTGATCCTGGGGCCGGAAGCCCCTCAGACAGACATGATGTCCGTCCCACTACTTTGGCAGTAACATCACTCTGCCCGTTAAAAACTCGACGACGATTTCCCTCCGCCACACACTCCGTTTCACAATTATGGAAGGCACAATAAAAATTGCTCTCATCGGCGCGGGAATGTTCGGCGGGGACGTCCACGCGCGGGCCTACGCCGATTTGCAGCGCGCCGGAATTTCCTCCCAACTCGGCCGCGTTGGGCTCGACAAATGGACACGCGACTTTGCCCCAATCAAATTCGAACTGGTCGCGGTCGCCACGCGGTCGGAGAAATCGGCAAAGGTCGCGCAAAAACATTTCAAGGAGTGGACCGGTTACGAACCGAAAGTCTATTTCGGCGAAACGCCGTGGCTCGAAGTCCTGCGGGATTTTCCCGACCTTGACGTCATGGCCGTGGCCACGCCTGACAATTTGCACACGGAGGTTATTTTGGCCGCCCTGGAACGGAGCGTTCACGTCATCACCGAAAAACCGATGTGTCTTTCCATCCACGAGGCGGACCAAATCATTGACCTCGCCCGGAAAAAAAACCGGATTGTTGCCGTGGACATGCACAAGCGTTACGACCCGGATCACATGCGGATTCGCGACGACATTCAGAAACGTATTGGCGAACCGCTCTACGGGACGGCGTATCTGGAAGAACCGCTCGAAGTTTCGACCAGCACCTTCAAATGGGCCGAGCAAAGCGATCCCTTCAGTTATGTCGGCCCGCACTGGACTGATTTGATCTACAGTTATTATAAAAGCAAACCAGTGTCGCTTACGGCCGTAGGCCAGAAAAAGCGCCTCATCCGGGACGGCATTAACGCCTACGACGCGGTCCAGGTGCGTGTCGATTTCGAGAACGGCATGAGCATCAATTTTCACAACAACTGGATCACGCCCGCAGATTTTGAAGGACCGGTGAATCAAGGCCACGAAATTGTCGGCACGGACGGCAAGGTGGAAAGCGACCAGCAATATCGCGGCTTCCGCTGGTGGAACAAAGGCGGCGGCTCGCGCACGAGCAATAACCATTTCACCCGCGAGGTGGCCCGGCCGGACGGAACGAAAGCGTACATCGGCTACGGCGTGGACAGTTTGACCGTTGGACTGGCCGCGATTTGCCGGATGAGATTTTTCGGCGAGTCACGGGAATCCGTTGCTGAAATTTATCCGACAGCGGAAGAAGCGCGGATCACCGTCGCAATTGTCCACGCTGCGGCAATTGTGCGCGATTTGAATTTCAAATACTTGACTGAAGGCAAAGGCGCGCCTGTCACCGCACGTTTTGGCTCGGACGGCATCACCATTGTCGATCCGAACCAGAGCACAGCTATCTTCCAAAGACTCTACACGAATCCAATTTAGCCTGAAAACGCAGGGTCGTTTCAGCCGGAACCTGACGGGCGACGCTGGTCCCGCCCGCGATGCCCACGAATCCGCAAATTCCTCCCCGCTCAGCGTGCCGGACAAGATCCAGTCCTCGTTGCTCGCAAACAAGGCGGGGGTTGGGATAGTTCAAGGCGCTTCCAGATTCTCTTCTTTTCGCCCGGCGAGAACCGGCGCCGCACTCGTCTTTTTCGGATCACGAAAGAAGATCGCAAAAATCACGAGCACCGCGACCGCCCCCCACGCCGGATAAATCCAGATGCCGTTCCAGTCGTGCGCGATCTGCCCGATTGGCTCCTTCAAAGTGTGAAACGCCTGGGATTTTCCGGCCAGCATCGTTCCAACAAACGCGCCGACGCCCCATAGAATGAAGGCGATCAATCCCTGCGCCGCGCCGCGAATTCGGGGATTCGCTTCGTCGTCCACGTAAAGCTGCCCAGCGATAAACAGAAAATCGTAACAGACCCCGTGCAGCAGGATCGCCGCAAAGATAAAGGTGGTTTGCATCGAGCCGGAATCCACGCTGCCCGCGAGGAGAAAATAACGCGCTGCCCAGGCGACAATGCCGATGAAAATCGTTTTCTTGTAGCCGAAGTTTTTCAACATCAGCGGGAGCACCAGCAGAAAAACCACGTCCGACACCTGGGCCAGCGACATCTTCGCCGCCGAATAAGTCCAGCCCAGTTCGGTGACGTAAAGGTTCATGTTCACGAAATAAAAATAGAGCGGAATGCAAATAAGAAACATGCAGGCGATGAAAATGGCGAACGACGGTTTCTTCAAAAGGGCGAGGGCATCAAGCCCGAGAATTTCACCGAGGCGAACATCTTTGCCGGTTTTTCTGGGCGGCGTGTGCGGCAAGGCCAGCGAGAACAGCCCGAGCAGAATCGAAATCGAACCCGCCAGATAAAACTGCACCGCGGATTGCTCGCCCTTGAATACGACGCTCAACGTGACGCCGCCGGCAATCCATCCGACCGCGGACAAGGTTTTGATCTGCGGAAAATCGCGCTTTGGATCGGCCAGATGTGTCAGCGCGAGTGAGTTTCCCAGTGCCAGAGTCGGCACGTAAGAGGCGCAATAAATAATCAACATTGGGTAAAACGAAGCAAACGTCGTCAGCTTTGGGATGGCGAACATCAACAGACCCCCAAGCAAACCAAGAAACGCGAGCAGCTTTTCCGAAGCGAAGTAGCGGTCGGCAATCAGCCCGACAAAGAACGGAGAGATCATCGCGCCGATGGCGAACGCGCCGTAAGCCGCACCGATCTGCCCGCCCTCGAAACCGAGCGTTTTCCCAAGATACGTCGCCATGCTCACGTACCACGATCCCCAGATGAAGTATTGCAGGAACATGAAGAACGCGAGTTTGGTTTTAATTTGCTTTTGCATATTGGGAATGGGTTGCCGCCGACGTTAGGGAAGTTAAGTGAGCGCGGGAAGAAGAAACTTCAGTCGGAACGGAGCGCGATTCCGGAGCCGTGCATGCGCAATCCATCCCGTATAACCACCGAGGCGAGGCGGCGGAGCGTCGCTTAAACGGTTTGGGAACTCGCCCCCCCTCGCACTGGCGCTCGCACACCTCGAAGTTCTGCCCGCAAATCAGTGGTGGTGCAGTCCGGAGACTCCGGTGGGGCGTGCCGGCTCGTCAGCACCTCGCCCCACCAGATGGCACCCGGTTTCCCTCAAATCCGCTTGGTTGACGCTCAGGAGGAACCCCGGTAGTTTTAGACACAAATGATCGCAAGTTCAGCCAGTCCAGTTTCCTCTCAGCCCGGTTTTCGTAAGGGCGACGAGCGCTTGATTAAGGTCTCGCCCAGCGCGGCCGAGAAAGTCTCGTCGCTGCTCACCAAGCAGGGACGGCCGCAAGGAGTGTTGCGCGTGGCCGTGATGGGCGGCGGTTGTTCGGGCCTGCAATACAAAATGGATCTCCAGGACGCACCGGCCAACCGGGACATCCTCGTCGAGAGCAGCGGCATCAAAGTCGTCGTTGACCCCAAGAGCGCGCTCTACGTGACCGGGAGCGAACTCGATTACGTGGACGCCCTGCAAGATGGCGGGTTCAAGGTTAAGAACCCGAACGCGGCGAGCAGTTGTTCCTGCGGTGAAAGTTTCAGCGCGTGATGGGAATTGAAAATTCCCAATTTTCAATCTCGTGACTGACAATTTCGCCCTCCTAAACGAACCGCGCCTGCCTTGGATTGATCCCGATTTATTGAAGCAACGGTTTCTTCCGCTCTCCGCCCCCTTTCATCCGGACCGGGTCCACGGTGGATCGGAAGCCGAAAAACTTTCGGCCAACCAACGTTACGCCGAGTTAAATTCCGCCTACAATTGCCTGCGCGAACCGAAGGAGCGATTGCTCCACCTGCTCGAGTTGGAATCGGGCGCGAATCCAAGCGACATCCAGAAGATTCCTCCCGGCACGATGGATTTGTTTGTCGAAGTCGGCCAGACCTGCCGCGATGCCGACGCCTTTCTCGCTGAAAAATCCAAAGTCACGTCGCCCCTGCTGAAGGTCCAGATGTTCGAGCGCGGACACGAATGGACCGACAAGCTGAACGGACTTCAGCAGAAGATTAACGCCAAGCGCGAAGCGTTATCCGCCGAACTGCGCGAGATGAATTCCACCTGGCAAAAGGCGCCGTCGATCGGGTCGCCGGAACGCGCTTCGGCTCTTCCTCTCGAACGCCTCGAACAGGTTTACCGCACCTTCAGTTACATCGCGCGCTGGTCGGAGCAGATTCAGGAACGCGTCGTGCAGCTTTCTTTCTAAACGCGATGAACCCTTACGGATCGGAAGGACCAACCACCGCAGCCGCCGACCTGAGGAGAAGATGGCAAAGTCCGTGCGTCGCGGCCCTGTTGGAATGGAGCGCGGACGTTCTCATCCGCCTCTCGGTTGCCCAACCTGGCGGACGAGAACGTCCGCGCTCCGGGGTTGTCAATAGCCCGTCGGATTTTCTCCACCGCCACAGTATCCTCCTCAAGTCAGCGGCTGCATGCATCCGTCGCGTCGGTCTCGTCTGCTTGTTCTTCACTTCGTGCTGCTCGCTCCTTGCGCTGGAGCCGTGGCAGGAAGCGCTCTCCCGAATGCCGCTCCAACGCGGCACGCAGCATCTGACCAAGACCAATGTCGTGGAAACACTGCTCGAATCATTTCTGGAGAACGAAGCCGCCAAGGCGCTGATCTTCATGCCGGGCGCAACGGACGAGTTCTATTTCTTCAATCGCGGCAACGCTCAGTTGACCAACGCCGCCCCCACGCTGTTCGACGCGATCGCCGCACTGACCAATCAAACGCTCATCCATGTCACGTTCCGTCCGCCGTTTATCCTGTTGCACAGCGCCGAAGATTCGTTGGAGCCGGTTTCCAAAATTGAGCACGAACCCACGGTGGAGCGCGTGCGAAAAAAACAGTTCACGCCGCACATTCTCTACGCGGATAGCGATTGGGATTTTATATTGCCGACGCTCGCTTTCCGGCTCGACACCCGGATTCTGCCCGGAAAATGGTCACATGATTCCAGCCATTTCTACCGGCACAATCTGGCTGCGCACCATCTCAACGGCTGGGAAATCCTGGAGGCTCTGGCCTACGCCGGAAAAACCCAGTTCACCGTGCAGAAGAAAAAAATTACGTTTGAAGGAGACACGCGTTTCCGGGAACGGCCCAAGGTTCCGGAAAACTTCGAGGCAATAAAAGAACTGACACGCTAAAGCTCCAACCCGAGCCAGACTATTTCCTCAAGCGATAAAACCGATTGCCGATAGATAAATCGTTGGTCATCACATTTTGAAAATCCACAATCGTCGGCGCATTCGTAATTTCGATCCAGGACCCAGCCACTAAATTTGAAGACGCTTCCAATGTATAGCCCGATGCGCTCACCGGCCATTTCAAGACCAAATCGGATCCATCAATCGCCGCCTGCAATGTGGGTCCGACCTCGGCGTAAAATCGAATCCCCTCCAAGGCGATCAATGCATTTGTAGAGGTGCCACCAGTCAGCCCAAAAAAGAATTCTGCATCTGTCCCGGCCCATTGCCGCACGTCGATGGCTCCGCTGTTTTGTCCGGCATCCAGCGGAATAAATCGGGTTTCCAACGCAAATTGGTTTGTGCCATTGATTCCGAACAGCAACGTGTCCCCTTTGCCTTCGCCGTGGACTTCAAAGTCAAAGCTCATTGAAACCGCGTTCGAGGGAATAGCGACCGTCATCCAAACGTATGCGGCAATATTGGTGGAGTTATCTCCTCGCGATTTTCCGCCCCGAAACAGCGAGCCATCCGACGGCATCGTTTTCAACTCAATGCGCAGGGATGCCACATTTAAAGGAGTCGCATTCTCAAACAGAAATCCGGGGCCGATAAGGAGGTTGTTCAAGGAGGCATCGATCGCGCGTTGAAACGCATTCCGCGAAACTTCCAGGGTTTTGACCACAACGTTCCCCACGGTTCGCACTGCGCCTTGAACCGTGGAAGTGACTTCCGTCACGGTCACCCTACCGATCGTTAAAAGAAGCAGCGCTTGAAAGTTATCGATCTCTTTCGAAGTATCCAATCTCCGCAACGACGTCCCATTCAATAAATTGTCCTGAACAAAATAACTGTTTGCCGCATACGGAAACGAATCGCTGAACGTGGTTTGCCGTTCGAAAGAATAGCGGTGTCCGAGCAGACTGCCCAACGGCATGACCGCAGTGGCTCCGTACCATTCATACGAGTATCCGTGCAAGCCCACCAAGCCATAGCTGCTGGCAAAGATGGGGCCATTCGCAAGACTCACGTTGACGGCTCTCGCGTACGGAACCCCGACCAGACTGATGTAATTATCAATCCATCGCGCGTAATCCGGAATTGGTGAAACCCAACCTCTCTGGAGCAAACGAGACGTGCTGATGGCGAGACTGATCGTTGCAGCGTCTGCGCCGCCCAGCGCTCCGGCCAAGGCCGCCTCCTCCAAAGGCCCGCCGATGTTCGCCAGCACCGCATTATCGAACAATGTCATGTGCGTTCTTTCGTATGGATACGAATTCTTGTGCAGATCATTGGCCGCTTTGGCATTCACCAGCGTTCCCAAGCTATGACCAATGAAATGGAATTCTTTCGTGTAAGCTGCTTGCAGCGATTGAGAGAGGGCCAGCGCCCGCGCCTCGCCCTGTATCGGGGTTCGCGAGTAGGCGTTGTTTAAATTCATTCCCTTCGCATCGTTCTGCCAATCCCAGGCCACGATATTTGCCTGGCTGGCAACGTTGTTGGGCCCCGTCGAAAGCTGCTCCGCCATCGTCGTGGGCCACGTTCCATCACTGCTCCTCCATCCATGCGTCAACACAATGGTGATCTTGCCCGGATCGAGTGGCGCGTTCTGCCACGTGCCGACGACCCACACTTTCAAGTTTGCAGGCGTCGGAGGAAGCGGAGCTGATTGTGGATCCCGATTCACCACCTCAATCGCAGGCGGCGCCGGCAATACGGCAAGAGAATAATTGATGGTCGCAGATTGGCCGGGACTGAAACTTTGAAACGCGCGAATTCCGGTAATGTAATTTGCTTTTGCGGCGCGCAGTTCATAGGTGCCCGCGGGCAGAACCGGCAGAGTGTAGTAACCGGAAGCATCGGAGAGAGCGGAAGCCTGGATGCGGTTGAAAAAGAATGCTCTTACCGTTGTCCCGCTCAAACCGTTCCCCGCCGTGTCCGTCACACGACCGGCCACAAGGACGCTGCCAACCGTGGCCCCCATCGTATCCACCGTGAACAGGCCGGATGCAGTCGCGCTCGCGCTGCCGGAGAGCCGCGTATCGACTGTGAAAAATCCAGAAACCGCTGCCCCCTCGCTGAAGCCCCAGCGCGTGTCCACTGTGAACAGTCCGGAAATCCCGCTGCCCGAGCTATCCTCCCATCTGGTGTCCACTGTGAACAGGTCGGATGTGCCCAAGCCTTGCTCGGCGCGGATGTTTGCGCCAAATACCAAAAGGATCGCCAGACCGATCAACCATCGTTGATATCGTTGGCTCCTCATGACGCGTGCCTCCGCGAAATTAAAGGAGCGCCAGGAGCGCCGACATTTTTGTCGGCCTTTGCCTTGGTGTTCTTAAATTCCTCCTCGCGGACAGAAATGTCCGCGCTCCGCCGCGTGTCGGAATCCGGCCCATGCAACAGCCGCCCGCGCTCATACCGATCCATCTCGCTCCAATGCCATTTTGGGTTCCTGCTGGAGAACGGCCATTGTTCCGGGGCGGACTCAAGGCCCGCTTTGACCGGGTTCCACTCGATGTAATGCTGGGCTTTGCGAAAATGGGTTTCCTCGCGCATGTAACGATCCCAATACTCGGTCTGCCAGAGTTTGCCGCCCGTGCCGAGGAGATGGTTCAACGCGTTTGCGCTCGCGCCCTTCCACGCCTTCAACAATTTGCCCAAAGGCAATTCCCACAATTCCACCAGCGCATGGACGTGATTCGGCATCACCACCCAGGCGGCAAGCCGATAGCGCTGGTTATTGAACCGGAGCAAGACGTTTTCAACGGCGGCCGCGCATTCGCCGCGCAAGACACATTCGCCGCGACCTTTGTCCAGATAGGCTTCGAGTTGTGTTCTTTGCTCGCGTTCGTCTTCGATGGAAAGCAGGCCTTCCCACTCGTGGCGCAACGAGGCGGGCATGGCGTCGGCGAGGCGGAAGGTCACCATTTGGATCGTGCCGGGCTTGTCGTAATGCGGCAGGTAGCCGCGGGAATACCACCCCTTCGAGCCGATCGAGGATTCGGTGATTGCCTCGGAGGGTTCGCGGGGCGGTTCGCTGGCGCGCTTGTCGCGGATGATCTGGTGGGCGCGGCGTTTCATGGGGAAAATCTCGGCGGGAGCGCTGACATTCGTGTCAGCGTGGCCGGATTGAATTTGTGTGGTGGAGACTGGCGGACAAAAATGTCCGCGCTCCAAGCCGGGGGAGCGCCGACATTTTTGTCGGCGAGGACGCAACGCGCGATGGGCACAGGCGGACACGAATGTCCGCGCTCCTTTCGATTTGGCAGGCGAGGTCGCTCCACAAGAGCTTCGCGCGGCGGTTCGCAGGCGCGCTTGTTGCGGACGATCTGGTGGGCGCGGCGTTTCATGGGGAAAAGTCGGGCGGGAGCGCTGGCGTTCGTGTCAGCGTGGCCGAATTGAATCTGGGCGGTGGAGACTGGCGGACAAAAATGTCCGCGCTCCAAGCCGGGGGAGCGCCGACATTTTTGTCGGCGAGGACGCAACGCGCGATGGGCACGGGCGGACACGAATGTCCGCGCTCCTTTCGTTCTGTTCCGTGCGCCTTACGTTCGGTCATACCACATTCAGCGAGTCAAAGTTAAGAGGGAAGAGATTAAAGCCCCCTCACACAACGGAAGCCAAAAAAGATTTGGGCACTGCCCGGTATGGCGGGGGAGCGAGCGGCGCACCGCACGTTGTGGGCGACGTCACCCCACGACCCACCGCGAAACACACGAAAGCTGAAAACTCCGGCAGGCCCACGCGGGTTATCCTGTGTGGCGGCAGGCTGCCCGTAATAATTCGAATCATAATAATCCCAAACCCATTCCCAAACATTGCCCCCCATGTCATGCAGGCCGTAACC
>Ga0163152_10006877_pt1 | contig 12655 bp, 10 predicted proteins | sample OliLakLV19MP8IB2_FD_148635 | JGI IMG/M metagenome (GOLD analysis project Ga0163152, IMG submission 148635) | Freshwater microbial mat bacterial communities from Lake Vanda, McMurdo Dry Valleys, Antarctica - Oligotrophic Lake LV.19.MP8.IB-2 | ecosystem: Environmental > Aquatic > Freshwater >... | reverse complement strand
CATTAGCCTTTAATACAAGTGTCTTATACTCGGGCGAATACATTTTTCCTGCTGGCAAATCCAAGGCATAAATCAAGTATTTAGAATAACGATTAGCCAACTGCGCATTTTTCTCATCAGTCTGCCCAAAGACAACGGGGACCAGATAGAGCGCCTCTTTGCTCTCCAAAGTCACCATGTATTGAACTGATACGCCGTCGGGTTTTTTCTGGAAAGAAACCGGATTAATATGGGTACATTTTAATTGGGAGGGAAGTCGGCGGTTCATGGCAGCCAAAGCCGCCGAAGTGTCGGGCAGGTTAGCGAACCGATCCCAAACCCCGATTTTAGATGGGGAAACCTGGTTTGTGGGGGACATCGTCTTCGGGTCTTGAAGCTTTGCAGACGGGTTCTGGGCCTGTCCGAGCAGGGCGATCATGCCTTCATGCCACTGCCGGTAGGACGTATTAAATTTTTGATCGTTTTTAATCTCGTCATCGGCTGTGGAACTCGGAGCTTTGGCGGAACGATAAACAAAGTACCCGGCACCGGACAAAAATAGTAACCCGACAATCACCAGTAAAACGACGATCGGCACCATAAGATTCATCCCCTTTTTAGTAGGGACTTCTGACGGGGCTTTTTTAGGCAGGACGGGGGCCGAGGGTAATTTGCCAAATACGGGTTTGGGTGTCTCGACTGCGCCTGTGGCACTTGATTGGCCGGATTTCTCCGGGACACCTGCGGATGGGGCTTGTGCGGGGAATTTAATCTCTTCCCAATATTTCCACTCCATGTCACCGTCCCGACGGACCTTGGTTTTATCGTCGATGGCCCCGATTTTACAGCGGTGTTCAAGCTCCTCAAAAGTAAAAGGGCCTTGAAGCCGTCCATCCGGGTCGGCGTAGGAAAATTTCTTCATCCTCAAAGAATAAGCTGGAAATCCTGAAAAATTCAATTCCAATACCAAAATACCCTTTCCATGAAAAAAAATGATTTAATCGACCTGATGACTTCCCTCGGGCTACGCGCCACCAAAACGCGTGGTCAGAATTTCCTTTTGGACGAAGGCGTACTCACACAAATCGCCCAAGCCGCCCAGATCATCCCCGGGGAACGGCTGATTGAAGTCGGGCCGGGGTTTGGCACACTGACTGATAGCCTGCTCGCACAAAATGCACCCGTGACCACGATCGAGCTGGACCGCGGACTGGCAGGTTATCTGCGTCAAAAATATGCGGATCGGCCCGAACTCGAACTGATCGAAGGGGATGCCTTGGAGCTTCTGCCTGCGCAATTCGTGCGGTACCCTGGGGCACGGTTCGTCGCCAATATCCCTTATAATATCACCACCCCGATTTTGGAGATCCTTTGTCAGACAACGCCTCCACCGCAAACAGTTATTTTAACGGTTCAGAAAGAACTCGCTGAAAGACTTTCGGCCAAACCCCGGACAAAAGCGTATGGGGCCATGACCGTGATGATTCAATGGCGTTTCAGGGTGGAATACCTTTTTACACTCAAAGGTGCCCAGTTTTTTCCCGCCCCAGACGTGGACTCAGCCGTGATCAGGCTGAGCCCCTCAGACCATGCCGGGCAAATTGCTGCGGAGGATCATAAGGCCTTTGACCGCCTTGTCCGGACGGGTTTTTCGCAACGACGCAAAATGCTCCGCAAAATCCTCCCTCAAATCACTCCCAAAGATATCGAAGCCACCTTGAGCGCCCTCGGTCTTAATCCCCTCGCGAGGGCCGAGGAATTAGGCCTCGAGGATTGGTTTAAACTCTTTAATAAACTAAAAGAATAATCAACCCAAACGACCCGTATGGACACGGACCGTAAAATCTTTCTAGAAAAAATATGAGTGACCTCCAGCAAACCACCGAGATTTTTGATGTCGTCGATGAAAATGACGAAGTCATCGGCCAAGCCCCGAGACCCGATGTGCATGCACGCAAATTGCACCACCGCGCTATTCATATCTTTGTGTGGAATTCCAAGGGCGAACTTTTCCTGCAATTCCGTTCACGCCTAAAAAAGAATCATCCCCAGACATGGGACAGCTCCTGCAGCGGTCATCTATCCACCGGTCAGGATTATTATGAAGCCGCCATCCGTGAACTCGAAGAGGAAATCGGACTGGATGAAACACAGACCAAGGCTATCCGTCCGGTCTTTAAGGTAAAATCGTGCCCGGAGACTGAGCAGGAACACGTCTGGCTATATGAAATGGTCCATGACGGCCCATTTCAGTTACAAGCCGAGGAAATCGAAGATGGCCGTTTTTTTTCACAAAATGATATTCAAAAAATGATCTCTGAAAATCCCGTGCAATTTGCCCCCTCATTTGTTTACATTTGGAATCTTTACCTAAGGCAACAAAAAAGTTAGCCAAGAGCCTTGGGATTCGTTACGGTTCTGCTACATTTTATAATAATCATAATCTATGTCGCGGGCCGTCAGCAAAAAGAATATCTTTAAGAAATCCCATCCCCTTGTGGTCGGGAGTGTGACGACATTTGAGGGGTTACAGATTGCCTCCCAAGCAACAACAAAAGACTGTGATATCATAGAAGTACGGCTGGACTTAATGCCGAAATCACTCTTGAGCCATTTTACCCAGTTATGCAAATTACTCGAAGTCATTAAGTTACCCATACTTGCGACTTTGCGGTCTAACCAAGAAGGGGGAAAGTGTACTTGGCCCCTGAATTGGAGGTTGGGTTTTCTGGAGATGATTCTTCCCCATGTGGATTTAATTGATTTGGAACTTTTTGCTGTAGCTAATGACCCGGGGAAAATCGCCTCATTCCGTAATCTGGGAAAAATCATCATCCTGTCCTATCACGATTTTGAAAAATTACCGCAAAACCAGTTTATCCAGAAAAAAATAGATGAAATGTTTAAGGCCGGGGCGGACATTGCCAAGGTCGCAGGATTCATCAAGTCCCGTAAGGAATTAACCCGTATACTCTCGCTCATGGAAAAGCAACAGAAACCAGTTTCCCTCATGGGCATGGGCGCGTATGCGACCGAATCGCGTGTCGGACTGGCCAAGAGGGGTTCCCTCTTGAACTATGGATACATCGATCAACCAGCCGCACCGGGCCAAATCCGCGGGGCTGACCTTTTGAAGAAAATCCGGCAAACGAGGCACCCCGGAAAATGAGACAAACCTCATCCCCTCGCATTTCTAAGGTTACGCCCGTTTTGCTAATGACAATTATTCCCTTGGCATTATTCCTTTGTGTCGCCGGCATCCTGCGGGCTGGAGATTATTATGTATTCGAGCTGAAGGACGGGATGATCGTGAGGGGGGCGATTGTATCGGAAAATAAAGATTTTTTTACTGTTAACCTTGAAGAATCTAACGGAGTCGAAGGTCAAACACAAATCACCAAATCCCATATTGCAAAAAAAACAAAGATTTCTGACGACGAGATTGCTTTCAAAAAACTGCCCAAGCTCGTGATCCACCCGCGCCATTCCTATAGCTTAAAGGAATATAATAACCTGATCGAGGCTGCTGAAGATTTCATCACGGCTTACCCTCAATCACCCATGATCCCCGGTATCACTCAGGCACTTGCCCCCGTCAAAGAGGAGCAGCTCAGGGTCTCAAGAGGAGAGATCAAAACGGGAGGCGAATGGCTTTCCCCTACGGAAGCCACATTTATCTCCTATGACATAAAGGCTAATCTCCTCTATGATGAATTGTTAGATCACCAGCAAAAAAATAATTTTTCCGAGGTGAAACGGGTGTTTGTAGAACTTGAGAAAAAATATCCTGCCTCGATCGCCTATTATCAATCAGGGTCACAAATGATTGAGTGGCTGGATAAACAAATTAAGAGCAAACAAATCGAGATCGCCGCTGTCGACGGCAAGATCGTAAGCTTAGAAAAAAGCAAGGCGGAGAATAACACCCGGATTAACGAAGCCAAGGCCAAGGCCTCGTCAGCATCCTCCCCAAACTACGCTGCCACCCTCAAAAGTCAGATCAATGTCATGCAAGGTATGGTCAATAAAATCAATACTGACATTAAAACCATCCAAAACCAGGTCGCATCAACAAAACTGGCAATGGGGGATTATCAGGCCGAACTGACCCGGCTACAACAAACCCCTTTCGACCAACTCAGCAAACAAGGCAACTTCATCAAACAAATGGAATTAAAATTCAGATCAGGAAAAATGAGTGAAGTCAAAAATATGCTTAACCTGCCCGAACTCCAAAAATTTGAACGCACAAGGAATATCAATAACCTGCTAGGAAATCACGATAAAATCCTCCAGGAAATGAAAAGCGAAATAAACGCCAAAAATTTTGATGCGGCCATCGAAACCGGTAACAACGGACTCAAAGAATTTCCGGGTTCTGACCAGATCACCGCATTGATCGAAGAAGCAAGGACTGCCCGGAGTTCAACCGCAGGGATCCAAAACTAGCTGATTTTTACGGCATGCGTCTTATCAAGACGGAGGATCGATCCTGATTTGAGGTTCACTTTTAATGTAGGGTCGGTTATTTTCTCACCGTCGATCTGTACGGATCCCTGTAATATCAGTTTACGAATATCGCCACGGGATTTTTTCAGGGAAAAAACTGTATGATAGGCATGCTCCACTAGTTCCAAGACCGCCAAACTTGTGGTCGGGTTGATCATTTCAGGCAGATCCGCCGAGGCAAGGTCTTTTTTTGAAAAACGGGTTTCAAAATCCATTAACGCCGCGTCTGCCTCTATGATTCCATGATATTTTGCGCAAATAGCATGGGCGAGGCATTTTTTATTCTTCATGGGATGCTCTAGCGCTGGCATGGAACCCCCCGTTAATAATGGATACCAACGTTCCATTAAGTCATCAGAAATGGACATGGCTTTACCGAACATACTTTGGGGAGACTCGGCCACGCCGATATAATTATCGAGTGACTTACTCATTTTTTGAACCCCATCAAGGCCTTCGAGGATAGGCATGACTAGGACGACTTGTGAGGATTGTCCATCATCCCGCTGGAGATCCCTTCCCACGAGGTTATTAAATAACTGGTCATTACCGCCGAGCTCGACATCAGAACGGATCATGACCGAGTCATGACCTTGCATGAGAGGATACTGGAACTCCGTCAGGGTGATACTAATGCCGGACTCAAAACGTTTCTTGAAATCATCCCGTTCCATCATCCGGGCCACATTCATTTGACCATTCAGCTTGAGGACATCGGCGTAAGTCATCTTCGAAAACCACTCGCTATTATGGCGTATCTCCGTTTTCTCGGGGTCGATTATTTTAAATATCTGCTCCTGATATGTCCGGGCATTCCGCGCAATTTGCTCGGGCTCAAGGGCCGGCCGTGTCTTCGAACGCCCTGTGGGATCACCAATCAAGGCTGTATAATCACCGATAATAATCACCGCTTGGTGGCCCAAATCCTGGAATTGGCGTATTTTGCCGAGGATAAGCGCATGACCAAGATGGATGTCCGGAGAACTGGGATCAAAACCCAACTTCACCCGTAACGGCCTGTTTTCCTTGAGTTTCTCAAGGAGTTCATTTTCCGAAATAATCGCAGTCGCTCCGGAGCGTAAAATATCAAATTGTTCTTGTGGTGACTTCATAAACGGAATCGGCTTATCATGAGTCTTGGCAAGTGACAATCACATTTATGACTTTTGATCAATTACAGGTAACATTCGCCCATCATTGGCTCATGAGCATGCGCGGAGGGGAAAAAACCCTTGAGGCGATGGCCGGGCTTTTCCCGGATGCTCCCATTCATGCCATCGCTGGGATTTCAGCTAATCTCTCCGAGGGATTAAAGAAACATGCCATTGAATATTCCCTCATCCAGAAGCTGCCCGGTTCCCCCCGTTTTTTTAGAGCTTACCTCCCGTTTTTTCCTACAGCAATCGGACGGATGAGTTTGCCAGCCAGCGATTTGCTCATTTCCAGTGATGCCAATCTGATTAAAGGTGTCAAGAAACCTGCGGGCAGTTTCCACCTTTGTTACTGCTATAGTCCCCCCCGATATTTATGGATGATGCAGGATATTTATCTGGCTTCCCTGCCCATTATTTACCGTTCATTCGCGAAGAGGATTTTTTCCCGTCTTCGGGAGTATGATTTTAAGGCCGCCCAGACCCCTGATTCATTTGTCGCTATCTCAAATGCTGTATCCCGTCGCATTGAAGAGTATTATCAGAGGCCTACCGATGCGGTTATCCATCCACCGGTGGATATTCATGAGTGCCATGCTCATGCAAAACGGGAATCATTTTATCTGGTCGTCAGTGAGTTAACCCCTTATAAACGCGTCGATATCGCCGTCAAAGCCTGTTCGGAGCTCAAAAAATCATTAGTCGTGATTGGTCAAGGGGGAGAACTTAACCGTTTAAAGAAAATGGCCGGCCCACTCGTGACATTCATGGGCTGGCAAAAGAATCACACTGTCCGCGCGTTAATGGCTAGGGCCAAGGCCTTCTTATTCCCTGGTGAAGAAGATTTCGGAATAGCCCCGGTGGAAGCCATGGCCAGCGGTGCTCCCGTGATTGCTTTCGGGCGGGGGGGGATACTAGATACGGTTATAGACGGGAAAACCGGTATTTTGTTTTCCCACCAATCATCCGAATCAATGGTGAGTGCGATTGAAAAATTTGAGAAGATGGCTGGAGAATTCTCCCCCGAACTCCTTCGCAGCCACACGAAACAATTTGCGCGGTCGGAATTCCAAAAAAAGCTTCGCCATTTTATCAAGAACAGACTAAATCTTAGCGATTAACCGTCTTATGAGATTGTCCCAAAGAGAATTAGAGCCTGTGCTGATGCTTGTGGATACGGTGATGTGCCTTTTGGGTATCAGTCTCGCCTTTTTCCTCAGGGCATCTGACATCTCATTTACAGACCAGATTCCTGTCCAAGCCAACTACGCACTTTTATCCACAGTCATGACGGTCATTATTTTATTTTCATTAAAGATTTCTAGTCTCTACAGGCTTGAATTCATGTCCGGGAGGTCAATGTTACTACCGAAATTATTTATATCCACCTGTGCCGCATTGGCCGCCCTGTTTACACTGGCCTTTTTCATCCGGACACAACAACAAGCCTATTCACGCGGGTTCCTCATTTTATCAGTATTCACTATCTCATTCATGCTCTTTGTAGGTCGTTACTCTATTTGCGCCATTCAAAGGAAATGGTCTCTTTTCAGTAAAAGAAAAACCCTGATTGTCGGATGGAGCCCGATGACTGACCGTTTAGCTAAATCCATGATCAATAGCCGCTTCCCCATGATGGAACTTTCCGGCATCCTTACGCTCCAAGTCTGGCAAATCCCTGATGAATACCAGGAATATCATCTGGGCTCCTATGATGAATATCAAAAATCCCTTATTATAAAACCAATCGACCAAGTCCTCATCCTTACGTCCCAAATCCCCCCCCAGCAATGTATTGAATTCTGTCGTTATGCTGACCAGAAACTCATTAAAATCGGACTGATTCCCGACCCCCTCGAGATCATGCTCGGGCGGATGGAACTCTCCAATATCGAAGGAGTGCCTGTTCTTGCCGTTACGAACTTGCCCTTGGATAAACTCTCAAACCGTATCATTAAACGGGTGGTCGATCTTATCGGTGGGATCACCGGACTCTTACTAAGTATTATTCCCTCCCTGATTATTTCCCTTTTTATCAAAGCAGATTCCGCCGGACCGGTGATTTTTGGGCAGGAGCGGGTCGGTCGAGGTGGGAAAAAATTTATCATGTATAAATTTCGTTCCATGAGGTTCGGAGCTGAACAACAGGATTCAGAAGCTGGGTTGGGTGTCGACAATGACCCCCGCATCACAAAACTCGGTGATATGCTCAGGAAGTGGAACTTGGATGAATTGCCCCAATTCTGGAATGTGATTAAAGGGGAAATGAGCTTGGTCGGCCCTCGCCCCGAGCGGACCTATTTTGTCGATCTTTTCAAGGAAAAGGTGCCCCATTACATGCCTCGTCATATTTATAAACCGGGTATAACCGGTCTAGCCCAAGTGCGCGGGCACCGCGGGAATACCTCTTTGGAAAAGAGGATCGAGGCGGATCTTGAGTACTTCGAAAATTGGTCGGTATGGTTGGATATAAAAATCATCCTTTTGACACTCACCCAATATTTTGGACATTATGAAAATTAACGGGGATTTCAAAACGCTGCGACTCCCGGATCTTTTGTTTATTGTCCTCACAAGCATTCTATTTCTGGGATACTGGTTATCTTATCTATTTGCTGATTACTCCGATTTATACGGGACAAATTATTACCCAGGACTCCTTAACTATGAATTTTTTGCCCAGTTATTCACTGTACTGCTAAGCCTCTTGGTTTTATTCCGTATTCTCCTTTCGAAGGAGCCTCGGCAACTTCCGAGTGGCACCAAGTTTTTTCTCCTGTTTTTATCCCTCTACATTGGATGGACCCTTCTGTCTACAGTATGGTCGATCAAGGCAGGCTTTGGGTGGAAGGAAATCAGGGTTTGGCTCGGATACTTGCCGCTGGCCTTTGCCTTGACGATTTGTTTGGGAGAATTTCAGCAAATCAAACGGGCCGTTATAACGCTTATCGCGGCACAGGTCGCCTGCATATCCATGGTCGTCATCTATGCCTATTATGCCAACGGCTGCTACGTCCCTTATATCACATTCTACCTGAACCGTTCCCTCTTAGGAGAGATGATCATCGTGGCCATACCCCTTTTAGCCGCTTACGGGTTACTGCAGAATAATGGTTACCATGTATTTTTGAGGGTCTGTGCGATTCTCGGGTATATCTCGGTACTGATTATGGCCCAGAGAGCTCCATTATATGCATTATGGATCACACTCATAGTGTCCGTGATATTAGGTTACATCAAATATCCAAACTACCGGAAAAAACTTATCCTCTTTTGGGGCATTCTCTGTTTAGCGACGGTCTTTTATCTTACCCCCAGCAAATTGACGGGAGGACTCGAAAACTGGGACTCTTCTCGGAGAGCCTATAATATTGACCAGGCCAAAGACACATTTCATTACCGGATCAATGGTGTCCTCGTATCTTTTTTTCAATGGAAAGATAATTGGCTCTTCGGCACAGGCCAAGGAACATATCCCTTGGTTTTTCCTGAATATTCAAAGGCGATTGTTGATGCAGGATTCCAGAAATATGCAAAAAAAACCGAAGATAAACAAATCTCACGCGCCCATTGTGAACCCGCACAAGTTGCGGGCGAATTAGGCATCATTGGCCTCACCCTCTGGGCCGTATTTTTTGTTTTTTTCCCCCTTCGCTTATCATACGCAGGATGGAAACAAAATAACATTGTGCTTTTGGTGGGGAGCTGGGGCTTACTTGCGATCACAATCAGCGGACTGGCCAGTTCTTTCAGTCCCCGGCTTGTGACGACCGGAATGTGGTATGTCATTGCGGGCGTATTAATATCGGCAGAATGGAAACTCCCCGCTTCACTCCTAAAAAACAGCCACTTAAAACTTTTATCGGTTCTGGCTGTAGGCGTGTCATGCCTCGTTCTGTTCTCTACCATGAAAACCCAGCGTCTTTTGAATTATTTCTATCTCATTCAAATCAGCAAAAAGCTGCCACAAGCCACTTATTCTAAAGAACTTAATAAGTATAAACAACTCGTCACGGCAGACCCTTATTATCATTATTTTTATTTTGCAATCGCCAATGCCATGGCCGAGCACGGTAATCTTAAACAGCCTGAATCTTCCCATTTCTGGCGTGAAGCCCAAGATTTAGGACTTTTCTCATCAAATCTCCTGGCGAGTGAAGCTTTCTCCCTTTATCTACAAGGCAAAAGGGATGATGCGCTGTCCCGCATCGATGAGGGACTCCATATTTTCCCAGACTCATGGTTTTTATTCACAATAAAAGCTGCCATTCAGGAAAACGAGTCATTACCGGCTAATTCCCAGACTTGGCAACAAGCTTTAAATCTTCATCCTGAAGCTACCCGTGTTACCCAAAAAGTATTTAAAGAAATGTTTACCGGAAAAAAACAAGGGATCACGTATCAGGAACTTTATGAAATCCCTACGGGATATTACGGGCCCCTCTCAGTATATTATTTTAATACCCATCCCAAAAACAAAAAACTCCCCAGTTTATTTAATGACGGAACAAGCAATCCTTGGGAAAGTCCATGAATCTAGCCCTGCCATACTCTGATAAAGTAATCCCTGCGGTACTTTGTTGTCTGGTCGTCGGGCTCTTTTGGTTTTCACCGCCTGATTTGGTCTGGAGGATTGCTGACGTGGGTGAATCCCAAGTCATTCGTGAGACCATATTGGCCTTGGTCTTGGCCTCGTTATCCGTGTACATCCTCGCCATTAGGCAGGCACGGCGCAAATTGTTTGGAATATTTCAGCAACCCTCCTTCCGGAATGCGGTCATATTCGGCTTAGCCATCCTTATTTGGCAATGGGTGAGTCTGCTGGTGAATGGGCACACGGTTGCAGGAACTTCTTATTGTATTCTTTGGTTAGGCTATCTATCCCTCTTTATTTTCACAAAACTTGCTTTCGATGGGAAAATCCAATATCAGAAAAATGTTCTTGTGATTATCTCGTTATCCACACTAGCGGCATCGATTTACCTGCTCTTAAAATCCATCGAAAATAATTTATACTGTCCAAACATTCTACTCAACACCGTACGCCTGAGTGCTGGTGAATACCTCGTGCCAGGATGGGCAATCATTACCGGGCTCTTCTTATATGCTGAGTCCACCCGCCAAAAAGCCCTGTGGGGGGGAGGTTTATTTTTTGCGACATTAGCGATCTTCCAAACATCCCACCGCTCCCCCATTTTAGGAATCGTATTTTCTCTGGCCTGTCTTCTTTTTCTTGGATACAGACAGCACCAACTCAAACAAAGATGGAAAGCTTGGACCATATTCTTTTTAATCATCATCTCTACAATCACCATACAGATGCTCTCCTATACTGCGCTAAAGGGGATGGATACTAATGTGACCATTCAAAAGCGCCTCATGAAAAACGAGGAGGGTTCGATCGGTTACCGTCTGTTTTTAATGCGTGTCTGTATGAATATGTTTATGAATAATCCCATTGCTGGTGTGGGGACAGGAGCTTTTGGAAAAAATTATTTCCCTAACCAAGTGGCATTATCAGCTTCACCCGGTTATTCCCAAATCGCTCCCACACTCTCAACTCTCGGCGCGGAGAGGGCTCATAATGAATTCTTTCAGATCCTGGCGGAAAATGGGGCCATTGGCCTGATTCTCTGCGGTTGTTTCATCGGGGTAGTTTTATTCTCTTCTCGCAAACTCGGAACCGGCCACTCGGGCCCCGTTTCCAATATGATCCTTTCCGCCCTCATTGGTTTTTTGGCTTCTAGTCTTACCAGTGGATTTTCTTGGCGCTGGGCATCAAATGGTTCTTTGTTCTTTTTGATTCTCGGCTTGTGGACTTGTCACACGAACATAAAACGGGAAGCCCCTTCATCTTCCCTGCCAAAACTGATGATAACCTTTGGGGTATTTGTTTCTATCTTCTTAGTGATAGGAACTCTCTATCAAATCAAAAAAACAATCTCTCAACTTGATTATGCAAAGGGTTTTGTACTCTCGACCCATGATTCAAATATCCAAGCCATTGAATGCCTGAACAACTCTTTGAGTATCAATCCTGAAAATTGGCGGGCCGCATTTTTACGGGGAAAATTGTTTCTTTCCCAAAATGAAAAACCAAAAGCATTGGAGTCATTCACCCTTGCCGCCCAAAATAGAATTAATGGGGTAGATCACCTCGTGATTCTTGCCCGTCTCCATGAGTCCACTGACCAGCCCTCCGATAATCAAAAAATTAAAAGTCTTTATGGACAGGCCTTATCAGCGTATCCGCATTCACCTTTACTTAAGCTTTTTTATGCTGATTATCTAGTAAATAGAGGGGACCTCAAAAAAGCAAAAATTCTTGCTGAACAAGCGAAAATTGAAGATCCTGAACTCTATAGTGCTGCCAAAAAGTACTTCACAGGACGAGCCGATGAAGGCCGTCAACTTTTAATACAATCAAATAAAATCGAGATAATGAATACCTTTGAAACACTTTTTCTCTCTAAGTGACCTGCTGTCAATGAGATATTTATGTTGACTTATCTGATGATTTTAACCATTATCTAATAGTTATAGCTAATAATATAGCCATACATAAACATAAAAAAACAAACAGGACTAAACATATGAAGAACAAACAATCAGGGTTCACGCTCGTCGAAATCATGATCGTGGTAGCAATCATCGCATTGCTCGCAGCGATCGCCGTGCCGAACTTCCTTCGCGCACGTCAACGTTCATTGGCCACATCCGTTAAAAATGATATCCGTATCATTGAATCGGCTGCAGACCAATATGCCATTGAAAGTGGTCTATCTGGTACTGCTAATATCTTATGGACAAGTATCACTGGTTACTTCAAAACAGGCAGCAAAATCGCTTCTGGGCAGTCTGCTATATCCGGAATGGATTTCTCCGCCCAATATTCATCGATTCCGGTTGGATCAAAACTCTCTGCTACAACAGCCATTAGAGCTGAATTCGCAGATACATCGATTATTCCTGTTTCTTTCTGGAATGATTAATATAAATACACATTACTACAAAAA
>Ga0163152_10006876_pt1 | contig 12656 bp, 10 predicted proteins | sample OliLakLV19MP8IB2_FD_148635 | JGI IMG/M metagenome (GOLD analysis project Ga0163152, IMG submission 148635) | Freshwater microbial mat bacterial communities from Lake Vanda, McMurdo Dry Valleys, Antarctica - Oligotrophic Lake LV.19.MP8.IB-2 | ecosystem: Environmental > Aquatic > Freshwater >... | reverse complement strand
GAACGGAACGCACTGCTTAAAACTGAATCGAAGTAAGTTCGATCGAGCCTACCGACATGCTCAAGACGTCAGCAGAATTGGGTGTGAAGCAGCCCTGCCTCGTCCACTCCATGATTGAGCTCCCAGGCGTCCCTGGAGTCGGATTCGGAACGGGACCCAACGCCGACCAGGCACTCCTAAGAGCCTACTCGGAATGGATCGAGCGCAGGACGTTTCACTCGATTGCGTCGTCGCAAGGGCTTCACTCGACAAATGGAATGTCGGCTCATCCGGCGAAGGTTTCGGCGATTGAAAATGCTAAGCTCGAGCTCATCGAGCGTGATGCGTTTCTCGTGGGGTGGTTGGCGGGAAGATCTCCCAGGTGGTTGGAAGAACGAGAAGTTCAAGCGTTAGATCCAACCGGGTCGCTCCTAACACATATCGCGCTTTTCGCGGCGAATCACTTCCGACTCAAGCTGGGAATTATCGGCGTTTCACAAAGCGCTGTTGTCGTTGTGACCGCGATCATCGCATGCAAGCCGTTGGCAATCGCAGGTGGTGTGGCCATCCAAACCAAGGCCGCGTACTCGCTTAAATCTGCTCTGCGAGGGGCTGTGCAGACCCAACGAACTGCGGCGACAGTGGTGTGGAACCGTCAGAGAGGAGATCTGCCTCCATTGAAGATCGACTCAAGCGACTTGTCTCAACCTCGAGACCTTTTGGCTTACTATTTTGACCGCGCCAACGCCATCGACCTTGACTGGTATATTGGCGGGTCAGCGGAAGCCTTAGAGCTTCCTGCCTGTGCTATCGACGTTGAGACTCTGTCTCCTAGCTCTGCTTGGCCGTTGACCGTAGCTATGGCGTCCCGCCCTTTGATGCAGGACTATTTCGCATGCAAGGATTCGAGCGATCACATCAATTGGGAGCGCCTGCGCGCGGTGTTCCCAGGCGCTGCCGAGGTCAATGAGAGGATGCATCCCTTGTCATGAACCGGCTATTTATCCTCCTTGCGGGGCTCGTCTCAACACTTCTGGTGCTGTCGGGAATTACATGGGTGGGAGCACAGTCAATTGAGAGGGTCCGTCTGCGGCATGAGGCCCAGTTTCGTGCAGGGCTTTCGTTAGAGCTTACGCTCGTGACGAAGGCACTGCGCAACGACCTCGTGTTTGGAAATCTGCGAGTCGTGAGGGGGAGTTTAGTTGAGCTTGCCGATGGCGGTATCTTCTCAGGCTTCAGCGTGCGCCGAGAGGGGCTCGTTGTCCTTGACGCAAACGTTCCCGCGGACGCTTCGCACTCATTCGTTACGAGCATTCCGGTTGCATTCGGCGACGGAGCAAATACCGAATCAAGATGGGGAGAAGTGGTCTACTTCACGCCAATGGCTCGCTTTGGTGCCGTCAGTGATGGGCTCAAGGATGAACTGGTTCTCTCTGTATCGATAGCCGCGTTGGTCACGCTCGCTGCCTTTGGCTGCCTCTTTTTAATTCTTTCGCGCTCGATTGGACTTCTGGCTCCGCAGCTTACTTCAGTGGTTTTTCAAGAGGCGTTGCCGCCTTCTGACAGGCTGACGATGTTTATCTGGGGGCCAGCGATTGCTCAGCTTAAGACCCTCGCTCTGAAACTTTCGATGCGCCGACAAGACGTCGAACAGGCCCGTGCAGCAGCGATGCACACCCGTATTGCTCAAGATCTTGTCCATGACCTGCGCACACCTCTCGGGGCGTTCGAACGCGGCATCGAGTCTCGGGATTGGTCTTCGTTTGAACGAGATCGCCCTACGATGAGGAGGGCTCTCGCGCGACTTCACGCGATGGTAGAAGCCCTTCGCCACGCCGAGCTCGAACGACTTGTGCGCCCAGAGCCGGGCAGCCTTTCGTTTCTTCAAATCTTGGACGAACTGACGCCGTTTGCGGCCCAACGACGCGTGACAATCGATGGTTCGGCGGACGTTCTCAGCTGCGTCGTGGATCATCCCAAAGTCGAACGGGCCGTGCTCAATCTTCTACGAAACGCAATTGAAGCGGCGGACTCCATCGTAAATCTTTCGTCTTCGACTGTGGGAAGAGACCTTTCGATTGTCGTGTCGGACGACGGACCGGGCGTCCCTGCCGGCCTTGAAAATAAGATCTTTGAGCGTGGGTGGACACATGCCAAGGTTGGTGGATCCGGCCTAGGATTGGCATACGCTCGCGATGTAGCCAGAGGACATGGCGGAGACGTGCGCTACACACGCATTGGAAACCGGACGCACTTCCGCTTGGACTTGCCGGACGTTGTTTCAGACTCAGGAGGAACGTCGAGCGAAGATTTGCCCGTCGCGACTCCTCTTGTTGGCATGACAGGAGCCCTGCTCGTGCTTCTGCAGACCGCCCAGACAGATGCGCTGCTTCCAGAAATTCAACGTTCCTGGCAGGGCCTCGTCACCACCGAGGTTCCGGATGGTCCTCTGCAAGTTGCAGCAGTCTACGTCCATCCTTCGCGCTTCGACGAAGTCACCGAACGAATGAGTACGGGCACGCCCGTTGTCTTCGCAAAGGACGATGACTTCATTCCGCACGCCATCACTCAGCTAGCGAAGCGCGCTAAAAGGGTTCGACATGAAGGGTGAAAGACGCGTTCTTATTGTTGAAGACTCAATGGCTCAGATTGGCCACCTTTTCGAAGTCGTCCGCATTGCTGGTTTCGATCCCCGTGCGGTCGTTTCGCTGGGAGAGGCAAAGGCAGCTCTCGGCGAACGTGGGTACGATATTCTCCTGACCGACATTCACCTCACAGTGTCCCGTGATCAAGATAGTTTCGAAGGTCTTGAGCTGCTGTCGTTCGTTCGCTCCGAGTATCCTGAAGTGCTTTGCTTAGCAATGTCCTCAGACCCCAAGGTCGAGACATATCGAGAAGCTGTAAGGAGAGGTGCCCTCCACTTCTTTCGCAAACCGATCCTCGGCGGCGACGAGTTTCGAATCGGTGTCGAAAGCGCAAAGTCAAGACAGGGGCTTTTGCAGTCGGTTCATAAAGGGGGCGACCGGAGGCGAGACGCGCTCTTGACTCGCTTCCCTGACGGCCTAGTCATCGACGAACACACGCGTACCGTCGCTCGGAAGGTAGCATCGAGCCGTAAGCTTCCCCTAACGCTCCTCGGTGAAACTGGTACGGGCAAAGAGGAAATCGCGAAGCTCGTCCATCGATACCGAGTTGAGCTAGATGGAGGTGTCCCTTTCGTCCCAGTTAACTGCGCCAATCTGACTGGTGACCTCTCGGCGTCATTGCTTTTTGGCCACCGCAAGGGTGCATATACAGGCGCAGACGAGACAACGAACGGTTTTATTGGTGAAGCGAACGGAGGAATTCTCTTCCTCGACGAGATTCACGCGCTGTCTCCCGCATGCCAACAGCGTCTCCTTATACCAATCCCAGAAACCCGATCGGCTCAAGTCGTGCAATAAATACCCCAGAGAACACCTCAGGCATCGGAGTTATTCATTTTGGAAAAGGATAACTAAAATTGCCAAGAAAATAAGCGATTTTAGTTAGGCCGATCGAGTTTCTGGGATTGGTATTAGAGTCCTCAACGACGGTTCCTATGAGCGCGTTGGCGAGAGCCGTCCCATTCGTTCCGAGTTTCAGGTCCTTGTGGCTTCAACCCGAGACCTCGATGCTGAGGTGGACGCTGGTCGCTTTCTTCTCGACCTTCGCATGCGGTTGACGGGAGTCGACGTTGAACTCCCTCCTTTGAGGGAGCGGTTGAACGCACTTCCGGACCTGATCGCCGTCGCTCTTGCAAGAGAGGGTGTAACTATCGATTCCGTCGAGATCGACCGGATCGCCGACCGTTGCCGCCAGTACAACTGGAAGGGCAACATCAGACAGTTGTTTCGCGTCATTCAGACCCTCGTCGTGATGGCCTCATTCAATGAGGAGGAGATCCGGGCCGAGAATTTGCCCGTGTTCAGATCCATGGCGGCCAGTGAGGAGCATTCCATTTCCCCGCAGCTAGGCGTTGCGGGCCTGCCGGCCGATGCTGCGGCGATGCTTGGCCGTTACCTTGTTGAGGACTGCTCGCTCGATGACGCCGTCAACGCCTTCGAGAAGATGGTGCTGCAGGCGGCTATGGCTCGGCATGAAAAGATTATTGATGTCGTGAAGGCGATGGGTTTGGCGAGAAGTACGCTAGATTTGAAGCGGAAAAAGCACGGATTGTGAAAGCGAGTGATCGTCGCGACAAAACTCACAGCGTATCGTGCAGAGCTCACCGTATCAACTACCGCGCCGCACTCACTCAGTTCAATCCGCGAAGCGATCCCGTGTCGGTTTCTTCGTTGGTGGGGTTGGAATTGTCGCTGGTAGAGGGTGAGTCGAATCCGTAAAGGCCGAGTGCGTTGCGCGCATCTGGCGATCCCGGTTCGGTTCCTGTCACGAGCGGCACCACGAGTCCGCCGCCACCGAGTGCGGGTTTTCCGGTGTCAGCTTCGATGCGCATGTTGGTGACGCCTGAGGGCTCTTTCCATGCCTGCGCGGGGTAGGCCTTCGTTGCGGGAATCATGATCTCTCGCCACACCGGAGCTGCCATGATGCCGCCTGTTCCTTGCGAACCGAGGCTTTTGCGCGCGTCGTCAAAGCCCACCCAAACACCGGCCACCATGTTGGGAACCACACCCATGAACCAGGCGTCCGTGTAACCATTCGTGGTTCCCGTTTTGCCGGCCGCCATGGGCACTCCCGCCGCGCGCGTGCCCGTTCCCATGCGAACCACGTCCTGCATCATGCGCATGGTGACGTAGGCGGCCGCAGGAGAGAGCGCGTCTTTTTTGGCCACTGGAGACACCACCAGACGTGCATCGTCGGGCGCCACCACCACCTTGCCATCCCGATCCTGCACCGACGTCACGTAACGGGCCTCTGTGATGCGGCCAGCGTTGGCGAACGGCGAGTAGGCCTGCGTCATCTGCAGAAGCGTGGCATTGCCTGAGCCGAGCGCGAGTGAGAGATCCTGTTCGGGCCACGGCAGGCCAAGAGACTTGAGAAAGGTTGTGACTTTGCCGAGTCCGATGGCCTGGAACAGCTGAATGCTCGAAATATTGTACGAGTGAATAAGGCTGGTGCGCAGCGTCGTCCGGCCAGTGAACTCTTTTGAATAGTTCTCGGGCTTCCAGTCGCCGATGACGATGGGAGGGCTGTCAATCTGCGACGCCGGAGAAAATCCGTTGTCCTGAGCGAAGGCGTAGTAGAGCGGCTTGACGCTGCTGCCGACCTGACGTTTGGCGAGCGTGGCGTGGTTGAACTGGTTGTGTTCAAAATCCTCGCCACCGACCATGGCAAGGACGTCACCCGTGGTGGAGTCCATCACGAGCGCTGCGGCTTCCACGCCTTCAGTGTCGGTGAGCTTGAAGTAACGAAGTCCCTTGAACGTCGGGCCGAGCGGATAATAGCCTTCAAAAGGTTTTAGGTCCGCGAACGCGCTGGCTGATTTTTCCAGACGGCGCGGTGTGCCTCGATCCAGCAGTTCCACGTGCACCTCATCGCCCACGCGCACGATGTCGGCAAAATCGAGCACGGAACGATCCTTGGACCGGCTCGCAGTGCGCAGAGCCCAGCGGTGATCTTCCACGAGCAGAAGGCCGATGCCCTGCTGGCTCACGACGGCCACGGCGTCGAGCTGCGGATAAATGTCGACCACCACGGCGCGCTCGGCTTCCACTTCGGTGTCGAGTGGTTTGTTGAGAAGAGTGCGCAGCGGTTTCTCGAAGGCGGGGCCATGACGCTTGACGGCGCCTTTGTAACCTTTGCGCTCTTCATGCTGCTTGAGGAACGCACGTACGGCCTCGTCGGCCTTGCGCTGCAGCGCCACGTCGATGGTCGTGTGAATGGTGTAGCCCTTGGAGAGCAGGCCTGGAAGCTTGAGGCGATCCTCGACCTGCTTTTTCACTTCCATCAGGAAGAACGGCGCCACGTGCGTATTTGGACTCTCCGCACGGTAGACCTTCAATTTTTCGGCGAGCGCAGCGGCAACTTGTTCCTTTGTGGCCCAGCCGTTTTTCAGCATCTGGTCGAGGACGAACTTCTGACGCGTACGGGCTTTTTCCAGGCTTTCGGTGGGTGCGTAGGCCGATGGCGCAGGCGTGAGGCCGGCTATCATGGCGGCTTCAGCAAGCGAGAGTTTGGTGTTGGGTTTGCGGAAGTAATTGCGCGCCGCAGCCTCCACGCCGTAGCTCGCGTTGCCAAGAAAAATCGTGTTGAGATAGAGTTCGAGGATGCGTTCCTTCTTGTATTTCGCCTCGATCTCGAACGCCACGAGCATGTCTTTTATCTTGCGCTCGATCGTGCGCTCGCGTGTGAGCAGCAGGTTTTTGGCAAGCTGTTGCGTGATGGTGGAGCCGCCCTGCTTCGAACCGGCCTTCGTGAGGTAGTGCGCCGCTGCGCGCAAAAATCCCTGCCAGTCGACGCCGCCATGCTCAAAGAACCGTGCGTCCTCCGCAGCAAGGAAACAGCGTACGAGCGTTGGGTTCATCTTCGCGAAAGCCTCGGGATAGCGCTTTTCGTCGAACAATTCGCCTATTTTCACGCCGTCGCGGCTCATCACCACCGTGGGGAGCGACGGCTCGTACTTGGCCAGCGTTTCCACCGAGGGCAATGAGGCGCGCACTCGTTCGTAATAGTTGTATGCGGCCACTGCACTCACAAGCCCTACGAGGCATACGAGTGCAGTGACGAGGAGCACAGCGCGAATGGCGATGGTGCGGATGCTTTGACTGTCCATGGACGTGGGCCCTTCCGAATTGCCCTTGATGCTATCAAGGAAACGGAACAGCCAGGGCGGCGATTTTTTCAGCGCACGGCGATGCCGGCACCGAACAGGGTCCGTGCTTCGTCCCGTGCGAGATCGGCGCCCGCCTGGACGACAAAGTACCAGAGGGAAAATTCTGCCCCGAGAGAGGTGTGCAGCGCGCTGCCGCGGGTGGACATGTATTCGGGTTCGAACCATGCCCCCACGAAGGTATTGATCTCGGTGTTGGAAGAGCGAAACCACATGGTCTGGATCCCCAGTCGAGGGACGATTTTTTCGCTCGTCACGTAGCGCGTCTTCGCTTTGGGCAGCGTTTCGGTGGAAAGGAATGCCAGCCGCGCGTTTGACTCTTCGCCGAGGCCTGCCGGATGCAGCGCATTTTCGCCCTCGGCAGCCCAACCCATGAGATTGGCTTCGAGCAGGAAAGTGTTTTCGACCTGCAATGGGCTCTGCTCGCTCGGAAAGAGAAGGTAACAGAGACCGAATTTCGCGGTCCATGGCTCTACGTACTTGCCCGAAACAGCGCTTGTGTCGCCCTCCGCGCGTCCGCGCGGGAGGGAGCGCGCCGCCTCGTAACTCGCGCCGACGGAAAGTGTGTCGTACACGGCTCCGAGGAAGCCCATGCGCCAGGTCTTGCCTTCGTAGGTTTGCGAGGCTGTGCGTGTCGTGGAAAAGGCGTCTTCTCCCGCTTTGCGCCAGTAGGTGCGGCGCGAGAAGCTGACGCCACCTCCGATGGAGATGCGCTCATGGATACGTGCCGAGAACAGCGCGGGGAGTTCCAGGGCCTCGGTGTCGACACCACGCCACACGCGCGGGTCGACGACACGCGCATACGACGTCCTGAGCGAGGCGTAGCCGGCCGACACAGCGCCTTGATCGAAGGGCTTCACGCTCACCGCACCTGTGAATCCTGTTTCCTTGCCAGCATCATTGGGCGATCCGAAATCAGGCATGGCGTGTTTGTGTGTGCTGCCAATGTAGCGAAGGTCGATGAGGCCGCGCTGCCAGACGCTTGTGGCGGGGTTGCCAAACGCAAGTTCGCTGTCGGCAGGAAACGCGACGGTCGCTCCAGAAAGTCCCACGCCGCGCGCGGTGGTTCCGGGGCGCAGCGCAAAAAACGAAACAGGAGTGCCGTCGTCGGCAAGCGCCTCCACGGCGAGTGAAGCGCCCAAAACCGTTGCCAGAGTCGGTAGGGCCGCAAGCGCCCGCAGCACGGTGGTGCGGAGGAGGGTCAGGAGAGGTTGGGAAACACGCTTCATCGGAGCTCCGGATCACGCGGGGTGCCTCCAGAGTACCATTCCCGCGTCGCCAGGGCTCACTTCGCGTCGGAGGTCGGCTTTTCGGGCGGAGTGTCTTGCGCGTCGTTTTTTGCAGCGGACGCGGCTCCTGCGGTGCCTTGCGTGGCCAAGCCTGCGTCGGACGTTCCCTTGGGAATGACGCGCTGAAGCGGCTTTCCGTCCGCCCGTTTCACGACGAGAGGTGGCAGGCTTGCGCCACCTCCTTCGCTTGCAGGCTTCGGTCGCCACACAGGTCGCGGTTCTGGCCGCGGCTCGCGCGGTTCAGGCCGTGGATCGCGGGGTTCACGCGGTTCACGTGGTTCGCGAGGCACGCGCGGTTCGCGTGAAATTCGCGGTTCACGAGGTGCAAAGGCACCGTCACGCTGTCCACCGAACGCAGGGCGTCCACTCCCGCCAAGGCCTCCAACGGCTCCCACCGCGCCAGCAGGTGGCGGCGGATACGGCGCGCGAGCGCGTGGCGCGGCTCCGGTGTGTGCGTAATGGCTGGCCTGCCGGTCGACATCGCTGCCCTGCATCTTTTCGAGCAACTCGATGATTTTTCGTGCGGCTTCCATGACCGTGGCCAAGTCGAGAGCCACGAGGTTTTTAGGCGAAAAGGTGTACTTGCGAAAAGTGACTTCCTCGTCGAGCTGGCCGAAGCGTGCGCGTTTGAGCACGCGCAAGCCGCGGATTTTCTCGATGAGTTCGTTGCCGAGGAACAGCGATGCGCCTCCTTCAGCATGCTTGTGGAACATGGACAGTACGTTGTAAAAATCCCTGTCCACCTCGCATTTTTGGCAAAACTTCCACTGCCGTGGCGAAAGTTTCGCCTCGGTATTTTTCCTCACGCAGTCTTCGCAGTACTTCACGACCTTGAAGCGCTTGCTCTGGCACAGGCGAAAATTGAGCACCTTGCGCAGCGCGAAGTTGTTCGCCACCGCGAGGAAGATTCGGTTCTTCTGCTCGAACACGAATCGCCGCTTGGTGGGATCCTTGATGCGGCGTGCATGGGCGGTGAGTGAGAGCCCCATGAGGAAGCCGTACATCATGAGCCGCTCTTCGCGCGGCTGTTCCGTCATGGCGAGGGCGAAGGTGTCGTACTTTCGGAAGGGCGCGAGCACATCAGGTGACTTCTTGCTGAACTTCATCAGGTCGCCGAACAGATTCGCGTTGATGGCTTCAGGTTTCAGCTTGCGCTTCGCCTTGATAGCGACAACGGCTCCCGCCTCCGCGGACTTCGCTTCACCTGGAGTGGCGGCTTTCCGCGAGGCTTTCTTGTCATCCATTTTGCACCGACTTTCCCAGCTCTATGAGGTCACGAACGGCGGCTTCGAAGGCGGCCGTGTTCTGATTCACGACAGAGGCGGTGAGCCGCACCAGGATGCGGCCGAGCTTCAGGCGCGCCTTGTTCCCGCGTGAGGAGATTTTTTTAACATTTTCCGAGATCGTTTCAAGGCTTGCGGTGAGTGGCTCATAGAGCATCGATCGCTCGATGCGCTTCTCGAACTCGTAGGCTGCTGATTGCGACAGCAGATCACGCCACTCGAGCCATGTGAGGCGCAGCTCACCCTTCGCCCTGTCAACTCCGTTCGTAACCCTTTCCAAGGAGTGTTTCATTCCTTCTCCAACGTCTCGGATGCGCCGGGCGCGCTCTTGGGCGCTTCCGCATCGGACAATGGCACGGTGAGTTGCCACACCACCCGAACGATCTGGCGCCTGACCGTGTCCTCACCCGGCCGCACCAGTCCTCTCCGCTCGCGTGCGAGCGCCTCCACCATGGCGCGGCTGCCGGGCTGAAAAGGTTGAGCGTCCTGCAGGATGGTTTCGCCCATGCGCGACCTGGCCAAACTGTCTGCGTCGTGCAGTTCCGCATCGAAGGTGTCCACGATGGATTCAATGGTGGCAAGCGACAACAGGCTCTGCGAATCGTTCACTTCGCCAGGTCCGCGCTTGGCCACTCGCATGAGATCGGGGCCCGCGAGAATACAGAAATCCCCGTGATCGACGCGCGCACGGAACAGCAGAAACACCTGGCCATCCACTTCGAAATCCGCGGGCACGGGCGTGAGCAGCGCTTCGAGGAGCGATTCCACCACAAGGAAGAGGCTCTCCATGGGAAGGCGCAGGCGCACGCGTGTGTCGCCTTCCACGTAAACGCGAACGCGATGAAATTTCGTTTCACGTACGATGTACGAAAGGCCGTCCTCGGCCGAAAAGATCTCACTCTCGACGTTCTCGGTGCTGCGCGTGAAGATGGACAGCGTCTTCGCGATGCGCACGAGCGAGTCGGTGCTCCGTTCGACGGCAGCCAGAGGCACATTCACTTTGTCGAGCAACCACGCAAACTGATCACCCTGGAGGTTTTTCGAAAGGAAGCGGCGCGTCTGATGAATGTAGCCGTAAACCAGCGTCAGCTCCGACGAGAGGATGTGTCCAATCTCGCGTGCGAAAACGGTGATGGCGCGGTTTTTTTGCTCGTACTTGCGCTTTTCCTGCGCATTGATGACCGCAATGGAGGCCTGATCGGAGAAGATGGACAGGATGCGCTCATCATCGGCGTCGAAGGCCACGTCGCCTTTGCGGTTCATGACCATCAGAACGCCTACGACCGTGTCGCGGAACACCATGGGTGCCGCCAGGATTTGCTTCGTGCGAAAGCCGGAGCTGCGGTCGAAGGAGTCGTTGAAGCGCGCATCGGCATACGCATCGGGCACATTGATGATGTGCCGGGTGCGTGCCACTTCACCGCTGATGCCCTCGCCAATGCGCAGGCGCTGAGCCGCGATGAGCGAAGCCACGCGTCCGCGGGCGTTGACGAACTCGAGGAGATCGGTGCCCGGTACGCGCAACAGCATGGACGCCGCGCCCGCCTGCATCACGCCGTGCACTTCGGTGAGGATGCGCGAGAGGAGGGAGTCAAGGTCGTCGAAGGTTGCTAGCAGCCGGCCTATCTCGAAGAGCGATTCCAGGCGATCTTGCAGCGTGGACGCGGTGCCAATTCCATCCTCATCGTCGCGGTTCGCTCCGCTTCCGCCCGATCCAGGGGCTCCGACAACAGCGCCACCTTCTCTCATGGCGTTCACCCGTTCTTTCGGCGGAATTCATCCATGAAAGCGGCAAACGCCTCCGCTGACGCCACTTCGACGCCGTTGTACATGCTCGCGCGGATGCCGCCGGTGGTGCGGTAGCCTTTGATCTCCATGTGGCCCTGTTTGGCGGCGGCCGCGACAAACGCGTCGTCGAGTTCCGCCGTGGGCAGACGGAAAACGAAATTGTGCCGCGAACGGCATTCCGAGTTCGCACGTCCCACATAAAACCCTTTGTCGACCTCGCCGTACACGAGGCCCGCCTTGGCAAGCGCGCGGCTTTCCATCTCCTTCACTCCTCCCTGCGCCTCGATCCACTCGAAGTAACAAGCGGCCACGTAGATGGAAAAGCACGGCGGTGTGTTGAGGATGCTCTTTGCGTCGAAGAAAGCCGGGTAGGAGAGCGCGTTGCCGAGCTTGTTCGCCTTGGTCGTCTCGCGCATCCGTTCGAGGACGTCCTTGCGGACGATGACGAGCGAGCAGCCGGCGATGCCGAAGTTCTTCTGCGCGCTGGCGTAGATGAGAGCCGTTTCTTTCCACGGTATGTCGTTGCGAGACGCGATTGAACTCGTCATATCGAGCACCAGATCCACGCCGAGTCCTTGTGGGATGCGCGGGTACTCGGTGCCATAAACGGTGTTGTTCACAGTCACGTGGAGGAATTTTGTATCCTGAGCAATGGTCCATGCTTCAGTGGTGCCGAGCGATACGTACTCCGGGCCGCCGTTGTAAACCACGTGCACGTTGCGGCCCGAACCCTGCGCCTCAGTGGTGGCAATGTGCGCCCACACGCCTGTGTCTGTGTAAGCCACGGACTCTCCGGGCTTCGACAGATGCGGCAGAAGGAGACAGAAATGCTGTTGCGCACCGAATGGTGTGTAAAACAGCACGTGCGTGTCGGGCACGTCGAGTACCCTGCGTGCGATTTCGTGCGCCTTGTCATTGATGGCGGCGTACTGTTTCGAGCGGTGCGATATCTCCATGACGCTCACGCCGAAACCGAAGGAGTCGAGCAGCTCACTCGCCACGCGCGTGCGCACGGCATCGGGGAGGGCGGCGGGACCGGGGCTGAAATAATGCGTGCGGGTCATGGTCGTTCCTGAAGAGGGAGGTCATGCGGGGCTGGTCGAGGCCCTTCCCTTCTATCAAACAATGCGCCGCGCGCGCAAAGAGGCGCACATCGTATCGCACGGGCGCGCTTCGGCTCGTGTCCATTCGACGTCTGCAATTGGTTCGGTCGGCAGATGCGCGGGAGTCTTTGAGAGATCAGAAGCGGTAGTCGAGCACATTCACCAGAGCTCCACGGCCCACAAGCGTAAAGGCGGGCAGAGAAAGGCCAAGGGCCCGTCCGTTGCCCACCACAACGGCACCCACGGGAAGCTGTGGGGCCAGGCGCAGAGGTGCACGCTGCGACACGGGATTCACCTCATAGTCATCGAAACCGGCATCCTGGCTCTCGTCGTGCGGCGTTCCGAAGGTGTTTGACTCTCGTGGACTCGAAGACAGATTGAAGAACGCGATGCCGCTGCCGAC
>Ga0163152_10006875_pt1 | contig 12658 bp, 16 predicted proteins | sample OliLakLV19MP8IB2_FD_148635 | JGI IMG/M metagenome (GOLD analysis project Ga0163152, IMG submission 148635) | Freshwater microbial mat bacterial communities from Lake Vanda, McMurdo Dry Valleys, Antarctica - Oligotrophic Lake LV.19.MP8.IB-2 | ecosystem: Environmental > Aquatic > Freshwater >... | reverse complement strand
CAGCTGGCCCCACGGTCGATCCGGCGCCAACGCTGCGACCACGATTGACAGGCGTTGCTGAGCAGGTATATCATCACGTCGAGTACCCACAGGTCGTCTCCTTGTGTAATTGGTCTGTGACAAGCCAATTGTGACACAAAGAACCCCCTGTGGGTATTTTGTCAATCTATCTTGAACCATGCTCAAAATTGCGGCTGCTTTGGCCGATCCCGAAGCGACGTTGGTCGCAGAGGACGAAGCCGATTCGCAGTTGCTGCCGATCCTGCGGGCCACACGCACCTGACGGCGGTGCAGGTGTGTGGCAGCGCGTGGGCGACCAAGTGCGCATCCCGACGCCCGGACAGAATGCCAAGCTCGGAATTTTCGGCGCGCTGAATGTGCGCACCGGCGACTGGTTCTATCAATTGGCCGCCCGCAAGCGCAGCACCGAGTTCATCGCCTTTCTGACCCAGTTGTTGGTGGCCTATCCGGCCGGCCGACTCTACGTGCTGGTGGACAATGCCAGCATTCATACCAGCAAAGCCCTGCACTTGTGGCTGACCACGCACGAGCGGTTGGTGCTGCTGTACTTGCCGACTTACAGTGGTCACCGGCTTAATCCGGTCGAGAAAGTCTGGTGGGCGCTCAAGGGCCAAATCGCTGCCAATCGCGCCTTCCGCAACTTGGCTGAGTTGGATGCTGCGATCCGCGACTACTTTGCCGACTTCCCGCCAGCGCGCGTTTTGGCGCTGGTCAACTGCGAGCTCGTCCGCCAAGCCTTGGCTGGTCCGCTGCAAACATGATGAGGACTTTTGCTCAGTTACTTAGCACCTGCTCCCGAGTCACGGCTGTGGTTCTAAGGGGTGTAATGGTTGCGCCCCACTTTCCGACCAAGCGATACCTGGCAATCGAGACCGTGGTCGTGGCCAATAACACATAGGCAGCAATCTCGTACAGACCGGAACTCCCCAAGATGGCCAGCGTCGGTAACAGTTTGCCCCCCAGCGACACAGCAAACGAATCCGTGCCTAACGTGACGCCAAAGACTGCCGCGATGAGGGTCGTGGAGACATAGCCCAGCGGATAGTCACTGGCCGTCCGAAATAGGTTCGGAGCGATAATCGACACGCTCACCACCCCGAGATTGATCGCCAGCAGCCGCAGCCATTCCAGCCACACGCTGCCCCCGGCCAGGTCACCGCCGGCTAACGCTTGCGCGGCGCTGCGTCCTCTCAAGAAACCTTCCGGGAGCAGCAGATAGCTCACCACCCACGCGCCCAGCAAAGCCGCCAGGACTACTGCCAGCAGCGCCCCAAAACGTATATGTAATTTTTCGTGCAGCAGGTAGCGTTTGAACATTTTCATTGGCCTTTCTACCAGCAGTCGTCGCGCTGGTCAGGTTGGCCTGACCAGCGCGGGGCGCGTTAGCCGCTGCCCGCAGACACCATGGGCGGCAAAAATGACGGCCAGGTCGACGACCAGCAGCACGTCCCACCCGGGCGGGAATCTGACGAAATTAATCAAGCTGTATGCCAATACCAGTGGCCACCCGAGGCCCGGTTTGAGCACTGCGGCCGCGTAGGCGAAGTCGACTGCCACGGCGTAGAAGTTTGGCGCATGGTCACCGTTTCCGCCCTCGGTCCGTGCCAGGTTTGGCTGAGCGCCGCGGCGTGTTCGCTCGGCCTCCCACGCCGCCCAACCGGGCTGTTTCCGTTGATCTGCGGCCCCGGCTAAAGCGGCAACAGTTGGGCCAGGCGCAGCTTCCGCAGTTTGGATCGTTTCTTGGATTGGTGCGCCTGCATCCGCCGCAGAATATCAACCAGAACCTGCACCGCGCTGACCACGTAGGGGCCTTTGTTGAGCATGACACATTCGGCGCGGTGGCCCATCGCCGCGTCTGTGATCTCGGCCCGTGACGCCCGCCCCTTTTGGGCCAGCGTTTCCAAGACCTGGGTGGCCCAAATCACGGGTACATGCGCGGCCTCGCAGATCCAAAGAATCTCTTCCTGAACTTCCGCCAGGCGCTCGAAACCGCACTCAACCGCCAGGTCGCCGCGCGCGATCATCACCCCGCAACACGGCGCCCGCATGGCCGCCAGCAATAGGTCCGGCAGATTCTCAAAGCCGCGGCGCGTTTCGATTTTCACCACGATCGCCGGCTGGCGATGCCCTAAGCGCACCAGGCGCTCTTGGAGCGCCACCACGTCTTTGGCGCTATTGGCGAAGGACAACTCAACGACGTCCGCGTATTGCGCTACGAAGCCCAGGTCTTCAATGTCCTTGGCGGACATGGCCGCCAGGTGCAGGTTGCTTTCGGGCAGGTTGATCCCCTTGTCGGATCGCAGCTTCACCGGCTTGAGATGCTCGTGGGTGATGCGGACGACAACCCGCGCCTTCGTCACCTTCTCGACCACTCCGCCAATCTTGCCGTCGTCGAACCAGATCGACTCCCCCGCCCGGACGTGGTCGAATACCTTTGGAATCGTACAGCCGATTGTGGCCGGGATCAGGATTCGGCCCTCAGGGTCGTAGGTCGCCGGACGACCAGGTTTGAGATCGCGGGTCAAGACCAGCAGGTCGCCTTGCTGTAGGGAGATGACATTTTCAAGTGGCGGCAACGCGCCGACGCGGCCGGTGCGCTTGCCCGCCTCGCCGGCGGCAACCGGCCGCCGCAGCCGCGTGCCGGGAACGATGTACGCCGTCTTGGTCGCCTCCGCCCAGCAGCCGCCGTCGGTCACCTCCACAACTATCAATGACCGCTTGGAAGCCCGGGCATCCGTAAAGGTCACCCGTTCCCCTTGGTGCAGGGCAGCCAACCACGCCGCCGGCACGGGGAGGCTGGCGTTCGCCAGCGCCGGGGGCGGCTGGGGGCCGGTCTCGGCGGTCAGCCAAACTCGCGCGGGGGCAGTGATGCGCCCGTAGACGTCGCGTTGGGGGCGAATGCGGATCACGGCCGGGCCCGGCTCGAGGGGCCCCGTGCGCAGTTTCGGTCCTGCGAGGTCCATGACGACGCGGCACGACCGCCCCAACGAGCGCTCGGCCTGCTGCAGGTTCTCAATCATTCGCAACCAGGCCGCCGCATCGTCATGGGCGCAATTGATGCGCATGCAGTCCATTCCTTGCTGGAGCAGGTTGTGCACCAGGCGGTAATCATCCGCTGCTTCGCTCGGCATGGTGACCATGACCCGGACCGTGCGCCCCGCGGGCACAGGTCCCAACAAAGCGTCCGTATGTTCTGTGAGCAGCCGCTCGCCGGTGGCGAAATCGACGTGCGCCGCTTCTAGCGCCGGCGGTGGCGAGTCGTGACTCACCAGTCGCTGCAGTACTCCCAGAACCGCATCGACGGTGGCGAGGACATGCGCCTCGGCGCGCCCAAGAGAGGACAGCCCAAGCGCCGCCAGCCTGAGCTGCAAGGGGCGGAGATCGTGGCGACGAAGGGCTAGGTAATGCAGCAGGTTCTGAGCGCTGGCGTAATGGTTCTGGTGAACCGCCACGAGCCGAGCCGGCGCTATGCCCGGGGCGGCCACCATATCCGCCCGGATGGCCGTGAGCTTTTGCAACAGGTCCTCAAGGTCCGCGCCTGCCATAGTGGCCTCCGTGGTCGTGTTTTTCGTCAGCCTAAGAGCCTCAAGTTCAGCCGCGAGCTGATCGTTGATCGATTCAACCGGGCGGCGCAGTGCACGCCGCCGGAGATCAGCAAACAGTTACACTAGACTTTATCGGGAATAGGTTATGATTGCGGGCATGCTCACCTACAAAGCCTTAGCCAAACAACCCACCCGCTTACAAGCAATGACGACGCTGCGTCCGGCTGAATTCGCAGCCCTCCGGCCGCACTTTGCGGAAGCCTTTGGGGCGACGCAGTCGGCGGAGAAGACCCAAGCTGGTCAGCCGCGGCGCCGCCAGCCCGGGGGTGGCCGGAAAGCCCGCTTGGCCCGCCTGGAAGATAAGCTGTTGTTCGTGCTGATTTACGAGAAGACCTATCCGCTACAGACTGCCCACGGCCTGATGTTTGGGTTGAGCCAGCCCCAAACCAACGACTGGCTGCAGCGGCTGCAACCTATCCTGACCACCGCCATAGAGCGCGCTGGTCATGCCCCGGCCCGGGAGCAACCGGCTGCCGCGCCCCAGGCGCTGCTCCTGGATGGCACCGAACGCCCTCGCCAACGCCCGCAGGACCCGGCCCAGCGCGAAGCGTATTACAGTGGTAAAAAAAAACGCCACACCCATAAAAACGTGCTCCTGGTGACGGAAACCACCCAGCAAGTCAGCTATCTCAGCCCCAGCCAGCCGGGCCGGCAGCATGACAAGCCTGTGGTGGATGCCGCCGAGCTCCGGTTTGCACCGGGCACCCAACTGACCTATGACAGCGGCTTTCAAGGCTATGCCCCGGCGGGCGTGCACGTCATCCCCATTAAAAAGGCCATGCACGGCCACCCACTGAGCACCCTCGATCGGATCGCCAATCGGCTCAAGGCCGGCCCGCGCAGCCTGATCGAGCATGTCTTGGCCAGCGTCAAACGCTGCCGCATCGTCAAAGACGTCTTGCGCAACACCAAGGCCGGTTTCGCTGACCAGGTCATGCTCATCGCTTGCGGCTTGCACAACTTGCGCACCGCCTTCCGCTATCTCCGCTCCCCGGCCTATTTGTTCCGCACCTATTTCCGATAAAGTCTAGCGAGACTTCGTCTCAGACTGACGAGATGGGCTTGAGAATAGCAAAGGGTCCGGGTTATGGGAACAAGATGGAGGCGGCATAACCGCCTCCATGAGCACCGCGAAGCGGTGGATTGGCCCGTGAGGGCACCCCAACAACCAGAACCCGCCATGAGTGTAACACGACTTTCCCTCGCCGAAGTGCTGCGCCAACATGTGACGCTGGAAGTGGAGTGCATCGACCGCATGTTTCTGAACGTCTATATTCCCAGCCTGCAACGGGAAGGCGGTGCCAGTTGGTTTCTGAAGAAGCAACGGGAGTGTCCGGTCGCCTCGTCGGCCGCCATGGCGCCCATCAGCCACGCGTTTGTCGAGGCGATCGAGGTCTACGCCCAAAGCCGTCAGGTGCCGGTGCTCACGTTTGAGAAAGGGCAACGCAAAGACGATGTGGTGGCGCCCTATGTCGCCCGGGCGGCGGGTCAGGACGGGATTGTGCTGATTGGCAAGGCACAAGAGAAAACGACAACCTTTCGCACGACGAAAGGACACGGGCCACGCAGTCACGCTCCGCGTCGCTATCCACGGCTGTATCGCACCACGGCCATGGTCAACCAGTACTACTTCTACGGGGTCGACCAGGACTTTGGGCCGTTCTTCTTCAAGTTCAGTTCGTACTTTCCGTACACCGCCAAGTTCTGTCTCAACGGGCATGAATACCTGAAGCGCTAACTGACCCGCGCCGGCATCACCTATGAGCCCCTGGACAATGGCGTGCTCTCGTGCGCCGACCCGGCTGGCATGCAAGCACTGGCCGATGGTCTCTCGGCCGAGAAGATCGAAGCGCTGGTGCGCAAGTGGCTGGCCCGTCTGCCCCAACCCCTGACCGCGGCCGACCGTGACGCCGGATATGACTACGACATTTCGATTCTGCAAGCCGAGTTCTCCCTGACGCAAGTCTTGGACCGACCGCTCACCGGGCGACTGTTCTTTGAAGCCGCTATCCGCGAGAACCTGGATCTGGGCCGTCTCGGCCAGGTGCAGTTGATTTTCGAACGGCGCATCACCAAGGCCACCCCCAGCCGCTTTCGGACCCGCGTCATCACTGAAGGCGTCACCCCGGCGTTGCATGTGGACTACAAGCGTTCGCGCATCAAGCAATACCACAAAGAAGGCCGGGCCTTACGCACCGAAACGACGATCAACGACACGCGCGACTTCTATATCGGCAAACGGCTGAAAAACCTGCCCGCTTTGCGGCAGATCGGCTTTCAAGCCAACCGACGTCTCTTGCACGTCCAAACGATCAGCCACGATTGCCTCTTGGGCGAAGACGCGTTCCAGCCGGTCAACCAACCACGCGACGTTTCCGGTCAGCGGGTGGCGGCTTTGCGTTTCACCGACCCGCGCGTGCATAGCTTGCTCAGCGCGCTGGTGACTTTCCGGCTTCTGCCGAACGGGTTCGCCAATCACGAACTGCGGGCGCTACTCGCGCGCCTCCTGGGCCTCGCCCCAGACAGCTTCACCCCTGGGCAGATGACGTATCACCTGCGCCGATTGCGGCTGCATGGCTTGATTGAGCGCTTACCCCACACGCAGCGCTACCAGGTAACCGAATTCGGCTGGCGGGTAGCATTCTTCTTCACGCGTACCTACGCGCGCGTGATCCGACCCGGCCTGGCGCAGATTGTTCCGAACGCGCCGCCTGTGGATAGCCCGCTGCAACGCCAGTTCAGCCGATTGGAAACGGCGATGGACGACTGGATTGCTCAGGCCACGCTGGCCGCATGAAACTTGACTCATTTACCAATACCTTCGCCAAAATCCCTAATCGTGGTCATCCCCGCCATATCTGGCGGCTACCTAGCGGGTTTAACCGCCACATATGGCGCCAAATAACCTTTGCCTAGAACTGGCGAAGGTATTGATTTACAACGCCTGTGAAGGGAAAAGCTGCCTAGTGTCTCAGTCAATGGTGTAAATGGTCACCAGTTTCCAGATGGGCTGGCCCCGGTTGTTAAGGGCGATGGTCAGCGCGGCGGCGGCGGCCGGGTCAAACAGCTTTTGCATGCTGGCCTGGCTGAAGTAACGCCGCTCATCGGCCGCCCACTCGTCGGCGATTTCCAGCAGGACGGCCCCGCTCAGCCGTAAGGCTGCGGCGTCATCAGGAAAGACCTGCCCACGACGCAGGTGCGTGGGTCGCGATCGATGGCAAGACGCTGCGGCGCCCGCATGATAAGGGGCGGGGCAAGGCCGCCTTGCATCTAGTGAGCGCCTGGGCCAGCGCGAATGGCGGTAAGGGGAGTTCTCAACGGGCCAACAGCCCGGTGGGCTTGGGTTAGAGCCAATTATCGAACGTTTCGCCGGCCAACCCAAAGCTCAAGGTCATGCCCGCGCCGGCGGCCCCGGCGACCACCCGCACGCTCGGATACGGGCTCAGGATAACCGTGTCGAGGGCAGGGTGACGCGCGTAAGCGCCGTGCCAGCGCTGCGCCAGGGCTAGCCGCGGCACGACTAGCAGGTGTTGCACCAGGCTGAGGATCAGTTCGTCAATTTCCACACTGTCAAACGGATTGACGGCACTCCCGTATTCATGCGAATCGCCCACCAGCAGCGCCCCGCCCTCGGTCTGCGCGACCAATAGGTGAATGCCATGCTCGATAAGTTGGGGATGTTCCTGAGCTAAGCGGCTCCGCAGGGCTGGCAGCGCGGCGCATTCGGCAAAGGCGGCATAATGCGGCAGGCTCAGGCCGGTCGCCAGCACCGGACCCAGTTTCCATTCTCGTGGCAGCGGCACAGTGCGCAGCATTTGCAGCTTGCATTTGACCAGCCCGCTTTGCTGGAGCAACGCCGGGAACAACGTCTCAAAATCCACCCCGCTGCAAACAACGCTTCGCCCCACCTGCCAGCGTTGGCTGCTGGTCGTAATCTCGTGCGGCCCCACGCCCAAGACGGTTTCGCCAAAGAAAAATTCTACTCGGTACTGGGCACGCAGATGACCCGGCAGCCAGTCCAACGCCTGCGGCGCATCGACCAGCACCTCCGACGCGCTATCGAGCCCGCCCAATAGGCCCATCCTATTGATGGCCGGACTACGGGCCGCCACTTGTTCGGCGGTCAACAGGGTATAACCCTCAGCCGCGCCCGAGGCCCCTTGGGCAAACTCGGCCAATATTTGCATTTCTTCGGGGCGATAGGCCGCCAGCAGCAGGCCGCAGGCCGAATGCCAGAAGCCGCCGTACTTGGCCAGGGCCAGCCATTCGGCCCGGCTCTGTAGCGCCAACCGGCGTGGCCGCCCAGCAGCCATACCCGTCGGCAGGATCAGCCCGAAATTACGGATAGAAGCGCCTAGCGCGCGCGGATCGCGCTCGAAGACGGCCACACGCAGTCCGCGCCGGGCAGCTTGTAAGGCGTGGGCCAGCCCCAGAATACCGGCCCCCACCACCGCTACATCGAAGTGCCTGAGCTGATTGGCCGGTTGGCGCTTGAGATTGCTCGTCGGTGTGACGGCGCCGGCCAAGGTCATTCAGTCCGCCGTCTTGCCCGCCAGGGTCTGCCCGTACCAGCGCAGAAAGTTGTCGACATTGTATTCTTTCGTCGGTGAGAGCGGACCAGGCTGGTAGGCCAGGGAGTCCACACCGCGCTGCTGCCGGGCGCAAATCTCCCAATCTTGCTCGGAGGTCAATTGCCAAAACGGCAGCAAGCGTTCCAGCGTGTAGTCGCGCCCGGCCTCGGCCGTTTCGTTGACCAGCCACCAAACACTCACGCGCGTGAGACGCGGGCCGGCCGGGGTTAGACGCGTGGTCACGGCGTGATCGCAGCTGGCATGGCTCCCGAAATTGGGCAAAGTGCGCAGGCGCAGCGTGCCCACGTCGGCGGCGGTGTAGGCGCCCATCAACGGAGCCACCGGCGCCCCGTCCAGCGATTCGGTCGCGAACCCATCCGCCAGAGCGGTGCGATTGGCCGAATACCACACGTCGTGGTCGGCATCGGGAAAAGGATATAGGCCAGCGGCTTTATGGGTTACAGCCAAACCGCAGGCCGCCCAGCGCGCCTCGCTCCGAGCCGGGGCGTCCGCGATCTGCCGGGCCACCGCCTCGGTCAGTCGCCCCGCGTCGTATCGGTCTCGCGGAAACCCAGCAACCAGGCAGAGGAAAGGAAAAACTGGGATATCCCGGATGATGACTCCGGGATGCTGCCCTTGCTACACTCTTGGACATGACGGACACAATTTACACCATCCCGGAAGTGGCACGGTTTTTGAAGGTCTCGAGGAGTAAGGTCTATGGTCTGGTGCAGCAAGGTTTGATCCCGTACGTTCGCATTGGCAAGAATGTCCGCATCACGGGCCGGGATCTGCAGGCCTGGCTGGACAAGAACAGCGTTGGGCGTCTACAGGAGGCAAGACTGTGACTAACGGCACGGAATTGCGCGCCCGAGACCGCCCAACGTTGCGGTAGCGGCATGGTCTTACCCACCTGGCTCGGACCCGTAACGATACCCACCGAAAACTCACGGGCAGCAAGTGGCCAAAATCCACTCGTGGATGCGCGGCAGAATTGATTTGTCTTGCATGGCTCCTATGCAAATTTGCATCCAGAATGCAGGTTTGCATAGGGCCACCCTTTTCGAGTTGGCGCATGGCCATGCCGTATCCCCGGATTGGCGCCCAGCGATGCTGAACCTGACGCTTCCGATCCACCCCATAAAACGCTCCCCTAGTTCCAAACAACCCCAGCCACCGGTTCGATTAAGCCAGCGCCCAGTCAAGCAGCTTGCTGACCTGACCGATAACCTAGCGCGGTGCCGGATTGAACTCAGCCGGCGACCGACTGCGACCACTGCCAACAGTCCAAGGACGAATCTCCCGCGCACCGCTTCCCATTGGTCTACTTTTGGTCTACTTCGATGCATGACCGGAAGACTTAACAAGAAAACCCTCGGAATATCCGAGGGTTTTCAGTGGGCCGCCGGGGATTCGAACCCCGAACCCTGTGCTTAAAAGCCGCCCATGGGTGCCTTTCTAGCGCCGGGTCGCAAAAGGCACTTTCATGACCCGGTGCTATCGCTCCGCAACCCAGTTACGTCACCATGTTTATGAGTGGTGGGCTAAACCGGGTATGAATGGGGGAATGGGAAGGTACGGACGTTCTAGGGATGACTATACAGCGCAGGCACTCACTCGTCAATCACTTTTTGCGCGTAGCGCTGTTCGGCTAGGGCGTATCAGGCGGGTGGCCACAAAGACAGCGGTCCCCAGGTGGACGATGAACTACCAAATGAATATCCGGCGATGTTGCGGGCAGTCTAGCACTGGCCCATGCGTGGTACTGGTGTGCGCTTGGGCACGGGCCGGCTGCGTAGCGGAGCGCATCGCCGCCAGCAGGCTCCGACCAACGGCGACCTGCGTCAGCGGGGAGAGCCTCGTGGTCAACTTTGCAGGGGGTATGGGAAGGGCCTCGGTTGAGAGCGGCACTGGCCCAGTCACCACCTTCTCAAAAGCGCCTGCCCACCCAGGAATGCCTGTGCGGCAGCCTCTAGCGCTGGTTGCTTGCATGTCGATAGCGTTCCGCATAGACCTGTCGCTGGGCGGCTTCAACGTCTTCGGAGAGCGCCGCCTCGGTCAAGCCTTGCTGCTCAGCCCGTGCCCCAAGCGCACGCCCCAGCTGGCGGTGGGCGGCCGAGGCGCGCAGGCGCATGATGGCCTCATACTCGGGATAAGGCACCAGCGCTGCGACGCGATACCCATCGCGCTCGACGATCAAATGCTGGTTGTCTTGAGCAACCCGCCGCAATAATTTACCAGAAGACCGCCGCAGGTCCGAAGCCGTGACGATGTGCGGTTTGTCCATATCCAATCCGCCTCACTTGACGCTCACCTGTACCACTATGTAGGCTACATACGAAATCATAACGGGGAGGTGCGATGATGGCAAGGGGGCCTGTCAATCTCCGTCAGGCCGCTCCCAAGTGGCCATGAACTCATGGCAGAAATCAGGCTCTAACCCACGACAGACGCAGGCGGAGTCTTGATCGCAGACGGACGGAAGCTGACGCCCCCGCCCCGCCGCGCACGGCAGGTCGCCAGCCACCGCTACGAGCATGTTGGTCTGCTGCGCGGCGCGCACGGGCAGGCCCCGGTGGTCAGCGTGCAGCGCCTAGTGTAATCTCAGATAAGGCGGTCTGAATGTGGCATAATGCCGGGCATGCCCAAAGCCATTTTCATCCGCGAACTGACGGCGGACGAACGGACTGCCCTCGAAGCCGGCTTGCGTTCGCCCGATGCATTTGTGATGCGCCGCTGCCAGATGCTTCTGGCCAATGCCCGCGGCGAGACCGCGATCCAGATTGCCCGGAATTTGAGTTGCCATGACCAAACAGTGCGCAATGCCATCCGCGCCTTCAATCAGAGCGGGTTGGCGTGCCTCCAGCCCGGCTCATCGGTCCCCCATACGATTGGGCGCGCTTTTGATCAGGCCAGCGCCGAGCGCTTGCGTGGCTTACTACACCAGAGCCCGCGCACCTTTGATAAGCCCACCAGCTTGTGGACGCTGGACTTGGCGGCCGAGGTGGCCTACACCCAAGGCCTTACGTCCGAACAGGTCAGTGGCGAGACCATCCGCGCCACGCTGGTGCGCCTGGGGGTGGGCTGGCGGCGGGCTAAACACTGGATTACCAGTCCCGATCCGGACTACGCTCGAAAAAAAAGACCCGCGACCGACTAATGCAGCTGGCCCAGGCGCAGACCGACTGGGTCGTGGGCTTCCAAGACGAAGTTTGGTGGAGCCGGGTGGCCCATCCCCGTCTGCACACGTGGGCCGAGCACCAGGCCGCCTTGCGCTTGCAAGCGTTGACGCCCGCCGACAAAGACCCCGAGCCCCAAGCCCTGGCCTGTTATGGGCTGTTGGTCCGCCGCCCTGGTCGCCCCGCCACCCCCGACCGGATGCTGTTGCGCTTCGTGGACGGGCGGCCCGTCAGTGCCGTCACAATCGACTTTCTGACCTGGTGTTGTCAATCGCTGAACGACGACGGCATCAAGGTCTGGGTCTTGATCTGGGACAATGCCGGCTGGCATCTCAGCAAGGTGGTGCGCACCTGGATCCGCACCCACAACCAGCAGGTCAAGCGCAGCGGCCAGGGGGTGCGCATCATCGCCTGTTTCTTGCCCCGCAAAAGCCCCTGGCTCAATCCGATCGAGCCCAAGTGGCTGCATGGCAAACGCGCTATTGTCGAACCAGCCCGAATCCTGTCGGCCGACGAGGTGGCCGAACGCGTCTGCGCTCACTATGGCTGTGCGCACGAACCGCATCTAAGCCCTCCCGCAAACGTTACCTGATTCTGCACTAGCAGTGCGCCGGGCCTCGTACAACCGCACGATCACGTCACCCGCGTCATCGTCGGCCGGCTTGACCGTTTCGAGGCTGACGTTCGCGACGGCGACCACCCGCACGGCCGGGGAAAAGTCCAGATGATAGCGCCAGAGAGCACGAATTGGCTTATGATGAAGCCAGACGCAAGCCAGACTGGACGCGCGACACCCATGGCCGACACCCTGACTCTTCCTATTACTCTGCCCCGTGAAATCGTTGCGTTGCTGGGCGCGCCGTCGCAGGCCAGTGAGACCGTGCGCGCATATGTAATCCTGGGGCTGTTTCAGGAAGCGTGCATTTCCAGCGGCAAGGCGGCCCAACTGCTTGGCCTAACCCACAGCGGCTTTCTGGCGCTGATGACGCGCAAAGGCATTCCGCAGATACGCCTGGAACCCGAAGAATGGGATGCCGAAGCGGCCCGCCTCCGCGCCAGTCAACAATTCAACCGCTAGAGTGCCTTGCCGCCGGCCATCTCGAACACCAACCATCAATTGGCTTTGGCGACTATCGGGCGGTTGGCGATGTTCCACGCCCCTTTCGACGTAATCGGGTATCTTCTCAATAATCCGGGGTAAACATCTGTTCTGGGTATCTTCTCAATAATTCGTGGTGCGAGACGGTCTGATCGAGTGTTTCCATATAGGAGCAGGAACGGG
>Ga0163152_10006874_pt1 | contig 12658 bp, 9 predicted proteins | sample OliLakLV19MP8IB2_FD_148635 | JGI IMG/M metagenome (GOLD analysis project Ga0163152, IMG submission 148635) | Freshwater microbial mat bacterial communities from Lake Vanda, McMurdo Dry Valleys, Antarctica - Oligotrophic Lake LV.19.MP8.IB-2 | ecosystem: Environmental > Aquatic > Freshwater > Lake... | reverse complement strand
CTGCCGCTTGAGCTCTCGCACGCTCCAGCGATGCGCCAGCGTTTGCACCTCGTAGAATGCCCGGGCGAGCGGGTCACTCACGCGCGACAGCTCGAGCAGATGCGAGAACGACAGTTCGCTCCGCAGTCGGGTCATCCATGCCTCGTCCTGCCAGGGCAACAGGCCGGCTGCGGACGCAGCGGCGGGCAGCGATTCGGCAGACAGCGTCTGCCAAATCCCGGCGAGCAGGCGAGTTTCGCCAGACGCCGTCTGGCGAATCCCCAGGCTGGGCCAGGTCAGCGCGATCTGCCGGTAGTTCCGGAGATTTCGCCCAGAGAGTCCTTGCACGCCCCGACCTTTGAACGCCGCCGCCAGTGCGTCGATGAAGGCGAGCACCGTCTCGGGGAAGATCGCACGCTCGCGGTCGAAGCCTTCGGGCGCGACGGGCGTGTAACCGTTCGCGAGGAGGTGGGCCTCGATGACGGTCTCGAAGGCGGCCTCGGAGTGTCTGACCACCATCACTTCACTCCCGCCAAGGCGAATCGCACGGCCAGCTCCCTGAGCATGAAAAAGGTGTCCTTGTAGGGCACCTTGAACTGCACGCAGACGTCGGGAAGAAGAACGCGATTTCTGGATTCTGGACGTGGCTGCTCGTTTGTGACGACCACCGTCCCATGCACTATCGAGTACGCCACCAGCCAACCATCGGCCTCGGTCGCGAACTTTGCCTTTGCGCGGTCGAAGTACTGCGCGTTGCGCTGGACCCACAGCATGATCTCGGCGTAGGCGGAGCTCACGTCACCAGAATTGGAATCGTGGAAGAAGGCCGTGGGCACGTCCTTCTTCACCCACTGCACCAGATCTTCTTCCCTGCGCCCGGACAGCAGCTCGTTTCTGATGCGGTCAATGCTCCGAACTCTGCCGCTCGCGTGTGCGTGGATGATCCCCTTCCAGAATCCAGGGCAGATGTCGAAGGCGTAGTACGCGTTCTTGGCGGCAATGAACACGTCCGAGTCCAGGACAAACGCCGGAGGCGTGGTCATGGCAGGTCCATTCCCAGCCGGCGCGCGTACTGTTGGAAGGCGCCGCCGCGAAGCCCCGTGAGGTCATAGGCTTCTTTGAAACTCAAGCGCCCTTCCTTTGCGGCGCGGATGACGCTGGTCGCGAAGGTGACTCCGATGCGTGTGTTCTGGTTGTTGTAGAAATCGCCCCCGCCCGGCGGTTTGGCCCGCTGCCGTTCTCGCTTGATGTACGCGTTGTAGAAGTCGAAGAACGTCTCGCGGCTCACGAGACGCAGGTCCATGGCTCGACGCCCGGCAACGATCGGACTGACCTTGAAGTACCGCGCGATCTGCTCGAACGGATCCGCAGCGCCCTTCACGCCTCGCCAACGATCCTTCAACTCCCGCGCGGGCACCAGGAACTCGGCTGCCGCCTGATCGCAGAACTTCTCGATTCGGGCATCGCCGGGGAAAATGCCCTCGAACCCGGAGACGCCTTCGCCCTCCGGGCCCAACCAAACGTGCGCCAGCTCGTGCGCCAGCGTGAACATCTGCGCCGACTTCGCATCGGCGCCGTTGACGAAGACGAGAGGTGCATAGGGGTCGGTCAGCGCGAATCCCCGGAACTCCGCTACATCGAGCTTACGGTATGTGTTGTTCCCGACGACGCCATTGACTACGGCCATGATGCCCAGGCGCTCGATGCGACGGCGCAGCTCACTGACCGCCTGTTCCCAGTTCGCCACTTCCGCAGTCCATCCGTCGCTCAGGCCGACGATGCGTCGCATCTCCTGCCCGACCGACGCGGGGTCGTCGCTGAGGCGCGCGCTGCCGACGAACTCCAGGGCGCCGGCTTCGCATTCCGCGCGCTCCTCGCGCAGCCAGTCCTGGCGGCGCTGCATGGCGTAGATCGTGTCGAGGAGATCGGGGCTCGCGCGTCGGGGACCATCCTTCACCGTCCGAAGGTCCCGGATGGGCAAGCGCTCATCGGGCGGCTCGGGCAGAAACAGGAAGCCGATCGGCGTGTGGGTCGCCTTGGCAAAGGCCTCGAGCTGCTTGAAGGTCGGCTGCTTGTCACCGCGCTCCCAGGCCGGAAGCTGTGGGATGCGCTGCGCGAGGTCCAGCGCGTCGTAACCGGCGCGCTCGCAGGCCCAGCGGAGCATCTCGGGTCGGATGGCGACGCGGGTCATAGCGTGACACTCAGACGAAGCTGGCGGGTCCGCCCCACACGGTTGGCGGCGTAGCACTCTTCCAGCTCCGGATTCAGTTCATGGGCGGCCTTGAGGACCGCGACGTGTAGCGTGCGTCCGTAACATTTGGACCAGTGGCGCAGTGTCGCCAGCGCGCCGTTCTGGTCCATCCACGTGCACAAGTCGTCGAGGATCTGCTCGCCGGTGCGCTCGCCGTGTAGCGCCTCCAGCTTGGCCCACTCCTTCGGGTGCGTTTCGCGGATAAAGGCGTGCACCGCCTCGGGGAAGATGGCGCGACCGCGATCGAAGCCTGCGGGTGCGACAGGCTGGTACCCGTTTGCCGGAAGGTGCGCCTCGATGACGGTTTCGAAGGCGGACTCGGAGTGTCTGCTCGCCATCACTTTGCCACGCTACTTCAGAACCCTGTTTATCACTTCAATCAATGAGTTCCACTGATTGCGCTCGTCTTCGGTCAAGTCGGCCGCCTCGTGCGACCGCGCCCAGCGGAGGAATGCCTTGGCAAGCTTGTACTTCGAGAAGTCAGTAACCTCGGCCTCGAAGATGTCCACGATCGGGCGAGCTTGCTGGGCGGCAGCGGTTGCCGTGACATCCCAGCCGAGATCGTCGAGAGCGACCCTTACCAACGTCTCCCGGAGCAGGTCTTCAATCTCCGGCTTGGTGACGTTGCCCTTGTAGGAGTCCTTCGTCCGGAGGATCTTCTTGTTGCCGAGCGTGTGAACGAGCGTGTCTTGCTGCGCAGCTTGATCGCCCGCCGCGTCGGAGTCGAGGAGAGCCGCAACCTTCAGCTTGTGGGCGTGCAAGATCGTTGCGTAGTACACGACCTTGCCCGCGCTTTTGGCGAAGACGAGCGCGATCTTCTCGTCGAGGTTGGCGTTGCCCGCATCGCGAAGGAGCTGCGCAGCGGCTTCCACGTACCAGTAGTCGGTCAATCCCTCAAGAACGAGGTTCCGAGTCTGCGAGAAGAGACTCTGCGCCAGATCGTAGCCGAGGGCTTCTTGGAGCGGGAGCAACGCGGCCGGATCTCCCGAGGACAGGTTACCGTGTACCTTGGTCCCAACCTTCCGGTCAGTCATGTCCACGACACGCACCATGTCAAGCTCGTCCGGGCCGACAAGGAACGGCGAATGCGTCGTGTAGAGCGTCTGGTTTTTGGCGGCAAGGCGCGAGATCGTCTCGCGGAAGTCACGCTGCTTTAGCCCGTGCAGGTGCAGTCCCGGCTCGTCGAGTAGCAGGATCGCGTTCTTGTGTTTGTCGCTGGCTTCCGCGAAGAACACTACAAAGAACGACACGAGCCACTGGAAGCCTTCCGAGCGTTGATCCAGCTCGATCTCCACGCCCAACTCATCCTCGACCACGACCTTCAGGTACTGGCCGTCGGCCTTGATCTTGAGTTTGCTCGCTTCCGGCCGATCCGGGTTTGGGTTCCAGACGGAGACGATTTCATGGGTGAGGTCAACGCTCGCCGCGTTAAGTTGATAATCGCGCTTGTCGAGTTTGTCCTGGTAGGCTTTGAGTGCTGCCGCGTCTCCGGCTCCGGGCTTCGGAGCGTTACCGAGCTCAGCAAGTTCGTTCGCGGTGAATCCGAGCAGCTTGAGCAGGCACACGTTTCCGTAGTCGTACTGCTTGTCGTCGAGAACGCCACTCTGAATGCGTTGAGCGAGGTGCTCAAGGTGAATGCGGGGGCGCACGCGGAAGTAGTTGTTGAACAGCACGAACACGGGAAGCCGTCCGGCCAAGTGCTTGAGCGCCGCCGCCCGTTCGTCCGCCACCTTGCAAGCTAGAAGAAGGCGATCGTAGCGCTTCTCTTCGGTCTCGTCCTTTTCGTCGATCAGGGGAAGCGCGCCCTCAAGCCATGCCTTGAGCTTGGCCGCGCATTCACCCTCCACAAGCGTCGCGTCGTTCCACCCCTTTGCGAGTTCGGTCAACGCTGCGGTTGGCGCTGTGGCGTCGGCCGCCTTGTGTCCGTCAACGTGGGCGCCTAGCCGGGTCAAGTCCTTCGACAATGACCCGTACGTCAGAACAGCCGGTCCGCCGTCGATCCAGTGGCACCACGTGTTATCAAGCTTGCGACTGTGTCTGAAGGTACAGCTCTCGTAGCCCTCCGGAAGCCCCACCAGGTCGCCCGGCTCCGGCTTGAAGTGACCTTCGACGACCGTGACTGTGGCGGGATCGACAGCCCCACGCGCGATGTCCCTGCTGTACTCGGATCGTGGATAGTCCCGAAGCGGCTCGAGCCCCTCAATCCCCTTTGGCGAGTTGAGTTGTTGGAGCGCCCGGAGTACGACCGTCTTTCCCGCTTCGTTCGGTCCAACGAGGATCGTCTTCCCGTTTTCGACCTCGAACTCGCCGGTGTCGCGGATGCTGCGGTACTTATAGATTCGAGCCTTAATGAGCCTCATTCTGATTGCTCCCTGTTCCTCTGATTGGGTTGCCGCTCCGCTGGTTCACAGGCTTCGAACTGCGGGAAGGGTCTGCTGAGCGAGTTCTCGTCCAGCCGGGGCCGCTCGCGGGTCCATCTGAGCACTTCATCTTGGGTGGGGACATGCGTCATGCGTCGGCTCCGACGTCAACGTGTCCGGCCACGGCCGCGGCGATCAGCGCGGCGCGACGCTCTTTGATTAGTGAAATAGTGCGCTCAATTGCGGCTCTCATCTCAGCGAGCTTGCCCGTCTCGCGAGCGATGAAGTCCACGATGCGACGCTGTTCGGCTAATGGCGGATAGGGCAGCCACAACTCCTGAAAGGATTCCGAGTAGAGGCGCAGAAATCCTGATGACCCCGTTCCCATGCCAGTCGACACGGATCGGAACACGGCCCCGAGAAGCTCTGTCGTAAACAGATAGACGTAATACCTCACATCCGCGCCAGTCGATGGAATGAAGACCGCGTAATCCGGGCTGACAACCCCCGCCTGTGGTGTCACTGCAATCAGGCCGATAGCCGCTCTCATCCGATTAACAACGACCTCACCCGTGCTCGTCCTCTTGTACCCGACAAGTTCATCGGGGCACGTTTGCTTCTCCGACACCTCGTTGTGGGGAACAAGGCCCCGTTCCATGCGAAGAGATAGGAGCGTCTCCTCTCCCAACGTCGATCGCTCATCTCTCTCTGAGAACAGCCACTTTGCTCGCTCTGTCTTCCAATGCGCCGGAATCTCGCCGAGCCAGGAGATGCCGGAGTCGCGGAGGGGGGCGCGGGGGTCGAGGCCGCGGGTGACGGCGCGGGTGATGAGCGCCCGGCGCTTCTCGGCCAACAGCCCGAGCACCCGCTCCTTCGCCACCACCAGCGCGTCCAGCCGCGCCGTCTCGCGGTCGAGGTAGTCGGCGATGGCGGGTTGCTGCGACGAGGGCGGAAGATGGACGGCAATGTCCGCAAGGTCGGATGCGTTGATCGCTGGATAGCTGACCCCGACGGACCGCATTTCGACCTCAGCCAAGAACCGTGGCTCTCGCAGTGCGTACTTACCGAACGCGGGATCGAGTACCCCTGCGCGGGGGCGGACGACTGCGAACCCAGTCGACACGATCAGGTTGTCAGGTGGACTCTGAATCGGCGCGATGGCCTGCAGGTACGTCCGCACGCAAGAAATGATCACATCGCCGTCGCGCACGCGTCTTCGGGCGCGACTCGGGGCGTCCGCGAATCGGTACGGCGCGATCTCGTGAATCGCTCCGGACGAGTCGACGTTGCCGATGTCTACGTACTGAAGCTCGTAGTCGGCATCGGTCTCTTCGCCAAGTGCTTCGTCATTGATCGTCGCTGCGTACTTGAGGCGACGGCGTTGAACCGGCTGCTTCGCGTTCACTCCGTCACCTCCCGCAGCAACCGCATGATCTCTTCCTCCGCCCGCTTCAGCTCCGCGTCGATCTCCTCCAGAGGCCGCGGCGGCGTGTACTTGTAGAAGTGGCGGTTGAAGTTGATCTCGTAGCCCGCCTTGTCTTTGTTCCGGTCCATCCAGGCGTCGGGCACATGCGGGCGCACCTCGCGCTCGAAGTAGGCGTCGATGTCGTCCTTGAGCGGCACGTTCTCGAAATCGCGTAGGTCTGCGTCGGGCTCGACGCCCTCACCCCCAGCCCCTCTCCCTGAGGGAGAGGAGAGGATCACAGCCTCGGCCTCGGGGTCCTTCTGAGTGAAGACGCTGCGGAAGAGCTTCTGCTCGGTCGCCTTCCACCGCGACGTGCGCGCCTGCAGCACGTCCTCGACGCGGCTCCACACCGCGTTCCAGTCGCGCTGCGGCTCGCGGCCCAGCGCCTTGTCGATGGCCTGCACGTCGTCGAGCAGGTGCGGGCAGGCGTCGAGGAAACGCGCCTTGTCTTCCGGCGTCATCTGGTAGCGCAGGCGCAGGGGCCGCTCGACGGTGACGCGCGTGTAGCCGAAGTCTGCGTTGTCGAAGATCTTCGAGGCCTCGCCGTCGCCCTGCCGGCCGTAGAGCTTCACGATCTCGCTGATCTGGGCGCCCGTGATGTGCCGGCGCTTGTCGCCAAGGCTGCGCTTGTTGTCTTCGCTGCCGCCCGCCGTCCAGACGGCGCGCGCATCGAGCAACTGGATCTTGCCCTTGCGCCGCTTCTCCTTGCGGTTGGTGACGATCCAGACGTAGGTGCCGATGCCGGTGTTGTAGAACATCTGCTCCGGCAGGGCGACGATGGCTTCGAGCCAGTCGTTCTCGATGATCCACTTGCGGATGTCGCTCTCGCCCGAGCCCGCGCCGCCGGTGAAGAGCGGCGAGCCGCTGAACACGATGGCCAGGCGCGAGCCGTGCTTGTGCTCGGCCGGGCGCACGGGCTCGAATTTGTCGACCATGTGTTGCAGGAAGAGCAGCGCGCCATCGTTGACGCGCGGCAGCCCGGCGCCGAAGCGACCGTCGAAGCCGCGCTTGTCGTGCTCCTGTTGAATCTCTTTCTGCTGCTTCTTCCAGTCCACGCCGAACGGCGGGTTGGTGAGGAAGTAATCGAAGCTGTCGTCCCCGAACCGGTCGTCGGTGAAGCTGTCACCGAAGCGCACGTTCTCGCCGCCGCCGTTGTGGCTCACTTCCTTCATCAGCATGTCGGAGGCAGCGGTGGCGAAGGCGCGCTTGTTGTAGTCCTGCCCGTAGACGTAGAGCTGCGCCTGGGCGTGGTGCTGGCGCAAGTAGTTCTGCGCCTCGGCCAGCATGCCGCCGGTGCCGCAAGCAGGGTCGAGGAGCTTGCGCACCGTGCCGGGCGTGGCGAGCAGCTTGTCGTCGTGCATGAAGAGGATGTTGACCATCAGCCGGATCACTTCGCGCGGCGTGAAGTGGTCGCCCGCGGTCTCGTTTGCGAGCTCGTTGAAGCGGCGGATCAGGTTCTCGAAGATCCGCCCCATCTCCTCGTTCGGCACGGTCTTCGGGTGCAGGTCCACGTCGCAGAACTTGGAGACGACGAGGAAGAGGAGGTTCGCCTCGCGCATCCGCTCGATCTCGACTTCGAACTCGAAGAAGTCGAAGATGCGGCGCACGTTGGCCGAGAAGCCCTTGATGTAGCTGACGAGGTGCTTCTCGATGTTGTCGGGGTCGCCCTTCAGCTTCTCGAAGTCGAGCGGCGAGTGATTGTGGAAGCGCTGCCCGGCGGCCTCGTTGAGCGCGGAGTCGAGCGCGTCGCCTTCGAGCTTGCCGCCCTTGCGCTTCGCGTGCTCCGCCAGGACCCGCGCCTTGGTCGGCGCGAGCACGCAGTCGAACCGACGGAGCACGGTCATCGGCAGCATGACGCGCTCGTACTGCGGGGGCCGGTAGGGGCCTCGCAGCAGGTCGGCGATTTGCCAGATCAGGGTCGAGAAGTAATTGTGGTCAGGCATCGATGGGATGGTCTTCTTTCAGAACTGTCATCGCCGCTGCACTCCGCTGGCACGCCTAACGCTCGCGATCAGCGGCGGGCCGCGCAGCGGACCGTCCGCTGCAACCGGTTGTTGGGCGGCATGCGAACTTCCTCAGAATCTCGACCGACAACCCGATGGAAATCCATAGGACTCGCGTCACGACACGAGCCCAGCCACGAGGAAGAGGATGGCTGCGATCCCTGCAGCCCCGAAGTTATAGGGCGCCGCGTACCGCAGGTACTTCGCGTGGTCCGCGTGGGCGATGTGCGACGCCATGTTGGTCATCCCCGCAACAGGTGAAGTGACGTCACCGAACGTGCCTCCGGTGATGACGGCTGCAACACAGAGGGGAATAGCGGCTCCCACCGACACGGCCAGGGGGATGGCGAATGGCATGACGAGCGAAGCGGCCCCCCATCCTGAGCCGATGAAGTAGGTCACCGTGGCCGAGAGGACGAAGAGCGTCAGCGCCACGCTCCAGACCGGCAGTGAACCTCCCACGAACTGTTCAATAAACACGTTCAGCCCGAGCTCCTGCGAGACGGCAGCGAGTGGCCAGGCCACGGCCAGAATCGCCAGAGTCGGCATGATTTCGTTTCCACCGGAGATGATGTCGGCGGTCATCTCCTTGAAGCCGTACTTCTGCAACGCGTAGAAGATCGCGGTCACGAAGAGCGAGATAAAGAGCGCGACGAGCATCGCCCGGTTCGGTTCGGTACTCGTGATCGCGCCAATGAACGAAGAATCGGCCGACCGTTCAGACCCAAGGAACCAGAAGAGGACGACGCTCAGCATGATGACCGTCAGCATCGGAACGACCAGATTCACTATCCTCGGCGTGATAACAGGCATCTCCGCATTCATCTGCGTGCCCGCCTTGGCAGGCGTCGGGTCAGGCGTCTCCGCGGCACTGCCTTTGTGCCCTCTTCGGAAATTGAAGAATACCGAGAGAAAGGTGATGCCGATGAGCGCGAGGCTGAAGAACTCGAGCGGAATGGCCTTGAGCCAAATCGAATACGCGGTGGTCTGCCCCGTGACCCCGGCACTCTTCAGGCCGAGCGTGATGACCGCCAGGTTGAACCCAACGAACGTGGTCGCAATCGGGATGAGTTCGACGACAGGGCTCGCGGTGTTGTTGAGCATGAAGGCAAGTCGCTCGCTCGCAATCTTGTGCTTTTCCGCGAGCGGTCGGGTGATTGATCCGGCACCGACAATCCGGAAGCCGCAGTCGATGAAGGTCAGGGGAATCAGCGCCCACAAGACGTAGAACACGCCCTTCTTGCTCACGACGTGCTTTTCCGCCAGGGCGGAAAATGCCTCGATGCCGCCCGATTTCCTGATGATGCCGATCAAACCGCTGAACAGATACAGGAATAGCAGTACCTGCAGGCTGTCCTTATCTGTGAGCGTGGTGACAATCCGGTCCACGGCAACCTCAAAACCGCCGGTGATCCGCCGATCGAGCAGATAGCCGCCCAGCAGCAAGCCTGCAAGCAGCGACGGAATGATTCTCCGGGACCAGATCGCGGCGACGATCGTGACAAGCGGCGGCAGGACTGACAGCCAAGCAATGGTGGTCATCGGTCGGCTCCACTGTCCTCGATGAGCGTCGTGTCGCGCGGCGCCAAAACGTCGCCAAGACGGATGCGTGCCGCCTCCGACATCGTCACAGCTGCACTCGCTCGAGAAGCTGAAAGTAGATCGCCACGATCACCGTGCTCCCCGACCTCAACAGGCCCCCACGACCCGAGTGAGGAGTACAGGGTAGCATTGCTCGCAACGTAGGTGGTCCGTCAGTAGGTGTCAGTTGCCACTGCCCAGAAGGGCTCTGTTTCCTGTCCGCCCTACGCGTGGGTTCAGCCGCACGCGGAGCGTGGCGGCTGCAACCCGTTGTTAGGCGGCGGCCGGAACGGTGCGGGTGGATGCTACCGCACACAACAGGGCAATGACGGGCATCCCGCCAGCCGCTGCCATCATGCACGCTTCCAGCCGCGCCTATTTTCCCGGCGGGCCATACGCGATCGACGATGCCTTCTCCAGGGCGGAGAGTGTCTCTTCGACGGTGAGCAGAACGGTCGTCTGGATGGAGCTCAGGGCGCCGCCGGCACCGATGGCGATCGCCGTGGCCGCCATCGAGACATTATCCGGCGCCTCCCACAGGTTGTAGCCATCGTGATCGCCGAAAGCGTACCAGAAGCCGTGCAGCTTTCCCCCCACCGATTCGATGTACTGCTTGGCTGCCGCGCGGCGATCCTCGGGACTCTTGACCAACCTTGCCCACGTCTCGGGCGTGTAGCTGAACCGAGTGAGATACATCGGCATCGATTCTCCTCCTCCCGTGTGAAGAAACTCAAGAACGGGTTTGGCCACTTCCATGGTGTTGCCTTCCATGTCTGCCTAACGGTAGGCATCAGCGGCGGCGCGAAGCGACGACCGCTGCATGCCGTTGTTAGCTGGCTTGCAGATCAGGTCCGCCTCGCTCGAAGTGCACCGTGAACCAGCGCGGAGATGACTACTCGATCCGAGGAGACGTGGTAAATCGGCCGATATGGACGGACCAACAGTTCTCTGATCGAGTGGTCTGCGAACTCCGGAACTTCCTGGCCGCGGTCGGCGAATTCAGAAAGCGACTCGGCGGCCTCCAGTACTTCGCGTACAAACGCAGCCGCGTACGTCTGAGAATCGCGCGCGATGAACGCTGCCGCTGCCTCCAGGTCATCTGAGGCTGGTTCTGTCCAGATTACTTCTCGAGCCATTGAGACATCCGACGCTTCACCTCCTCGTGGGTCAGCGTCTTCCCATTCTTCTCCGCCTCCAGGCCCTTCTGGACTTTTTGGCGTACGTAGATGTGGTACTGGATCTCTTCCATTGACGCCTCGTCAGGGAGGCCGTCGAGGAGCTCCCGAACCTCTTCCTTCGCAGTTTTCATGGGCACCTCCGCCCCAATTGTATCCCATCAACGCTAGATGACACTTGGCGTGTCGTCGGCTTCGGCGGGTGCGGCTACCCAGCTAACGCTCCGGTTCAGCGGCGGGCCGCGCAGCGGACCGTCCGCTGCAACCGGTTGTTATGCCGCGCTCTTCGTTCACCCGGTCTTCCTCACCGACGACTGTGAATCGCGCCGACCCAGTTTTCCAACGCCCCGATGTCGGCGTTGAGTTCCGCCGGATCAGGCACCGGCGCACGCGCCGCCGGCGCCTGATCGTGGCCGGGCAGCCACTTCGAGCATTTCGTCATCGCCGCTTCGAGCGCTCCGCAATCCTGCAGCGTGATGTCGGTGATCGTGCCGATGTGCTGTGTCTGAACGCCAGGCCGGAACCGTTCGACAACGCCGGCCAGGAGAACTTCCTCGAGGGCGCGTTCCCACGCTTCTCGCAGCAATCCATAGAGGTACTTGGCCTCCTTCTCATACGCGGCCTGATGGCCATCGCGAGAGAGCTTGTCTGCCGTTTGCCATTCGTTTTTCAGGTATCCGATCTTCTTCCTGACAGGCATCGCGACCCACGGAAGCTCCTCCGCGCACACTCCGGCGCCCCTGGAAAGCTGGCGAACATGCTGGTCAAGCTGCTCGACCGCTTGCTCCGCGGCGAACTGCTTAAGCAGCAGGAGGAAGACAACGTCGTGCGTGAATACACTGACCTGCCGGATCCTGGCTTCCTGCACCAGCCGCCGCGCCACACCCTCGCGCCATCTGTAATCGAGCGAGGACACGGGATCGTCAAACACAATGCCCGAGAGATCATCGGCGGTGCTGAGTTCCGCAAAGAACGCCGCAATGGACAGGCAGCGCTGCTCGCCTTCGCTGACTACCCTCGGCAGATCAACGCCGGGTGCACGGGTCAGGATCAGTTTGTGAAAAAGAACACCCTCGGCTCCGCCAGCTTCCTTGAGTTCGACCTCGACGTGGCGGAACCCGAGAGTCGTCAGCTCGTCACGAAAGCTGTTCTTGAGCCGCTGTGTAACGGCGGTCTTCGTTACGGCCGTGCTCTTCTGCGTGATGGCGTTGGTTGTCGTGTCGTTCACGCATAGCCCGTAGGCCGCGAGTCGCTTCTTGCGATCAATCTCGTTCAGAACAAGAGGTTCATGCTGAGCGAGCAGCTTCCGGGCGCGGAGTTCCTGCGCCTCGGCGGTCACACGTGTGCGTGTGTCAGCGGTCGAACTGGTCCGCAGGGTTTCAACGCGCGCCTCGATCTGGCGGACAAGCGCCTCTGCCTCACGGGCGGCAGACGCGACGGCCGGACAGTCGGGCGCGAGATCCTTGTCTTCGGTCAATGCGAGAGTGACGGCCTCGCGGCGGTTCTCGTTCGCGGCGAGCGCGCCACTCACGGCGTCCGCGACGGCCTCGTGCTCGATGTGGATCTCCTTGAGCGTCTCGGTAACGGCCTCGGTCGTGGTCTTAAGATCGATCACGGACCTTCGCATCCGGGCAAGGGTTTCCGTGACCTGCCGGAGCTCACGCTCCGTCGTCGAGGCTACAAACGCCTCGAACTGCCGGAATCTCGGTCCGGAGGAGTCATCGAGGTCCTGCTGGCACAGCACGCAGTGTGCGCCGTCGTCCACGAAGGGGAACGCATGGCCGGTATAGGCCTGCTCCTGCGAGAAGCGGCGAGCGGCCTCCCAAAGCGCCTTCCACGGTTCC
>Ga0163152_10006873_pt1 | contig 12659 bp, 12 predicted proteins | sample OliLakLV19MP8IB2_FD_148635 | JGI IMG/M metagenome (GOLD analysis project Ga0163152, IMG submission 148635) | Freshwater microbial mat bacterial communities from Lake Vanda, McMurdo Dry Valleys, Antarctica - Oligotrophic Lake LV.19.MP8.IB-2 | ecosystem: Environmental > Aquatic > Freshwater >... | reverse complement strand
GCAGCTTCGCCCCCGCCGCCGTCATCAGGCCGAAAGTGATGCCCCCAGCCGCACCCGAGCCCGGCACATCCTGCAACGCGGCCGATTGCCCGCAGTGCGCACAAAGCAGATCCGCCAGCCGGGCGCTCTCACTTTCAAGCCGCATCGGTAAATGGCATCGGTAAATGGGGTCAGGCTTTGGGGCTTGGGGTTCATGTGAGTTTCCGCGCCAGGACGGGGTCGGGATTGCGGATCCACGCCGCCACCTTGCGGCTGACCTCATGCAGGTTGCCCAGATGCAGCGTCGTGGCCAGCCAGCGGTTGGTCACGGTCGTGCGGGCCTTAAGCGCCGAGGCCAGCGCCAGTTTCCAGCCGGCTGACTTGCCCGCAGTCGCAAGTTCCCTGGCACTACGCCGCAGTTTGCGCAGCAATGCTTCCAGTGCTTCCTGCCATACCTCCTCCCGGGCCTCCTGCAGTCCGGCCGCCAGTCTCCGCCCCTGTCCGGCCAGCTGGCTGTGTTCCCGGACCAGCGCCTTCGCAAATTCACCCGTGCCGACGATCCAGCCTTTGGACATTTCCGCAAAACGCTGTTTCTTGCGGGCCGGTTCGTCCTCCGCCAGCCAAGCGAGGTATTCCAGGTATTTCCGCCGGCCCGCCGGGGTGTCTTTCAAGCCGCCAGCGTGCGCCAAGGCCTCACTGGGATCATACCAGGCCGGCCGCAACTTCGGTTCCATCAACCAGCGGACACTCGACCATGGCCACTCCGGCAAGCCGGCCACCGGGCGGATAGAGGCACGGACCGGATTGAGATGGATGTAGTGACAGAGCGGACCCAGGCCTCCGTCCGGATCAACCAGCAGGCTCTTGTAGCGGCCCTGAAACAAGTGGCCCCGCTCCTGGCGCAGCCGGTTGAATCGGGTTGCGAAGGTGCCCTGGAGCCAGCGCATCCCATCAACCAAGTTCGCCCGCGGGGTCGAGAACGCCAGATGATAGTGATTCGACATGATGCACCACGCGTGCACCCGCCAGCCGGTCTTGGCGCAAGCCTCACCCAGGCATTGCAGGAACGCCGCCTTGGTCTTCTCCGCCCGGAAGAGGTCCGCCCGGTAATTGCCCCGGTTCAGGACATGATACACCCCCTCCTCCGCCTCCAAGCGCAATGGTCGGGCCATGACCGCACTCCACTGGATTACCGGCTCCCGTCAACCCCAAACCCCAAAGCCTGACCCCATGTCTTGCCCCTGCCCGATGCTCTGCCTTTGAGTGTGGATTGCATGACTGGCGGATTAGTTAGCGGTGGTCTTGTCAAATGCCCCGGGGATCTTTACCTCTTTCGGCAGCCCCTCATAAAGAGCGCGGGCCAACTGCCTCGCTTTCAACTTTTGTTCGGCGGTCATTTCAACTTCGAGGTTCGCCAGCATATTTCGGGCTTCTCCATGGCCCTTGGCTTCAGCAATACTGAGCCAGACGTGTGCATGAATAAAATCCATCGGCACGCCGGTGCCTTTCGCATGCATCTGGCCGAGGTAGGCCAGCGTGGCGGCGTTGCCTCGTTCCGCAGTCTTGCGGTAATACTTCATTGCCTCGGCGCTGTCCTTGGGCACGCCTTCACCGCTGTCATAGGCCGCGCCGAGACGGAATAACGCTTTAGGATAACCTTGTTCGGCCGCCTTACGAAACCATTTCACTGCCTCGGTGCTGTCTTTCGTTACTCCCGTGCCATTGGCATACATCAAGCCGAGGTTTTTCTGGGCAGGAGCGTTACCCTGCTCGGCCGCCCTCCGTAACCATTTTGCCGCCTCAATGCTATCCTTTGGCACGCCGGTGCCATTGGCGTATAATATGCCAAGGTCTTTCTGCGCGACCGCGTCGTTTTGCTCCGCCTTGGCCCGAAGTTCGGCGACGCCATCACCCGCCACCACTGGATGAATCAGGCCGAGTCCAAGGAGAAATGTCAGGAGTCGCTTCATGCTGATAATAGGTCCGGAGGCGCTGCATTGATCAATGGTAAATCTGGTCGCTGCCGCTGCCTGGCGGGCCAATAAATCTTCTCGCCTGCAGCAGTTCAATCCGGTCGAGTTTCAATCGCAGGCGACCTTTCGGAAAATCAGATGTGAATCCCGCTCGATCATCATCCACCCGGTAACTGCCCGCATTCCCGCTCCACGAAAAAGCGCCAATGACAAACCAACGGACCTCGTCGGCTTTCCCATTCTCCCGTTCCTGTTTCCGGCGGGCCTGTTTCCGGCGGGCCGGCCTCCTCCTCTGGTTCTGTGTGTGTGGTGGCGGGACGGCGGGCCAGAGCAGCGACGACTCAGCCGCCATCGCCATGGTGCGGATTTCAGGGGGCGAGTTTTTGATGGGTGATAGCCTTAACGAAGGTTTTTTAAATGAGTTTCCACCGCATAGGGTGGCGGTAAGTGAATTCTACCTAGGGCAGACGGAAGTTTCATATTCCCAGTGGCGGGAGGTCTACAACTGGAGCCAACAGGATGGACGTGGATATGACTTTGGTGCGGGTCAGTGCGGCAGCACTTCGGACTACGGCGCCGTGCCGGCCACACCCGCTAACTCCAACCATCCAGCGACCGGGATATCGTGGTGGGACGTCGTGAAGTGGTGCAATGCCAAGAGTCGCAAAGACGGATTCACGCCATGCTATTACACTGATGCCGGTTTAACCACCGAGCTGGTCGCAGGAACATCAGAGGTTCACGTTAAATGGACGGCCAATGGCTATCGCCTGCCGACCGAGGCGGAATGGGAATTCGCCGCGCGGGGCGGTCTGCCCGACAAGAGCCACCCGTGGGGGCAGGGTCTCCACAGCAGCAAGGCGAACTACTACGACAGCGCTGATCCCTTTGGTGGCACGGCTCCAGTGGGCTATTACAACGGGCACCAGGTTCCATCAGGGCAGGACATGAAGAATGGTTACGGCCTGGCCGACATGGCGGGCAACGTTTGGGAATGGTGCTGGGATTGGCTTGGGCCGTATTCCTGGGCCGCGCTAACCAACCCCCAGGGTCCGGCTTCCGGGGCGGACCGGGTGATCCGTGGCGGCGCGTGGGATGGCGTCGCTACCGTTTTGCGGTGCGCCTATCGCGACGGCAGCACGCCGGAGCACCGCAGTTTCACCGCGGGCTTCCGTCCCGCCCGCATTGTGCCCTGAAGCTTTTTGAGGCGCCGGGCGTCACGGCGCCGGCACTAGACGGACAATGCGGTCAGAGCTGTTGTTCTGGCCATTATTGAGGGCGACATAGAGATAGCCGTCGGGTCCGCACACGACGTCGCGCACGCGCCCGATGCCGCGGAAAAGCACTTCTTGGTGCGTGACGACGTGGGTGGTGGCATCGAATTCCACCCGGCGCAATTCCTCCTGTGCCAGGGCCGTGACGAATAGATTATTTTTCCACCGGGGAAATTTTTCACCCGTATAGAAGGCGATCGCGCACACCGCGATTGAGGGTGTCCAGTGGATCAACGGTGGCTCCATGCCCGCCGGTGCAGTCTGATCGGTAATAGGGGTCCCGTCGTAATTCATGCCGTGGGTGGTGACTGGCCAGCCGTAATTCAGGCCCGGCCGCACCCAGTTGAGTTCGTCACCTCCGCGTGGACCGTGCTCGGCCGCGTATAGGTCACCGGTGACGGGATGCCGCGCCAAGCCCTGCGGGTTGCGGTGCCCGTAACTCCAGATGGATGGCACGGCGTGCTCGCGTCCCACAAAGGGATTGTCGGCGGGGATGCGGCCGTCATCCCAGATGCGATGCACCTTGCCGTTGGGCCGGAGGATGTCCTGCGCCATCGGGCCTTGGCCGCGTTCGCCGATGGTGAAGTAGAGGTAACCTTGGCCATCGAACACCAGCCGACAGCCAAAATGATCCGTGCTCCGCTTGATGTAATGCTGGGGGCGGGCTTGGTAAAGCGTCTGCTGGTCGGCGAGCGTGCCGTCGCGCAACCGGCCGCGAATGATCTTGGTCATCGCACTGTTGTCCGGTCCGGGATCGCTCAACGAGAGATAGATCCAACCATTGCCCTCCGCCGCGTAATCGGGATGCACCGCAATGCCCAGCAGTCCGCCCTGTCCTTTATTCCACACGCCGGGCAAGTTGGTGATGGCCGGCATTAGCTGGCCGTGATCGACCAGGCGCAGGCGGCCGGGTTTCTCCGCCACGAGCATGCGACCATCCGGCAAGAAGGCGATCGACCAGGGTGTTTCCAGCCCACCGACCACCTCCTCGACGCGAAACGCATGCTGTTCACTCCGGGTGACCTGGTCATGCCGCCATGGTTGTGCGAGCTTCTGGCGCTCGCGCTGCCATTGGGCGCCGACCTCGCGGAGGTAGATCACCAGGGCGCGGATATCAGGATCGGAAAACACACCGCTCCAAGGCTGCATGCCCACGCCGGGACGGCCGTCCCGGATGCTGCGCGCAATGCTCTCATCATCCCCGCCGTAGCTCCACTGGTCGTCCACGAGACTTGGCGCCTGGCCGCCGCGCAGACCCAGACCGTGGCAGTTCGCGCATATTTCGGCAGCAGCCTTCACTACGTCCGGACGGGCGGGTCGCGATGGTGCGACGACCGCCGGGACCGGTTCCTGGGCTAACAATGGCATCGCCGCGTGCTGGACGGCCAGTAACGCAATGAAGGCGGCAAGGTGTTGCGGTTTCATCTCACGGTCCGATCTTTCCGACTCGCCAGGGCGGGTGACGCCGTGAAGGAGGATCGAAATTCGCGGGCATAAAAGCTTGCCAGAACATAATTGAGGGCAAATTCTGCTGTAAAGCAAACGTTTGCCTTTTAAGCTTAGCAGTCTGGAGAAGCAAAATACCTGGGGAAGTCGGCGGCAGCACAATAATCGCGCCAACCTTAACGGATAGGGGATTTATCAATACTATAATCAGTCCGGCTCCGGCCGGTGCTCCCCGGATCCAACGATGACCAGGCCCGCGTAGTATCTTTTTATGAACCCCATTACCCCGGAATATACTCGTCGTGAATTCCTTTCGACTGCCGCCGCAACGGCGGCGATCACGCTGTTGCCCGCCGCCTCCCGGGCCGCGACAGTCCCAGCTAAGCCGGATAAAATGATCGGCATCCAAGTCGGAGCGGTATCTTTTCTGGACGAGGGGACCGATCGGGTGCTCGACATCCTCCAGGAACGCGGCCAGGTGAACACCCTCTTTCTAGCCGCCTTCACTTACGGACGCGGCATTGCCGGGCGTCAGGTCGAGGGGCAGTCGCTGCCTGATCACGGGCGGCAGGAATACGATCGCGATTTTCACGGCGGAAATTACGCCACGCCCCACCCGAATTATTACGCCCGCACTGCTCTGAAGCAGACCAAGGCGCCTGACCATGGCGACTACGACCTGCTCGCGGAGGTATTGCCCAAAGCGCATCGACGCGGCCTCAAGGTCTACGCCTGGTATGAGGACCATTTTCGCGGCGATATCCCGGGTATCGACGATATGATTGAAGTCGACTGGCAGGGTCGACGCGTCCGCCCGACCTATCCGCGGGCGACCCCCCTTTGTCCGCTTCATCCGGACTACCGCGAGTTTGTCACAGGCTTAACGAAAGATTACTGTGAGAACTACGAACTGGATGGCGTGATGTGGGGTTCGGAGCGGCAGGGACCCCTGCATAACGCCTTTTCTGCGAAATCCGACGGGACCGGCGACGCCTCGCGGGTCAGCTGCTTTTGTGAGCATCATCAAAAAGCAGCCCGGGAACGGGGTATTAACGTCGCCCGGGCAAAGGAGGGGTTTGGCAAACTGGACCAATTTGTTCGGGCGGCCCGGGCGCGCCAGCGACCGAATGACGGCTATTTCGTCGAATTCTGGCGGCTGTTGCTCGAATACCCGGAGCTACTGGCTTGGGAAAAGCTCTGGACGGATGGCAAGCATGCGATCTATTCAGACGTATTCCGCGCGGCCAAGGGGAGCCGTCCCGCCGTGCAGGTCGGCTTCCATATCTGGCACCTGAATTCCTTCAGCCCATTTTTTCGCGCCGAGCAGAACTACGCGGAATTCGCCAAAATCGCGGACTACCTGAAAATCGTCGTTTATAACAACTGCGGCGGCCCCCGCTACGCCGGCTACCTCGACAACGTTGCCTCAACGCTCTTTCGGGACGTGCCCCCAGACGACTTGCTGCGGCTGTATAACTCGTGGCTGGGCTTCGGTCCCGAGGCGCCACTGGATAAATTGCCGACCGCGGGTCTTTCAGCCGATTACGTTTATAGGGAGAGCCAGCGCGCGATCGCCGGCGTGGCCGGAACCAGTTGCAAAATCTACCCGGGCCTCGACATCGATATCCCGACGGAGAAGGGTGAGAAACGAACCTTGCCCGAGGATGTCTATGCCTCGACCACGGCCGCACTCCAAAGCGGGGCCGCGGGTGTGATTTTCTCGCGCAAATATTCCGAGATGAATTTGGCCAATCTCGCGGCTGGCGGTAAGGCGGTGAAGGACTTCGTTCTCAAAACCTGACTTCGTTTCCAGCTTTGGGGCCCTCATGAATGCAAAGTTTGCCGCACTGATTGGGTCTGCGTTGATCGTGGGGCTCGTCCTGCCGCCGGCCGGCGCCCAGACCTCCACGTCTGCGATCCACCTCGCTGGGGGTGAACGTCTCTTTCAGGTCCATTGTGCTTCCTGCCATGGCAATCGCGGCGAGGGTGATCGCGGACCCTCACTGGCTGAGCCACAGCTCATTCGCGCGCCCACCGACGGGGCTTTGCATAAGATCATCGCCAACGGAATCCCGGGCACGGAAATGCCCCGCTTCACCCTGGCGCCTGAAGAATCCGCCAGTATCGTCGTCTGGGTGCGACAACTCGGTCGACTGCCGGTTGAGCAGGTTCCCGGTAACCCGGCCCGCGGTGAGCATCTGTATGCAACCAAAGGGGCCTGCGCCGTCTGCCACTTTCTTCGAGGCGAGGGCGGCGCGCTCGGTCTCGACCTGACCGCAATCGGCCGGCGACGGGGTGCGGCCTACCTGCGAGCTGCCCTGCTTGAACCGCATGCCCAAGTGCCCCAAATTATCAGTGCGCATCCTAATAACTCCCGCCAGGTCGGAAATTTTCTGTTCGTGCGGGTGGTCTCCAGGAGCGGAGAGACGATCGCGGGGGTGCGGGTCAACGAGGATACGTTCTCCATCCAGTTGCGAGATATGACCGGCCGGATCCACTCATTTTTTAAATCCGAGTTGTCCGCGCTCCATAAGGACTGGGGTTGGTCGCCCATGCCTGCCTACGGAGCGGTGTTGTCGAAGGAAGAGGTGGTGGATGTGGTGGCTTTTCTGACCTCCCTAAAAGGCGAACCATGAAACGATTGATCATACTGCTTCTTTTATTGGCGCCCGGTGCGGTGGACCTGCCGGCTCAAGTGACCTTCGAGCGTATCCGCCAGGCAGATGCCGAACCCGGCAACTGGCTCAGCTACTCCGGCAACTATCACGCCCACCGTCACTCGCTGCTCACTCGGATTACCCCCGCCAATGTCGCTGGTCTCAAGCCAGTCTGGGTATACCAATGCCAGGAGGGCGGCACGATTGAAACCTCCCCAATCGTGGTGGACGGAATCATCTACATCACGGAAAAGCCCCACATCGTCACCGCGATTGACGGGCGCACCGGGCGATCATTGTGGAGTTATCGCCGCACCCCCGCGACTGACGTCCCCAATTGTTGCGGTGACGTTAATCGCGGGGTCGCGGTTTTAAACGATACCTTGTATTGGGGAACGCTTGACGCCCACCTCGTCGCCATCGACATCAAAACCGGCCGGCTCCGATGGGACGTCGTGGTGGCCGATTACAAGACGGGACACTCCATCACGGTCGCACCTCTCGCCGTAAAGGATAAGATCATCATCGGCATCTCCGGCGGTGAGTTCGGTATCCGGGGTTTCCTGGACGCTTACAATGCGCAGACCGGTGAGCGCGCCTGGCGCTTCTGGACCGTCCCCGAGCCAGGTGAACCTGGCAATCAGTCGTGGGCTGGGGACAGCTGGAAGACGGGCGGCGCACCCACTTGGGTCACCGGTAGCTACGATTCTGAATTGAACCTTATTTATTGGGGCACCGGCAACCCGTCCCCCGACTTTGATGGTGACGATCGCGCCGGCGATAACCTCTACTCGGACTCGCTCCTTGCGCTTGATGCGGACACGGGAACCCTCCGCTGGCATTTTCAATATACGCCCCACGATGTCCACGACTGGGACTCGAACCAGGTGCCGGTGTTGGTCGATGTTGTGCTGAAGGGGCGGCCAAGGAAACTTGTCGTGCAGGCCAACCGGAATGGGTTCTACTACGTCCTTGACCGGGTGACTGGCGAATTTATCAGCGGCGTGCCTTTTGTCCGGCAGACGTGGGCGGAGGGGCTCGACCCGGCCGGCCGGCCGATTCTGAGGGCCAACCAGGCTCCGACGAAGGAAGGCACGCTCGTTTATCCGGGCGTTTTAGGGGGTGTAAACTGGGCCAGCCCGGCCTACAACCCGCAGACGCGGCTTTTCTACGTGCAGGCGCAAGATGACTATGCCCATGTTTACTACAAACAGGAGCAGCAATACGAGCCGGGGACTGTCTTCAAGGCGGGCAGCACGCGGGGGCAGGCCGGCGTGGAGCATTACGGTATTGTGAAGGCGATGGAGGTGGAAACCGGCAAGATCCGTTGGGAGTTCAAACTCGTCGCGCCGGCTTCTGGCGGGGTGCTTTCAACTGCCGGCGGACTCGTGTTCAGTGGCAACCGGGAGGGCAATTTTTTTGCTCTCGACGCAGTGTCGGGACAACCGCTCTGGCACTTCCAGACAGGTGGCATTATTCAAGCGAACCCGGTTAGCTTCCTGGTCGACGGTAGACAACACGTGGCCATCGCAGCAGGCGGCTCGATCTTTGTCTTTGCCAATTAATCCCCCGCACGGAGCGGGCAGGACAACAGGAAAGGCACCAGCAAGGACAGGGGCCAGGCGGCTCGCGATCGGCAGGTGATGTATTTGCCCGCCTCGTGGCGGTCATCCGGATGCGCTGGCTGGGAGAACCACCGCAGAACGCGCCAGTCAGGTTGGCTGATTTTTCGGCTCCGTTCAGCGTGCTGGCGGAGGAAGCGTTTGCCCCGCGAGGGGTCGTCGTGGTCGAGAACAAGACAACGTTTCTGCCGCTGCCGGCGGTCCTGCCAGGATGGTTGGCCATTCTGGGGAATGGAAACTCGGTGCTCATCTGTCGGCACCTGCCTTGGCTCGCGCAGTGCCCGCTGTTGTATTGGGGCGACATCGACCCGGCCGGGATGCAAATCCTTGCGCGGTTGCGCCTGGCCCCCCCGCGGCACGTAAACCCCAAGCCGACGACAGGCGAAAACCGACCCCGTGGTGTCGCTGGCGACAATTGAAAACCAGCAGGCGCGGTGGCGGTAATTGAGTGTTCGTTGGTCTGCGTGGGCGGTAAAGCTGAAAAATAGGGTCAGGCCTTGGGGCTTGGGGTGCTTGGTTCTCACCGGCCGTCCTTTGCCGGCGGGCAGCCAGACGGGGGCAGCCTGACTTCAACAGCACTCCCTTACTCCCAAAGTTTTCGCCGCTGGTTACATTGACGCTATCACGTCCTAAGCGCTGGGATTCCAGTTTTAGTTCTCCGCGATTTCCGCGCGCCTATTCATTTCGCAGCAGGCGGGCCACCCCAACCATTTCCTCCCGGATTTGATTGCGCCGAACATCGAAATCGGCCGCCGGCATCTGGCCCTGCAGCCCGCCGATCATGAATTCTGCGCATCGTGTGGGGCCGCGGCCGCCAGCCGTGGTGAAATGCCCTGCGAGTGTATCACTCGCGACGCTGAAACCCGAGTTGGATTCGGCTTCCGCGCGAAACCCTCGAGCCGCCGCGGCCACGCCGCCATCGTAATGCAGGACGGTCTTGTAGACATCGTAGGCATCTTTCGGCGGCTGGCGGTTCGCGAAGGCGCTGAGTTTGAGGGCGAGAAATGGTCCGACTTCGCACCCCTTGATCGGGCGGCTCTGTTGGCCGCCGAAGACATCGGTGCCGGTGACCGTGACCATGCGATGCAGAACGCATCGATGAAACGCAGGGCGGCGAAACGATTGAACCAAGTGTAGGCGACGCGCTCGACGAGGCCCTTACGGTCCCAGTCTGATTCGCGCCGCAGGGTCTCCCGCTGTGCGCTCATGGCGCGGAGATCCGCGGTGTCCGCGGTCAACACAAAGTCGAGCTTGCGCGTCACGGCCTCCATCAGTTGCAGACGCTGGGCGGGGGCAAAGGGCTTGAGGGCGGAGGTGTTCATGGAGTGAGACGGAAAAAGACCTGGATCGCCGAGCGCAAAGCAGTCGGCCGAATCCCACCGCCGAAGGTATTTTTCAGTGAAGCGAAAATCGATGGCCATTCCGGTGAATCCTCCGGGAAGGAACGGAGGAAACGGCTGAGATCGGTCGTAATGGGCTTTGGCAATTCTGGCCCTGGCTGGCCGGGCAGAGTGCCAGCCAGGCGGAAAACGTCGTTTCGATGCTTGGTGATATTCTTTAAATCAACCTCGACCCCTGCGGCTTGGTCTCTGGTCAGGTTGTGCCAGGCCAAGGCCTTCAGGGGAATGAGCGCGGTCGCGGTGGCAAAGGGGAGCCCGTCGTGAACGTCATGGTGTTGTTGGATCAACGAATAGTAGGCGTCATCCAGCAGCAGAGCCGACAAACTGTGCTGATCTGTGTCTGCCCGCACGGGAATGACGCCCTGCCCCGCCCCCAGTTGGATGCCTTCAGGTTTGCGACTGAAGAACTCCAGCATGAATGGGAATGTTTCGTTTTTGGGTTTGGCAAAGCGATAGAGCACCGGGGCGCCCTCGGTTTGCTCGCGAATCTCATAACCTCCGTCTGAGACAAACGTCCGCAGCGCCTTGATGGCCGCTGGAGACAGCACTTCGATGTTTAGGACGATATCGAGATCCTTGGTGCCGCGGAAGGCCAGCCCGGTGGAGGCAAACCACTCGTCGCAGGCAGCCCCGCCGATCAGGACAAAGGAGCCTTCAAATTCCTTGAAACGCTCACGAAAAAGATCGAGGCCCCTTACCATTTGACCTCCTCAATGAGCCGATTCAACTGCTGCTGGACGCGCTCGTCTTCTGTTGCACGGAGACTGAGGTAGAGGGACAGAGGGTCCACCATCCGGTCATCGCCGAAGAGGTGCGGATTGTAGGACCAGACCTCAATGCACGCCGTAGCGCTCTCGGCATCGCGGCAACCCGCCATGTCCCCTCGCTCCAACAGGTCCTGATAGGCCGTGAGCGTCAGGGCATAGGTGGGCAGGCGCTCGGCGGTGATCATGGTTCGCTCGCTCAGCGCACTCATCCCGGCAAGCAAGGCGGGGGCTGCTGGTTTACCCCAATTTACCCAACGCGTTTTTTTGACGGGGGAAGTAAGATGAGGAGCAACCCGTTTCCAAAGGGCGTGCCCGATGGCGGCGAAATTCAAGACGGTTGAGCGACCGCTCCGGACAATCTGGCAGATTTCCGCCACCTCAAACTCGTCCTTCACCTTCGTGATCATCATCGGCGAGTAGTGCAGTTTCTCCGCGATCTCCTTGAGCGGCCTGCCCGCGAGCGGGCCGCGCAGCAGGTGGTAGAGGATGGTGCATTGCGCGGCAGGACTGAGGGTCTCCCGACGTTTGAGACCGGGCTGGGCAAACCGCTCGCGCAAATCAATCAAGCCGGTTGGGAGAAAGGTTTGGCTGCCCGGGACAATGAACGGGACGCCCATCTGGACCATCCGATTTCTGGCATAGGACGGCAGAATCGGCAGAACCAACACGACCGGCTCATTGAGCATCTGGCTGAGGGTGTCCGCATGCTTCCGATATTCGCCGGGTGACCCAATCTCCCACCCTTCAGATTCAAGAGCTATGATTGATTTTCGCCCGAACAATCGGGCGGAAAACACCGCATACCTTTCGCGCAGAAACAAGGGCAGCGAAGAAGCCTCCTTCGCGGACAGATCAAGGCGATCACCGGTGAGGGCTTCCAAATGCTTCATTAGTCGATCTTTGAGCGATACCATGAACGATACACTTACAATGCACGGTATACTACTCAAGTATATCATGCTTTATTAGTTTATTTATATGTTGGTTATTATCTTAGGAGTTATTTTGGCACAAGGATAAATGAAGATCTAAACTTAAATGATCGGTTCAGAGACTGATGCGGTTACCCTTGGCCAGCTCTTTGGCGGCGGTTGCGCGCAGGGCGGCGAGCCACTTATCAAGATCAGCCTCGGTCGCGATATAGGACAGACCACAGGAAACGTGGAGAGAGCAGGCGGCCAAATAGAGAGGCTCTTTTGCGCCTGGTTCAATCACCCTGTCGGCAGGTTTGCCTGACGCCGCAGCCTTGAGCGCGCCCTGCCTCGCATGCTGGTGATTCATCGGGACGGTGATGCCCCAGCGGATCAATCGTAGTAACTGAACCTCGCGGCACACGCTGAGTGGCTCAATGCGCGAAAACCCGGCGCGCCGTCGCCATCAGGTTTTGCGGCGCCTCGCGCAGCGCCTGCGCGAGAGGGACGCCCGCCGGCGTGATGGCGTGCAACGCCAAACCCGGCCGGGCCGCCGCGGTCACCTGGCCGGCGAAGACATGGACGGTCTTGCCCAGCGCCAAGGCGCGCCCCGCGACCGCCCCGGGACCC
>Ga0163152_10006872_pt1 | contig 12660 bp, 9 predicted proteins | sample OliLakLV19MP8IB2_FD_148635 | JGI IMG/M metagenome (GOLD analysis project Ga0163152, IMG submission 148635) | Freshwater microbial mat bacterial communities from Lake Vanda, McMurdo Dry Valleys, Antarctica - Oligotrophic Lake LV.19.MP8.IB-2 | ecosystem: Environmental > Aquatic > Freshwater > Lake... | reverse complement strand
CGCGGCCCGATCATGCTCGTTTCCCCGCGCCACACATTTATAATTTGTGGCAGGTTGGCGAGCCCGCTGGTGTGAAGCCAGCGCCCGCCTACAAAATAGGGTGGCTTTTCTGAGCCGTGTTTTGTCCGTGAGCAGCGAACGTGCATCGTCCGTATCCGATAGAGGCCGAACCGACGACCGTTGTTGCCGATCGCAGGCTGCCGGAAAAACAGCGGTCCCGGAGAGGTGAAGCCGATGACGAGGGCGGCAAACAGGGTCACTGCACCGAGCAAGGGTAACGCCGCGATGCAGCCAGCCAGATCAACGGCGCGCTTCCAGCGGGAGCGCAACATGCGATCCTCCGCAGGGGAAAGCGGGTGTTGGTGGAAGGATTCGGAGTGCATGGTCGTTAGGTCGGAGAAGTTGAGGCGTTCAGTTTTCTCGCCGGGTTTCGATTGAATCCACTGAGTCCCGAAGGCGGGCTCGAATAAGAAGACGACAATGCAGCTGCAACAATGAGGAACTGTTAGGGGATTCCCTGAAACTTGGATGCGAGGTTATCGGATCACGCGGGGACGCGGTGCTAGGTTTCGAGCGATGGCGGAATGCACGTGAGGGTCGTTTTCAGAGAACAGCGCGCGCCGATGTTTTCGGCATTGCGGTTCGAGTGGCGTCTTATTCGTTTGGGCCACTGGTTTATGAGATTGATCGTCTGCAATAGAACGTGGCGTGCTGATTGGGCGCTGGACTCTTCTGAAGTTTGCCAACTCCCGGCGCTGGCGTTGCCGATGGTTTCGTTGGCCGCGTCGGGTGCGACGATGAACGGAACCCGGAGCCGGAGACCCGCGGGTTGAGCGCAGTTGGATCGAGCGCTTGGAAGCTGGCGCGTTGCGGGGGCGGCGAAACTCCATGAATTGGCTGCGGCAAAATTGGTTTGTGGCCGCACTGCCCTTGGCGGTGGCCTTGGCGTGGATTGTGCCCGAGGCGGGCGCAACGGGTGGATGGTTGCGGGCGGAGGTGACCGCAAAGATCGGGGTTGCGGTGATATTTTTATTTCAAGGCCTGACGCTGGCGGCGGCAGCGTTGAAGGCCGGAGCGCGGCAGTGGCGGTTGCACACGATCGTGCAGGGTTTCACGTTTCTGGGATTTCCCCTCGTGGGGATTGGTCTTGATCAGCTGCTCGGCGGGTGGGCGAGTGCGGATTTGCGGCTCGGGTTTCTCTTCCTTTGCGTTTTGCCGTCAACGGTCTCCTCTTCGGTGGTGCTGACCGCGGTGGCCGGTGGCAACACCGCCGGAGCGATCTTCAACGCTGTCGCCTCAAGTTTGATCGGCGTGTTCGTCACGCCGTTGTGGGTGGCATGGCTCATGAAATCCACGGGCCAGTCGATCGCGCTCGGCCCGGTGGTACTCGAGATTGTAGTGCTTCTTCTGTTACCTTTTTTTGTTGGACAGATACTGCGCCCTTGGTTGCGCGCCTGGGTGGATCCCCGCAAACGCATCCTGGCTAACGTCAGTAGCGGGATAATTCTCTTCATCGTTTTTGCGGCGTTCTGCAATTCCGTGGAAAGCCGCATTTGGTCGCAACAGGGTTCGCCGTTGGTACTGGCCGCGGTCATTGGAACAATCGTGGTATTCGTGGTCGTGATGATCCTCGTGGTGCTGCTCGCGAAGGCCGGACGGCTATCTGAGGGTGACCGGATCGCCGCGCTTTTTTGCGCGCCGCAAAAGACCCTGGCCTCCGGCGTGCCGATGGCGAAAGTCATTTTCGGGGCCCACCCCGCACTCGGAGTGATCCTGCTGCCGGTGATTTTATATCATCCGCTGCAACTGCTCGTCCACGGCGTAATGGCCAGCCGCTTCGCGCAACGCGCCGGGCGTTCCGCCGGCCGATGAACCGCAGGGGAGGGAGTCGCGGCACGTTCGGGCAGGGGCGAGTTGAACGGGTATGCGGGATCGATTCCGAGTGCGCGCATTGAGCGAGGGCGTGGATGAGTCAGGTGCAATATTCGAGGACTGCATTCAGTTCCCCGGCAGAGATGTCTTTTGCGGCAGCCGCCGTTTGGTTTTGCGCTCCATGGAGAGCCCTTAACGCTCAACTTTATGAAGTCGGTTCAGTCCCGGAAAAATCAGTCGCGAAAAATCAACCGTAGCTCCAGCAAAGCAGACGCGCGGCTTCTCACGCAACTGACTCGAGACTGGCAGGTGTTGTGTCACGAGATTGGCGAGCGCCGGGCCGGCACCGACGGCGAATGCCGCGCCGCCGACTATATTGTTGAGCAACTGCGCGTGGCCGGAGCGGACGATGCCCGGTCGGAGGTGTTTCCTTGTACCAGTGTGCGGAAGATCGCCTCGAAGGTGATGGAGCCGCGCGGCCGCGGCTGGCGGGCGGTGGAGTCGGCCGCGCTCGTGGGCGCGCCGTCCACGCCAGGCCCGGGGATGGTGGAAGGACCGCTGGTGTGGCTCGATTTTCCAGAGGAGGCGCCGCGGCTGCGACCGGCGAGCTTGCGCGGGTGCATCCTCGCCCTGTTCGGTCCGCTGCCCACGTCCCTCGACCTCCATCGCCGCCTGCTCGCCGCGGAACCGTTGGCCGTGGTACACGTGGACGAGCGGTTGCCGTTTACCTGGACGAAGAATGACGGGGTGTATCCGTATTGGGCTCAGCATTACGGGATGTTGCCGACCGTGACCGTTCCGTATCAGGAGGCCTGGCGCTGGAAGCGCGAAGGTGTCGCGCGGCTTCGCGTCAGCGTGGTCGTAGATCCGGTGGCGGCGGAATCACAGAATGTCATCGCGACGTTCCCCGGCACGGATGCCTCGCTGCCGGCCCTGGCAATGAGTGCGCATCACGATACCCAGTGCGGCAATGTGGGCGCGGACGACAATGCGTCCGGGGTTCTGGGCGTGCTGGCGCTCGCGCGAAAACTTCACGGAAAACGCTTTCGACGCTCCCTGCAGTTTTTGTCGTTTGGCACGGAGGAGCAACTTTCCGTGGGATCAGCGGCGTTTGTGCGCGCGAATGAGGTGACGCCGCGGACCACGGGTTTGTTGGTGAACCTCGACAGCGTGGCGTCGCCGTTGGGGCATTTTGAGATGTGGGTCGCGGGAAGTGAGGCCTTGGGACGATTTGCGGCAGAGGCACTCGCCAAACGGGAGGTCCATGTCCGGGTGCGCCGCGAAATTTCGCCGTTCTTCGATACGTTCCCGTTCAATCGGGCGGCGATTCCATCGCTCGGATTCATGCGGCCCAATTTTCCCGGAGGGCGCTGGCAACACCATAGCAGTCACGATTCGCTGGCGAACGTGTCGGTCGAAGTGTTGGCGAAACTGGTGGAAGGGATCGCGCCTCTGGTGGCTGAGCTGGCGGATCGGGTGCGCTGGCCGTTTGGATCGCGCCTTACGACCGGGCAGCAGGCACAGGCGCGAAAGCTCGGGCGCGAGCTGTTGGGTGGTTAGAGCTCATCATGAACAGAGGTGTCGGTGTGAAAGTCTGCTGAAAAACGGTTAGGACGTAGTGAAAGACCAAAATGTGCGCATTACGCGCCAAGGGACGCGTTGCGCCGCGGAAGGATTTAGTGTAGAGTAATCCCATGAAAACGATCCTCGCTCCACTCGACTTCTCGAAAGTCAGCGAGGCGGTTGTGGCGGAGGCGACCGCTCTTGCCCGTGCGTTGGACGGACGCGTTGTTTTGTTGGCGGTCGTTCAGCCGCCGGTGGTGAATTATGAATATGCGGCGGTGATGGATAATCTCGCGGAAATCACAGCTGCCGGAGAACGGAACGCGGAACGGCGTCTGGCTGAAATCGAGGAAAAATTGAAAGCAGCCGGAGTTCCCTCTGAATCCGTTCAGGTGGTGGGTGGCCCAATTCCGCTCATTATTGAGCAGGCCAAAAAAGTGGACGCCGACTATATCGTGATGGGGTCGCACGGACACACCGCATTCTACGATCTGCTCGTGGGGAGCACAACGCATGGGGTTCTCATGCGCGCGCCCTGTCCGGTGGTCATTATTCCGGCGCCGCATCAAGCGAAGCGGTCGGCCGCAACATAAACTTTGGGTATGTGGGAACGTAGGGCGCGGGCGTGGGGCCCGCGCCCATTTTTTTGGACGTGAATCGGGGAGTTCCCTTGCTGATTCCTTCAACCGGCGAAGACTAAAACGCCTGAGACGCGCAGCGGCCGTAGGTGGATTTCGGCTCCACCGCTGTTCATGCCGACCCAGACACCTTTGAACCGAAACGAAGCGGGGCGCGTGCGAAGTGGTTCACGCGGTGCTCGCGCCCCCGGACGAACCCGTTTCGCGTCGATCAACTTCTCCGAGGTAGGGCCTGCCGAGTGCACGGCTGGTTTTGGGGCTACCAGTGTCCTGTAGTGTAAAACCCCGGATCGACCAGTTTTATGTCGCATATGCGACATGAAACTGGTCGAAGGCAAAGGCGGCGCAGGGTCGCCATGACTACTGTAGTTGTTTTTGGATACGCCGCAACGGAGAGGCGATGCCAAGGCGCCCGCGCGGTTCGTGCGGGGTAGGAGTCTGGGAATACAGGAGGAATCGATCGAACGATGCCGGCCTTTAGGCGGGTTTACGCGTTTTGAGGTACGGAGTCGGCATGGAGCAAGAGATCGAAATCTCCGCCCTCAGTCGTGCTTTGCGCCTGCCAGAGTTTCGCGTAGCGGCCGCCGGCGGCGAGCAGTTCGCGGTGCGAGCCGCACTCGAGAATCCGTCCATGATCCAGCACTACGATCATGTCTGCCCGCCGGATCGTGGAAAGACGGTGGGCAATGACGAGCGTGGTGCGATTCGAAACAAGGGTTTCAATTGCGGTCTGGATCGCTGCCTCCGTCATCGTGTCCACACTCGCCGTGGCTTCGTCGAGAATGATCAGGGGCGGGTTTTTTAGAATCACGCGGGCAATCGTCAGGCGCTGTTTCTCGCCTTGGGAGAGCCGAATGCCCCGTTCTCCCACGGCGGTGTGCATGCCGTCCGGCAACCGTTGGACAAAATCAAACGCGGCCGCGCCCCGCAGCGCCTCGGTGATATCGTCGTCCGTGGCTGTCGGCTGCGCGAGCCGGAGATTATCGGCGATTGTGCCGTTGAATAAGAACGGTTCCTGCGCCACATAGCCGATGTGTTGGCGAAGCGCATCCAGATTGAGCTCGCGCACATCGATGCCACCGACCGTGACCCGCCCGGCGGTTACGTCGTAATACCGCAGCAGGAGATTGGCGATGGTGCTCTTGCCCGCGCCCGTATGACCGACCAGAGCGGTGACTTTTCCCTCGGGTAACGTGAGCGAGAACGCGTTGAGTACGGCCGGCCGACCTGGATAGGTGTGGGCAACGGACTCGAATCGTACGGTGGGCACTCCCTCGGGAAAAGGTTTGGGGTGGGCTGGCGAGGCGATGGTCACCGGGTGATCGAGAATCTCAAACACGCGGTCGCTCGAGGCCCGGGCCGCGGAGAAAAGGTTGTTGAGATTATTCAGCTGGCTGACCGGCTGATAGAGCAGCGAGCAATACGCGAAGAATGCGACAAACGCTCCGATCGTGAGTTGACCCTCCATCAACATGAGTCCGCCCAGTCCCATCACTGCGACCGCGCCGAGGCTGGAGATAAAATTGGTGCCGGGTCCGTGCAGCGACCAGCGGTACATCGCGCGTAATGTGGTATCGCTCAGGCGATGCGCAGCGCGAGAGAATCGCCCGCGCTCCCGCTCCTTCAAGGCGAACGAACTGATGAGGCGGTTGCCTTGAATGTCCTCAATGAGCAGCGCGTTGAGCTCACCGGATGCCTCGCGGGTGGCTTTCCACAGTTTTCGCCCGGCGCGAAAGTGGATGCGCCCAAGCCAAATGAGGATGGGCAGCGGCGCGATGGTGAGCGCGGCGAGAAGGGGTTGTTGCGCGAACAGCAGGATGGCGATGCCGATAATCGTGAGCAGGCTGACCGTGCCTTGTTCCGTGCCGTCCAACACCACGCGCTCGAGGTTCTGCACGTCCTCGGTCACGCGCGACGCAATCTCGCCGGACTGGCGTTGATCGTAGTAGGAGACGGGAAGGTCAAGAAGCTTGGTGTGCAACTCCGCACGAAGATCGAGCAGGACTTTCTGTTCGAGGCGGTTGTTCACGCGAATCCGCAACGAGTTGAGCGCGTCGCGAAAGAAGTAACATCCCGTGAGGGCAGCGACTCCGACCAGCAGCAAGTCGCGGCGGGCGGGCGCGATGACGTCATCGATGATCCATTTGATGACCTGCGGGATCGCGATCAGAAAGAGGGTGCTGCCGATCGCCAGCGCGAGGGTAAGGGCGAAAAGGCCTTTATACCGAAACAGATAAACGGAAACGCGGCGGAAAAAATGCATGGTCAGCGTCCAACAAGAACCGCGAGGCGCGGCTCAGCAAGCGCGCGGGTAGTTTGATTCCCGAGCCGGAGGCGGCGGAGTCGCGTGCGTCGGTGTACGCCGCGCACCTACTTTCAGTACTCGCGAAGATGGTCGGCCGAGTGCCCCGTTCGCGACGACTTTGACCAAGGTTAATGTGCCGAAGGTGGGATCGGCATTTCTACGCGACGCCCGCCCCGATGGTTTCTGATCAGGTAGCGGAGAGCGGAGAGGCGCGGAGTCAAACCGCGAAAAGGCCGAATCAGCGTACTTCTTTTCTTCGGTCTGCAGGTAAATACCAGCTTCCGGACTGTGCGTAGAACGACCTGACCCCGCAGCTGCGGGGTTCGTCGGGCCTCACCGGCCATTCCAGGCGTGTCGTGCGGCACGCCTGGACAGAACAACGGCTTAGAACCGCACTGTGAGGTTCAAATCATACTGGACCGGCACGACGTAGCTATATCGATAGACGTTCGCGCCGGCGGCGAGGGTCGTGAAACTGGTTTTGCGGATCTTGCCGTTCTCGAGGTCCGTGATGTTTTTAACGCCGGCGCGGATCCGGACCTGTTGATTCCAGATTTTCTGATCGCGCATGATATAGCCGTGCACGAGATGGGTGGAACCACCGATCATCTCCTGGCCGCTGGGGATGCCGAGGAGGTAGTCGTCGCGCCAGCTGCCGTTGAGGCCGATGCGGACGCTCCGCAATGGCTTCCACGTGTCGCGCTGGAAGGCATAGTCGACGACCCAGCTGGCGGACCATGGAGAAGCGCGGGCGCCAGCGGGCTTGGTGTCGATGTCGAGTGTATCCAGCAGCGTCCTGGCTTCGTTCAGGACGGCGGGGTTCTCGTTTCCGCGGGCCACAGCGGCATCGTAGTAACCGCGGAAGCGGTCGAGGTCGGGTTCGCCCAGGACCTTGGTGCGGGCGAAGGTCAAGCGGAGTTGCAGCCCTTTCACCGGGCGAAGGTTCAAGGTCAGATCAGCGCCTTGCGAGTTCTCGGTCGACTTGTAGTAGCGTGACGCACTGCCGGTGCCTTCCTCGTTATAGATATATCGTGGATCGCCGGGTAGAACGTCGTTCGGGTTCATCAGGTCTTCGAGTTCGTCCCGATCGAGGCCGATGATACCGTTCCAAGTCAGTGCCACGTTTTGCCGGTCGATGTTAAACACGCCCAGGTTCACGTTGACCTTGTCCTCCCAGAAGCTGCCCTTGAGGCCGATCTCCTTGGTCACTCCGGTGATGGGCGGGAAGACTTCGCGATCGAACGTGCGCAGGCCTTGGAAGCGGAACGACTCCGAATACACCCCGTAGAGATTCAGGTCTCTGGTCAGCTGGACGGTGGCGCCCCCGGTCATGCTCGTGTTCTCAAGATGCAGCTGCATGTTTTCGACATACTCGCCGGGGAGGGCGTCCTTGCGGTCCGGCGGCTGAATGTCCTCGTTATAAGGACCGAACTTGCGGGCGCCGTTGTATTCATAATTCCGATTCCAATCGTGCCGGGCGCCGAGCAAGGTTTGCAGGCGGCCGTTGAAGTAGCGACCGCTGGCCGAGAACGACACCGCTGAGGCTTGGCGCCATTGCGTGCCGTCGGTCGCGCTGGATCCGCTCGGGAAGAACGCCAACAATTTCGGAGTGATGGTACTGGTTGAGGGGAGGTTGGCCGGCTTCATCGCGTCGAAGAGCTCCCGCGAGTAGAACCGTGGGTCGTCCAGGAAGAGACGGAGCCGCACCCGGTCGGCGTTCGAGTTGATCACGGAGGCGAGACCGGAGTCGATGCGATAGGTGTTGAACGTGTTGAATCGATAATTGTTCACCGAGTCCTCGCGATACTCAGCGCTCGCGACCAGCAGCTGTTGCATCCATTTCCATTTGTCGAATTTGTAGACCGCCGTGCCCCGGAACGCGTCCACTTCGTTGGCAAAGCGTTTCTCGTCGAGTTCGGATTCGATGAAGGGGCGTCCGTTCACATCGAGACTGATGGTGCTGGAGAAGGCGTTGTCGTTACGGATGGCCGTCTGCTTCTGGTGATTATAGGCCAGCTCGAGGCCGATCGGTCCGAGACGTTGTTCGACCGTAACGGAGTAAGTATCAAAGGGCCGGTTTTGGCGGTCAAACGAGCCGCGGAGATTATAGTGTTTGGGATAACCATTGAACCGGCGCGTGCCGACAATGGCGCCGGCGGCGTTGCGCATGGTAACATCGAAGTAGTCACCTTCGAGCAGCGTGGGCGAGCCGCCGGCCGGACCGTTGGAGCGATCCGCGGCAGGGAGATTCGCCCGCACGATCCATTCACCGTCGGACGTATAGTAAAGCCGGTCCGAGGTATAGGATCGCGAACGCGCCGACTGTTCCCGGATCGTCAATCCGGCAAAACCACGCGAGTTTTCGAAGTCGCCGCGCTCATATTCCACCCGGACGAGGGTATTGCGCAGCGGCTGCCAAATGGCCGCGAGGGTTTCGCCGGCGAGGCGGTACGTGGAGGCGTCCTGAAACGTGCGTTCCTCGCGGCGCACGGCATTGAACCGCATCGCGAGTCCTTCGCGCAGCTTGCGATTCACATCGAACTGAAAGCGATAGGCTCCGTTGCTGTTGTAGATGGCCGTGGCGGTGCCAAAATTTTTCATCAGTGGCCGCTTCGTGAACACCGCCGCCTGTCCGCCGGGCTCGACGTCGCCGAAAATCAGCGAGTTGGATCCTTTGCCGAAATCAATGCGCTCGACGTTATAGGTATCCGATGGAATATACCAACGGAAGTAATTGCGCGTGGCCGTCGAGCCGCTCAGCCCGCGAAACGCGATCGCGCCACTCTGGTTGTCGTTTTCCATGGTCGGCGGGGCCCAGGCGTTGGCCACATAGTTGGCGACTTCGTCGGCGGAGAAGAGGCCGAGGTCCTCCATAAAGTCCGCCGTGATCGCGTCGATGCTCACCGGCACGTCCTTGAGCGCCTGTTTGGTGCGGGTCGCCGAGAGGGTGTCGTTGGCGGACCAGCCGGTCTCCCGTTCAGTCGAGATGATGAAGGGCGACAGCGTCACGGTTCCATCCGAGGTTGTACTCGCAGGAGAGGACGCGACCGGGGCTGGGGCCACTTGGGCAAACGCGGTATTGCCGAGAGCGACAAGGGCGAGGGTTACAATGAACGGTCGTAGGTGCATAGGGTTGGGTAGGTCAAAGGTGCGTGGCCGGTGAGATTGCAGTCCTTGGATTTGGGCCGCATGCGTGGACGTGAGGATCAGTTGATGTGGGTGCCTCTAGGGGGACAAAAGATTCGTCGCGCTTTCATCCTTAAGCAATGAATTAGCTTATCATGGTGCCTTCCGCGCACGTTCTGTATCGGAGCGAAATGGGTCGGGAGAACGGAACGTCGGGAATTAATCGGACTAGGGAGCGCGTCCGGGGTCTTTGCCCGCCGGCGGAACCACCACGGGCGCGCCGATCTGGACCTCCGCTCTCCGGCGCAGGTTATCATCAATAAAGACGGGGAGCTCGGTACTGCGCCCGAGATAGGGCGCCGCGCTGTTGAGCATGACGGTTAGGGATTCTGGAAGAGAGGTGCGGCGCGATTCGATGCTGATACGGGTGCGCCAGACGAGTTTCTTTTCCTTCTTAACCAGAGCCATTGCATCAAAAGCTGCAACCATGAGATAGAGTCGGTCCTGGCGCGCGGCATCGTTGATCGCTTCCGCTTCGGAGCCGGAGAGCATCCTTTGGTTGGCCTTGTCGGCACCGACGAGCTGGGCAATTTCGCGGCGATTCCAGACGAGGCTTGAGGTGGTGGTTTCACCCGCATCATCCGTTTCCTCAATATCGTCGATCATGAGGTTGGCGGATCCCCACGACACTACGATCGCGAGCTGGGGCATCGGTCCACCGATCTGGGTGCGCTGGAAATTTTGGGTCCCGAGGACGCGCATGACTTCCTTTTCCAAGGTGGCGCGATCCGGCTGCCGTTCGCCGGCCCAGGCCGCACCGAGCGTGTGTTCGCCGCTGCCAAGCCAGAGATAGTGAACAGGCTTGTCCGGCGTGGGAACGAAATCCTCCGCGACTCCGCTGGCAGCGTCGCCCACCACGAGCACGTCCGGACCCGGCTTCGCTCTGGCGGCAAAGCCAACGCTCACTGACGCAACCAGCGTGAGAAATAAAGCGGTAGAGGAGGGGAGATTCATGGATAAACGGCCGGAGCTAACCCAGCGTGAACCTAGGAAGACGCATCGTTTGGAGGAATATTACAGAAAAGATTCGGATGCGCCGCGGAAGGCTGCGGGGTGATCCTGCCGCGTGCGATCGGGCTTTGGCTTCACCGCTGGCCGACTTGCGCCTGGATGAGGCGATAAACGTCACTGGAAATCCGCCAATGCTGCAGGGAATCGATCGCCACCAACTCATGGAGCAGAACGACCGCCCAGAATGTCAGTTGAAATGAAACTTTGGATACCTTGTGGCGAAACAATCGCCGGGCCAGAAACGCACCGGGCCAGCCGCCCAGCAGGGCAGTGAGGTGGAGGGTGGTCTCGGGGATGCGCCAGGCTCCGGCTTCGGCGCGGCGCTTATCGCTGCGATAGGAGAAAAATGCGAAGAGCGATACCGCGATCGGTGCTCCGACTAGAATCCGCCAGTCGACCCAGGGTTCGAGTCGAATCAACGCGAGGACAGGGGCGATGAGGAGGAGCAGTAGGAAAGCGGCGGAGAACCAAGTTACGCCGCGATGGATGGGGGTAGGTGATACCGGGGGCATGCGAGCAGATCACCACACCGCACGAATTCGGATGTGACGATTCCAATCGATCTGGCACCGACCAGCCGCCCACGGTGAAGCGCCTGCGATTAAACCTGACCTGGCCTATGGTCCGCACCTGGGTGGTTCACTGCGGCGCGAAGCGATGCGAGGTCCCGCGCGGGCAAGCGACCTCGGAATCAAAAATCGAATTCCACTGCGACAGGCAGATGGTCGGACAACAGCGTGCGCACGATCTCGCAGCGGGCCTGCACGCAACCGGCAGGCAGGAAGATAAAGTCGAGGGCGCGCTGGGGTAAAGGCGAGGGGAACGTCACTCCGGTGGCGGGGTGCATCACGTAATCGCAATAATCGGACAAATGGCTGAGGAGCGAGGCGGTGGCGTCGTCGCGATTGCTCGGATTGTTGAAATCTCCGCAGATGATGGGTGGGACCGCCCAGGTTTTCCCGTGCAACCGGTGTTTCTCGCGCAGCCACGTTAGCAGACGTTCCAGTTGGGCCAAACGTTGACCGCGGGAGCCGAAATGAAGGTGGAGGTTAACAAGTGGCAGGCAGCGCCCTTCGACATCGATTTCGACAAGAACCCCTTTTCTCCGAGCCGGCGCTGGCCAAAAACCACGGTTTCGGCGACGCGGATTGGGTGCCGTGACAGCAGGGCGTTGCCGTAACTGAGGTTAAGCAAACCCGTGCGGCGGTTGTTGATTCCGAACACCGTGTGCGGGAACCGGGTATGCACGCGCAGGTAGTCGAGATGGTCGAAGTTGCCGGCCCAGCGGGAGCGCTCGTCGATCTCCTGCAAGGCGACGATATCGGGTGCGAGCCGATCGAGGAGGGCAGCAATGCGCCGCAGATTCGCCTGCAGCTTGCGCTGAGTGGTGAAACCTTGGATCGGGTTCAAGCCGCGGCCATGCGCGATGTTGAACGTGACGATTCTCAGGCGCGGCATAGTTTGATCACGACCAGAGGTGACGTACCCTCGCGGCAAAGGCAAACATGGTAACCAAGGTATCTCCCCGCCACGCCTCCCAGCCAAGAAAGCCGTCCATGAGGTTATATTCGATCATATAGCCGTTTCAATCGAATCCTCCTGAGAATGAGATCCCGGTCTGAAATTACCGGGCACGCTGATTCCCACCCACCCGTTGTGTGTACCGAAAGGGCGTTTCCGGTGTAGATGGATCCGCCCCATCCAAAGAGCGGGGCTGCCCACGATCCCGTCACCAGCTGAAATCCGTTTGGAGAAGTGAACTGGATCCCGTTCTCCGTGGACCCTGAGGAAGGTCCCAATGGGGTCACCGCGGGTCTTGTTAGTTGGTGAACGGTTCGGGTTAGTTAGCCCGGATATTTCACACTCTGATTTGTCATCGCAAGCCCGAGGAACGAGGGCGTGGCGATCCAGCTCGATGGATTGCTTCGTCGCGGTGCTTCCCGCAATGACAAAGTAATATCAGGGACTCGGTCAGAAATAAACGCTCAAATCTACTTGGGCTTGAGTCGCTAGGGCTGAATTTTTCTCAACGATATACCGCAAGGGCGGAGGAGGTTGTTGATTTTAAGCGGGACTTTTCCGGCC
>Ga0163152_10006870_pt1 | contig 12660 bp, 10 predicted proteins | sample OliLakLV19MP8IB2_FD_148635 | JGI IMG/M metagenome (GOLD analysis project Ga0163152, IMG submission 148635) | Freshwater microbial mat bacterial communities from Lake Vanda, McMurdo Dry Valleys, Antarctica - Oligotrophic Lake LV.19.MP8.IB-2 | ecosystem: Environmental > Aquatic > Freshwater >... | reverse complement strand
GCCATACGATTCTGTGCGTGCAGCATGGCGATCTGTCGAGTGGCAATCTGTGAGAGCCCCAACGGAACAACCTGAACGATGGCGAGCCACAGGAGGACGATGGAGTGAGCCGAAAGCGCGGAGTGCCACCAAAGCCCCAGAAGGAGCGCGGACAAGAGCAGCGCAAAGTCCTCCAGGAGGACAACACAACCGATGGGCCACCCAATGCGCCAGACGTTTTTGATGTGATTTTTGGAGTCGGCTCTCTCATTCCACCGGATCCGCAGTCCGGGGACACTCCTTTCAAAAGCGAGTGCGAGAAGAAGCATGACCACATTTGCCATCACGACGGCCCACGCGATGGTGACGACAGTAGGCATGGTCGATGAAGAAGTCGCAAGGAATTGCACCAGCCCGACGCCAGCCATCGAACCAACAATGTACAAAACGGTCATCAGCACGGCCCTGCCCCGCAGGACAAAATGCACGCGCAGGAAAGTCAGGAGAAGTGCGGGTGCGATGCCCATGGCTGCAACCGCACCCACTTGGCTCACGACTGGAAGGAGGCTCGGCTCCACGCCAAGAACGCTCAGAATGCGCGACGAAAAGAAACTCAACGCGGCGAGCACGAGGGAGAGAGCCAGGCTAACAAAGAGTCCACCCCTGAGCGCTCCATGGTATCTTCGGTCATCCGCGTGGGCGAGTTCACGCCCAGCCACGAAATAAAGAGACTGCAGGAAGCCCGCGGCCGCTATCATGAAGGTCAGATTGAACCTGTCGGTGATGGAAAACCCTTCGTATGCGGTAGGACCGGCCTTCAACGCCGCCCGGTGGACCGCGAAGGCGAGAAGAAACGGGGCAAGCTGAGCGAGACCCAGCTGCAGCGTGACCTTGATGAGGTCCCTGTAAATCGGCAGAGGCGCATCATCGCTGGAATCGAGGAGTGTGGTGGGGGCAAGGGATTCGTCCATGCATTTTTCCTTAGGTGACGCCAGGGCCATACATCCATCACGACACTTGTGTGGACGTGCGAGCCTGCCTTTGCAACTCAGCAGGCAATCTTTTCGGTGATCGGCGGGTCAGTGGCGGCCAGCGCGCCAAGCATAGCCGCTTCAGAATGGGCGCGAAGCGACCGAAGAGCCGAGCACGGCCCTGGAGAAAACCCCGTGCACACGAGTCGAAACACAGCGAAAACAAGAGCGCCTCAATGGGCGTGCGCGACGCTGCTCTTGGGCATGATGAGCGCATGGGGCGGACAAGCCGAGGCGCACACGCGGATGAAGCCAAATGAGCAGATCGTTCCGCGCAGCAACCGCGACAACGCCAAGACAGGCCCGTGCGGCGGCGATGCCAAGACGACTCCGAAGGTTTTTCTTCCGGGTGCGCAGGTGCGCATCGATTGGGAAGAGACCATCAACCATCCGGGCCGATATGAGATCCGTTTCTCGCCCGATGGTGTCGACTTCTCGACAGTGCTCGCGAACGAAACGGACACCCAGAACGGTGTTGACGATTTGCCTCATTCTTACCACAAGACTGTTACTTTACCGAACACTCCCTGCCTCGAGTGCGTTGTACAGCTCGTTCAGGTGATGACTGATCGAAACCCGCCGACTAATTACTACACCTGCGCTGACGTGAGGATCGATGCGAGCTCGCCCGCGAATAACGCGACTCCGATCCCCACGGTCCAACCCACCACCACGCCCGTGCCAGGGCCCTCGGACCTGCGTCTCGAGTGGCGAAAGGAGGGCACATGAATCGCACTGTGTACCGTGTGATTGCCGCATTCGGCTTCGTCGCATTTTGCGGGCTCGGATCGTGTGGACCTGAGGATGCCCCAAAAAACGTGAAAAAGAGCGATCCCCTGCCCGCCGCGCGTGATGTTCTGGTGCTTCATTGGAAATTCAACTACGCGACGGCACAAGGTTACGTGTTCAAGAAAGTCGCGGACGGAAAAGACGCTGTTGAAATCGCCCGCGTGGGCAGGGGCGAAGCGGTGTTGTCACAAACCGAAGGAACCCTTTCCTACTCACTGCCCGAGCGCGCATCCCGTCTGCTCTCCACTGGCGATTGCATCGCGGTGAGCGCCCTGCTTTCCTCTGGCGTCGAATCCGCCCCGTCGTCTCGAGCGTGTCTTTCCACCAGGCCGTAGATCGGCATTGAGTCGCACCGGAATCACAGTGAGTCCAAGGGGACGCTGGCGCCTATCCTCGATCGGTTGAAGCTGCTATGGCAGGCCCATGACCAACTGCATCGAAGGAGCACTCAGAGTGGCAAAGCAGGTGTCCTCGCAGGCCTCCAAAAACACCGAGGCTCCATCGCTCGTGGTGGGCATCGCGGCCACGGCTTCGGGTCATTCCGAACTCGCTACCATCCTGAGCGCCATGGGAGTCGACACAGGCATCACCCTTGTCATCCTGCTCAGCTCCGCCGGGGCGGTTGACATCCACGCAACTGAGACACTGAAGCGCATCTCCTCGCTTCCCGTGTTCGATGTTCTTCCAGGCACTCCCCTGCGAAGTGGCTGCGTCTACATTGCCTCCCTGGAGAAGCGCATCAGCCTCTCGGGCGGACTGTTTGCCGTGTCGTCCGTTCAGAACCGCGATGAAGAACTCGCTGGCGTCGATGCGTTTTTCCACGATATCGCCACAGAATTCACGCTCAGGTCCGCGGGCATCGTGCTCTCTGGACATGGCGAACAGGGAAGCCTCGGCCTCATGTCGATCAGCGAGGCGGGTGGCATGACGATCGTGCAGGCGGCGGACACCGCCGAACATCCCGCGATGCCCCGAAATGCGGTTTCGCGCGGAGCGGTGGATCATATATTGAGCCCACAAGAAATAGCCCCCGAGCTGTTACGTTATGAACTTCATATCACGAAAGTCGCTGACCAGGATGTGCTGAACGATCTCATTGAACAAATCACGGCGTCCTTGCCCAGCATCTGCGACGTCTTGCAGAAAAGCACGAGCCACGACTTCAAGCACTACAAAACAAGTACGCTTGTCCGTCGCATCCAGAGGCGCATGCAGGTGCTACAGATCCTCTCTGTGGACGCGTACATCGAGCGCCTCTCGAACCGCACCGAGGAAGTTGACGCGCTGTTCAAGGAGCTTCTCATCAACGTAACAGGATTTTTCCGCGACCCGGAAGCGTTCGCGATTCTGCGCGACGCCGTGTTGCAAAAGCTCGCGCGCAGGGGCGGTGGTCCCGATCAAAAGTTGCGCGTGTGGGTGGCAGGGTGCTCCACCGGCGAAGAAGCTTACACGCTCGGCATGCTTCTCCAGGAAGCACTGGATAGTGAAGTGGGCAAGCCGCAGGTGCTTATCATCGCCACCGACATCGATGAAGCCGCGCTCGCCGTGGCACGCAAAGGCGCCTACCCGATCACCATCGCGGAAAACGTGTCGGCGGATCGTCTCAAGCGATTCTTCGTGCGCAAGGGCGGTCGATACCACGTGTCGAAAGAACTGCGCGAAATGTGCCTCTTCTCGTGCCACAACCTCATCAATGATCCTCCGTTCTCGCAACTCGACCTCATCACCTGCCGCAACGTGCTCATCTATCTCGGTTCGCACCTGCAAAAGAAACTCATCCCGGTGTTCCATTATGCGCTGCGCCCGGGCGGCTACCTTTTCCTCGGCACCAGCGAGTCGCTCAGCTCCCACAAGGAATTGTTCCGCACGGTGAACACGCGTTACCGCATCGCGCAGCGCAAAGCCACGTCCATCCGCTCCGCGGTGACAGAGCACGGATCATTTTCCTCAAGCCCGGCGTCGAGCACGCACAGCTCCAGCCAGACGCACGAGGCCGACATACACTTCATCAGCCAGCGCATCCTCCTCGACGAGTTCGCACCTCGTTATGCCGTGGTAAACGACGAAGGCCAGATTGTTTCGGTTTCAAGCGGAATCGGCGCGTACCTGGAACCTGTGGAGGGCCCTTTCCAAAACAGTATCGTGCGTCTGGTGAAATCGACCCTGCGTTCGGCACTGCGCAACGCGTTCAATGAGGCGCGCCGTCGCAAGCGCACCATCAAGCATGACCGCGCCTCGCTCGCATGCGACGACGGACTGCACCGCATCGAAATCATCGTGCAGCCCATGCCGAAGCTTGGTGACAATTCAGAACTTTACATGACCGTGTTTCGCGATCTCGGAGTGGTCCTTGCCACGGGCGTGCCCGGCCCGAAACGCGATCCTTTGCGTGTGCAGGAAGACGACGCCCACGTCGAGCAGCTTGAACACGAATTGCGGGCCGTGCGCGAGGATCTCGAGAAGACCGTGCACGAGCTCGAAGCCTCCAATGAGGAACTCAAGTCCTCCAACGAGGAGCTGCTCTCCATGAATGAGGAGCTGCAGTCGGCGAACGAAGAACTCGAGTCTTCCAAGGAAGAGGTTCAGACCGTCAACGACGCTTTGCAGCAGGCGAACAACGACCTTGAAAATCTGCTGGCGAGCACCGACGTGGCCACGCTGTTCCTCGACTCCGACCTGTGCATCCGCAACTTCACGCCGAACCTGCAGAAGCTCTACAACGTGCGCAAGTCCGACATCGGGCGGCCCATCGGGGATTTTACACACAACGCTGATTTCATGCCGCCCTACGTGCAACCGGTAAAGATACAGACGCATGCATTGGCTGGCGCGGCGGACGGCACTGTGATGCTCGCATCCGATGCGGAGATCGTTGCAAACGGCCGCACCTTCCTGCGCAGGGTGACGCCGTATCGGACGCACGAAGGACTGTTGAGTGGAATCGTTGCGTCGTTTGTGGACATCACCGACCTTCTCCAAGCCGGTGATGCCCTCAAGGAGAGCGAGCGGAAATTTCGCCAGCTCGCTGAAACCATGCCGCAGCTCGTGTGGACGGCCGAGGCGGACGGCAGTGTCAGTTACCTCAACGCGCGTTGGTACGCATACACCGGACAAACCCACGACAAAATCGGTGCGTGGAATTGGCTCGACGCCGTGCACCCGGACGACAGGGCCCATGCCTTGAGCAAGTGGAACTCCGCGGTGGCAAGGGGCGATGAGTATCGCACCGAGTACCGCATTCGGTCGGCATCGGGTGAAGACAGGTGGTTCTTGGGTTGGGGCACACCACTTCATGATGAAGACGGACGCATCCTGCAATGGTTCGGCACATTCACCGACATCGAAAAAGAAAAAGTGCTGCGGGAGGAGCAGGAACTGCTGCGTGAAAGCCTTGCCGAGGCCAAGCAGGGTGCCGAGGAAGCGAGCGCCGCGAAGACCGATTTCCTTGCGAACATGAGCCATGAGATCCGCACCCCACTGGGCGCGATAACCGGATACGCAGACCTGCTCTCGGAAAACACGTCGCTCGATGAGGAGACACGCAGTTTTGTTGAGTGCATCACGCGCAATTCGCGCCAGCTTTGCCACCTCATCGACGACCTGCTCGACCTCACGAAGATTGAAGCGGGCAAGCTCGCCATTGAAACAGAGACCTTCGACGCAGGCATGCTCATCGACGAGGCGCTGAGCGTGGTCACTTTAAAGGCGCGCGACAAAGGACTCAGTCTGCGCGCCCTCTGGGAAAGCGACGTGCCGCGCACATTCACAAGCGATCCGCACCGCGTGCGCCAGGTGCTCGTGAATCTGCTCGGCAACGCAGTGAAGTTCACCGAGCGCGGACACGTCCAGGTCTCGGCCCGCATCTTTTTGGATGCAGGGTGCCCCACACTGGAAGTCACCGTGAGCGACTCAGGTGTGGGCATGAACGACGAGCAGAAACGTTTTCTTTTCGAACCGTTCAGCCAAGGCACGGGTGGTATCGCCCGGCGCTACGGAGGCACGGGTCTTGGCCTCGCACTGTCTCGCAAGCTTGTGAGGTTGCTCGATGGCGAAGTCAACCTCGTGCGCTCCGATCCGGGCGAAGGTTCGGTGTTCCGTTTTTTTGTGCGTGACCTTGCGCGAACGGGCCAGAGCGTTGTTGCGGGAGCCGCTGTGGGCTTTTCGCCAGACGGCACGGAGGGAACGAACGGAGTTCCGGGGCCGGGGCGTGTCGAAGGAGTTCTGCGGACGCAGGCGCCCAAACTGCCCCTTTCGAACAGGCATATCCTGCTGATAGACGATCTTGCCGACAACCTCGTGATAGGCAGCAAGCACCTTTCCAGCGCGGGCGCTTTGGTCACGGTGCTCAGCAGCGGGCTCGAAGCCGGAGCACTCACGAACCTCCTGGAGTTCGACGCGGTTGTCACCGATCTCATGATGCCCGAATTCGACGGCTTCCAGACACTCGCGGCACTGCGTGGGAGCGGTTACCAAGGTCCCGTGGTGGCACTCACGGCACATGCGCTGAAAGGCGATCGTGAACGGTGCCTCGAAGCCGGGTTTGTGGAGCACCTGCCCAAGCCCGTCTCACGTCACATGCTCGTGCAGACGCTGGCGCGACTGATTGCGCAGAACGTAACAAACCCAAAGGATGCGTAGATGCAGACACCGGATTTTGCGCAGGGCTTTTCCGTAGACCGCGACTGGATAAGGCGCACGCTAGGCCCAGAGTGGGAAGACGCCTGGGAATTTTTTGGGCGCATGGTGACCCACCTGTCGCTGGAAGCCGCACCCACGGGGGAAATTCCAAAAGACGGTGCGCAAGAATTGCGTGAAAGCATCCGCGCACTCATTCCCTCAAGCGTCGAGGAGATGACCCCGTTTGCGGTCCGCCAGGTGTGGAACGGAGGCTTGAAAGGCGCAGCTCGAACGGACCTGCTCACACGCCTGCAAGGCATCGCGGCGCTCACCGGCGCCACGTGGGGCGTCGACGAGCTGGCCGCGCGCGTGGATGAGATTTATGGGTGAGCGTGGGGTGCTGGTGCGCTGAGGTTCGTTATTGCGACTGCACGACGAGGTTTATCGCGGGTCGATGGTCACCGCACTCGAATCAATGATGATGAAACTTTCTTTCTCAACGCCTTCGGATGTCCATTGAAGTCGAAAGATGGGCTTCGAGTCGGGCGAACCCGCCATTCTTTCCAGACCCAGCCTAGACGATTCAAAACCCGACGAATGCGCGCTCGGGCCTTACCAGACGTGCGTTAAGCTTCGTCACCGCATCGCGTGTTTCTTTGGAAATAAATTCGCCGCAGTGGATAAGGTCGTCTCGCGAGGCGCTGGCCACGAGTGCGACGGGATGAGTGGCTCCGGATTTGAACATCTGCACATTGCCAGTGGGACATTTGACCTGAAAATTCGCTGCCACAGATGGATTGTCGTAAATCGGATAATCAACGTCCCAGAGTTTGCCATCCAGGGCTCCCCCCCACGATTTTGTCGAAGTCATTGGTCACGGAGACCAGCGATTCTGGCGAACCTGCACGGATAGATTTTGTTGCGCTTTCATGTTTAGCGTCACCACTGCAGAGCACGGTTATGTCAGCGTCAATATTGCGGCCATGCTCGTATTCGATATAAGGAAAACCGCCCCAAGAGGTATTTTTATTTTCACCAACACCTCTTGGAGTCCATGGAAAAATCTTGACGTCATAGTACGAACCCGGTGCATTCCCTTTCGGATTTTGACCGGGGTCAACCGTCGCGATGGGGAACACAACCATCAGGCGTTTCTTGCCGCCGAGGTCGTCCACGTGCACGTAGTCTGGCAAGGTGCTGGTGTCGAAGCCTGCGGGCGCCCAGCCATTGATGCGCACGGTATGGGACTTGAGTGAAACGATAAGGCGCGGGTCGACCAGCTGCGGCAGCTTGCCGTTGTAAATCCAATTGGGGTCGGCTGTGTCATCATTGAGGATGCCTTTCTTTGAGTAAAGTTCAACTCTCGCTTCGTTGTGGTCACGAGACTTACAACCACCAGCCGCGCAAGCGAGCGCGCCCATGACAAGAACGTACAAGGAAGGGGAAAAAGGCTTCACGGTGAGCTCCTCACAAGGTCGAAGCGAATCAAACTGGAAAGCTTGAGAATAGAGCCGTCTGATGGGCGTACGGGTTACCTGCCACGCACTTGACGTGGGCAGCGCGGATGGGGTGACCCAGCCGGCAGCCACCTCTTGGCAACCCGGCGGCGATGACTTAGGGGAAAGGGGCAAGGCCCTGCGAAAACACGCAGAAGGCATCACACGAAGGACAGGCCCACCATGCTCGAAGTCGAAACAGACAGCCTCGCCACGAACGAGTCTGTGCCAGCCGCAGCCGAAAATCCTTTTGCGAAGTACATGCCCAAGCCGCAGGTCAATTACCCTGTGGTTCCGGAGCACCAGCAGGGATTCCTGAAGAAGGTTTATGTGCAGACCTGGGGCTGCCAGATGAACGTGGCCGACAGCGAGCGCATGCTGGGCCTACTGGGTCGCATGAACTACCGGCCGACCGAGGATGTGAACGAGGCCGACTTCGTGCTGCTCAACACCTGCCACATCCGCGAAAAAGCGCGCCACAAAGTGGTGAGCAGGCTCGGTGAACTGCGCCCACTGAAGGAAAAAAAGCCCGATCTCATTCTTGCTGTGGCGGGCTGCGTGGCACAGGCGGAGGCCAAGAGCCTCGCGCGGGAAGTGCCTTTCGTTGACGTGATTTTCGGCCCGGACCAGATCGAGGAATTGCCAGCGCTCCTCGAAACGCTGGCCACGCGTGGAACGGCCATTGGCGACGCGCCGCACATCCACGCCGAGTTCAACAAGGAGGGCTACTCCATTCCGGTGGACGTGGTGCCGCCCTACTTCGATGAAGGCAAGCACGAAGTCTCGAAGTTCATCAACATCGTGAAGGGCTGCAACAACTTCTGCACATTCTGCGTGGTGCCTTACACGCGCGGCCGCGAAAAGAGTCGCGTGGCCGACGAAATCATCCGCGAGACGGAGTTTTTCGTGAGCAAGGGTGTGCGCGAGATCGTGCTGCTCGGACAAAATGTGAACTCGTATGGGCTCGACCTGCTCGACGAAACCCATGCGCACAAAAAGGTGTCGCTGGAAACGGCGGGCACGCTGCCGTTCGCGGATCTCCTTTACAAAGTAGCGGCGGTTCCGGGCGTTGAGCGCATCCGTTTCACCACCTCGAACCCGCACGATTTTACACCGGGTCTGGCTGCGGCGTTCCGCGACGTCAAGCAGATCTGCAATGCGTTTCACCTGCCCGTGCAGAGCGGTTCCGACCGCATTCTGGATCGCATGAACCGCCAGTACACCCGTGCCGAGTATCTGGAGCGTGTGGGCTGGATCCGTGCCGTGCGCCCCGACATCGCGTTTTCCACCGACCTCATCGTCGGTTTCCCAGGCGAGACGGATGAGGATTTTGAAGAGACTTTGTCTTTGGTGGAAGAGATGAAGTACGCGTTCATCTACGCTTTCAAATACTCACCCCGGCGCGGCACGCCTGCCACACGCTTCAAGGAACAGGTGCCCGAGGCGGTGAAAAACGTCCGCCTGCAAAAGCTATTGGAACTTCAGAAGCGCGAAACGGAACGTCAGAACGCTGCCGAGATCGGCCTCACGCGCGAAGTCCTGATGCTCTACCGGAACCGCAAGGACAAGGGCGACGAGAGCACCTGGTACGGCCGCAGCAACGAGGGGCGCCTCGTGAAAGTCCACTCGCCGCGCGACCTCATCGGCAAACTCCTGCAAGTCAAAATCACCGGCGCGAACGCAACGGCTCTGGAAGGGCACCCGGCATGAAAATCGTCTCACTCGTGGCTGCGGTTCTGCTCGTCACCGTGCCGTTCCTGGCGGGTTGCCAGACGGGTCAAAAACCTGCGGAATGCCCCTCGCCTGTGGCTCCTGTGGTGCAGCCCACACCGACGCTCGAAGAGGTCCTCAACGCACGCATCCAGAACCCGTTTGACACGACGCAGACCGTATCGGTTTTTTATGCCACCGATCGCACGGTGACCGATCCGGCGCCCCAGTGCCTCGACCCGTTTTTTTCCATCGTGCCCGCAGCGGGCAATCGCTACGGAATTTGCCGCATCAGCGTTCCGGTGAACCGCGAGGTGGGATCGCTCGACCTTGCCACGGCGCCGGGATCGGATGTGCACACCACGTTTCGCTCGCTTGAGCACCTGCCATTGGACAAGCCATCGTTCGAGCAAAAACTGCGCGAGCAGCCCGAAGACGCTTTGGTGTTCGTGCACGGGTTCAATGTGAAGTTTGAGGAGGCCGCCTACCGCGCGGCGCAGATCCCGTTCGACACGAAATTCCAGGGGACGACATATCTGTACTCGTGGCCCGCCGGCGCGCAGGACAGGTTCCTGTCTTCGGCCTACATAGCCACCACCTATGCCGAAAACCAGGCGAACGCGAAAAAAGCCCAGGCGCACTTCGCGGAATTTCTGCAGAGTCTAGTGGCGGCAAAGAAACGGATTTTTCTTATCGTGCACTCCATGGGACACCAAGTCGTTCTGCCAGTGGTTGCGGGGCTCGGTGTGCCCGGCGCCATCCAGGAACTCATCCTGAATGCACCTGATTTTCCGGTGGATGAACTCAATCAGATTAAGCCCGCACTGCTGTCGGTCGCAAAGCGTGTGACGCTGTACTGCTCTCCTTCCGACAATGCGCTTCTCGCATCCTCACGCCTCAACAAAAACAACCGCGCCGGAAGCTGCCGCGCCTTTCCGGGCATCGACGTCATCAACGTGTCAAACGTGGACACGCCAGCGTTGGGAGTGGGCGGACTCGGCCACGGCTATTATTCGGGCCGACCGGTGATAGGCGATCTTTCGCAGATCCTGTTGGGACTGAAGGCGGAAAAGCGCCTCTTTCTGCAAAAGAGCTTTTTTCCGGACCGTGAGACGTACACTCTGCGTCGATAAATCAATTTCCGTTATTGAAATCGTAACAAACTTATCATCCGTACGGGCCTTGTACGGATGTATGGTTCGTTTATGTTCCCAGGCGACGACAGGAGGACGCCATGGGATTTCAATTCGAACAACTGGACAGCCTGATACGCGCACTTATGATGGAAGAAATCGACCGCGACAGCGTGCACGGTGATCTGTATGACAGCCGCCTGCTCACGCCTCTTGGTCGCGCTTCGTTTCGTGAACTCCTGCGCGTATCAGCACGAGCGCACGATGCGGACTTCCTTGCTGATGGCATGGCGTCGGGTGAAAACTTCATCGAGAAAGAAACGATCATTAGGGCCGACGCGAGCTGTGAGCGCCGCGTGAATTTCGTCAATGCCGCACGACGGCTGGCCGAAGGCGAGTTCAATCGTTACTACATGCGCGCTGTGTGCCGCAGGGCGATGGAAGTCGGAACGGACGTTCAGGTGTACCGGGCACGCGAGTCGGCGCGCCACCGCACGAATTCCGACAGCCTCAGCGGGCACATTTACGATGCCCGTTCGCTTCTTGCGGTGTTGCGTCAGCGCGTACGCCCCAATGTGGGCGTGGCAGCGGGCATCATTCCCGGTGACGTGAATTCGGGACTTTCGTTGCGGATGCTTTCGCGGCACGAAGAGGGGCGGATCGTGACACATGCGAGCCCTGCGGCTCGTGGTGGTGCGGTGGCAAAGGCGATGACGCACTGACGGACTGGCAGGGCCTATAAAATGTAACGCGCGCCGATGAGAATCTGCATCAACACCGCCTGAAAAGCGGGATCGCCAAGCGCGAGCGGAAACGCCAGCATGCGCAGTTCCCCGCAGGCCACAAGGCCTTTCCAGGTGGCGTCGCGTTCCTTGGTCTCTCCCAAAAGATACCAGTCCATACCTCCGCCAAGAACTGCTCCCGCAGCCTGCACCGTCGCACGAGCGGTCTGTTCATCATCCCCCAAAAAATAGGCCGTGTGGTTAAGGTAACTCGCGCCGAAGGTGACGAACGGATCCATCGCTCGGCTCACCGCCGGGCGCAGCAGTGTCTGTTCGGAGTCGTCCTTGGCCCACGCTGGGTTGGGTTGCAGCCGGTAGCGCATTCCGGCCGTCAGCAGGCGCACGTCGGTGAGTTTGAATTCGAAATTGTAGCCGATTGACAGACCGAGGAATGGATCGACACGCTCCCCATGCATCGCAGCGTCGCAGGCGAACGCAATGGGACGCATGAGCGATGCGGATTGCAACTTGCCACCCGAAGGTGTCAGCAGCGTCCCGAACATCGGCGCGAGGCCGCAGAAAATCGACACGGGCCCCGCCATCAGCGTGCGCTCTCGAGCAGCGCCTTCGCTTCGGTTTCTTTTTCGGAAAGCGCCACAGCCTTCATCAGATCGGCGCGTGCCTCCGTGCGTTTGTTCTGCATGAGTCGCACCTTCGCACGGAGTGTGTAAGCGGCCGCGGGCAGGAAGTCTTCCGGCTGCGCGAAAAGCTCACCCACGACGCGTTCCGCTTCCGCCGCGGCACCGAGGCTCAGGTGGCGTTGCGCGAAGGCCAGCAGCCTACCGATGTCGTGCGTCGAGCGTGCGCGTTTTTCCACCGCCGCTTTGAGGTCCGTCGACTGGCGTCGTTCGGCGGCGATCTGCGTTTCGAGCTCCGAAATGCGCGCCTGCAGGGACAGATCGGCGGGTGGCACGGCAAGTGTGACCGTTCCCTCCTCGTTGGGACGCGGAAACACCAACAGAATGCGCTGCAGGTTCTTGCCGCGGATGGCGTAAATGCGCCCCGCCAGATCGTCGCCCTTGAGCTGCGCACTGCCCTTGCCGAGGGTTTTGAGCGGCTTGTCGAGATCTTTTTCTCCCACGAGCGAAATCTCCGCTTCGGCGGGAATGGTTTTTATCGTGTA
>Ga0163152_10006868_pt1 | contig 12661 bp, 10 predicted proteins | sample OliLakLV19MP8IB2_FD_148635 | JGI IMG/M metagenome (GOLD analysis project Ga0163152, IMG submission 148635) | Freshwater microbial mat bacterial communities from Lake Vanda, McMurdo Dry Valleys, Antarctica - Oligotrophic Lake LV.19.MP8.IB-2 | ecosystem: Environmental > Aquatic > Freshwater >... | reverse complement strand
GCTTTGTCGGCCTAACCCTCGAGGAGGCAGCGGAGGTGATGGGAATCTCCGAGCGCACCGCAAAACGCGATTGGGCCTACGCGCGCACGTGGCTGTTCGGCGAGATGAAGAAGATGCGTTAATTTCGGGCGGCCCTGAGACCGGTCGTGCGCCCGTTGCTCGCACGGCAAGGAATTCGTTCAACGACAATGCTCGGCGCCGTGACGCAGTCACATTGAACCTCGCCACCCGCCTCCGCTGCACGGCATGCTCCAGCGCACCCCGCCTTGCGGCAGTCGCCTACTCCCCTTTTTGCCGTTCAATCCATGAACCGCGATGATGATATCTTCGCCGGCGCCCTCGACCTCCCCGTTTCCGAACGCGCGGCCTTCGTCGCCCAAGCCTGTGCGGGCGATCATATGCTGCGGGTACGCGTTGAAGCACTGCTGGCGCTCGATGAGGAGGCTCAGGGTTTTCTCGAATCTCCGCTGACCGCGCGTCGCGTCGCGACGGCCGAGGAAAAACCCGGCGACGTGATCGGGCGCTATAAACTCCGGCAGAAAATCGGCCCAGGCGCATCCGCACTCCGCCATCCTGGGTAAGCGGCGGCTCACCCCCCATCCGCTGTCGCCAAACTTCACCGCCCCACCCGATGAATTCCACGTTCCTCCGCTCGCTTTCAACCATCGTAATCTTGATCGCCTCCTGCGCGGGCGCCGTCGCCGCAGAGAAGTCGGGTGCTGCAAAACCCAGTTTGAAATCCGCTCTCACGTTCCATGCGGCATTCGACGGCTCAGCCGACGCCAACTATTCCCGGGGAGACCGCCGCGTCTACACCGCAGCCGATCGCACGAAGCGCGACGCTGCTATCGCCGGCTTGCCCGCGGCTGAGGTCGTGCGGATCGCGCAGAACGAAGGCCGCTTCGGCGACGCCCTTGAGTTTCGCCAAAAAACCAAATCACAGGTTTTCTTCCGCGGCGGTGACAACGTCGGTTATCAGCCGCAGAATTGGCAGGGCTCGGTTTCGTTCTGGCTCCGACTTGATCCCGACAAGGATCTCGAACCCGGCTACTGCGATCCGTTCCAAATCTACGCGCAGGCCTGGGGCGAAGGGAACCTCTTCGTGGAGTTCAGCAAAGATCATAACCCGCGGCATTTTCGCTTTGGCATCATGGCCGTGACGAAATTCTGGAATCCGCAAAACCGAAAATATGAAGAGATGCCGGAAGCGGAGCGCCCGATCGTGCCCGTGCACCGCACCCCATTCCGGCGCGATCGGTGGACGCATGTGCTTGTGACCTTTGCGAACATCAATTCCGGCAAACCCGACGGCCGCGGCACGCTCTACCTCGATGGCCAGAAGCAAGGATCGTTCACCGGCTGGAACAACACGTTCAATTGGGACGTCTCCAAAAGCGCCCTCACCCTCGGCCTCAACTACACGGGCTTCATCGACGACTTCGCCATTTTTGACCGTGAACTGAGCGACCCGGAGGTGCAGGCGGTGTTTGCGCTACCTAAGGGCATCAGCTCGCTTGACGACGCGCGTTAAGTCCGACCGCCGCGTGCGTAGTTGGCGATCGGAACGTCGACACCGTTTCAGCTGGACCCGTCCAGCCGGTCGGCGGATGAGGCGAGGTCTAACGTAGCCGTGGGTTCACGTATCGATGGACCGCTTGGGATCCGATGAATTTATCCGCGTTATCAGCGTAATCCGCGGTTAAAACGTTTGTGGCTTGGGGTGAAATCGTACTGAGCGCTGATTAGGATCAGAAATCGATCCATCGCGGATGACGCGGATGAGGCGGATGTCCAAGGTATGCTTGGGTGCATCTGCAGATGGAGCTCTTGGGATCGGACGACTTTATCCGCGGTATCAGCGTAATCCGCGGTCAAAACGTTTGTGCTTGGGTTAGTCGCCGGATCACAGGCAAAGGCGGTGTCGCGCTTAAGGTCTCAAGTATAGCTTTCGTCGATACAGCCAGAAAAGGATCACCAGCCCGTCAGCCATACGTTGATGATGGCGTGCGACGCGAGCCCCAAGCCGTGGCGTTCAGGCCGGAAGCTATGAAACTAAAAAACGCAGTTGAACCACTGATTTTCACTGATGACCACGCATGCAAACAGAGTTGAGCGATGGAGGCCGTTCACCCGGTAAGTGAAGGGAAAGTTCCATCCCATCGATCCGGATCTATTTGATCAGTGTTTATGAGTGCTCATCAGTGGTTGCTTCTTCTGCGGAATTTAGGATGAAACCGGTACGGAAACGGGCGCGGACTCGACCCGCTTCCTGGCCGGTTCGCGGAAGAAGATCAGGAACACGACCATCACTCCAACCGAGCCCAGCGCCGGCGTCATCCAGATGTTCTGCCAGTTGTAAGTAATGGAGCCTTGGGCAGACACGAGCTGGTTCGCGGCCAGGACTTTGCCCGCGAGCATCGTCCCCACGAACGCACCCACGCCCCAGAGGATGAACGCGATGAACCCTTGGGCGGCGCCCCTGATCCGCTCGTTCGCTTCACTGTCGACATAGAGCTGACCCGCAATGAACAGGAAGTCGTAGCAGACCCCGTGCAACAGGATCGCCGCATACACCAGCAGTGTCTGCGTGCCGGGGAGACTCACGCTGCCCGCCAGGAAAAAATACCGCGCAGCCCAGCAAAAAATCCCAATGAAGATCGTGATCTTGTAACCAAATCGGCGCAGAAAAATCGGCAGAAGAAAGAGAAAAATCACATCGGACACCTGCGCGAGCGAGGTCTTCACCGCCATGAAGTCCCACTTCAGCTCCGTGAGATAAATGCCGAGCATCACGAAATAGAAATAGAGCGGGATGCAGATGAGAAACATGCAGCCAATGAAAATGGCGAACGACGGTTTCTTCAGAAGGGCCAACGCGTCGAAACCCAGGATCTCACCGAGGCTGACATTCGCTCCGGTCTTCTTTGGCGGCGTGTGCGGCAGGCACAGCGCAAACAGGCCGAATACGATGGAGGAGCCGCCGGCCAGATAAAACTGAATGGCCGATTGCTCGCCTTTGATCAGACTCAGAGCCACCAGACCGCCGATCCACCCGAGGGCAGAAAAGATCTTCACCCGCGGGAAATCGGTCTTCGCATCAGCCAGGTGGTGCAGCGACAACGAATTTCCCAGCGCCAGGGTCGGCACATACAACGCGCAGTACAGGATCAGCGCCGGATAGAACGACGCAAAGTCCTGCATTCGCGGCAAGGCGCAGAGTAACGCGCCACCGGCAATGCCGAGGAACGCGAGTAACTTCTCGGACGCGAAGTAACGGTCCGCGATCAAGCCAACAAAGAACGGCGAGATCATCGCTCCAACCGCAAACGCACCGTACGCGGCGCCGATCTGCGCGCCACCGAATTTCAGCGTATTCGCCAGGTAAGTACCAAGGCTGACGTACCACGAGCCCCAGATGAAATACTGGAGAAACATGAAAACCGAGAGCCGGACCTTGATCGTCGATTGGGTGGGTGAAGACATGAGACTGGGGATTGGGGATTGAAGCAAAAACTGGACCTAACGACTGACCGGGAGCGGACGCTCCCTGGGACCGCGGACGCCCTCGTCCGCTCGTTGTAACCGAGGCGGACAAGGGCGTCCGCGATCCGAAGGAAGAAGTGTCCGGATCGACGTCACGCTCAATGCATCTCGACCTGGCAGGTTCCGATCCCGCCGCGGTAGAAGTTAAACTGCACGTTCGGATGCTCCGCGAGCAGCGACATCGGCACGGAGCTATCCATGATTCCCTTTGAGATCATCAACGTCGTGAGGCGCTGGCCGAAGGGACTGTCGTGATTTCCCGCGTGCCAGATGGAAACCTTTTCCGCCTTCCACGTCTCGACCGGCCCAACCGTGATGGCCTGCGTTGGCACCAGCGCGATATTGCCGCCGCCGGAAGTGCGAGCGTTCTGGGCCAGCGTAACGGGATGCAAATCGACGACGCGGGTCGCGAGTTTGCGGTACTCCGCCGGCGTGGGCGGGGCGTCACGGTGAGCACCGGCGCGCTTCATCGGATCATTGAACGCCCAGTGCTTGATGTCCCCCTGCCCGCCCTGCATCACGGCACAACGCACGCCGTCCCAGGTTCGTGAATACGTGGCCACATCCGCCTTGGGGAAGTGCAGGTTGGCCTCCGGCATCGCGAGCTCCTGGCGGATGCGGTCGAAACAAAGCTCCCGGTCGGCCCGCTCAAAAGAAAGCGGATGCGAAACGGGCGTCTCGGCACCATCAGCGTACCACTCGTCCATGCCCCAGAAATGAGCGTGCCGGAGGGAAAGGCCGAGTTCGTTGACCAGCCGCGCTACCAAAGGCAGCTGCTCGGTGGGCCCGATGGGGCCACAAATGCCCACGGGGTTGTCAGCGGTCGCCTGCCGCCACGCGGTGATATACTCCAGCGCTTCCGCCAAATAGAATTCCGCCAGCGTATCATAAAACACGATGCGAAAACCGTCGCGCGAGAGTTTCTGCAAATCGGCGGGAGTCAGGCGCGCCGCTTCGGCAATGAGCGCGTCATCAAGCGTGGTATAATCCCACCAGTCAGGGGCAATGCTGCTGAATTTTCTCGGCATAAAGTAAGTTGATCTCGGAGGAGGCGCGATGGCGCCTCAGCCGCGTAAGAGTCCGCGCTCATACGCGCGGTTAACGAGGAATTTATTTCCCAGCGCGTCGCGCAAGGGATCCGCCTCGGGTCGGCCGTAACCCATGTGCGAATGACGTCGCCACCCTTCCGCCACAGTAAATCGGTGCGACATCTTACCGACCGTTCGGGCGATGTTCTCCATTTCCTGCAGGTAGGAGTTCATCCCTTGCGACGCCTGGAGCCAGCCGTGCTGGCTTTCGTGACACTTCAAAGCTGCCAGTTTCTTTGCCTGCACCGTGACCGTGTCGACAAACGCGCCCGGGACGATCCGGCGCCGCAAGCCGTCACAAAGGCCCACCGGCATGGCGTGATACACCGTCGTCTCGCCTGACCACGCCGCGGCGCGCCCGGCTTTGAAGTTGGGAACACCCCGCGCAAACGCCGCCGTGACGGCAAGCCGGCAGGTATTCATGTGGTCTTCCATGTAGTCCTGCGGCGAATGCGTCAGGACGATCGTGGGCCGGACCTCGCGAATGATCGCGGTCACTTTTCGCAGCAGCGGCACCGTGTAAAGCACCTCCAGGTCGTCGACCATGCTCTCGTGAAACGTTGCGCCCAAAATCTTCGCCGCGTTGATGCCCTCCGTGCGGCGGATCCGCCGGAGCGCGGCGGCGCGATGAACGAGACTGCCGCCCGAACCGGTTGAGACGTTCAGGTAATGCGTGCGATATCCCGCCTCCCGCAGGAGGCAGAGCGTGCCCGCCATCATGAACTCAATGTCGTCGGGATGCGCCGAGATCGCAATGGCCGTGGGTTCAGACATAATCCTAAATTCTGTAGAAGAAGTAACCACTGATGAGCACTAATAAACACTGATCAAATAGATCCAGACCGATGCGATGACCCTTTCCCTTAACTTACCGGGTGAAGGGCCATTCGTCTCATACCAGCAGCTGATATGATTTTGATTTTAGTGCGACATCGGCCGTAGGGCCCGAGCTCGCTCGTGGCCGATTCTTTTTCGCCCAACCGTTCAGGCCACGACCAAGGTCGGGCCCTACCCCCGAAAATCTAAATCTCATGAGTTGGTGGTATCGCAACTCTGTTTGCGGCAATGGTCATATTAAAAATCAGTGGTTCAACTGCATTCCTTAGGTTGGGCGCCCCGTGACGCGCCCGGCGAAATCCGCGCGGTCGCGCTGGCGTGGTCATTTTTTGATAACCCGAACTCACCCGTTGATCTCCGACATCTTCACCGTCCGACCTTCGCGCGCAGACAAATCGGCCGCCAAAACCGTCAGGTGAGATTTCATGGATTCGTTGAGCGAGGTCAGGGGCATATCGGTGCCACGCCCCAAGGCATCGAAGAACGCTTGAAACTGGCCCTGATACGGATGGTCCGAAACGTCTCCGGAATCCAGCATCTTCATCGAGAGCTGGCTCCAGTGGTGTTTGTCGACGCCAAGGCCGTTCGCATGAAACTTATTGTCGAGCAGACTGCCTTCACTCCCGACCAGGTGAGTATGGAAATAGTACGGCTGAAAACAATCGATGACCGAGGCCACCTTGCCCAACGCACCGTTCGCGAAGCGCACCACACTCACGCTCGTCGTCGGATACTGGTATTGGGCAAAAATCGGGTTCGACGAGCTCGTCGCATGACTGGTGACGCTCTCAACCGTGTCGCCCATACACAGCAGCAACGCGTCCATCGCATGGCAACCCGCGGACAACAGGCTGCTGCCACCCGACTCCTTGGAGGTGTTCCAGCGGAACTGGCCATACCACGGGCCGATGCCGTGGTAATAATCGACTTCACCGTAATGAAGTTTGCCCAACAATCCTTGATTGAGAACGGCCTTCGTCGCGAGCATCTGGCTGGCGAAGCGGCATTCAAAGCAGACGCACGTCTTCACCCCTGCCGCCTTCACGGCGGCCATGACCCGGCGCGCATCCTCCAGCGTCAGCGTGATCGGCTTTTCAATGATCAGATGCTTACCCGCCTTGGCTGCGGCCACAATTTGATCGGCATGCTGGTGCGGGTAACTGCACACGGAAACGACGTGGATGCTCGGATCGGCGAGCATCTCATCCAGTTTCGTGTAAGCCTTGATCGCGCTCCCATGTTTCGCGCTCAGGGCCGCGGAATCGTGCGGACGCGATGAATAGATCGCGGTCACCTGCGCGTCCGACGTGGCGTTGATCGCCGCAATGTGCGCACCGCTAACCCAGCCATAACCGATAATGCCAACGTTATATTTTTTCATGGGGGAGAATCGTATTACCGCAGCGAGACGAGCCACGCCACCAGATCGAGTAATTGCTGCTCGGCGAGCGTCTGTTCAAGCCCGTTCGGCATGAGGCTGGTGGTCATGACGCTCTTCGCGACAACGTGCGAGTGTGGAATAGTTTTTTCCTGCCCGGTCAAATCCATCAACTTCAAGTTCGCTCATCGCCGCGGCGCTCCGATTGAACCTAGAAAACGAAGTTGAACCACTGATTTTCACTGATGACCACTGATGCAAACAGAGTTGTGGGATGGGGGCCGTTCACCCGGTAAATGAAGGAAAAGTTCTGTCCTACCGATCTGGATCGATTTGATCAGTGTTTATTAGTGCTCATCAGTGGTTACTTCTTCTAAGGAATTTAGGTGGCACGGTTTTAACTAGGGGCGGCGACCGGCGGGGTTGCCCCCGAGGGCGCGCCGCAAGAGATTTTCCGTGATTTTCTGGACCCGGGGATCCGGACCGTGCGGCCGACTCCAGTGCGACCACGGCAGCATGTGCCCCGGCGGCGAGGACAATCCCTGCACCCAAAAAATCGTGGCCGCGTTGAAGACAAAATTCCCTTTCGGCCCCGGATAAATCGTGGCGGTCCAATGCGCCGGGGTCACCCCACCCGCCCAAACCGTGCCCTCGCCTACGATCTCCAAATCTGGAATCGCCGCCGGCGCGCCATGGTGTTCCCAACCCACGAGTCCAGGGATGCTGTCGCCCTGCTTCATTCCGGTGCCGGCGAACATCCAGTGATCCGGCTTCGTGCAAACCCAATCGCCCCCACCATTGAAGGGAATGATGCTCCGGGCGCCAATGATGAGACTCTCGTCCGGTCCCGCGCGCTGATAGTCTTTCGTGAAAACCCGCTCGACCTTGGCGACTTCTTCGTCGGTCAAACCCGCAAAGTGCCCCACCCGCGTGATCACGCGTTTCGGTTGTCCGCTGGATGAAGACGTAAAGGGCGTGACGCCGAACACCGAGTTGCCGCACAGCCAGAGCACGTTGACGCCCTCCTCGATGGCGCGTTTGACCGCGTCGTACTGGCGGACATCCCAGTACTCGTCGTGCCCGACACTCAGGAGCGTTTGGCAGCGCGTGATCTGAGTCGCGTCGAGACAATCACTGTTAGAGCAATAGGTGACGTCGTAGCCGTGCTGCTCGAGCCAATACGCGAGCGGAAACTCAAAACAGAGAAACTCGCCGCTCCCCACCGACTGGGGATTTTCGAAGATCTGCGCGATCTTGCCGTAGGGACGGTCGAAGCTGGCGGCAACGTTCCGCGCCTGGGCGCCGCGCGGATCGGTGTACATCGAATAATCGTTCGGCCAGCGGTTGTACGCCTGCCACGTGTTGTCGCTGCATTGCAACAGCACGTCCGCCCGCCGCGTGTCGCGAACGATGAAGATCACGTAACTCTGCCAGTACGGCTGGCCCGCGTTGGCCGGAGTCGTGGTGAGCCGGCCGAGGTACACGCCGCTCGGCCAGTCCGCGGGAATCGTCAGACTCGTACTTGGTTCCCACTTACATTCCCGAAGCCGTTTCTCTCCCACGGGCGGTTCGGGCTGAGACTTACCGGAAAGCGGCCCGATCGTCGTCATCAAGCGTGCACCCATCCCGCCGTAATATCCCGTGCGAAAGATCTCGATCGTGAAAGCGGTTTCCGGCCGCACGCTCACCATGATGTCGAGCGTTTCACCCGCGAGCACCGACTGGCGTGAGCAGTAACCTTCGATGGTGGGCGATCGAAAGCCGCCCGTCTTGTCGAGCTTCACGCGGGTCAACTGCCAGTCGCGCGTACCCGGCTTCGCGTTTTCCCGCTGAATGAGTGAACCATCGGAAACAGCCGGAGCGGCCGTGCGCGCGGAAGCAGACAGTGCGGTGCCCAACATCGCGGCAGCGCCGGTTTTCAGAAAATCTCGACGGGGCAAAGGTCTGGCGCCTCCGCCAGCAGGCAACGGGTCCACGCTAGCGGATGAAGGTTCGAAGTTCATGGTAAAGCAGGTAGGGACCGCTTTCCGCAGCGGTCCTCATGGGGCGAACGATTGCTGCAGCTGTCGCGCATTGAGATTTTCGGGGTGAGATCGTGCTCTGAACGAGGCCGGCTGCGAAAGCCGGGCCCATCACCGGATTCAGTCCGTGTGCCGCTTGGCCTTGGAGCGTCCGCCCTTCCAGATGTCGTATTGAGGATCTGCATACTCGGCGAAAAAGCGATCGACGCGTTGCGCCAACTCGGCCCGTCGCGGTTCGGTGCCAGGTTGCCCAAAGAGATTGAAACGCTCCCGCGGGTCCGCCTTGAGATCGTAGAGCTCAGCGGGCCCATTGGGAAAACGTGCCACGTACTTCCAGTCGCCCACGTGGATCGCTCGCGTTGTTTCCATTTCGTAGAACATCTCATTTTTCCACGGAAACGCGGCCTCGCGCCACGCGCCCGAAAAATCGCGGCCGGGAGACTTCGGGCTCGCCGGCATCTTATCGCCCAGACCGAGATGACTCAGCACGGTGGGCATGAAATCGTAATTGCTCACCAGGATGTCACTCGTCTGCCCCGCCCGGATCTTACCCGGCTGGCGAAACATCAGCGGGATCTGCATCATGAGGTCGTGTGCGCCCGTAGGTCGGAAGTGATCGCCCATGCCCCACATTCCATTTTGCCCCCCCATCCAACCTTGGTCGGCGGTGTAAACGACCAACGTGTTCTCATCGAGCCCGAGCCGTTTCAACGTCGCCATGACTTCGCCCACGCCGTCATCGATCCCGCTCGTCTCCGCGGCGACGCGCTCCATCGCGAGCTGGGAATTGTGAAACCGTTTGTTCGTTCGCTGCCAGGGATGCATCGCATCCACGGGAAAGCTCTCGAAGTGTTTCCCCTTATAGTACTCCGCGTGACGATTGCGGGCGCGCTTCTGCATCAACGGACCGAGCGAGTAAGGTCCGTTGTACGACAGGAAGAGAAAGAACGGCCGATGCTGATTGGCTTCAATAAACGTGATGCCGTTACGCGTCCAAAGATCCGTCGTGTACCCCGCCTCTTTCCGCACCTTACCGTCCTCAATAATGTTTTGATCGTAGAACTCCGCCGTCGAGCCGTCGGGTTTGGTGATCCAAAACGAAAAACCTTCGGACGGACGAAGGTTGTCGCCGAGGTGCCATTTCCCACTCAAGCCACAGGTGTAGCCGGCACCGCGCAAGACCTCGCCGATCGAGGTAAACTCGTTGAGCGTATTATACGCTTCGGGGCCCATCATGAATTTGGGGTCGAGAAAGGAATGGACCCCGTGTTGCGATGGAATCAGGCCCGTCAGAAACGTCGCCCGCGTGGGCGAACAAACCGGATTGCTACTGAGCGCCCGGGTGAAACGCACGCCCTCGGCCGCAAGCTGGTCGATTTTCGGTGTGCGGATATCCGGATTGCCGTAGCAGCCGAGCGACCAGGCGCCTTGATTGTCGGTGAGAATGAAAACGAGGTTCGGAGGACCGGACCGGGCGGCCTGCGCCACCGGGGCCAATAACAGCGCGGCCATGAGGCACACGCCAAGGATGAGGGGTTTCATGAAAGCGGGGCCGGCACTCTGAGAGCCGACAGCGCCGAGCTTCAACGGAAAAACCCAAGTAAGTAACTGAATGGTATCACGAGATGGAGGGCCCTAGCCGGAATATTTCACACTCTGGCGTGAACGCTCTACACTCTGTGTACGTCTATTATTACCTTGTCATGGCGAGAGCTGCACCAATCCGACGTTGGGTGGAATCGCCAATGAACACCCCCGATTGTCATTGCGAGCGAGGCTTGCCGAGCGTGGCAATCCATCGGGACGCGTGGATTGCCACAGTCGCTTAGGCTCCTTCGCAATGACAAACTGCAGGTGTTCATTAGCAGCCCCTTCCGCAGTGCTGCGCCTGCCCTCGACGGGAAGGAAACAGAGTCTGTTTCCTAGAGAGAAGCGCAGCGACGAAGCAATCCATCTAGCTGGATCGCCACGCCCTCGTTCCTCGGGCTCGCGATGACAAATCAGAGTGTGAAATTTCCGGGCTAGCATTGAGGTCGCGTGGCATACTCGGTTTCTCCTGTTCGACGAGGACCGCTGCGGAGAGCGGTCCCTGCCTCAATCCGCCGATCCGCGATCATCAACCGCTCATTCTATAATTTTGGGCTGAAAGGTGGAGCGAGTTGTCGCCAACCCGCTTTCGAATGTTCGCCCTCACGTTAGCGGCTCAGGGACAAGCCGCTCCATCTCGATCGCAGGAGTCCGGCGGAGGCCAACTGTATTTCGCGGCTGACATCGCCTGACCTGGCTGTCACAGGTCAAACCTCCTACCCCGATGAAAAAAACCGTTCTCAACCGGCGCGACTTTCTCCGCGCCTCCGCCGCAGCCGCGCTCAGTTTCCACATCCTGCCCGCGTCCGCGCGCGGCGCCAACAGCCGGATTCAAGTGGGCTGTATCGGCGTAGGCGGTAAGGGGTATTCGGATACGATGGCCACCGCCGCGGCGGGAGCAGAGATCATCGCGCTGTGCGACGTCGCCGACCCGCGCCAGCCCGGCCTTGACCGCCGCAAGCAAACGAAGACGAGCGAGTCGATCCTCGACAAATTTCCGGACGCAAAGGTGTTCAAGGATTACCGGGCGATGCTCGCCTCAATGCCGGGAATCGATGCGGTGACGGTCTCCACGCCCGACCATCACCATTTCCATGCTTCCCTGCTGGCGATGCGCAAGGGCAAGCATGTCTACTGCCAGAAACCGATTTCACATTCCGTCTGGGAGGCGCGCCGGTTGGCCGAAGCTGCGGCTGAATTTAAAGTTCAAACCCAGATGGGCAACCAAGCGCACGCCGGTGAACCCATCCGGCGGGCGGTCGAACTGATCCGCGCGGGCGTACTGGGCCGGGTTACCGAAGTGCACGCCTGGACCAATCGGCCCATCTGGCCGCAAGGGCTGACGGAGTGGCCAAAGGCCCAACCCGTGCCCAAGGGCCTCGATTGGGACCTCTGGATCGGGCCGGCCCCGTTCCGTGAGTACAGTCGCGAAATCGCGCCGTTCAACTGGCGTGGCTTGTGGGATTTTGGAGCGGGAGCGCTCGGTGACATGGGATGCCACATCATGGACATGCCTTATTGGGCCCTCGGCTTAACGTCGCCAGAATGGGTCGAAGCCAAACACAGCGACGGCACCGCGATCTCTCCGCCGACCGCATCGACTGTCACCTACCAATTCCCGACGAGTATCCTCGGCGGCGCCGTGAAATTTGTTTGGTACGACGGCGTCACGTCGAAAGAAGGCAACTACCTTAATGCTCCCCCGGAGGAACTCTGGAAAGCCGACTTCCCCACCGCGGATCACGTCTTCCGCCGCTTCGATCTCATGCTGGTCGGAGAAAAAGGTCGCATGTTCTTCGGTCGCACCCGCCAGGACTGGGTTTTCAAATCGGAGTCTCTCACCTCTGATTTCGTCGAGCCGCCGAAAACGATCCCGCGCGTGCCCCGTCTGACGCCCGATGAACCGAGCGCCGAAGATAGCGGTGGTCCCTATTTGGAGTGGCTTAATGCGATCAAGACCGGCACGCCCGCGCTTTCCAATTTCGCCTCGTCCGGTCCCTTCAGCGAGACCGTGCTCCTGGGCAACCTCGCGTTGCGTCTGAACAAGCGCGTCCAATGGGACGCGAAAAACCTAAAGGCGAAGAACGCCCCCGAAGCCGCCGCGATGGTCCGGCGCGCCTATCGTAAAGGTTGGGAACTCGCGTAGGCGTTCAGCGAGCCCAACTGGTTTTTCCATCGTTTCAGGTGCGGCCGAGGGCGGCCGCACG
>Ga0163152_10006866_pt1 | contig 12665 bp, 9 predicted proteins | sample OliLakLV19MP8IB2_FD_148635 | JGI IMG/M metagenome (GOLD analysis project Ga0163152, IMG submission 148635) | Freshwater microbial mat bacterial communities from Lake Vanda, McMurdo Dry Valleys, Antarctica - Oligotrophic Lake LV.19.MP8.IB-2 | ecosystem: Environmental > Aquatic > Freshwater > Lake... | reverse complement strand
CATGGCCATAATCAAAGTAGAACTGATCCCAGAACTTTTCAGAAGAATGGCCATGTACCCAACGGAGGCTATCCTCGATCGAGTCAGGCGAGCGGCTGTAGCGAGCCAGTGCGTAGGCTGATTTCTCGGGCGGCATCGGTGCAAGCGCGATGACCCGGCGAGTCGGTTGATCTGTGCTCATACGGCTTCCCGGTGGTTCTTGACAGGTCGCGCACTATACCGCTGCGGGAATGCCCGCGCAAGAACCTAATCCGTCAATGGTCATTCGTCAATGGTGCGTGGACGGGAATAACGGGCAATGCTCAACATCGATTGACCATTGACGATTGACGCTTCTGCGCGCGTTGACATGGCTGTAACCCGTCGCTATAGTCCCGAATCTTTCTAGAAGTCTACGGAGAAACTGTTTATGACAACGGGAGAATATCTCGCAGGATGCTCAAAAAACCCGTTCAGCAAGGCCGCAGCCGATGGAAGCACCGGAGGCGTAGCCCCTTGGCTACGTTGAGGATGCTTTCGAGGCGAGAACGACGCTGGCGGGCTTTTTCAGCATCCTGACAGACGGTCGCTGAATTATGGATATGATCAAGGGCATTAAAGGCGTCAAAGATATCCTCCCGGAGGAGACACCTCGATGGCGTCTGATTGAGGACGCGGCAAGGCGCTGGTCGCTCTGTTACGGGTATCAGGAGATCCGTATCCCCATCTTCGAGCTCACGGCGCTCTTTGCCCGAAGCATCGGTGCGGCGACAGATATCGTCGAGAAAGAGATGTACACCTTTCCCGACCGGGACGGAACCTCGCTGACGTTGCGCCCGGAAGGTACGGCCGGCACAGTCCGCGCCTTCATTGAACACAATCGGGCGGCCAATCCACTCCCACAGAAGTATTTCTACATCGGTCCGATGTTTCGCCATGAGCGACCGCAGGCGGGACGACTCCGGCAGTTCCATCAATTCGGTGTCGAATCGTTCGGCACATCTGATCCACGTGCAGATATCGAAGTCATCGCGCTGCTGTGGCGGCTGCTGTCGGATTTAGCGCTGCCGGACCTGACGCTTGAGATGAATAGCCTGGGAAGCTCCGGCGACCGTGCGGCGTATAAACCCATCTTGCTCTCGTTTCTCTCGCAGCGGGAATCACAGCTCTGCGCAAACTGCCGCCGCCGTATGAACACGAATCCTTTGCGCGTGCTGGATTGTAAGGTGCCTGAATGTCGGGCTGCGACTGAGGAGGCGCCTCAACTGACCAGCCATCTCTCTCCTGAGGCTCGTCTACATTTCGACCACGTCCTTGCAGGACTCACAGCTGTCGGCGTGCCCTATCGACTCAATCCTCGTTTAGTGAGAGGACTGGATTACTATTGCCTGACGAGTTTTGAAATTACCTCGACTCACTTAGGAGCTCAGAACGCCGTAGGTGCCGGTGGCCGCTACGACGGCCTCGTAGAAACGCTCGGTGGCCCCTCTGTTCCTGCCGTGGGATTTGCGGTCGGGCTTGAACGTGTGTCGTTGATGCTTCCTGAAACCTCGTCGTCCTTTGGGAATGAACATCTCTATTATGTCGCGGCGTTTGGAGAGAATGGAGCCAGACTTGGACTTGTGTTGCTCGACGAACTCCGTCGAATAGGACTTTCATCCCTCTGTGATTATCGTGCCACCACGCTGAAGGCTCATCTGCGTCAAGCTGATCGATCACGGTGCCGTTACGCCATTCTCCTGGGTGACGATGAAGCCACGCGCGGTTCCGTTATTCTTCGCAACCTCGAGTCGAAAGCTCAAGAGGATCTCCCTCTGGCCGGTCTCTCCTCACTCCTAAAATCCCGTAAACCTTCTCAGTAAAACGCTCATTTTTTGATATTGACTTTGTGTTGAAAAGCTCGTAACCTCACACGGTGTTTTTTCATAAGACATTGATTGTATTGGCATCTTTTATTTTAAAACCATGGCAAATAGAAAGTTAGGTGTCCTGTTATCCACACCCCCTTCGCATCCCAGTGTCGAGACGGTTGTTCACTTGACTCAGGCTGCGTTGCGAAAAGGAGTCGACGTTTATCTCTATCTCATCGATGAAGGGGTAAAGACCGTGACGGATCAACGCTATCTTCGTTTGATCGATGCCGGAGTCAAGATGTCTGTTTGTGCGTATGGCTGCCAGCAACATGGAGTTCAAACGGTTACAGTCGATTCGCGAGTGTCTTTGTCCGGGCTGGTGGTGCTATCTGGAATTATTGATGGTTGTGACCGCTTTCTTGCTTTTACATAAGATGGTTTTGGCACTGCGGTGAGCGATTTATGTCTAAATGTATCGCGGTGGTGATTTCAGAAGACCCCTCTCTAACAGCTCGCCCGGTTGAGGCGCTTCGCATAGCGTTAGGGCTTTGCTCTGGGGATCATCAGACGACTGTCATTCTCTTAGGGCGTGCCACTAGGCTCCTTATGGAAGACACGGAAGAGATTGTGGATGTCGATATTCTTGAAAAATATCTTCCTTCTTTTAAGCACTTATCTATTCCCTTTATTGTTGAAGATGGGACGGTAATGAATCTGTGGTCTGATAATTTTTCTGTCACGCCTCGAACAACAGGTGAAATTAGACAGTTTGTACGCTCGGCCGACAGAAGTCTGATTTTCTCAGAGAACTCGCTTTGATCCTATGGGTGTAACGCTCTATATACTTCGACAACAGCATGATCATATTTCTCCATCACTTTTTAACATGAGTGATCCACATATTGATGTGGTCTTTATGGAGCAGAGTACCTCTTTAACCCATCTCGGTGCAGAGGGAGTTATGGTTGGTGGGGGTAGTATAACGGCTCGTACCTCCTGTCAGGCTTTGACGTACGATGATCTGGTTGAGAAAATATTTTCTTCAGAACATGTTGTCGTTCTATAGAGGGATTAATTGCTCTTCTCCGAATATATTTTATTTAAGAACAAGATAGTCGTAGGAGTAGAGATAGGAGTAGTAGAGTGGATAGTGTGAAAACAGTATAAGATTATGAATTTACATTGAAAATATAACATTATCTTTGTGGATTGCGTTGTGTATTAACTCAGAATAACCCTTGGATGAACAGTCGGTAATATGTGGGTATGTGATGTAGATGTTTGCGCTATGACCTTGAGTATCGTCTGATAATGATATGGATGGTGAGTATGGGCTTGAGGAAGAACAGGTTATCAACAGGTGTGAATAAGTCTGTGCATGCAGAATAGTATGGGAAATATGACTATTGAAAACGAATGGCAGGATGCCTTGGCGTATATCCAAGGAAGAGTGCCAAAACAGGTATACGACACTTGGTTTACGCCTATTTATCTTGAACGAATCGAGGACTCTACTGCGCAACTGGGTGTCCCTAATAAGTTCTTTGGGGATTGGTTACACCAGCATTATGGATCGCTTTTGTCAGAAGCTGTCTCCGCCGCACGAGGTGGAGTAGATACCGCGATTACGTTTGTCATCTTCAAGCAGGCGAGAAAGCAGCCTGACACTAGCGGAAATACGGTTTCCACCGTCCGTCAAAACACCGGGCCACGGACAAAACGAGGTATCCAGCTCAACCCAAAATATACGTTCAAAAACTTTGTCGTCGGCGCGGGAAACCAATTTGCCCATGCCGCCTGTATGGCGGTCGCAGAGCAGCCGGCGAAAGCGTATAACCCACTGTTTATCTATGGGGATACAGGGTTAGGGAAGACTCACCTCCTGAATGCGATCGGAAACTATGTGGCAGAGCGGACCGATCTTCGGATTGCCTATTTGACAACTGAGCAATTTACGAACGAAGTCATCAACTCTATTCGATACGATAAAATGATGGATTTGCGGAAACGGTATCGTCATATCGACATGTTAATGATTGACGATATTCAGTTCTTGGCGGGCAAGGAGCGCACGCAGGAAGAGTTCTTCCATACATTCAACGCCCTCTATGAAGCCCATAAGCAACTTGTCCTCTCGAGCGATCGCTTTCCCAAGGACATGCCCGATATCGAGGAACGACTGAGATCGCGGTTTGAATGGGGGCTGATCGCGGATCTCCAACCACCGGACGTTGAAACACGGATTGCCATTTTACGGAAAAAGTCAGAGGACGAGGGTGTCACATTACCGGAAGACGTCATCCAGTTTCTTGCCACAACGATGAAGAGCAATATCCGGGAGCTCGAGGGCTCGCTGGTCCGCCTCGGCGCCTATGCATCGCTCACCGGCCAGACTATCACGCTGGAGATGGCAAAAAGCGTGCTCAGGGATCTCATCGGCACCAAGAAAAAGATTGTGTCGATGGATGATATTCAGGAAACGGTGGGGGCGCACTTCCACGTAAAGATTGCCGATCTGAAATCCCGACGACGGAGCAAGACGCTGGTGCATCCTCGACAGATCGCCATGTATCTCTGTCGGGAACTCACCGACTCTTCGTACCCCGAGATTGGACGGCAGTTCGGAGGTAAAGATCACACGACGATCATCCACGCCTGTAAGCAGATTATTAAGGCAAAAGACAATGACAGTGTATTCTGTGCCACATTGGAGAGTTTGAAGGAGCAGATCCTGCGAGCGTGAGGGCTGCGCCAAGGGGAAGAGATCATGAAATTACGTATGGGGCGAGTCGAACTCTTGACGGGTCTTCAGCGGGTCCAAGGTGTTGTCGAGAAGCGTAACACGATGCCGATCCTCTCGAACATCTTGATTGAGGCCAAGCAAGAGGGGGTGGAAATCGTCGCGACCGATCTTGAAATCGGCATGCGCGGTCTCTACAAGGCGACCGTGGAAACGCCTGGCGGGATCACGCTCTCGGCCAGAAAACTGTATGAGATCATCAAGGAACTCACAGTCAGTGAAATCGAAATCGCATCGGGCGACAACAACTGGACGACGATCCACGCCGGCAAGAGCCAATTTAAGATTGTCGGTCTCCCCAGCACCGACTATCCCGCGTTGCCCACGATTGAACGAGAAGGGCTCATTCCACTCGCCGGGGCGGGGTTTCTGGAGTTGATTCGGAAAACCCTCTTCGCGGCCGGAGACAATGACGCGCGCTACATCCTCAACGGCCTGCTGGTGACGCTCATCACGTCGGAGAAGAAAACGATTTTGCGGTTGGTTGGTACCGATGGACATCGGTTAGCGGTTGCTGAGCAGGAAGTCGGACATGCCGGAGTCAAAGGCGCTCCGCAAGAGATCAAAGCCATTATTCCGAAAAAAGCGGCGCATGAAATGCAGCGTCTTCTGGAAGAAGGCGGCGAGGGAGAGCCTTTGATCGGGTTCACAAAAAATCTCATGATTTTCAGGAAGAGCGGACTCCTGTTGACTTCGCGGCTTATGGAAGGAAACTACCCGAATTATCAGCAAGTGATTCCGAAAGAGAGCGGAAGAAAAATCGGGGTCAATCGCGCCGACCTTGAAAGCGCACTTCGGCGCGTCTCCGTGCTGTCCCGTGATAAGGCGAGCGCGGTGAAGGTGTCATTCGTCTCCGGACAGATGACGCTGTTCTCCAGCAATCCTGATTTTGGTGAGGCGACAGAGGAGCTTGCGGCACGGTACGAAGGAGAGGCGTTGAACACAGGCTTCAACGCCCGCTATATGTTGGATGTCCTCGGGGTGATGGACGGAGAAACGATCTCTCTGCAAATGGATAATCCGTTGAGCCCTTGCTTGATCCAAGAGCCGGACAGCCCCGGGTTCAAGTGTGTAGTCATGCCGATCAAGATCTGAGAGTTACAAGTCTATTGTCATCGGTCAATGGATGAGGCAATCGGCCCTTGGTTGCCCGTTGCGAATGACCGTTGATCAAAGACGTGTTTGAAGTAGGAGACTGATGGCTAGTAACGACGACGAGACCACATCCAAATCCGAGAGTTACGGTGCGGATCAAATCAAAGTATTGGAAGGCCTGGACGCCGTACGGAAGCGTCCGGCGATGTACATTGGCAGCACCGGTGTGGACGGCCTCCATCATCTTGTCTATGAAGTCGTCGACAACAGCGTCGATGAACATATGGCGGGGTTCGGTGAAACCATCGAGGTGACGATCCACATCGATAACAGCGTCACAGTCTCAGACAATGGTCGCGGTATTCCTACTGGAATGCATTCCACGCAAAAAAAATCTGCGGCTGAAGTTGCCCTGACAGTCTTGCACGCAGGCGGTAAGTTCGAGCAAGGGGCGTATACGGTGTCCGGTGGACTCCACGGCGTCGGGATCTCGGTGGTCAATGCCCTTTCGGAATGGCTCGAGCTGGAAATTTGGCAGGACGGCCAGGTGTTCGAGCAGCGCTATGAGCGCGGGAAGGCGACTGCCCCGCTCAAGATGACGGGTAAAACCAAGCGCCGTGGCACAACGGTCACGTTCAAATCAGATGGGCAGATCTTCGAGACACTCGACTTCAGTTTCGACGTGCTGGCGCAGCGGCTTCGCGAGCTCGCCTTTTTGAATAAGGGACTCGAGATCACGCTCAAGGACGAGCGGAAAGAGCCGGTCAAAGAGCAGGCATTCAAGTACAAGGGCGGGATCGTCTCGTTCGTCGAGCATTTGAACGAGGCCAAGACACCGCTGCACAAACCTATTTACGTGCAGGTTGAAAAGCACGATATGGTGCTGGAGGTCGCGCTTCAATACAACGACGGCTACGCTGAAAACCTGTTTTCATTTGCAAATAACATCAATACCAAGGAAGGCGGCACGCACTTGGTGGGTTTCAAGGCCGCACTGACCCGCACGATTAACTCGTACGCCAACGCCAACGACTTGCTCAAGAAAGATACCGAATCTCTCACCGGCGACGACGTTCGTGAGGGGCTCACAGCCGTCGTCAGCGTCAAGGTCCGGAATCCTCAATTCGAAGGACAGACGAAAGCCAAGCTGGGCAATAGTGAAGTGAAAGGTATCGTCGAGTCCGCGGTCAACGAGGCGCTTGGCACCTATTTTGAAGAGAACCCGCCGGTGGCCAGAAAGGTCATCGGGAAAGCGATCGATGCGGCTCGTGCCCGTGAAGCGGCGCGAAAGGCGAAAGAGCTCATCCGGCGCAAAAGCGCGCTTGACGGGGGCTCGTTGCCCGGCAAGCTTGCCGATTGCGCGGAGAAAGACCCGGCCTTGAGCGAGCTGTACATCGTCGAAGGAGATTCAGCCGGCGGTTCCGCCAAGCAAGGACGCGACCGCAAGTTCCAAGCGATCCTGCCGCTCAAGGGAAAGATTCTCAACGTTGAGAAGGCGCGTTTCGACAAAATGCTCTCCAGCGATGAGATCCGAACGTTGATTATGGCGCTCGGCACCGGCATCGGCCGCAAACGCGAAGAGAGCGAAAAGGCCGACAAAGACTCGTTCGACATCAGCAAGGCCCGGTACCATAAGATCATCCTCATGACGGACGCCGACGTGGACGGCAGCCACATCCGAACTTTGCTCCTTACGTTCTTCTTCCGGCAGATGCCGGAGCTGCTCGAACGAGGGTATATCTATATTGCACAGCCTCCGCTCTTCAAAGTGAAGAAGGGTAAGACAGAACGGTATCTCAAAGATGAGATGGCGTTGAACGAGCACCTGGCCGATATTGCCGTCGAAGATGTGGAAGTGTATGTGGAGGGAGTCCAAGGGTATGTCACGGGACGGCGGCTCCTACCCATACTGAAGAAGATGATCGCCTTCGAGACATTGCTCGGCCGGCTCAATAAGAAGCCGCACGAGGCCAGCATGGTGCGAGCGTTTGTGGATGAGCCTGGGCTCGATCGCGAGCTTCTCAAGAATCAGGCGGCGCTCAAGAAGGTCGTGGCCAGTGTGAAGAAAACTCTCGCGGTGGTCTACCCGAAACTTACACCGACGCTGGACATCGTCGAAGACGAGGAACATCAATCGAACAAAGTTACCTGCCGGCTGCTTGCCAATGGGGCCACCTATAGCTTCGATGTGACACATGTGCTCGTCGGCTCTGCCGAGTTCCGAGAGCTGCAGAAGCTCTCACCGTCGGCGATCGGCTTGGGCCGGGCGCCGTACAAGATCAAAGCCGACGGTCAGGAACAGCTCCAGCCCTCGACGGTTGAGTTGGTCAAGGCGATCCTCGATAAGGGCAAGCACGGGCTCGGTATTCAGCGTTACAAAGGTCTCGGCGAAATGAATCCGAATCAGCTCTGGGAAACGACGATGAATCCAGAAGTCCGGACGCTGTTGAAGGTCAAGCTGGAAGACGTGCCAGGGGTCGACGAAATCTTCACCATTCTGATGGGCGACGAGGTCGAGCCTCGACGAAACTTCATCCAAGCCCACGCACTCGAGGTCAGAAATCTAGACGTATAGCGGAAAGCTATCAGCTAGAAAAAAGAACGGAGATTGGCTTGTAGGATGCTCAAAATGGTCATCCAGCAAGGCCGCAGGCGAGCGAAAATCTGAGGCATACCCTCTGGGGTATGTTGAAGGTTTTCACGAGCCGAGAACGAAGCTGGGGATCATTTTCAGCATCCGTGGAGAAGGTTAATGCCACCTGATGAAAGACTAGGACAGATCGCCATCGAAGACGAGATGCGCTCGTCGTACCTGAGTTATGCGATGAGCGTCATCGTGGGCCGGGCGCTCCCCGACGTGCGTGACGGTCTCAAACCGGTTCATCGACGTATTCTCCACGGCATGAACGAAATGGGCCTGGCATCAAACCGGGCCTATCGTAAGTCTGCAAAAATTGTCGGCGAGATCATGGGGAACTACCATCCCCACGGGGACAGCGCGATCTACGACACGCTCGTTCGGATGGCGCAGCCCTTTAACATGCGGTATATGCTCGTGGACGGGCAGGGCAACTATGGATCGGTCGACGGTGATCCGCCGGCAGCCATGCGGTATACCGAAGCCAGGCTGACCAAAGTCGCCGAGGACATGCTTGCCGATATCGACAAGGAGACGGTCGATTTCGGACCGAACTACGACGAGTCGCTGGTCGAACCGCTGGTGCTCCCCTCAAAAATTCCGAATCTCCTCGTCAACGGCGCTGGCGGCATCGCTGTGGGCTATGCCACCAACATTCCGACCCATAATATCGGCGAAGTCATCGAGGCGCTCCTCCTGTTCTTGGAAAATCCGGACGTCACGATTGCCCAGTTGATGAAAAAGATTCCAGGCCCCGACTTTCCGACGGCTGGATTCATCTATGGAACGGCCGGCATCAAGTCCGCCTACGAAAGTGGAAGGGGTCTTCTCACGCTGCGCGCGAAAGTGAAGGTCGAGTCTGATGAACGCACGGATCGCGAACGGTTGATCGTCACGGAGCTGCCCTATCAGGTCAATAAGTCCAAGCTGATCGAAAAGATTGCCGAGTTGATTCGAGACGAACGGATCAAAGGGATTTCCGATCTGCGTGACGAGTCAGATCGTGATGGCATCCGCGTCGTCATCGAACTCAAGCGCGGGGAAATTCCGCTCATCACACTGAATAATCTGTATAAGCTCACGCAACTCCAGACGACCTTCGGGGTCATTATGTTGGCGCTGGTGAACAACCGGCCGGAAGTGTTGAATCTCAAGCAGATCCTGCACCATTTTATCGAGCACCGGCGTGAGGTCATCGTCCGTCGAACCGCCTTCGAGTTGCGCAAGGCGGAAGAGCGGGCTCATATTCTAGAGGGTCTCAAGATTGCGCTCGATAATCTGGATGCGGTGATCACATTGATCCGACAGGCACAGTCGCCCGATGAAGCCCGTGTCGGCCTGATGCGGAGGTTTGCGCTGAGCGAAATCCAGTCGAATGCGATTTTGGAGATGCGGCTCCAGCGCCTCACGCAATTGGAGCGCAACAAACTCATCGAGGAATATACAGAGGTCTTGAAACAGATCGAACGTCTCAAATCGATCTTGGGCAGCGAAGCGTTGGTCCGTTCGATCGTCAAAGATGAGTTGATCGAAGTGCGTGAAGCCTACTCCGACGACCGCCGTACGAAGATCGTGAAGGAAGAAGCGGAGATTACCCTGGAAGACATGATTGCGAACGAAGAAGTGGTCGTCACAATCTCGCACGCCGGCTACATCAAGCGCAACCCGGTCACCCTGTACCGAGCGCAGCGGCGAGGCGGCAAGGGCAAAATCGGGATGGGGGTCAAGGAAGAGGATTTTGTCGTGACCCTGTTCACCGCGTCTACACACGAATCCCTTCTGTTCTTTACAGACGCCGGAAAGGTCTATTGGCTGAAGGTTCATGAAATTCCAGACGCTGGGCGGGCCGCCAAGGGCAAAGCGCTCGTGAATCTATTGGCACTATCCGGCGATGAGAAAGTCACCGCGACTGTGCCGGTCAAAGAATTCTGTGAAGACCGGTTTGTTGTCATGGCAACCGCGCAGGGCATCATCAAGAAGACCGAACTCTCAGCCTACGGCAATCCCCGCCAGGGCGGCATCATCGCCTTATCGTTGGACAAGGGTGATCGGCTCATCAGTGTGCATGTCACCGATGGTCAGCGTGAAATCTTGCTGGGGACGAAAAAAGGCATCACCATCCGTTTCAAGGAAGACGATGTCCGATCGATGGGCCGCACGGCGCACGGGGTGCGCGGCATTACGCTGGAAGAAGGCAACGAAGTCATCGGGATGGAAACCATTACTCCCGACTCCACCACGCAGATACTCACGGTTACTGAAGGTGGCTACGGCAAGCGCACGCCGGTGAATGAGTATCGTATCCAGGGACGTGGAGGGAAAGGCATTATCAGCGTAAAGACCAATGAGCGCAACGGGCTTGCTGTCGGGTTTCTTCAAGTCCGAGACGGCGATGAAATCATGCTGATGGCCGCTCAAGGCAAGGTGCTCCGGTGTAAGGTCGACGGGTTCCGTGAGATCGGCAGAAACACCCAGGGGGTGCGGATCCTCGATCTCGAAGGAGCGGGCGACCGGGTCGTGGCCGTTGCGCGTTTGGCGGAAACCGTCGAGGCGCTCCCCGAGGAAGGCGACGAGTAACGGACACACATGATCTCCTATGTCTTGTTCGTTGATCCTGGCCCGCATGATACATGACCGCTTCTGCTGCCATCGCCGATCCGCTGCTGCGACGAGCCTTCGGCCGACGGGCTCGCCCCTCGGCCCCTCACCGTACTCCACGAGTACACATCGGGTCCTCAGGGATCCGCGCGCCGGGCTCGCGACTCGGCTCAGCGACTTCGCGACGAACCGTCATGAATAATGCGGGCTAGGCCTTCCATGCAAGAGAAGGATTCTTCCGCAACTCCGCTTCCCCATTCCAAGCCGAAGAAGCGCTTGGACATGGTCGTCAAGCTAGCGCTCGGCGTGGTGGTCATGTCCTTTGCCATGATCTGGGGCGGGATGTATCTCACTCGTCCAGATCGAAGCATCCCTCCTTATAGCGTCGGTTCCCAAGTCGGCCACATCGTCGCGATGCATGTGCCTCATGACACAACGGACCTAGGGGTTGAGACATTGGTGAAGCGGTTTCGTAAGGTCGGGCGTCTGACACACCATTTTGCTAAGATGAAGGTTCAGCCAACCACACCGGGCGATCCGGCAGGGTGGTACAGGAAGATCGTGGTGTATGTGTTCGATGATGACGGATGGGCTGAACCGGAGATGCTCAACAAATATCTGGCTGGGGACGCGGAGGTAGTCAAGAAGTATGGGACAGCGATGCGGGGGTACTATCGCTTGCATGATCAAGAAGAAGAAGGAGGTCTCGGCCCTATCCCCAAAGCCGAGTCTGTCTCCGATGACACGCGTATTCTCTTCAAGGGGCGTGTGACGGATACTATCCCGGCGGAGTTGGAGCCCGAAGATTTCTCGATATCACCGATGTAAACTGCTGGCGGAGATCCGGGTCTTGTATCGCTGAAAGGTGGGGCAATGTCTCGGCCAGTAGGGCGTCGAACGCGGTGACATCGAGGTCAATGTTAGGTGTCGTCGCAAAAGACACGACCACACGCGATGGGATTTCTCCCACGCGCAACACGATATCGGTAACCAATTCCCCGCCAGCGACCATATTGAGCTTGTGAAGCATTGTCGGTTTGAGGAACGTGAGTTGGTGTAGCCAGACACTGTTGTGGACCAGGAGATACAGTTTCTTGTAGCGAATCTGGTCGGGCCAGGTATTTGACGCGATGGGCTCCCCGACGACGGAGACCCAGTCCCGACGCAAGCGGCTTTCGAGCAACTTGGACTCGATACCAAGGCGACGAGCCAATCCTTCAAGGATGCTGGAGAGAGAGTCGATGGAGCCAATTCCACGCATGGCGGCATCATAGCAAAAACTCTTGGGGCAATCAGCACCCTGTTGGGGATTCTTTCGAGCGGACACGAACCGCGATTGACCTCTGGAAGTGGAAGCCTGAAGACTGATGGGCAAAGAAAAGGACAGTTTTGAAAAAGCGGTGGCCACGAATCGCAAGGCCTACCACGACTATTTCATCGAAGATAAATTCGAGGCGGGCATCATGCTCAAGGGCACCGAGGTCAAATCGCTCCGAGATGGGCGGGTGAACCTACAAGATAGTTATGCCAGCGTAAAGGGCGGTGAAGCCTTTCTCCACCATTGCCATATCAGTCCCTATAGCCATGGCAACCTCATGAATCATGAACCTCTCCGTACTCGGAAATTGCTCCTCCACCGTAAGGAGATCAATAAACTACTCAGCAAGACGCAGCAGCAAGGACTCACACTCATTCCGCTCCG
>Ga0163152_10006864_pt1 | contig 12667 bp, 15 predicted proteins | sample OliLakLV19MP8IB2_FD_148635 | JGI IMG/M metagenome (GOLD analysis project Ga0163152, IMG submission 148635) | Freshwater microbial mat bacterial communities from Lake Vanda, McMurdo Dry Valleys, Antarctica - Oligotrophic Lake LV.19.MP8.IB-2 | ecosystem: Environmental > Aquatic > Freshwater >... | reverse complement strand
CATTTACTGGGGTTTATTTTAGAAAGCGGACGAGCACTCACGATTGCTTATAATAAATGGGATGGGCTCTCTTACGATGAACGTGACAAAGCACGCGCGACTCTCGATCGACGTTTAAATTTCATTTCATTTGCAAGAATCCATACTATTTCGGCTTTGCATGGTTCAGGCGTTGGAAATTTGTTTGATTCAATCAACGAAGCCCACGAATCTGCTCACAAAAAATTACCCACCCCCCGATTAACCAAAATACTCCAGGACGCTCTGATTCAACATAGTCCACCACTGGTTCGTGGTCGGCGTATTAAGTTGCGCTATGCTCATGCAGGCGGTCATAATCCACCGATCATCGTGATTCACGGAAATCAACTTGATTCATTGCCTGATGCTTATCGACGTTACCTTGCTCACACGTATCAACAAAAACTCAAATTGATGGGGACACCTGTTCAAATTCAATTAAAAAGCAGTGAAAACCCTTTCCGTCACCAACGAAACAAACTGACACCGTTACAACAACATAAAAAAGAACGGTCAAAAAGACCACTGAAGAAAAAATTAGGCAAAAAAAAGACGACTTTAAAAAAGTCGTCTTAAAGTGTTCAATTTACAAGCAATCCCTGCTAAAATGTCCATCCTTAGACACGCAAAACGAGGAGTGGTTGCAGAAATCCTTTCAGTCACCAAGACTCAATCCATGAGTCAGAATTGATTATAAGGTGATAAAAGATTCCTACAATATACCTCCATTGCTTTTATTCCTGACTTTCAAACCCAATTTATAAATAATGTCTATTAATCAATGGATTGCTTCTTTAGCTCTAGCTCATTTAACTGAAAATAACAGTCTTTTCTCAGCAATCTCATGGCAAATGTCTTACAAATAGCTCCGACCCTTGACCCCAACCTTACTGACCCAGTATTCTATCGCCTTACCTTGGAAATACGCATGATCGAGTCATTATTTAAAATAAAAGCCCATCACACGTCCTGTCGCATTGAAGTGCTCGCAGGTATCTCTACTTTTTTAACAATGTCTTATATTATTTTTATTAATCCAGCAATTCTCTCGCAAACCGGCATGGATAGAGGCGCTATCTTTGTGGCTACTTGTCTCGCTGCGGCCCTGGGTTCGCTGTTAATGGGTTTATTAGCCAATTATCCTATTGCATTAGCGCCAGGAATGGCACTGAATGCTTATTTCACTTACAGCGTTGTTCTGGGTGCTGGGATTCATTGGCAAATAGCACTGGGACTTGTTTTTATTGCGAGTCTTATCTTCCTTCTGCTTAGCATTTCCCCTATTCATAAATACATTATTGATTGCATCCCCCGCTCTTTGAAATTGGCTATTGTGGCAGGCGTTGGATTATTTATTTGTTTTATTGGTTTTAAAAGCGCAGGAATTATTACGGCTAATCAAAGCACGCTCGTCACGTTAGGAAATTTACACGAGCCAACAACCTTATTAGCCATCATGGGATTTTTTCTCATTATTGGCCTGGATGCATTAGGCGTCATGGGCTCTATCATCATCAGTATTTTTATGATTACTCTGGCAAGTACCTTACTGGGCTATAATAAATTTTATGGCATCTATGCAATGCCTCCCAGTCTCTTACCCACCTTGATGCAAATGGATGTCAAAGATGCTTTACATCTGAGTTTAGCGCCTATTGTGTTAGCTTTTTTATTTGTGACTCTTTTTGATAATACAGGCACCCTCATTGGGATTGCTCACAAAGCAGGATTAATCGAAAAATCAGGCAAATTACCACGTCTTACTCGAGCCTTATTTTCTGATAGTGTGGCCGCCGTTATAAGCCCCATCCTTGGCACATCAACAACTACAAACTATATTGAGAGCGCTATCGGTGTTAAAGCTGGCGGTAGAACGGGCTTAACCGCTATTACAGTCGCGGGTTTATTTTTACTCGCTCTGTTTTTTTCACCTCTCGCGCAATCTATTCCTATTTATGCAACCGCACCAGCCCTAATTTATGTTGCCTGTTTAATGATGCGAACTCTCACAGAAATTAACTGGGAAGACATTACTGAATATGTCCCCGCCCTTATCACTGCAATCGCTATGCCGCTAACTTTTTCAATTGCAGGGGGGATTTCTTTTGGTTTTATTTCTTATGTCATTATCAAAATAATTAGTGGCCGTATCCGCGATCTTAATTTTACTCTGACGCTACTCGCTGTTATTCTAATTATCCGATACCTATTTTAAGGAAGAAAGATGGTGAAAAAAATTGGCGTTTGGTTGATACCATAAAAAAAGCGGCCCTACCTTCGTAGGACCGCTTATTAAGCATGTTTTTCTAAAGCCTTCCCTGCTAATAAATACTCTATCCCTGACTATACAACACGAGGAGTGGTTCTATTGCATCCATTCAATCGTACAATCATCCTTGACTTATTCAGTTTACCACCACTGGAAAGGGATGAACGAAAATATTTTCAATATTAGAATAAAAAAAGAACATAATAAGTTTTAATGTATTTATAAAAACAGATTGTTCATTTTTTATGCTTTTTCAAGATTAGGCAACGTTATATTTAGCTCTAAAATTGAACACCCTTCCTTACGTTGAAGGTCAACTTTAATGTCTTCCCTATCAATGGACACATATTTTGCAATCACATCCAATAAATCTTGCTGCAATTGGTTCATATAGTCGGGTTTATCCCGCTCAACACGCTCATGCGCAATAATAATCTGTAACCGCTCTTTGGCCACTTTGGCAGTACTTTGCGGCTGACGGAAATAATCGAGAATTTTAGTGAATTGATCAGCTATTTTCATACTCATACTGTCTCCTTGTCCTTAAAGCGAAACATACGTTTGAACCAATGTGCTTTTTCTTCGATAAAACGATGCGGCAATTCTTCACCTAAAAATCGTGAAACAGCATCGGAATAGGCTTGGCCTGCGTCACTTTCTTGGTCCACAATCACGGGTGTTCCTGAGTTAGAAGCACGTAACACGGCTTGTGATTCAGGAATAACACCTAGCAGAGGGATTGCTAAAATTTCATTAACATCAGCTAAACTCAACATATCGCCATTCATCACACGCTTAGGACAATAACGGGTTAATAGCAAATGTTCGGTAATTTTTTCACGCCCTTCTTCTGAGCGCTTTGTTTTGCTGGAAAGTAATCCGAGCATACGGTCTGAATCGCGCACGGAAGATACTTCAGGATTCGTAACAACGATAGCATGATCGGCAAAATACATGGCCAGCTGTGCACCACGCTCTATTCCTGCAGGAGAGTCACAGACAATATAATCGAATGTTTTGCCCAATTCTTCTAGAACTACCGCAACACCTTCTTGCGTTAAAGCATCTTTGTCACGCGTTTGTGAGGCAGGGAGAACAAATAATTCTTTATGATGCTTATCTCGAATGAGTGCTTGGTTAATATTCGCCTCTCCTCGAATAACATTCACAAAGTCATAAACAACACGCCGCTCACACCCCATGATTAAATCCAAATTCCGCAACCCAATGTCAAAGTCAATCACCGCTGTTTTATAACCTCGACGTGCTAAGCCCACCGCAAAAGAAGCGCTTGTGGTTGTTTTACCAACGCCGCCTTTTCCTGATGTCACTACAATAATTTTCGCCACTGCTCATCTCCTTTTTTTGACTTACACACATTCAATTTTAATTTGCTCATTTTGTAGATAAATTTGAATCACCCCTTCTTGCTGGGGCAGTTTTTGCATTTCTTCTTTAGTGAGATAATACCCTGCAATGGAAACTAATTCAGCTTCTAATGTTTGGCAAAAAATACGTGCCTCGGTATTGCCTCTCACACCTGCTAAAGCACGACCGCGCAATGCACCATAAACATGGATATGTCCATCAGCCATTAGCTCTGCGCCAGAGCTTACTTGTGCCACGATAACTAAATCACCTTCTTTGGCGTAGATTTGCATGCCTGAACGGATAGGTGTCGAGACGACCTTCGTCGTCAGTGCAGGTAATTCTTGCTCTGTTTTTTTTGTTTTTTCTAGCGTAGATGTTTTGGCAAGATTCAGTAAAGGTAAACCAGCTGCACTGGCTTGCTCTTGGTTGCTGGAGCGAATACCGATGGGAACCATACCATTAGCCACTAAAATGGCTTTGATTTTTGAAAAATCGAGCACCTCTCCGCTGGATTGCATTTTTTCCACATCAATCACAACAGGTGATCCCGTGAAAAACATAGGCGCGCGACTAATGGATGCTTTGATTTGTTGCTCAAGCGCTTCGAGATCATAACGCAGCAATTGTAATACGGTACAAGGTAAAAAATTGGTTTTCAGTTGAAAGCACTGCTGGCGATCCGTAATCAGTGTACTTACCGTCATATTAATCCCTAAAATTTTCGAATTGCAGAGGTAATTCTATCTTTGCTTCGCGAAGCATAGCAATGGCCGATTGCAAATCATCTCTTTTTTTACCCGTAACTCGCACTTGCTCACCTTGAATAGAGGCTTGCACCTTGAGGCTCGCTTCTTTAATTAATTTTATGATTTTTTTGGCTTGCTCTGAACTAATGCCTTGCTTAACTTCAATGGATTGACGTGCCTCATTCAAAGAAACATCAGGATCTTTATATTCTAATAGGCGTACATCGACTTGGCGTTTGGCTAACTTGCTTCGTAAAATTTCATCCATTTGCTTTAATTGGAAATCACTGGGAGCAATCACGGTGATGGTTGTTTTGGCCAATTCAAATCGTGCGTCCGTGCCTTTAAAATCGAATCGCGTACTCACTTCCCTGTTGGCTTGATCAATCGCATTAGTAATTTCATGTTGATCTGTTTTTGAAACAATATCAAATGATGGCATAACAAGTTCCTTATAATTGATTTAATGTTGAAACCAATTCATAGGCTGCATCAATGGATTGTCTACCCATATGGCCTTTACTACCTCCCACTCGTTCATGGGCTTGCTCTACATTATTCGTCGTTAATACACCAAAAATCACAGGGATATCATATGTAAGAGCAACTTGCTGACAGCCTTGGCTTACCTGTTCACAAACATAATCAAAATGCCGTGTTTCGCCAAAAATAACCGCGCCTAAACAAACAATGGCTTCATGGTTACCGGATTTAGCTAATCGCTGTGCTGTTAAGGGAATTTCGACAGCACCAGGTACCCAAATTGTCGTGATACGTTCGCTTTCAAAGCCTAATTCATCTAAACGAGCCAAAGCACCGCTTAAGAGTTTATTCGTAATGTCACGATGGTAACGGCTGACTATTAATGCAATATTGAAACAGTCGGGGATAGGTTGCGCGTCAATAACTTGCATGTATCATCCTTTTTACTTTAATTTTAGCCAATGGCCTAATTTATCACGCTTTGTTTTAAGATAGTCAGTATTTTCTTTGGTAGGAATCATTTCCAAGGGAACTCGCTCAACAACCTTAATACCCAAACCTTCTATATCTTTTATTTTTTGAGGATTATTAGTCAATAGGCGAATTTGATGAATACCTAAATGACGTAGCACTTGGGCAGAAAACCCATAATGACGATGGTCTGCTAAAAACCCAAGATGCTGATTAGCTTCGACAGTATCTAATCCAGTTGCCTGTAATTGGTAGGCTTTAATTTTATTCGCTAAACCAATGCCACGACCTTCTTGGCGCATATACAATAAAACACCATTTTGGCTTGCTATTTCATTCAGTGAATAATCTAACTGCCATCCACAATCACAGCGAGAGGAGCCTAACACATCACCGGTCAAACATTCTGAATGAATGCGCACCAACACGGGTTGATCGTGATTTAATTTTCCATGAATAAGGGCCACATGTTCTGCTTGCGTGTAACAATCTTGGAATACTTTAATCTGGAAGTCAGAGCCATATTTTAAAGGGATAGGTGCTTCAGCGACTTCTTTTATCGTCGTTTCATTTTTTAATCGGTAATCGATTAAATCATTAATAGAAACGAGCTTAATGTCATACTGTTTTGAAAATTCTTTTAGATCAGACAATCGCGCCATTGTGCCATCATCATTCATAATTTCACAAATGACAGCAGCAGGTTGCAGCCCCGCTAATCGCGCAAAATCAACGCTTCCTTCAGTATGTCCAGGTCGCTCCAATACACCGCCGTTTCGTGCTCGCAAAGGGAAAATATGGCCTGGTGTTGAAATATCATTAAACGTCGACTGCGGATCTACAATAACACGAATTGTCTGAGCTCGATCACTTGCTGATACACCTGTTGTAACACCGTGAACAGCTTCTACTGAAACAGTAAAAGCGGCTTGGTTAGGGTGTTTATTACGCTCAGGCATCAATGGAATACGTAATCGATCTATAATATCGGCTGTGAGTGTTAAACAAATTAATCCACGAGCGTGCTTAGCCATAAAATTAATCATGTCAGGCGTAATTTTTTCTGCAGCAATTATTAAATCACCTTCTTGTTCACGATGTTCATCGTCGACAAGAATGAGCATACGGCCTTGACGAAAGTCTTGCAGTGCTGTTTCGATAGAAGTAAATAAACTCATGGGAGATAGTGCTCACTTTGCTGGAGAAGTATTTTGGCTAGCATATCAAATTCTATATTAACAACATCATTTTCATTTAATAAATGCAAATTAGTACGTTGCAGTGTATGTGGGATGAGCATCACACTAAAACCCGTCTCAGTTAATTCATTCAAGGTTAAACTCACGCCATTAATAGCGATGCTACCTTTTTTCGTCAGTAATTTTTTAGCTTCTTTTGAAATACCACTAAAATGCATTTCAACAAACTCACCCACTTTTTGTGCTCTATCTAAGCGTGCAGTTTGATCGATGTGGCCTGTAACAAAATGACCTCCCAAGCGAGATCCAATTTGCAAAGCACGCTCAAGATTAACAGGTTGTCCTGGTTTAAAAAATTTAACAGTGGTGGCCTCAGCTGTTTCAGGTGAAATATCGCAACAAAAAACGTCTTCATGAAAAGCGGTCACCGTCAAACAAATACCATCAATAGCAATACTTTCACCCAACTCAAGGTGAGTAAATGCAGATGTTATCCAAAGTTGCTGTTCGGACGTATGAAAATCTACTTTGATAATGGATCCACAATGATCAATAAGGCCTGTAAACATATAAAAACCGAGCGTTAGTTTAGGTAGGGTATTCTACCAAACGCATTTCTAATACTCCATCGTTCCCGACTTGTTGCCAATGGATATGGGTGGGTCGCACCGATAGGGGATCGACAAAGGCAGGCAGTCCTTCTCCTAGCCAGCGGGGGGCTATATAAATCAATAAGCGTTGTAAAAGTTGATTCTTTAGTAAAGATGAAAAACAAGTACCTCCGGCTTCTACCCAAAGATCATGAACGCCTTTTTTTCCAATATATTGAATGGATTGATTGAGGTCTAACTGATCATTTTGTGTATCCACAAGAACACAAGTTGCGTTTAATTTTTCGAGTCTTTGTTGATTATCTCGTGAAGCTTGTTTGCCATGAAAAAGCGTTATTGATTTTGCCGTTTGGAAAATAATAGCGTCAGAAGGAAGCGTTAAATATGTATCTAAGATATAGAGATCTTTCGAGAAAATTTCATGCAAATGGCGCACGTTAAGCATGGGATTATCATTTTTAATCGTTTTGGACGTAGTTAAAATAGCATCACTTTGTTGGCGATGTGCATGAGTAAAGACTTGCAGTGGCTCACCCGTAAGCTGAATACGTTCACCTGTTTTTCCCGCGATTTTTCCATCCAGACTTATTGCGATTTTTGCAGTAACAAAAGGGGTTTGAGTTTGATGCCAATAATAATAGCTTTCATAAAAAGCATTGATCTCAGAAAGAGAATGATGCTCGCATGCTATGCCTGCATTTATTAATGAGGCAGCGCCCTTGCCTGAGACGATAGGGTTAGGGTCACGGTAACCATAAATCACTTTTTTAATACCCGCTTTAATCAGCGCATCTGTACAAGGCGGCGTTTTACCTTTATGGCAGCAAGGCTCCAACGTGACATACATCGTCATACCTTGGGGAGAATGGAGCATTTTTTGTAACGCATTAATTTCAGCGTGAGGATGGCCAGGTCCTGTATGGTAGCCTGTTGCAAGGATTTGATGACTAGAAGGATCAACAATGAGGGCGCCAACAGCGGGGTTTGGTGCGCAAGAGCCGCGGCCTAAAACGGCCGCAGCTAGTGCTTTAAGTAAGAAAGGACGAGAGGATAAGTCTTCTATGCGACGTTAGCCTTTTCTTCTCTACGACCTACCATTTCAACGATAGCTATAGGAGCATTATCACCTTTTCGGTTACCACACTTTAAAACTCTTAAATAGCCACCTGGACGGTTTTTAAAATGAGGGCCGATTTCGTTAAAAAGTTTGAGAACCATGTCACGATCACGCAAGCGAGCAAACGCTAAACGGCGATGGTGAACGGTGTCTTCTTTTGCCATTGTAATTAAAGGCTCAAGGTAACCTCTCAATTCTTTCGCTTTAGGAAGCGTTGTTTTGATAAGTTCATGCTTCAGCATAGAAACCATCATATTCTTAAACATGGCCTTGCGATGACTGCTTGTACGGCCAAAAAATCTACCACTTTTTCGATGTCGCATAAGGTAACCCTTCTTTTCCTATTCTTTAGTTTTATCTTTGAATGCCGTAGGTGGCCAATTGTCGATGTTCATACCTAAAGACAACCCATGGGAAGACAAAACGCTCTTTATTTCTGTCAGTGATTTTTTACCTAAATTCGGTGTCTTCAATAAGTCCGCTTCGCTGCGTTGTACTAAATCACCAATAAAGTAAATATTTTCTGCCTTTAAGCAATTAGCCGAACGAACTGTCAACTCAAGATCATCGACAGGACGCAAAAAGACAGGATTAACTGCTTCTTGATCACTTTTATCTTTTGCAATGGCCGCTGTTCTTAGATCGACGAAAGGTCCTAATTGCTGTTGAAGGATAGTCGCTGATCGGCGAATGGCTTCTTCTGGATCTAATGTTCCATTGGTTTCAAGATCGATGACTAGCTTATCCATATCAGTACGTTGTTCTACACGGGCACTTTCAACTGTATAGGCTACTCTTAAAACAGGGCTAAAACTAGCATCCAATTTTAATACGCCAATAGATGTTTTTCCGCCGTCCGCGTTAGACGCTCTTGAAGATGCTGTTTGATAGCCTCGTCCTAACACTACTTTAAGCGTCATACTCAATGAGCCAGACTCATTAAGATGGGCTAGCACTAAATTAGGATTAACAAGTTCCACATCATGCTCAAGGGTAATATCGCTGGCTAAAACAGGGCCTGCTCCCTTTTTATTGAGCTTCAGCGTCACTTCATGACGACCTTGGAGCCTAATAGCAACATTCTTTAAATTCAATAAGATTTCGATAACATCTTCCTGAACACCTGGGATAGTGCCATATTCATGTAACACACCATCAATTTTTGCTTCCACAATAGCCGCTCCGGGCATTGATGAAAGTAAAATTCGTCGTAAAGTCGTGCCTAAGGTATGGCCAAAACCACGTTCAAGTGGTTCTAGTGTAATCTTGGCATGAGACGGACTCAGTGCTTCCACTGCGATTTCGCGCGGTGTTAAAAACTCATAGGGATTATTTTGCATGAAATAACCTCGTAAACTCCAACATTACTTAGAGTAAAGCTCAACAATTAATTTTTCATTGATATCAGATGGTAAATCTGACCGCTCAGGGGCAGATTTAAAAACCCCTTTTATCTCATTCGCATCGACGTCTACCCAGCTGCAATTTGCTCGTGATTGAGCCAATGTCAAAGCAGCCTGTATTCGCATCTGCGCTTTTGATCTTTCTTTCACAGTGACAATATCACCGGGTGATACTGTATAGGAAGCTATATTAACAATTTTGCCATTCACAAGGATAGCACGGTGTGATACTAACTGCCTTGCTTCTGCTCGTGTTGAGGCAAAACCCATTCGGTAGACAACATTATCTAATCTACGTTCGAGTAATTTTAAGAGATTTTCGCCTGTTGAACCTTTTGTACGTAGAGCAAGTTCAAAGTAATTTCTGAACTGTCTCTCTAAAACGCCATAGATACGTCGTACTTTTTGTTTTTCACGAAGCTGCGTGCCGTATTCTGTTTCACGACCTCGCTTTGCCCCGTGCACACCAGGTGCTATATCAAGCTTACATTTCGTATCAAGCGCTCTTACGCCACTTAATAGCGATAAATCAGCTCTTTCGCGCCTGCTTCGCTTACATCTTGGACCGGTATATCTTGCCATTATTAACGTTCTCCTAGCTTACACACGTCGTTTTTTAGAGTCACGGCATCCATTGAACGGGATCCCAGTAGCATCTGTAATCGACAGAATTTTTAGCCCTGCTGCATGCAAAGCTCTGACAGCCGACTCTCTTCCTGGACCCGGGCCTTTCACACGAACATGCACACCTTTAGTGCCATAATTTTCAATAACAGCTTGTGCTACTTTAGTTGCTGCTTCACCCGCTGCGAAAGGTGTTGATTTGCGTGAACCACGATATCCGCAACTTGCTGCACTTGACCATGCAATCGTATTACCTTGCAGATCGCTCATCGTAACGATGGTATTGTTAAATGACGCTTGGACGTGCGCTATGCCTTCCAAAACGTGCTTCTTAGGTTTTTTACGCGCCTTTGTTGTTTTTTTGGCAGCATCATCAAGCGCTGCTTTATTGGCAGCAGTTTCTGGTGCACCTGTATCATCGGCTGTATTTGTCGCTTGCTGTATTGTTGCCATTTGTATTCCTAATCATTTCACTAAACTATTTAAATTATGAAGCCTTTGCTGCAACAGCGAGTTGCTTACCTTTACGTCTTCCTTTACGCGTGCGTGCATTGGTTTTTGTCCGTTGTCCTCGCACTGGCAAGCCCTTACGATGTCTTAAGCCACGGTAAGTGCCTAATTCAATCAATCGCTTGATGTTCATGCTTACTTCACGACGTAGGTCACCTTCAACACGGTATTTCGCTAACTCACTTCGGATAGCTTCCAATTCAACTTCTGACAAATCCTTCACTTTCGTTTGGGGATTCACTTTAGTTGTCAAACAAATAGTCTTGGCTCGGGTACGGCCTACACCATAGATGGATGTTAAGCCTATAACTACATGTTTATTAACTGGAATATTCACGCCTGCAATACGGGCCATTCAAACACTCCTAAAATCTTAAAATTTAATATTTTTTACTGCTGCAAAAGGGGGAGAGTTTAATATTGATATTCAAAAAAATCAATCATTAATCTCGCTATCAACTTACCCTTGCTTTTGTTTATGCCTTTTTTCTTTGCAAATAATACGCACTACACGCTTTCTACGTACAATTTTGCAATTTCGGCAAATTTTCTTTACTGATGCACCTACTTTCATGTTGACTCCTCACTTTCTATCCACTTATCGAATCAGTCCCATTCCACCACGGACATTGGTCTTTTTTAACAATGACTCATATTGATATGACATAATATGAGCCTGAACTTGTGCCATAAAATCCATCACAACAACCACGATGATAAGCAGTGAAGTGCCTCCAAAATAGAAAGGAACATTCCACGTCATTATCATAAACTCTGGCAACAAACAAACCAGTGTTATATAGGCCGCACCTGCTAAGGTTAATCTCGTCATCACTGTATCAATATATTTTGCTGTTTGCTCACCTGGGCGAATCCCTGGGATAAATGCACCTGATTTTTTCAAGTTATCAGCTGTATCTCTCGGATTAAAAACGAGCGCCGTGTAAAAGAAACAGAAAAATATAATAGCAACGCCAAACAATAATACATGCAATGGTTGCCCTGGCATTAATGCAACACCAATAGCACCTAACCATTCCATTCCTTTCCCATGACCAAACCATTGTGCAATTGTCGCAGGAAACATAATAATACTTGATGCAAAAATGGGAGGTATTACGCCCGCCATATTAATTTTAAGAGGAAGATGCGTTGTTTTTTCAGCATACATCTTCCCACCTTGCATACGTCTCGCATAATTAATCGTTATTTTACGCTGCCCGCGCTCAACAAATACAACAAACGCGACAACAGCAACAACCGCTATAATAATGAGAAGGAGAACAACCACTTGAAGCTGACCTTCTCGAACTTGTTCGAGAGTTCGGCCTATTGCAGCTGGAAGCCCTGCTACTATCCCTGCAAAAATAAGCAGTGAAATACCATTTCCTATACCACGCTCTGTTACTTGTTCGCCTAACCACATTAGAAACATTGTGCCAGTCACCAACGTTAGGGTTGTCACAAAATAGAAAGAAATTCCCCCTGATAAAGCGACATCATGTGCAACTAACATTTTGGAAATACCCAATGCTTGAAAAGCAGCAAGAACGAGGGTTCCATAACGTGTATATTTGTTAATTTTACGCTGTCCCGATTCTCCTTCTTTGCGGAGCTCCGACAACTGCGGCGACATCACAGTCAACAGTTGGACAATGATGGAGGCTGAAATATAAGGCATCACTCCCAGCGCAAATAAGCTAAAGCGCATGAGTGCGCCGCCTGAAAACATGTTAAAGAGCCCAACCATGTTATTTTGCTGCGCATTGAATAAATCATGTAACCGCTGTGGATTTAATCCAGGAACGGGTATATAGGAGCCTACTCGAAAAACAATAATAG
>Ga0163152_10006860_pt1 | contig 12668 bp, 7 predicted proteins | sample OliLakLV19MP8IB2_FD_148635 | JGI IMG/M metagenome (GOLD analysis project Ga0163152, IMG submission 148635) | Freshwater microbial mat bacterial communities from Lake Vanda, McMurdo Dry Valleys, Antarctica - Oligotrophic Lake LV.19.MP8.IB-2 | ecosystem: Environmental > Aquatic > Freshwater > Lake... | reverse complement strand
GCGTAAAGTCCTCCGAGGCATGCCTTATCTCGAAAAAGAGATCAAGGCCATCGTTTCTGACAACACACCTTTCTTCGTCGCCGTCCCCCGCTCCATCCATATCTGGAGATCCGCTCCATGCAATGCCAAGTGCATTATGTGCGAGTACGGCTACTCCACTGGGGACGCTTACAAAAAAATCTCCACCATCAGCTTCTCAGATGAACAGATGATGCGGGCCATTGAGGAAGTTCACGAATTAAGCGGTCGCGGGACCTTGATATCATTCATCGGCGGTGAACCGACGCTGGCGCCCCGTATCGTGGATTGGGTGCGCAAAGCGAGTTCGCTCGGACTCGATTTCCGATTCACCACCAATGGTTACAAGATGGACCGTAAAATGGCGGCCAACCTGATTGACGCCGGGGTTTTTAACATCGGTGTTTCCCTGGAATCGATGGATGCCAAGGTCAACGAATTTATCCGCCCCTTCCCTCTCGGCACGGAAAAAACCATCAAAGCGATCGAGTATCTGCTCGAAGAACGGGACCGCCAGAAGAAACACGTCAGCATCAACATCAAGACCGTCATCACCGAGCTGAACCTTGATGCTTTCATAGAGATCGTAGAACGCTGGGGCAAGCTGGACGGCGTGATGTGCACACCGCAGTTGTTCGAGTATTTTGATGAGATGCCGCTCTCGACCCGCGACACCCTGGCGGTCAAGAATGTCACCAAGCTCAAAAAAGTGATCGACAGAATTGCGAAGATGAAATCCGAGGGTTACGCGATTCATATCTCCGACCAGGGATTGCGCGAGATGTTGCGGCTGGCGGAAGGAATCCAGGACCGCAGCACCACGGCCAACCGTGAAAAGATCGAAATGGATCCAAGCGAACCGATGTGCAACATCGCCACGGACAACCTGTTCATCCAGCACGGTCTGGTGAAACTTTGCCCGCATCACGCTCCGATTGGCAACATGCACACCGAAAAGCGGACCTTGAAACAGATGTGGAACGACGAAATGGCCTTGAAAGTCCGGGCCGCAACCCGCGCCTGCCGCAGGATTTGCACATCCTCCTGTCTCCGCCGTTCGCCCCTGAAACACAAGGTGAGCATGTTCTTGAAAATCGCCTGAGCAGGCATGACAAAATCTCGAAAACCTCCAGGAAAATTCTTGGAGGTTTTTTTGTAATGTTCTCCCAGCCTGAGAATTTTTCTGAACCGATGAATTTTCCCATCGGGGAAAACCTCCAATGAAAGCAATGAACCCTGAAAACCTGACGCGAAGAAATTTTCTCACCTCCACCTCCAAAGCGGCAATGTTCGGCGCCATGGCGGCCCCCTTTGTTTTGCGGGCGAAAGATGAGGCCAAATCCAATTCCGAGACACTGAAAATCGGTCTGGTCGGTTGCGGGGGACGGGGGTCGGGCGCGGCCAAACAGGCGCTCATGGCCGACCCAAACGTACAACTGACAGCGGTGGGCGAGGTCTTTGAAGACAGACTGACGCGGGGCCTGGAGGCGCTGAAGGCGGATAAAGAGATTTCGACCAGGATCAAGGTTGATGCCGACCATCAATTTCTGGGATTCGACGCTTATCAAAAGGTGATCGACAGCGGGGTCGATGTCGTAATCCTCGCCTCGCCTCCCGGATTTCGTCCCACACATCTCGAGGCGGCGATTAAAGCGGGTAAACATGTTTTCTGCGAAAAACCGATGGCGGTGGACGCCCCCGGAGTTCGGAGGGTGTTGAAGGCGGCGGAAGAGGCCAAAGCTAAAAACCTTTCACTGGTTGCAGGATTTTGTTGGCGTTACAACCTGGCGGAACGGGCGGCCATGGAGCGGGTTTTGGACGGTGACATCGGCGAAATCCGATCCAGCTACAGCACTTATCTGACCGGCGGACTTTGGATGAACCCGCGTCAGCCGAACTGGACCGACATGCATTGGCAGTTGAAGAACTGGCTCTATTTCACATGGCTCTCCGGTGATCACCTGGTGGAGCAGGCGGTGCATAGCGTGGATAAAATGAGCTGGGCGATGAGGGATCAACCTCCGCTGAGAGTCGTGGGACTGGGAGGCCGGCAAACCCGGACCGACGCCGCTTACGGTCATATTTACGATCATTTCTCCATCGTTTACGAATACCCGAATGATGTCCGCGGTTTCCTTGTGTGCCGTCAGCAGGACAATTGCGCGAGCGACAACTCGGATGTGATTTATGGTTCTGAAGGCAATTGCCGGATTCTTGGGTTTCGCGGCATGCCGTTTGTAACGGGAAAAAACGCTTGGAAATACAAAGGGCCGAGACCTGACATGTATCAGGTGGAACATAATGAACTTTTTAAATCGATCCGGAACGGCGAAGGCCGGAACGACGGCAAATGGATGGCCCAAAGCACCATGCTGGCAATTCTTGGCCGGATGGCGGCTTACACTGGAAAATCGATCACCTGGGAAGAAGGTTTAAACTCGACCGAAGTGCTGGGACCGAAAGAGCTGACGTGGGAAAAGCCCATTCCTGTTCCGCCCGTGGCCATGCCCGGAAAAACGGCTTTTGTTTAAGGAGAGGCAGAGGTGCGGCCGATCCCTTTTCCATTCATCACCTATTTCAGCTGGATCGGACCGAATATGCGGATCCCGTAAGGTTCATATTCATCCATCAGCCAGCCTTGTTGGAGCGGTTTTTTTGTTCCTGTTAAAAAATCAGGTGCCTCCTGCCAGTGAAAACTGCGAGGTTTAAAGGCAGTCTTGATGGTTTTGGGTGTGGTATTGACGGCGACGATGTAAAAGCCTGGCGGGACGTGGACGTCCCCTTTTTCCACTTCGATCAGCCGGGCGGTGATACTTCCCATCAATGCCTCGTTCCACATCAACTCCGGTTTTTCATACACCAGATCATGGGTCCACCAGGCATGATTTCCGGAGAAAAGGGCCTGGTATCGGTTTACTTCAGCCACGACATTGGTCAGTGAATTCCAGACCTGGGGTTGATCACGAAGTTTCCACTGGGGATCGTTGTAGGCGTAATAGACGATTCCCTGACAATTCTCCACCAGGGCGCAATAGGTCATGCAACGCATTTCCGTGTAGGTTGGAGGCCGTTTCGGACTGTTGGTTTCCGCCAGGCCCGGATAATAGGTCCAGTCAAAAGCCTGAAGGACTGCGAAGACAGGGCGGTCTTTGCCATGTGCGAATTTGGCAAGGCGAAGGTGCTGCGGGAGGTTGGAAAGCGGAATCCAGTTGATGGGATAACGGTCGAGAAAGAGGTAGTCCGTGATTCCGCTGTATTGTTGCGCGCCAAGGCCGTTGTAAAGCACCAGCACGGTCGGCTTGTTCGAGTATTTCTTGAACACTGAGTTGGCTTCTTTCACCAATGTCGGCGGCACTTCGTTCAGGTCTGGCTCGTCAATGACATACCATCCCCACAAGGATGGAAAACGGTCGTAGCGCCGGATGGCTTCCCGCGCTTTGGCATGACTAAATTCGTATCCGGCGCTGGTGCCCGGATAAGCGCAGACATCGACCTGCAGTTTTTGAGCTTCCAGAAGAAGTTCTTCGGTGGGATTGGCGAGGATAAAATTAAATCCCGCACGGGAAAGATCCCTTAAATCCTCGGTCGTCCTCACCCCGTACATGCCGACGGTAAACCGCTTTTTCGCAGAACCCGGAGGGCTGGCGCAACCGGCAAAGAAAGCGACACAGAAGAGAATTGCCAAAAAAAATGCTCTACGATGAAAGGAATCCATGGAACGGGAATATATTGGGAGTTGTCACCGCAGATCGAGTCTCTAATATTGGATCGGTGATTCGTGGGTGTGATTAAAACTGGGTGAGGCACGGAGCGCGGGTCTGTAACCCGCAGCACTCTGCCGTGAAGAATGCTTTGAAACAAGCGGCACCGAAAGGACTGACTTGTGCTGCGGCTCACAGAGCCGCGATCCGGGGAGGTCTCCTTACATCTCACCCACTTTAAATCACGCCCGTGATCGTTCGAATGGAGGATTTTGGAGAATACCATGATAAAGCACTTAAAATGTCTTCGTTTACTAGCCGTTTTAACCTTTTTGGGAAGTCTGAACCCGTCGGCCTGGTCCCAGACAAATCTTTATCCGCTATGGGTCAAGGGGCCAGATTCCAACCGTGTGACCGTGGTTTTTCTGGCGGAAGGCTACCGGAACACCGGTTTTACGGTCTTTAGGAACCAGGCACAGGCGCTGGTCAACCAGATCCTTTCCAAACCGCCGTTCTCGGAATATCAAAACCATTTCAATTTTTACGCCATCGCCGTCCCCTCCCGGGAGTCAGGGTCTGATCTGCCGGTCACCGGAATTTTTCGAGACACCTTTTTTAACAGCGCCTACCAGAATTACGGACAGAGCCAGCTCTTGATGGTTCCCCCCAATGAATTCGACACCAACTATGCCCGCGGCCAAGGGAAGATTGATGCGCTCATCCAAACTTACGTGCCGGAGGCCGATGTGCGTGTGGTCCTGGTCAACAACGACCTTTTTGGTGCGGCCACCGTTCCAGGCGGTCTCACGGTGATTGCATCCACAGACAACGCCTACCCTTTGACAGATACGCTCCTGCATGAACTCGGGCATTCACTGGGCAAGCTGGGAGATGAATATGAAACACCTTTCCCGGAGTTTCAGGGGGCCGAAGAACCGAACACCACAACACAAACCAACCGCAATTCCATCAAATGGCGGGCCTGGATCAATCCCACCACCCCGGTTCCGACACCGGAAACCGCAGCCTTCAACAATTTGCTGGGCTTGTTTGAAGGAGCCCATTATTTCGCCAAGGGCTGGTACCGCCCAAAACTCGATTGCCGGATGAGAACCCTCACCAACAGTTATTGCGAAATCTGCACTGAAGGAATGGTCCTGGCGTTTAACAGGAACCTGAACGTTATCGAAGAATCGGTTCCTCTCTCGAAGCAGCAGATTCACACCAACTCCGACGCGGTGACCTATTCACTGAAACTTCTCCAACCCGCCGGTCATGCGCTTTCGGTTCAATGGTTTCTGAACGGAATTCCGGTCGCCGGGCAAACCGGAAGCAATTTTGTCTTTTCACCCCAGAACCAGGGAAATGGGATCTACAACATCCGGGCGGAGGTGAGTGATAAAACCGCCCTTGTGCGGACCGACCTCGATCGTGTTCTGCTACGAAATGCGTCATGGACTGCCGAGGTCAAACTGCCCGTGCCTCAAGAGCCGATCCGGATTTCTGCAGAGGTCACCGCTACGGAATTTTCCCTGCAGATTCCTAAAATCAACGCCTCAAGATATTTCGTTGATAATTCGACCAACCTCCTGACCTGGCAGGCGGCCTTCACCAATCTGAACCCCAACGCGCCTTTTGTTTTCACCCAACCATTGCGCTTCCTGCCGTGGCCGCAATTCTTCCGGATCAGGGTTGAATAAAACGCCCGCCGAGAAGGGTCCATAAACGCGCCTGTGGCACCACGGCCTTGTGGAGTGCGGAGTCAAAGCGTCAAAGCGTCAAAGCGTCAAAGCGTCAAAGCGTCAAAGCGTCAAAGCGTCAAAGCGCGCTTTGACCGCCGTTGAGGCGCTTTTCTTTTCAGGCCCGGGAATCGGGTTGTTAGGACCTGTCACGATGCATATGAAAAAACCATTGCCCTAACCCTCTCCCCCGGGGAGAGGGAACGATTCTACTCCGCGTTGGATTTGCAACTGGCCGGTGAACGTGATCCTGCGGGCGGAAACGCCTCCCTGGCCCCTTGGTATGAGAACCGGACCTCGTTTGAGCCGGATAGAAAAGCTAAAGACCTATGAAACCATTCATGAATCGAGGCCGCGTTTGTGTTCTGATTTTGCTTCAGCTTGCACTTTCTGAGTTTTTTCTCCGCTCAGAAAATTTATATGATCCCGATTTTAAATCGTTGCTCACACTGCGTGGCCGGGTCACTTCGGTGATGACTGAACCGGACGACAAAATTCTTTTTTCAGGAGATTTCCAATGGGTGACCGGTGTTCCGCGAAACGGCATCGCCCGCCTGGATCCCGGGGGAGATCTCGACCTTGGTTTTGATCCAGGCCGCCACATTCCGGGACGCCCGAGCCATTTTCTCCGTTGGAATGAAAAGATCCTGGTTTCAGTTCATCGGCGCGAGGGGTTTTCCACCGTGATGCGGTTTGACTCAAACGGAGTTCCGGACGTCCGATGGACCAATCAGATCCGGATTGAAACCAGCGGACTGGGAGGATTCCCTCCCGTTTACCTTTTCCGCACCGCCAACAACAAAATTCTCTTGAACGGCCATTTTAATCAGGTCAACGGATCAAACTTCAATTCCCTGGCGATGCTGAACGAGGATGGATCCTTGGATGGCAGTTTTATCAGCCCACGAGATTTGGATCGATTCTCCATGGTGACCAAGGCCTATCCGCGACCCGACGGGCGGATACTCCTGATCGACAGCGATCAGCATTCTTTTGTGTTCGACCCGGCCACCGGTTCCCAGGTCTCTCTCGACTCCTTTGATCACACCGCCAGGGTTCAGTGCCTAGCCTTTCAACCTGATGGAAAAATACTTCTGCTGGGCAATTTCTTCACCGACACCGATCAGATACCGGTATATGCCATCCGCCTGAATGCAGATTTTTCCAGGGACGAAACCTTTCAATCGAACCTCCATTCAGAAATGCAAAACGCCGGCACCCTGTCCGACGGAAGAACCATGCTCATCTATGGTGGAGTGCTCGGTTTTCTCAACACCAACGGTCTGTTTTCCCCGAACGAAGGATTTTTCACCAACGCCGGCCCAGACTTCCGAAGTCCTGATCCGGTCGCAATGCAGCGTTCAGGTAAGTTTATCGTCCCCGGCATAAACTCCGATCTCCCGCGCAATCTCGACAATTCAGGACTGGTCCGTTACGGGCCGGCCGGCAAAATCGATGTCTCATTCTCCATGCCCGGAGGAGTGATGAATTGGAACAACGGTATCACCAAAATCATCTGGCTGCCTGGAGGACAATTGCTGGTATCGGGAGAATTCTCGCAGGTCGATGGAACAAAACAGGAGAAGATGGTGCGTCTGAACGCCGATGGATCGCATGATCCAGTTTTTAGCCCGCAACCAGACACAAATACTCTTTACGAAAAAGCGCTGGCCATGCTTTCGGACGGATCCTATGTGATCTCGGCCTCGACTTGTGACTCCATGCGCCAGCCGCAGCTCCTGCTATTGAATGCCGCTGGCGTCCGGGAGCAGGCCTTCGATTACCCGCTCTTTTTCGAACTGTCACAGACAGCTTATCCTTTGTTCAACGGAAACTTTGTCCTGGAAACTTCGTACAACGGCGATTTGGCTCAAGCCGTCTTGCGGAATTTTTATCTGATTTCACGTAGTGGAAACCTGATCACCAACCTGGGAGTCGTGGACAAAAATGATTTCGGCGGGTTGGAGAACCCTCAAGTCACGGGATGTTTGGCCATGCCGGATGGGAGTTTTATCCTGGCGGGGAGATTCGCTGAAATCCAGAGGCAACCACGAAAGAACATCGCCAGGTTCAGCTCCCAAGGAGTGTTGGAAACCGCGTTTCCATCGGAGCCCCAGAGCAACCTGTCCGCGCCGCTTTCCGGCATTCATGCATTCGGAACAAACATCCTCCTGGTGACGCAAAAACCGGCTTTGATCCTGATGGAGCCAGATGGGCGGATCAGGTCCGAAACTCCGCTCTCGCACCTGGAGGAAATCACCATTCAACAGAGCGAATTTTCAGGAACCTCGGTGCTGCTCAGAACTTTTGAGGTCGCCAATTCTATCACTCTTCGAAATTACGACTTGGACGGAAATCTTCAGCGCAAACGGGATGTTTATGTGGGAGAATTTCGTGGATTTTTGACCCCCAAAACGATGGCAATGTCTGGCGAGAATGTTTATGTGGGAGCCTACCAACTCAATCGCAATGGTGAACCGTGGTCCGGCATCTTAAAAATCAAGCCCGCCTCTCTGGCTCCGCTGAGGTTGAATTTTCTGAACCGTTCCCAAATGCACATCAATGTCACCCAAGATTTTCGGATCGAATCTTCCACCGACCTCTTAAATTGGATCACCTTCACTCCTCCGGGACCGGACCCAAAATTCTTTCAAGTCCCAAACAACGGCGAAGCAGATGCTCGTGAGTTTTTCAGAATGGTGGTTGAGGAATAAACCTCGAGCTAATCACGGAACCAAGATCGCCCTGCAAGCTTTCCGCAATTTAGCCAAACCTTGCTCGGATTTGGCTTCTATATAACAGCGGATCATCGGCTCAGTTCCGCTGGCGCGGAAGGCCACCCATTCCCCTTTGGGCAAAAGAAATTTATATCCGTCAGTCTTGATAAATTCCTGCACCGGCAGCTTCCCGATTTCCGAGAATCCTTCGGAAAGTTTCTTGAGCAACAATTCCTTTTGATCGGCAGGAACGGATATATTGATCCTGTCGGTGTGGAATTCACCCGCTTGCTTTTCGATCTCGGCTAGGTTCTGTTTCAAAGTCTTCCGGGTGGTGGCCACCAACTCGGCCATAAGCAGACAGGCCAGAATGCCATCCTTCTCCGGAACATGCCCCTTGACGCTCAATCCGCCCGATTCCTCACCGCCCACGATAATCGGCTCTGACTCCATCAAGGCCCCGATGAACTTAAATCCAACGGGTGTTTCGTGCAGCGGCACACCCAGCATATTCGCCACAGCATCCACCTGATGACTTGTGGGCACCGTCCGCACCACCGCACCGGTCCAACCCCGGTTTTTTTTCAAATGATAAAGCGCCAGTGCCAGGACCTGGTTGGGTGTGATCCAGGTGCCGTCTTTATCCACAATCCCGAACCGGTCCGCATCGCCGTCCAGACCCAGCCCGAGCTGGGCTTTGCCCGAAAGGATAAACTCGCTGACTTCGTGCATTCCTTCGGCGTTCGGTTCGGGATGATGCCCGCCAAACAGTGGGTTCGGTTCAGCGTGGAAAGTGGTGACTTTGGCCCCGGCTTCTTCCAACAAGGAATCGAGGTAACCGCGTCCGGTTCCATACATCAGCTCGACTGCGAGCTTCATTTTGGCCCGGTGAATCACCTTAAAATCAATCAGTTTGCGCAATTGCTGGAGGTATGCCGGTCGCGGATCGATGGTTTTGCACTTGTAAGTGCCGACAACCGCCGCTTTAAAACTCCATTGAGCTGAGATCAAACCGGCAATTTCGCCCTCGATCTGGCGGGTCACCTCCGGCGGTGCGGCGGCTCCGTTGCTGGTGGAAAATTTTAATCCCTGATATTCGGCGGGATTATGGCTGGCGGTCATGTTGATCCCGCCAATGGCTTTCCGCTTTCGGATGGTGAATGAAATCACCGGTGTCGGGGCGTCCCGCTCACAAAGCAGCGAATCGATGCCGTTGAAGGCGAGAACTTCCGCCGCTGCAAGGGCAAATTCCCTGCCGAGAAAACGTGTGTCATGTCCAAGAATCATCACCGGCTTGAGTCCGGCGATGGTTGAGCCCGGCTTTTCCAGCTCCTTTTTGAGATATTGCGCGATCCCTTGAACCGCCAGCCTGACCTGGTCGAAGGTAAAGTCGCGCGCAATCAAACCACGCCAGCCGGAGGTGCCGAATTTAATAGACATAAAAATAGTCGGATGTCGGAAAAATCAGGCGCAACAATCCATGCCCGGATCAGTTCCGTTTCCAGTCGAAAGCCCCTTTTTTCAAGGCATAAATATAACCGACGAACAAAATGCCGACGAAAGAGACCATCGAGAAAAAAATCATATGCTGAGTTGCAGGATCAGCCAGCATGGATCGATAAACAACGGCCCAGGGATAGAGGAAAACAACTTCAATATCGAAAAGAATAAACAGCATGGCCACGAGGTAGAATTTGACGGAAAGGCGGGTGTTTCCCTCCCCCACCGGCAACATACCGCATTCGTAAGGGGTATCCTTGATCAAGGTTCGCTGACCTTTGCGCAGCCGGTTCGCCAGACGCCCGACCACGACGGAAAGCACCAGGTTGCCAACGGCAAAAGCCACCGCCACGGCGGCCAGGATTAAAACGGGGATATATTCACGAATCTGTTCCATGCGGCGGCAAATTTAATTCCGGCAAAACGATAAGCAAGGAAATCCATCAAACCAGAATTTAAGTCATGCCAGCTTCCAGCCGATTGAAAATCATGCTCCTTTGTGCTGTTCTCAAAGAAAAACTGACCGAAACCTTCCCGCAGTTTGTTTGGACCATAGGACAAAAGGAAGGTGCCATCGACGTCATTTTGACCAGCCGTGCCGGAGGCCGATGCGCCGAGGTATTGTTTCGACCCGAAGAAATCCACGTTGCCGGCTCCGGTTGGGATCTCGATCAAATGTTGAGAACCGTCGCCTCGCGATCGATTCAGCATTGGTCCAAACTTCGCTGACATCCGAAGTCCACTAAGGCCGCAACAAGATCCGGAAGAATTGAAAGGGCCGTCCTTCGTTCGTATGATCGAAATGCAAGGCCCCGGAGGAGGCGGCAATTGGGAAAAGAGAGGTGTTCACATTCGAAAACGGACTGTCCAAGCTGTTGGCCGATTGCAGTTCATAGTTCTTCCCGGGAACAGTGGACCATGTCAGTTTGAAAAATGATGAACGGGGTTGTATATGCAGTTTCAGAAGCGAAACAGGGTCGCGAGGGTTAGTGCCGGCCTCAAATTCTTCAACGTTGATGACTCCATCGCCGTCCGGATCACCCATGCGACCTGCCAATCCCAGGTTGGACAACGGATCAAGGTCGTGTTCGACCTCCCATCCGTCAGGCAACCCATCTCCATCGGAGTCAGGATTTTGGGGATCTGTTCCGGCCCGTCTCTCTTCCTCATCCAGCAGTCCGTCCTGATCCAGGTCGGGATCTGCCGAGAGCACAAAAGCATGCGCGGTCAGAAACGAAAGTCCGCCGGATTCAACAAGCGACACTCCAAAAAATCCCGAATCGAGCAGCGTCCCACGGTCTGTTCGATTGCTGTCCAAACCTCCAGCAACTACTGCGGCGATGCGAACAGTCGTTCCTGGCCCCGGATTCCCCAATGCAGCTAATGGAATGGCCACCTCCATGAAATCCGCATTTTGCTCAAAATCAGCGATGTTGAACTGGGGTGATCGATTGTGCTGCTGAACCAAGCAGCCCGCGACATCACTGAACCTGGAATCGAGATTAAAAACCCCTTGTCCACCACCCAAAAACGAACCTCCGCGCGCGAAAAATCTCCTTTGAGAATCGGCAAACTCGTCGCCCAGAATGCAGGCGATCGATGGGGAAAAATTGCTGAAATGCAGGTTTTCGAGAAAATCCAGCGCATCGGCCCCTTCCCCGTTGGCGTCAAATATTCCGTTTCCCAAAGAGATCAAATTTGTGACCCCGATCTTGAGCGGCGATTCCAGGAATAAAACCACCTGGTTGTCCTGGTAGAACATGGCGTTCTTGATCCCCACATAGAGGTTTGTGGAGTCGTTGTTGACAAAAACTTCGCCCAGATTGGAGAATTTCCCACTCCGTGCGACCACGCCAGTTCCTCTAAAATCAAAGGTTTGTCCACTCACGTTTCCATCCGCGTCGTCGGCCGGACCGCGCGAAATTGCCGGGGTGTTCCAGGACGAAGGGTAAACCGCGAGAGGTGCGGAGCTCTTGCTCATGGTCATGGAATCAAACACCACTCCGTTCCAAGCGATGGCGTCCAGCTGCAACCGGTCTTCCTGAATCCGCACCTTGATAAAATGATGTACCGGCCAATGTTGGGAAATGCCCGGGTGGTTGAAGGACCGGTTGTAAACAATGGCACCGCCCCCGCCGCTCACGACGTGATGCAGACCGTTGGTCGGGGCGAACCGTTGAAAATTGTGGTCATGCGCTCCGAATATCAACTGCACACCATATTTTTGTGAAACAGGCAGCAGGAGATTCATCAACTCGGTCTGGTCCAGAATCCCGTTCAAATTGGAATCCGCTAAGGCGTGGACGCCCACCGTGGCCACGGGAGAATGGAGCAACAGGAACTTCCAGGGCTTATGGGACCGGGCCAGATCATTTGTCAGCCACCTGTATTGCAAGTTATCGGAGGTGAAGACGTAATTATAGAACCATGGATTGTAGAGCACCGCCACATGCACGTCTCCGTGATCGAATGAATAAAAATGTTCCGTGCCGGTAACGGAATTGGTCGGCAAATAGAAGGCGTTCTGAAAGTTCGTCGCGTGCAGTGTCCAGTTGGTGTAGTTGACGTCCGGAACACTTTCACAACAGTTGAGATCGTGATTCCCTATCGCCAGGAAAAACGGAACCGACTTCATCTGTTCCTGGTAATAATTAAAAAAACGGGTGTCGACAGTCAGGTCATTAAAACCGCCGTAAATGATGTCGCCACCGTGAAGAACAAAGTCGGCCGGAGTCATAAGCATCTGACGCGCGACTTCGTCCTGGGCCCACGACGCCTGTCCTGTGTCTCCCACCATCAGAAATTCAACAGGCCCGGAATTCTTAAATGTTTTAAACCGCCCGGTCTTTGAAACGACAAAACCAGCATCGGCCCGGTTGCCGACACGGTAAAAATAGTCCGTGCCGGATACGAGATTAGTCAGCCGAAAAACATGGTTGGTGCGCCAGAGCTTGTTCGTGACGGCAAATCCGAACATTTCATTCGTGCCATAT
>Ga0163152_10006858_pt1 | contig 12669 bp, 14 predicted proteins | sample OliLakLV19MP8IB2_FD_148635 | JGI IMG/M metagenome (GOLD analysis project Ga0163152, IMG submission 148635) | Freshwater microbial mat bacterial communities from Lake Vanda, McMurdo Dry Valleys, Antarctica - Oligotrophic Lake LV.19.MP8.IB-2 | ecosystem: Environmental > Aquatic > Freshwater >... | reverse complement strand
CCAAGATAATCGCGTCCAAGAAGTGGCCGAGATCAGCCGAGGTTTAAAACAGATCGCGCGCGAACTGAACGTGCCGGTACTCGCCCTCGCGCAGCTCTCCCGTGCCGTAGAACTCACCAAGCCTGCCATCCCTCGCCTAGCCCACTTGCGCGATTCCGGTTCTATCGAACAAGATGCTGACGTCGTCATGTTCCTGTATCGTAAGGCGGCTGACAGAAACTATCAGGCGGAAGAACTTACGCCTGAGGAAAAGAACGGCGCAGAACTACACATCGCCAAGCACCGCAATGGCCCGACCGGCATGGTAAAACTATTTTGGGACGCCACTCGTGCTTCATTCAAGAACCTGGACACCCGCTACCAGCCCGCCAGTCCAAACGGCGGCGGCAGTAGTCCCGCGCCTTCAACACCCTTCGGAAGCCCTTCTTCAAGTGGTCCTAACCCCGACAACGTCGGCCTACCGCCAGGTGTGCCGCCAAAAAGCTTCCAATCTCGCCCAGCGACGGGTTGATCGCTCTCTCTCATCTATGCCCGAGGTCGCTTGGTCAATATGGTTAAGATGGTTGTTGTATACGCAGCTAATATGCAACAACCATCTTAACCAACCCCGAGCGTAGGCGAGGGGGATCAACCCCTTTAACCCATTGTTTAAAACCATATGTTCAACAAACTTAAACAGTTCAAAGACATGCGCGACCAAGGCAAGCAGATGAAGGCCATGCTCGATGAGATCATCGTCGTTGGTGGCGGTGCAAACAATGCCGTCATGATCACCATGAACGGCAGCCATGAAGTCCTTGGAGTCCAGGTCCAAGAAGGTGCAGACAAGGCCACCTTAGAACGCGGAATTAAAGACGCTATTGGTGATGCCAACAAAAAGCTGCAGCAAGACCTCATGAAAAAAATGCAGGAGAACGGCGGCGGCATGGAAGCTATTAAAAACATGATGGGCGGAGAGTAATACTCATGCGCAAATTCCCGGCCCCAATTCACAACGCGATCGCCGCCTTGGGTAAACTCCCGGGCGTGGGACCGAAGACGGCACTTCGGTATGCTTTCGCTTTACTGCGATTGCAACGCGGCGAGCTCGAGCTCGTGGCCAAAAGCATTGAGGGGCTGAAATTTGTAACCACCTGCAAACGCTGCTTCACCTACGCCGAAGCTACCATTTGCGATATCTGCAGTGATCAGAAGCGCGATCAAAAACTTTTGTGTGTTGTCGCCGAAGCCCGCGATATTGCTACCATCGAAGCTACGGGCATTTTTAACGGCGTGTATCTTGTCCTCGGTGGTGTCTTAAATCCCGTCGACGGCTTTACCCCTGATAAACTTAACGTCCGAGAACTTCAAGAACGTCTCAACCTCGAAAAAGACATACGCGAAGTCATTCTCGCTTTCTCTCCTGACGTCCACGGTGAGACGACTATTTTGTATCTTAGCCGCATGTTCAAAGCTCTCGGCAAGAAAACTACCCGCCTCGCTCGCGGCCTCCCCATGGGGGCTGATATCGAGTATGCCGATGAAGTTACACTAGCGAGCGCTCTGGCAGGGCGATCAGAAACGTAGTATCTATCTACCCCGATATAAAGATTCCCCGGAGTATAAGCTTGACTTTTTTGTAAATTGTTGTTAGCTTATCTAGTCGGATTCCCCGACACGGGAGGCCGCGATGAACGATCATGTTCCGCCGCCGGCGGATCCGAATTTGTTCGATCCTCAGTTCCGCGAGCTGGCGCGACCGCTCTACGAAATCGTCAACCGGAATCCCGCCACCGAACCCTTCCCCTCCCCCCTGGCCTGGAAGGAAGTCAATGCCTATCGTGTGCTCCTCATGCGATCCCTGCGGAGATCCATCGACAAGCTCGAGACGGTCTCCTGTACGCGGATCCCCGGACTCATCGGCCGGCCGGCCGTCTGGGTGGAGTACGTGGAGCGTGCCGCCAAAGGCATTCGCGAAGACGGTGACATCAATGAGCTTGTGCAAGAGCTCAACGATCGCACCGAAGACCGAACCCTGGATACCGAGTACGAGCTGGTCCCCGACGACCTGCTCAATCGGTCCGTGTGGTTCTACCGAGCCCTGCAGCGGAGCCGGCCGGTGGTACCGCCCTTCGATCCGAACTACGGGGCCATCATGTGCCGCATCCTGGCCATGGGCATGTCCCAACCGCACGAGCTCACCGACACCGTTTTCCCGTACTTGATTCGGAACCCTCCTCTGGGTTTCATCCAAGGTCAGGACGACGTCTACAGCATCCTCGTGGCCTGACGTGGCCATAAAAATATTTCACCCCCGCGCAGCAACTGCTGGCGGGGGTGAAATGCTTTTTACTTCTTGTCCTTCTTGGACTCACCGATGCTCTCAATCTCGAGCATGGTGAAAGGCTGACGGTGACCGACATTGCGGCGGTAACGGACCTTGGGCTTGTACTTGATAACGGAAATCTTGTCTGCGCGACCATGTTCAACGATTTTCGCTGTAACGGTGATGCCTGAGACAAAAGGGGTGCCGATCTGGACCTTAGATCCATCAGTTTCGGCAACGAGCATGGCGTCGAAAGTCAACGTCTTGCCGAGTTCGAGATCAAGCTTTTCAACTTGGATCTTTTCACCCTGCTGGACGAAGTACTGCTTACCGCCAGTGGTAATAACTGCGTACATAAGCTTTTGGCTGCTCAGGCGGACTCGCCCCGGTCTTCCCTCCCCATTTATGGGTAGGCTAGGAGGGGGGGCGGTCACTTAGGGCCTTACGCATGCCGGGCATGAATAATTCTGGCAGGAGCTTATCAGAAAGCCCAATAGGCGTCAATGTCTGTCTAGGTCCCAGGAGACCTAGGGAAGCTCGATTTTCAGCAACAAACCAGGATTTATATCAAATTGGTTGGCATATCCCGCCGGGAGCTCAAGGACCATATCCACGGGGATAGGATTGGAGGTCATTCGCTCGGGCTCTTCACCCTGCTTTGGTGCTGAAACGCCCATATCCACGGCTACAACCTTGCCATCTGCAATCCAGACAACGTCGAGATCGAGTTTCATGCCTTTCATCCAAAAGCTTCGAACTTCCTTTTCTGGAAAAATAAACAACATACCCTGTGCTTTCACGTCTTCAGCCTCAAACCCAGACAGACCTCGAGTTCGCTCCCAAGGATTGTCCGCCACCCGAACCGCCAGTGGAACATCGTTAGCGGTGACAGTTGCCCGCTCAGCCGCCTCTCTACCCCGTAAAATTGCCCCCACGAGTAAAACAACTACGATTATTACTGCTCCGGAAATAAGAGCCTTACTTAAGGACATGTTCATATTTAACAAGATGATATCTCTTATAGAGTACGCTGACGGCGATACCCGAAAGTACCACGAGAATACCAAGAGCCAGGAGTTTTTGCCAAGACTCAAAGATCAGCGTGGTAGCCCCAAAGATGGTTGCAATCGAAAGGTACAAAATCAAGATAGCTCGTTGAGACAGCCCGGCTGCAAGGAGTAAATGATGTAAGTGCGTGCGATCCCCACTCGTCATCGAACGCCCTTGGCGCCAGCGACGGAAGATTACAAAAGCCACGTCGAGCACCGGCACGCCGACCACCAGCAACGTTGTAGCGAGCTTACTTCCAGCGATTACCGCCAAGACACCAAGAGTGAATCCCAAGAACGTACTTCCGCCCTCTCCAAGAAAGATCGTGGCCGGATAACCGTTCCAGAGCAAGAAGCCGAGAAGCGCAGCCGCGAATACAAACGCGAGTAAGGCTACGTCGGGTTGGAAGAATTTCTCAGAGAGTGCCAGGAGTGCGATCATGATAGCTCCAATCATGGTAATGCCGGTTGCCAAACCATCGAGACCATCAAGAAGTTTGGTTGTGTACGTCATGCCAAGCAACCACAAGAATGTGATCATGATCGAAATCGATGAGGTGAGAACGAAGGCGCCGCCAAGAGGATTAGTGATCTTCTCAACTCCGATACCAAAGGCTACTGCTGACAAGGCAGCCAAGAGTGGAAATAAGATGCTTAAACGAGGCGGCAGATCGAACTTGTCATCGAGCAGCCCACCGATCAACAGCACTAAAGCGCCAATGAAAAAACCAACAAAATGTTTGGGGTCGATCTCGCCCGCGGTCAGATGATGGGTTTTGAGCAGGACCAAAATCGTCGGCACAGCGAAAGCGATGAAGACGCTAACACCACCTAGGAACGGCACAATCCGATCATGGATCTTTCTATCGCCTTTCGGAACATCAACAATCCCCCAGTGTTTAGCCAAACGAGCAAACAAGGGTGTTAACAGCGAGCTCAAGAGAAAGGCGCCTCCAACCGCAAATGGCCACCAAACAGGCATACGGCTCTAGGGTAGCTGAAAAGCCATTAAAATTAAAGGACCGCACCGCGCCGGCCCTTTTCATTGGACAGCGTGATGCGGTCAGTTTCATCGTTCGCGAACGATGTATCAGGCGCGACCGACGGGCGGGCTCCAAGGTCGATAGCTCGTGAGCTCATAAATCCTGTGCCCGGCCCTGGAGCTGTCCCTCGGGTACCCCGACCGAATACGATCATCGTGCCGATCAGAGGCGTGGTTCACCGGCACGGACCAGGACAGCGTCGACCGATCGAGGAGCGCCATGACACTCGGAACGAACCGATCCAGGTTGGTGAGGGCGGCTCGAGCGTCAGTGCTCGCAAGCAGAACACGAGCGGCCCGGCAGATGATGTCGGCAGCGGGCTCAGTTACCGCCCGAAAGATGACGGTCGAACGTTGATCGGAGCGCGGCTCGTCTTGGCCCATCTTAGCGACCGCGACCGAGTAGCCGCCAACCTCGGACAAAGTCACGAATACGAGGTACATGGGGACTCCTGGGGTCTTGGAGTAGGAGATGAAGGAACGAAAAACATACTAAGACTGCCAGAGTAATAACTAGCTGTAAAGACAATTTACAGCTCAACCGCTTTTTGCAGGGTGATCTCCCCGCCTTGATCGAAGATAAGGGTATCGCGTCGGCCTACTTGGCCTTTCAGCAAATAGTCTGCTAGAGGGTTCTCAACCTTTTCCTGAATGACCCGGCGCAAAGGTCTGGCACCAAACTTCGGATCGTAACCTTGTTCCGCGAGCTCGTGAATGGCCGCATCGGTGACCGTGAACTCAATACCTTTTGCTTTGAGACGCTCGACGACTTTCACGATCAACAAATAAGCGATTGCTACCACGTCTTCACGCGTGAGCGGAGCAAACACAATCACGTCGTCAAAACGGTTGAGGAATTCTGGTCGATAGGTTGTCCGCAGCTCGCGCTCGAGTAACTCTTCTTTAATTGCGATCAGCGAGGTACCAGCGGAAACCTGATCTTGAATGAATGATGTTCCCGCGTTTGAAGTCGCAATCAAAATAATATTTGTAAAATCAACGGTGCGACCTAGCCCATCAGTCAGGCGGCCATCGTCCATAACCTGCAAGAACAAGTTCAAAATATCGGGATGGGCCTTCTCAAGCTCATCGAGCAACAACAGACAAAAAGGATTCTTACGTACAGCCTCGGTCATCAATCCGGCCTGGCCATTGCCTCCGATCAAACGTGTAATGGAGTTTTGATCTTGATATTCAGACATGTCAAAACGTACCATCGCCTGCTCATTGCCGAAATAGACTTCGGCCGTAGCCTTGGCGAGCTCAGTTTTACCTACACCAGTTGGACCCAGGAACAAGAAATTCGCAATTGGACGCTTACCGCTCCGGAGCTCGGTCCTAGCACGACGCAAAGCCGAAGCCACAGCCTTCACGGCTGGCTCTTGGCCAATCACGCGCTCATGTACTCGCTCTTCAAGATGCAGTAGTTTCTCAGCATCGCCCTGAGATACTTCGGTGACAGGAATGCGTGTACGCTCAGAAATAAGCGTAGCCACATCTTCTTTCTTTACCCAAGCGTTGGCCTGACCACGCTTAGCGACGACGAGCGCAACCTCTTTGATTACTTCGATCGCTTTCTCCGGTAAAGCGCCGTCGTGCATGTAACGACTGGAAAGATCGACAGCTGCAGCCAAGGCTCCGTAGGTGAAAATCACTTTATGTTTTGCCTCAATACCTCCGACCTTGGCTTCAAGCACCCGAATAGCCTCGTTACGTCCCGGTTCCTCGATCAGGATCTTTTGAAGCTTCGGCGCGATAACGCTGCGCTCAACAATTTCCGTATAGGCCTGCGGTGTGGTCGTGGCGATCACGAACGTATAACCGCGACTGAGCTCGCCAGCAAGAATTGAGGCTAGGTCGATACCCGAGCCTTGACCAATCAGCTCATGAATATTTTCGATAACAAGAATAACATTTCCCGAGCGAGCTACTTGGTTTAAAGCAAAGAGGAAGCGCTCATCAGCACCAGTACCGCCTTCCGCGCTTACAATATGCGGCACCGAAAGTTTGAGCAGACGCTTGTCTTGAAGCACTTCCGGAACAAGCTCTTCGACCATGAGATCTGCTAAGCCATCGATCAGAGCCTCTTTACCCACTCCAGGCTGACCGACAAGCACAACGCTCTGATCACCACCTTCAATGGCTCTAAGAATATTCGCCATTTCGGTTTCCCGGCCAACCAAGAGCCCTGTCTGACCCTGCACCGCCGAACGTGTGAGGTCGTACGAAACTGAATCCAGGAACGGCGTGGCCACCGCAGTCATAGAGCGGTTCATGTTGCTCGTGGGCTTATAGGCAGCGGCTTTGCGGAAAGCGAAATATCGTTCACGCAGATCATCCGAGATGCGCATCCAGGCCAAAGCGTTTTCAAGTTCCTCGGGGGTAATGCCTTTCGATGCAAACAGATCAGTTAAAAAAGGTTCGGCCGCAAACGCCGCAGCAAAGATGTCGAGAGCTGACAGCGTGGAGCGCCGTGTCGATAGGGCCCGTGCAAAAGCCTGAGCCATAAGCTCATGAGCCTGGCTGCCAAATACAGCCGTGCCCTGTGGTAAGGTCGACAAACGACGACGCAACGGGTCACGCACGTCGTCCAGGAAAATACCCAAACGAGCGAATAAAATCTGGACTGGAGTAGTTGCCAGCGTGCCAGCAAAGATATGTAAAGCGCCAACCTCGGCATGTGTAGACTTCACTGCCAGACGATATGCCTCTTCTACAGCCTTCACGGCATCGTCATCAGCAGCCTCAGCAATATCGTGCCGACGTTCAACGGCCGCGAGCGATGGAATCGTCGTCAGTTCAGGCGTGGTCTCAAGGCCGACCCGCTTTAAGTTTTGCTGTAGACGCTTATCGTTAACTAGACGATAAGGAACAAAGAGCCAAGCTAAGACTGATAAAAATAACGCAGCGGCCGTCCAGCTTGGTTCCGTCCAGAAATCGAGAGTAATGATCTCTGCTTGATGGACAAGGGCTACGCCAAGCGCAAATAAGCCAAATAACATTAGACCGAAAGCTCCGGCAGCATAGCGTTCAAATTTCCGGGCCGACTGCAAAGCTTGATGTTGTCCGATACTCACTTCGTCGACAGCCCGTTGCCAATGCCAAAATGATCCATCGACCAAAACTCCAGGAATGCCGCCCTCATCGCGGTCAGCTGATGGATTTTTAAGAATAAGATCGGTAACGTCAAGAGACATAGAGAAGACTACCAATGACGTGATAAGCCGCCTGGAGAGCGATCAAGATCGGAGCAGCGATGTACACGAGTAATGCCAAGGCGACACCGCCAGCGATAACCACTAAACCAAGCGAGCGGCCAACAATCTGAACTGAACGCATAAAGACACTGATCAAACGACTCTGCCAATCGCTCTGACCGAACATGGGCACAAAAATATTCTTGATCCAAACGGCGATGGCCATGTATTTGGCGTACCCCTTGAGCGTGTCGACACACCACTGCAACATCAAAAGCAACCCGCGGGAATACCACCACACGGGAAACATAACGATATCCAGCAAAACATCCTTAAAAATCGCTGGCTGCATACCCAAGCAGTATAGCAGTAGATAGGAGATGGCTGCAGTTTTCACTAATAGCCCGTGAACATTATTCACGACCATCTACCGACAACCGTCTACCATCTACATCATCCCATTAAATAAAGAGCGACACCCGGCTTTCCGGATGTCGCGCGTTCAAAGCTTCTAAGTACCGAGTGCTCTACTCCCGGAGAACGGGGACAGCGATGACGCCGATGGCGTCCCCGAACCAGCGCGCGGTCAGCCACACCTGTTGCTCGTCCCGGTGGAATTGGACGCACAGCACGCGCTCCCACGGCTCGTCGTTGGACACCGTGCACTCGAGGCCCGGGATGTACCAGCCGAAGCGGGTCCTGTAGTTTATGGCCTTGACGCGCTCGGGGTGCTGGGCCGCGACGAACACGAGGGCGATGCCGGGGGACGTCTCGGGACTCCGCACGTCCACCGGCTTCTTGCCGATGTTCGCGTTGAGCTTGATCCGCCGCCACCGCAAGGTGAACGGCTGGAAGGACTCGGAACCCTGGAGAAGACGGAGCTTGTCGGGGTCGGTACTGAGACCTTCCCAGCGCCAGCCGCCGTTCTGCTGACCTTCGGTCGCCCACTCGTAGGCGAACTCGATGGTCGACTGCAGGGTGTCGAGGGTGAGGCCGAGCACAACGACCACCTCGTTGTCCTGCGTGAAGTAAGGCGGGGTCTCGGGGCCGATCCAGGTGAACTGGTCGACCGTGAAGCCCTTCTCGATCAGGCGCTCCATCGTGGCCTTGAGCACGTCCTCGGAGCGGTTGAACACGCCATGGATGAGCTTGAACGCAGGCTGCTCGCGCAGCGCCTGGAACATGACGTCCCAGAGGTCCGGCTGATCGTGGAGCTTCCGCGCCTCCTCCACAGTGATGCGGCCGGCGAACTGACGATGGAGCTGATCGACGATTCCGTAGGGCAAACTAGCAAGGCGGGTCGACATGGCGACAGGCCTCCTTTTGAGTAGCCGTGGGCAGGCACTTCTTCCGACAGATATCGGAATAACGCAGGCCATTGGTTGAACACGGCATTTTAGGGCCGAGAATCAGCCACAAAACGCCACTTTCAAGGGGAGAAACTATAAATATGCAATAGGCGAGTATAGCAAAAATGAAAGAAAAGTCAAGGCTTCCCTAGCAAAAACCCCGCTTTTGGCGAGGTTTTCTGCTTAGGCGGTTTTAGCTTCTAATCTTGTGACTCGTTGGTCTAGAGAATCGATTCAGGACAAGACCTTATCGTCGATAAACTCGATAATTTCGTGCTTATTCTTTTCTGCCTTAGCATCGATACGATGTTCCAGGGTTCGCATTTCCTGCATGAGAAGATCGTTATTGATACGGAGTTTATCGTCAACAACCTGCCCCACAACAGTCTTCAACGTTTTAATTTGCTGGTCCGAAAAATCCATAGTCATCCCAGTATAACGTAAACAATACTTTCCTCAAGCGATCTATTCACGGCGCTAAACAAGACGTCTTAGTTCTTCCATCATGCGAATATAAAAACGCACATTTTGCATGGTCGCTAGGCGCAAACCGAGCATCTCGCCGGATTTAAATAAATGTTTTAAATACGCCTTTGAATAGGTCTGCGAAGTTGGAACATCGTTGAAACGATCGATAGGTGACATATCTGAGGTAAAAGGTTCGTTGGTGATTTGAATTTTTTGATACAGAGCCTCAGCAATCCGGAAATCGGCGGCACCCTCCTGAGCTCGACTAAAAGCTTCCTTCACACAAGCAGCTGGATCCCCTGCCCAGGTAAAAATCTGACCGTGACGAGCATTACGTGTTGGCAAGACACAGTCGAACATATCGATGCCAACGGAAACATAAAACACGATCTCCTCTGGCATACCTCCGCCCATAAAATAGCGTGGCTTATCGGCCGGCATCTTGCTCGCGATGTGTTTAGCGATGCGGAAGGTATCTTCACGTGATTCACCTACCGACAATCCCCCAATTGCATAACCATCAAAGCCAATGTTGGTAAGGCCCTCAAGCGATTGATCGCGCAGATCCTCATGCGTACCGCCCTGGATAATGCCGAAAAGTTGTGATCGAGATTCGGGATTCGGGATTCGGGATCCGAGACTCGTGTGGGCAGCTTTAGAACGCTCTGCCCAACGCAGCGAGCGTAACATTGCTTCTTCGTAACGCTCCCGCGTAGAGACGCCGGCGGCCACATCATCAAACTGCATCATGATGTCCGAGCCAATAGCGTCTTGTACCTCCATGGAAATTTCTGGCGTAATTTCAAAACTGCGACCATCAATGTGAGAATTGAAAGTCACCCCCTGTTCTACGGTCTTATTCAAGCGGGCTAAACTAAACACCTGGTAGCCGCCGCTGTCGGTCAGCATTGGCCCCTGCCAATTCATGAGTTTTTTGATGCCACCAACCTCTCGCAGCAACTCAACACCTGGCCGCAACATCAAATGATAGGTGTTGCCCAAAATAATCTGAGCACCAATGCTCTTTACCTCTTCGGCTAACATGGTTTTGACCGATCCCACGGTGGCGATCGGCATAAACACTGGCGTCTGAATGGCGCCGCTCGGAGTCGCTAACACTGCCTGACGTACCAGGCCGTTTTGTTTTAGGACTTCAAAGTTCGACATAGCTCGTAGAGCACAATGCTCGTAGCCATGGCTACGTTTAAGGACTCAAGTACGGGATTATGTGGAATAGCTACCGAAGTTCCGTTCACAGCCAAACGGATACCCTTACCTTCGTTGCCGGCAACAAGAATACGGTTCTTGGGAGAAATTTCTGCCGGTGTGACTGCGCCCTTTTTCATTTCGAGTCGGAAGATCGGACGATTAAGCGATGCAAGCAAAGCTGGCGCCTCGTCACGAGTAACAGTTTTCCACGGTACTCGCAAAATAGCACTGGCACTGGCACGAACCGTTTTTGGATTAGTCACTTCAGCAGACTCGACAAGCAGCAAAGAAGCATTGAAGCCAAGGCAAGCTCGCAGCACAGTTCCCACGTTACCCGGATCCTGGATGCCATCAAGCACAACAATCGTTGGCTTAGCAGTAATGTCTTCCATCTTCCAAGCCGGGACACGGGCAACAGCGGCTGTACCCTGAGGAGCGTCAGTCGAGATCACTTCACGATAAATAGTGGTGTCGTGATGCGTAAACGTAAACTCAACCAGTGAACCAGCGTCACGTACGAACTTATCACCCTCGATAATAAACATGCCGCGCTCTTCGCGTTCCTTACGTTTCTGCAATGCGAGAAGTAATCGCTGTTGGGACTTAGATAACACAAGATTTTTTCACCATCCTGAGTAATGACGAAGGATCAGGAGACCGGCGGCTTTCCAGCCTCGGGACCTAACCCTTCCTTACGTCAGGGTGGTATTTAGGTTTTAAGATACTTCCTCATCGCAAAGAGTGTCGTGATCATGCTCAAGGCCGCTAGGGCCAAGAATTGAGCGCCAAAGATGAGAATGGCATTCTCCCAATAGTACGTTGCGAGACTTACGTCAACCCCCGCAAAGAAGGAGCGGATCTGTGGTTCGAGGACTTTCAGAACAAAAACGCAAATTCCGGCCATAATTGCCGTAGCCGCCGCGCTGTAGAAGATGGCCTCAAGCAAGAACGGGCCGCGCACAAACCAGTCCTGGGCACCGACCAGCTTCATAACGGCGATTTCGTCCCTGTGAACGTAGATAGCTACACGAATGGTGTTGAAGACGATCAATACGGAAATGAGGGCAAAGAAACCTGCCAGACCGAGGCCTCCAAGACGCACCTGATCACTGAAGCCAGACAAGCGTTCAATCACGGCCTTGTGATCGGCAAAATTCTTTTCCTTAATGTATGGAGCGTATTCAGGACTGCTATCGAGTGCTGCTAGAACAAATTCAAAGTCGTCAGGATTATGAGCCGAGATCAAAAGTGAATCGCCGATTGGGTTTCCGCCAACTTCCTCAAGAGCAGCAAGAATCTCCGGGTCATCAGCGTGGAGCGTTTTAAAAGCTTCGAGCGCTTCATCGGCCGGGATGACGGCCACATCTTTCACCTGAGGTAGAGCCGCTAAATAACCATGAACAGATTTTTGGATGTCTTGGCTTGTACCTTGATTGAAGTACACCTCAACCTGAACCTTATCTTCAATCGAGTTGATCGTGGCATCAGCCAGCACGTTCATGACGATCAACATGTTGACCGTGAACAACGTCAGCAGCAACACCGAAGTGGTTACGAACGACAACCAAAAATTACGAAAAATGCTTTGAGCAGCGAATTTAAGCAAGCGGCCGACTGATCGCATAATTAACCCAAATGATATTTACCGTGTTCGGCGTCTGAAACGATCTTGCCTTGCTGAATAGTAATCACACGCCTACGCATGGCGTTCACGATATCGCGATCGTGGGTGACTAGCATGATGGTAGTGCCGACATCATTGATGCGCTTAAGAAGCTCGACAATTTCACGTGAGGTAATGGCGTCCAAGTTACCCGTCGGCTCATCAGCCAAAATGATCTTCGGGCGGTGCACCAAGGCACGGGCGATGGAAACACGCTGTTGCTCACCTCCCGACAACTGACGTGGGTAGCGGTGCATTTTGTCAGCCAAACCAACGATCTTCAAAACCTGGGGAACAACTTCCTTGATGCGAGCGCTCGAGGCTCCGGCAACCTCCAAAGCAAAGGCAGCGTTTTCGTAAGCAGTTTTTTTGGGTAATAATTTGTAA
>Ga0163152_10006857_pt1 | contig 12669 bp, 14 predicted proteins | sample OliLakLV19MP8IB2_FD_148635 | JGI IMG/M metagenome (GOLD analysis project Ga0163152, IMG submission 148635) | Freshwater microbial mat bacterial communities from Lake Vanda, McMurdo Dry Valleys, Antarctica - Oligotrophic Lake LV.19.MP8.IB-2 | ecosystem: Environmental > Aquatic > Freshwater >... | reverse complement strand
CCCTACATTTCCCTGAGTCTTGAACTGTTTTTTAACAGCCTGCTAGCGGCTTAACGTTTCAAATTGACCCACAACCCACGCTCCCGGATGCTGGCAGCATTTGTACCATCCTGGTAAGGTACATTTCCTTTTTCCTGGAAAGTCTGCCTCCATGTCTATCCAGTGGTTCCCGGGTCACATGAATACGGCGCGCAAAGAAGCGGCCAAAACGATGGAGGCGATCGATGTCGTCGTCGAAGTATTGGATGCGCGCATTCCGAGCGCTAGCTGCAATCCACTGATCGAAGAGCTGCGCCTGGCCCGCCAACGCCCGAGTCTGAAAGTCCTCAACAAAGCCGATCTTGCCGATCCCACCGTCACTCAGGCTTGGCTGGACCTGTATAACCGACAACCTGGCGTCAGCGCCGTGGCCCTTTCTTGTCGTCATGCAGGTGATGCCGCCAAGATACCTCAGCTCTGTCAGCCGCTCGCCCCCCATCGCCACAGCAGCGCAAAGCCGTTGCGCATGCTGATCATGGGGGTCCCCAACGTCGGCAAATCGACGCTGATGAACATGCTCCTTAAACGCCGCATCGCTCGTGTGGGAGATGAGCCGGCTGTGACCAAGGTTCAACAACGTCACAAACTGAACGACCACATGGCCATCACCGATTCACCAGGGCTATTGTGGGGAACCATCAAAGACCCTCAGGTGGGCCTCCTCCTCGCCACGGTCAACGCCATAGGCCACAAGGTCGTCGATGACGAAACCGTCGCAGAATTTCTCGCCGTCATCCTGCTTGCGCGCTATCCGGCTCGACTTACAGCCCGCTACGGGTTTGCTGTGGACGGGCTGACTAGTGCCGGCGTAATCGAGGCCATCGGCAACAAACGCGGCTGCCTGCTGACCAGAAGCGGCGGCGGGATAGACCGAGACAAAGCGGCGAGGATACTCCTGTCTGACTACCGCGACGGCGCACTCGGCCGCACCAGCTTAGAGACACCGGACAAGCAGGCAGAAGAACAGCCCAGCATGGGCAGTGTATCTGGTGCATAGACTTGTCTGGTCTATTTCGTTCCCTGACCCAGACAACCAAAGAACGGAGACCCTCTCACAGTCAGGCCCTGCCGAAATCGATAAACCCTCGTTCGACGTCCGTGCTGATAAGCTCTACCCACACCTTATCTCCGACATCCAGGCCACGCTCGCCCGTCACCAGTCTCCCTTCCACCGGTGGCTCAAGAAGCCTGACCCATGTGCTTCTGTCCGACGCGCCCGTCACAATGGCATCGAAACGCTGTCCAATCCGCGATTCAAGCAATAGGGCGGCGGCAGACTTGCGGAGTTGCCGCTCGACTTTTTCCGCGTCGTTCTCCTTCTCGGTACAGTGGTCGGCCAGATACTTCAGTTCTTCTGGGCGGTACGGCGTTGACTCGCCCGCCAACGCCGCTTTGATCAGCCGCTGGGTGATAAGATCGGGAAAGCGTCGGTTGGGAGCCGTGGAATGGGTATACCCCTTCACGGCAAGTCCAAAATGTTCAGGAGAGCCGTCCTTCGACTGATCCAGTACATACTCGCCCCTGCCGATCAGCTTGACAATGGCCAGAGAGAGATCGGGAAATCTGAGGGGATCCGCCTTTCGACATGCGACGAGGAACACTTCAAGCGCCTTCGCGTCCGGTTCCGAAGGCAAATGCTCGCCCCAGCGTGCAGCCACCTCAACAATCCGCTGCCAGCGTTCGGGAGAACGCAGGATGCGGCGAAAGGAGGGCATGCCTTTTCCCTTGAGATACGACGCCGTCGCCTGATTGGCCGCGATCATAAAGTCCTCAATCAACTCCTTGGCGCGATTCTTCTGCTCGACCTTGAGATTGGTCAACACCTCACCCTCAAACAAAGCTTGTGGTTCAATCGTTTCAAGACTCAGCGCTCCCTCTTCGTGTCGTCGAGCCTTGAGCCGCTGCGCGACCTGGTCTTGGAGGCGGAGTTGCGCATCGAGACCAGAGAGGGCTCTGACCGGCTCAGGCGCAGGAACCTCCCCTGCAAGCCAGGCTGCGATGTTGTTATAGGCCAACTTCGCATGGTTGTGGACCAGTGCCCGAAAGAGAGTCGAGCTGAGGATTGCCCCGTCCTCCGCAACCTCCATCTTCACTACGATCGCCAGACGGTCTTGCCCTTCGCCGAGAGACGTCAAATCGGTCGACAGTTTTTCCGGCAACATGGGGAACATGCCGCCGGACGTATAGACCGACGTCGTATTATGCTTGGCATGAATATCCAGGGCTGATTCCTTCGTGACCAGCGCGTCCACGTCGGCAATCGCAACCAGAATTGTGACAGACCGATCAGGATGAGATTCGGCCACGGTGAGTTGGTCAAGGTCTCGGGAGTCGTCGTTGTCGATCGATGACCAGAGTAACCCCGTTAAGTCACGGATGCCCGTGCCCTGATCTGTGGCAGTAACCTGTATGCGGGCAAGCTCGGCCATCGCCGCGGGAGAAAACTCCGGCAAGAGGCCTCGTTCGACCATGGCACGACGAGCGATACTTTTGAGATCTGCGCGATGATTTGCCATGTGTTCTCTTTCGTCTTTCAGATTAACAGACCACCCGTTCTCCCCATCCATCGCCCAAACAAGCAAGGCATACTACCATGTTCATCAAAAGTGTTCGGCGAACACGAACGACTCTTGGCTATTCCCCGTTTCTTCCAAGCGAAAAATGTATCTCGTCGCGAGTTCACCGCCGCCGGACATATCCCAGCAACGGATGCAGGAGAAGTCTTCGTGAATGATACGACCGATGCATACGATCTGCATGGTTCTGATTGCGTTCTCGGTTTGTACCAGTTATATGATAGGCAGTTAAAAGCACTGCCGCGATGAGGGGAACCCATCCATAAACGCGATGTCCGCTTCAACCGATGCGCAATAATCCAGCGATACATATCCTTCGATGGGCCCTTGCGGTGCCGGCAGGTATCATGCTGTGGTACGCAGCGAACCATTCTATCGGAGCGGCGTTCGGCATTATCCATGGCATTGAACGTGTCGAAGAGTTTTGGGAAGCGCCGGATATGGCTGGGGTGCCGATTATCGGCACGTACATCATCTTTATCACGAGGACGATTTCCGCAGCATCCTTTGTGGGTGCGATCATCTACCTCGTCCCGAGCTATCGCAAGCAGGTCGCAATCATTACAGCGTCTGTGGTCTGCGTCGCCACTGCAGGCCTTTTAGGTTTTCTCTTGTTTGAAGCCGCGACTTCGGATCCCGGCCTCAGCCCGGACGGCTGGTACAAACACATTCTGGACATGCTGAGCATTATGTTTGGCGCAACGGCCGGTGCATGGTTGGCACGTAGAGGTCAGCGGCGCCGCGTCCGGGCTTCATGAGTGCTTCGAACCCTCGTGGCAATCGGCGGTATCATTCCGTGTGCGTCTCCTTAACCGCCTACTCTCACACCCTCTTACGCTCTCTTACGCCTAGTCCCCGCCGCCCCCACCATAACCACCACCCGCATCTGGGTCAAAAAAGCTTGCTCGATGCGTCGCTTTCCATTCGTTGTCATGATCACGATTCCATGATGATGCTCGATACGGTGGAGAAAATGGGCCGTCTCCGGATCCGCAAATCGATCATGGCTGTCATTGACCGTGGTGCGCACCCCGAATAACGCATCGGCTTCGTCGAAAAAAAGAATCGAACCACTGGTCTCTGCTTTATCGAATACATCGTTCAGATTCTTCTCCGTTTCGGCGATATATTTGCTCACAACCGCCGACACATCGACCCTGAACAACTCGACCTGTAAAGATTCGGCCAATCTTTCCGCCGACTTCCTTCGACGTAGCGCCGTGGAGCCTTGCAGGACCAGGACCACGGCGGATGTCGCCTTGGACTTCTTCCCCCGACGCACCAACGGGGCCTTCTTCACCGAGACCTTCCGCTTCTTCCCTTCGATTATCTTTGCGGCCATTATTTTTCTCGCTCCTCTTACTACGGTAAACGCTCGTTCCAGCCAATGTCCTGCTGCCGCCATCGCTCCAAAATATGCAAGCGATGGCTTGCGGATCTTATCTGTAATTGATCACAATGAACAACAGCGAACCCTGCACATCGGAAAGATTTCTCCTGATGACGCCAATGGCCCTAATTGAACGGGAGCTTGCGGCAGCTGAAGCCGCTCGGCAGGAACGCAATGACGGGAAGGCGAGAGTCTGTGCTCGCCGCGCCGTGGCCCATGCCACCGAAGCGTGGATCGCACGATTCTCTGTCCCAGGATGGCGCGGCGATGCCATGGCATACCTCAGAAAAATACAGGAAGACGCCTCCTTCTCTCTGCCCATCCGCCAAGCAGCCGAGAGATTGGGAACCCCGGTCACCCGTCAGCACACAGCCCCCTTCGCGACAGACCCAATCGCCGACGCGAGACTCATCATCGCGCATCTCAGCAGCCACTGAACGATTGACGCCGGCAATGCTCCCTCCAACTTCTTTATACCACCACTGAAGGGAGTGGCCGAGGCTGCCCTCTACTGCGCGCATCGAACGATAAACATGCTCCTTCCAAGCTTGCTCGTTATCTCTCCAGGGATGGGGGCTGATTGATCTTCCACTGCGCGCGTCCAACGAGGGCCTTCTCAGGCCGCGCGTTGCGCGAGCACAGAAGATCATCAGGCTCCACCCCCTCCTCTGCTCTGCGAGCAAAGAGGGCGCCCGGCCACTCCCTTCCCATCCTTCCAAGCTTGCTCGATTTCCCCTAGGAGGGTGGCCTGATTGGTCTCCCACTGCGCGCGTCCAACGAGGGCCTTCTGAGGCCGCGCGTTGCGCGAGCACAGGAGACTAACAGGCCACCCTCCTCTCACCAGCCCAACGCCCACCGATGTCCATTCTTTTCCAGCAGCGCATCCGCTTCTCTCGGCCCCCAGCTCCCCGCGCTGTAGAAGTGGACGGATTTTTCTCCACCCAACAGCGGATCATAGAGGCGCCACGCCGTTTCGGTAAAATCTGCGCTGACAAAGAGGGTCTGGTCTCCGATCATCACGTCGCGGAGCAACGTCTCATAGGCTTCGGGGAGCTGGCCAAACGCTTGCTGATAGTCGAACTGCAATGCGCGGTCGCTCAGTTGGAACGGTCGTCCTGGACTCTTCACAGAAAAACAGAGCGAGAATCCTTCACTGGGCTGGAGCGTGATCAGCAACATATTGGGCGGAATACTGCCGGGATCGAGAGACCGAAATACTTGAGTGGGCGGCTCACGAAAGGTCACCGCAATCTGGGTCATTTTACGAGGAAGGCGTTTTCCCGTTCTGAGATAAAAGGGCACGCCCTTCCATCGCCAATTGTGAATCTCGACTTTCAGCGCCACATACGTTTCCGTGGTCGAATCCTCCGGAACCCCGGACTCCTCACGATAACCTCGAATCGTCTGGTCGGCGACCTGCCAGGACGTGTACTGCCCAAACACAACATCGTGAGGAAGAATCGGCGCTATGGAATGCAGAACTTTTTGTTTTTCGTTCAAAATCGCAGCGGCATCGAACGACACCGGCACTTCCATCGCCACCACCGTCATGAGTTGAGTGAGATGATTCTGTACCATGTCGCGAAGCGCCCCAGCCTGTTGGTAGTAAGCGCCTCGATGCTCGACCCCGAGATCTTCTGCTACAGTAATCTGAACGTTCTCGATGCTGTCGCGCTTCCAAAGCGATTCAAAAATCGGGTTCGCGAAGCGGAACGCCAGGAGATTCTGTACCGTCTCTTTGCCGAGGTAATGATCGATACGGTAGATCTGAGACTCGTCGATATAGCGATGCAGCGTCGTATTCAGATGCCTGGCGGAATGAAAATCGCGGCCGAATGGTTTTTCGAACACAACACGGACCCACCCGTGGCTCTTGAGCAATCCAGCCTGGTCCAGCTTCTCCATCGCGAGAGGTACAGTGTCCGGTGGCAACGCCAGGTAAAACACCCGGTTCTCCGGCATCGTGTGGGTACGCTCCAGGCGACGAATGTACAAGGCCAAGGCCTCATAATCTTGCAATCCCCCTTCATGCAAAGTCTGGTAGTGCAAACACTCTTCGCACCAGGCGCGCAACTCCGTTTCATTGTGCCAGCCTTCTTGCTCAAGACCTTCGAAGGCCCAGAGCCGAAACCCCTCTTCACCCATCTCTGGCAAGGCGGCTCCGACGATCAGCGTGTTGCGGGTTTCCAGGATTCCCTGGTCGCGCAAATGATACAGCGCCGGCAGGAGCTTCCGACGCGTGAGATCGCCAGTCGCACCGATGATGACAAACACATGGGGGTCAACCTGATGCTCCGACATCTGCCGGGTCCTCCGTGGAAACGATCAACCCTCTATGAGTCTACAATATTCATGGGCCGGTCTGCCCCAATCGGCAAGTTCGGCGAGAGACACCGGTCCTATTCAAAACCACGCCCGCACCCCCACTGCCAATCGAATCTGACTCGGGGTACCTCCATCTTGACGCACAAGGGTGGCGGTCTCGCCGAAACTTCTATCGAGGGAGATGCCGACATAGGGGGCAAACTCGCGTCGGATTTCATAGCGCAGCCGAAACCCCAATTCGAGGTTGTTGAGACCCGAGCCGGTCGTGAACTCCTCGACTCGTTGTACGGCGGCGTTAGTCTCGAAGCGGGTCTGAAGGATCAGTCGCTGCGTCACCAACATGTCCTTCGTCAACGTGAGCCGGGCGGACACCGCGCCGTTCTGATCGATGAACGTAGTGGCCTCCACTGCGTAGTTGTACGGCACGCGTCCCTCGATCCCGATCGCGCCGAGCCCGCGGGTGACGTTGCGGCCTCGGAACGTTTGAGTCTCAACGCGTGGGCCGATCTGAAAATCGTAATATTTCTGGATGAACCGGCCATACAGGAGCTGAAAGTCGACGTCGTAGTCTGCCTTGAAGGCGGTGTCTTGCTGCCCTGAGCTTTTGAACCAGAGTCGGTTGTAATCACCGCCATACCAGCCCTCGACATCCCACCGGTAGTCATTCGTACTTCCTCCTCCCCCTGTTTTCGGGCGGTATTCGAGGACGTCGACGAGCGTGAAGAGACGATGCTCCTGATCGTTGACGGGAGGAGGCCAGCCCTCTGGCAGCGATACATTCGGTCGCGTCCGATCCTGTCCGGTGGAAACTTTGCTGCTTAGCGATTCACTCGTAGCGGTGAAGCGGCGAAAGACCTTGGGAAAGGTGGTATCGGTCCCTTCTGCCCACATTACACGGGGGGAAGGGCCGAATGTCGATTCCGCCCCGACGCCCCATGCGCTGAAGCCTTGACCCAATACGCAGATCAGAAAAACGGCGAGGAAGCCCGCATACCATCTGTCAGGAAGACATGGTCTGGTCATGCTGACACCTCGACGACGCGGAACATCCCGGCTTCCATATGGAGGAGCAGGTGGCAATGAAACGCCCACCGTCCCGGAGCGTCCGCGCTGATGGCGACGGACACCCGCTCGGCGGGCTTCACGATGACCGTGTGCTTCCGCGGAAGATAGGCGCCCGCGCCATTTTCCAGGTGCATCCACATCCCGTGCAAATGGAGCGGATGCTCCATCATCGTGTCGTTCACGAAGGTCAGCCGAACCCGCTCACCATAGTGAAAGCGAATGGGCTCTTGCGCTTCTGAGTACTTCTTCCCGTCGAACGACCACATATACCGCTCCATGTGGCCCGTGAGGTGGAGTTCAATCTCACGCTCCGGTTCCCGTTGGTCGGGGTAAGGTGCAAGACTCTTTAAATCGGTGTACAGCAGCACCCGCCGGTCATTGTCTTCAAGACCTCTCCCTGGTTCTCCGCTCCGATTCTGTGAATACTCCGCGACAGCTTGATTGCCGGTGCCATGGGTGTCGGGGCCATGCTTGACGGGCTCAGCGCCGGGAATTGTCGAGCGGTCTTGATCGTCCACATCCATGGACGGCATCTCGTGCATGTCTTGCATGGACGGCGTTCCCGAACCGTGCTGCCTGTGCTCAGTGCTGGAACTACCGTCAGATGGTTTCACCTTCTGGAGGTCGCCGGGGGGCTCCATCTTGGGCATGGTCATGCCGCCATGGGGGGCCTTCATCCCTCCGATATCCATCCCCTCCATACTCATGCCCATGTCTTCCATTGTGCGGACCGGTCTAGGCCGTCGCTCGGGAATCTCTGCACTCATGCCCTGGCGCGGCGCAAGCGTGCCGCGCGCATAGCCACTGCGGTCCATCGTCTCGGCAAAGATGGTATACGCGCGATCTTCGGCAGGTTCGACAATCACATCGTAGGTCTCCGCCGGCCCCATACGGAACTCATCCACGACGACAGGTTGAATATTCTGCCCATCGACTTGCACCACCGTCATCCTGAGACCCGGAATGCGCACGTCATAGAAGGTCATGGCCCCCGCATCGATGAAACGCAAACGTACCCGCTCGCCCGGACGAAACAGCCCGGTCCAGTTACCAGATGGAGAAAGACCGTTCACCAAATAGGTGAAGGTGTAGCCGGTGACGTCCGCGAAGTCGGTCGGATCCATCCGCATCTGATCCCACATTAAGTAGTTCTTGAGCGCCGCCCAGAAGCCCATGCGACTGACATCGGTTAAGAACTCACCCGCCGCACGTTTCTGAAAATTGTAGTAGCCTCCTTGTTTTTTCAAATTGGAGAGCAGCGTTTCCGGTGATTCGAAACTCCAATCCGAGAGCATCACCACATAATCGCGCTCGTAGCGAAACGGCTCCGGTTCGATGGGATCGATGATCATCGGCGCGTACATACCCGCTAACTCCTGCCCGCCGGAGTGACTATGAAACCAATAGGTGCCGTTTTGCTTGACCGGAAAACGATAGGTAAAGGTGGCACCCGGCTCGATGCCGGCGAAGCTCACGCCAGGCACGCCGTCCATCTCAGGCGGGAGAAGCAGGCCATGCCAGTGAATCGAAGTATCTTCCCGCATTCGATTTGTGACGCGCAGCGTCGCCTGTTGACCTTCTTTCAGACGAATGACGGGCCCCGGGATCGTTCCATTGATTGTCATGGCGGTTCCAGTGCGCCCGTCGAGGAGGAACAACTGCTCGTTGATCGTCAGGTCAATGACATCTCCGCTGAGTGCGATCTGTGAACCGGAATTGGCAGTAGTGTTCGTCAGCGCATAGGCTGGGGCAAGTCGTTCCACCGCTGCCAGCAGCCCCAGCGCCGCCGCGCGTTTCAGCAGCAGGCGCCTCGAAATACAATCGGCGTTCATTGTGACGACCCTTCACCTTTCTGGGCTTGATGTCCACTGCCCACGATAGGTACTTGGGCAGATGAGCCCACGCAAACCTATCGCAGCTGTTTTCTTGAAAAGCGTTCTTGTAGACGAAACGGCTATATTGGTCAGCGCACGCGAGGAGGATGGAACTGACGAACAACCAGTTTGAACGCAGGTGTGGCAGGAATCATGAGGCTCGAAAGGCCCAGCAAGGTGAAGAGAACAACGATCGTGCTCGTAGCCACCGCTCCCATGCAGGTGGAGCAAGACGTTGCAGCATCGTGGTACAGATGGTCTGAGGCTAGATGATGGCTCCCCATAAGCGGGACCATGCACAACACTGACAGACACAGTAGAAGAAGAAGAATTTTACACATAACGGTCTTATGATACTTCTGCACGCAGACTTCGTCAAATAGGCGACACCAACTTCGTAGGGGCAAGTAGTGCTCCTGTTTTTGATTCTCCTTCGCCGAATACCCCGTAGCTAGCTACGGGGATGAAGGCGAGGAGAACCCTCCGTAGCCTTGGTGAAGGAGGGTAGCGGCTTCTGAGAATTTCGCAAGATACCCCGCAGCTTGCTGCGGGGAGCTTCATTCACCCGCACCGACTATGCAAGCCAAGCGCAGGCCGGGATTTTCCGGCGTCGCACCGCACGTGTACGAAAGCGCTGGTTTGACCTGCTTTCCTGCAAACGGGCTCATCGTCATGGCTCTCTTTCACGTACCGGGGCGACGTGCTCGCCCAGGTCTTTATTAGCGTGACAAATGGTTCGTCGAATGTACCGATGCCCTCGTCTGCTGGTCTACGACTTCTCCAAACCGTGAACGCTGACGGTACCGCAGCAGCCGCCTGCTTTGTTCACCACGGGCAAGCTCGTCGCGCGATGCTCATGGAGCTTCCGGCGCGCTTCTTCCAATGGCTCGCTCGCACCACAACAGGCAGACAGGGGTCGCATGATCGTTTCGACGCGCACGTCCGACGCGCGCCGGTCATCAGCCGCCACGCCGCAACACACGTCACGCTCGGTGACCACGCCGATCAGCTTGAGGTGCTCGGTATCCTCAACCACAGGTGCGCAGCCGCAGCCTGAATCACGCATCGCTTGCGCGGCCTGCGCCGCCGTATCGTGCGGCGTACAGCACGAAGACGCTTCAATTGGTGTCATCACATCACTACAACAACTCATGGTCTTGTCCTCCTTCAGTTTGTGAGATCGCCGTGCAGCCGCAGCCACGGCACGAGGTTGATACGGGTGCCTTCTCCACGTCCATCTACCTGGCCCCTCCTTCTGCAATGCTCCATCACGCGACACATCCCGACGTTCCATCAATGATGCTTATAGTACCCCACTCCCTTGATGTTGTTCCATGATGTGGTCCGCCGCCCGCAGCTTTGCGACTTCCCCTTGCAGTTCTGTGATCTGATCGAGCAGGGCTTGAGGATGCTTATTCGGATCGGTCATATTGTGGACCCCCGACCTAGGAGAGGCATCTTCCCCTCAGCTCACTGCAGGCCTTACAACGTCACTACCATCACGGCTACAACGAGGGCATGAAACACTCGATTGGCCATAAGCGGTCTATTCTGTGTCATCGAGCGACTCCTTTCCCTCACATGTTAGATGTGAAAACTGACCCCTTCCCTATCCTCGCGGTCGATGCCTCTATAACCAGGCTCGGCCACCGACGACGTCGCCGAAGTTCTGGGCGTCATATTCGGCCTTCGAAAACTCGGCGGTTTGGCCCACCTCTCAGATCCATGAAATGCCAACATAGGGGATGAATGAAAAGAGGCCTCGCTCGCTCAACATAAGCAGCCGAGCGGGGAGCGAAAGGACTGATGGTGTGGAATCAGATTCGGAGGACCAAGAAAAAACTTATGGAGATGGAGCCCATAGTGCACGCGCTGCTCCAGGGCGACATCTTTGGTGTGCACTGAACTGTGAGCACTGCAGCCGAACCGAGCAAGGTCGGCGAATGATCAACCTCCGAGACCATGCTGTGCTTGATCTGACGTTCGGGAGACGAGGGAAGTCACGACGGACACATGGTGGCCCCATCCATGGGACAGGCCATTCCTTCTTCCACGAGCAGCACTGCGCCTGCCGCCACCGAGAGATCGGGCAACGCACACACCGCCCCGCTCACCTGGCATGAGGTGAACAAGAACACCAGCGCAAAGTATTGCGTATTAACTCGTCGAATCAAGAAACCAAGCATGCTTATGCAAAACCTGCGCAACTTCGATGCATAGTCTCTATCAACTGAAGCAAGTACGTAAAGTCTGCTCAACCCACACCCCAGTAAGCCACGCCTCAAACCTAAGCCCCGCCCGGAAGGGCGGGGGCTCTTTGCTGCCACATTGATTCGCACCGGCGTGGATCATGTCGGCGCGCTTCTCTTACTTCTTCATGCTGCTATGCACCTTGGCCAACTCGTCGGCTTCTTCAGCTACCTTCGTATACGAACTGATGAGTTGATCGCAGTGCCGAGGAATATCCGTTTTCCCTCCCGCACCAGACATACCTTGGACGAAGCCTGGGTTTTTTGCATACGCTGCTTTCATTAGCTCCATGGTCTTCACCTTTTCCCGATTCGTGGCCGCTTCCTTCTCATACCAGGCTGCCATTCCAGAATGATCGGTTACGGCAGGCATAGCGTCAGCAGCACTCGCGATCGGCGCAAAGGCGACTAACCCTCCCAACAACAACCCGCACAAAACACTACGCTGAATCCATTGATTCCATATCGTCATGATGTCCTCCTGTTAGTGTGAGTGATACCCCTTCGTTCCACCATCCGCCTACCCTTCTCCCGCAATCAGCAATTCGTGTGCCCGACTGGTCAATAGTCACGCGATGCAAAATAAATTCACTCATCCGTAAGCAATTCTGTGCTTTAACTCAATTACTTGCCGTGGACTGAGAACCTTGCTGTCGCATTTTGCGACAGACATTTAATTCTGTCAGGCCTGGAATGCCACAGGAGGGACAGCTCTTACATTCGAACGCCCTTGTAATAGCCTCGCCAAATCACAGCAATACAATAAGTGACCCTCTGGTTCTGCTCTCTGGTTCTGCTCTTCTGGCACGGACCTCGCTTTTTAATCTGAAAGAACTACGTGTATCCAAAGAGGAATCGCTGTGGACAATCAAGATTCGAAATGCCTGTCACCAGCCGAATGCCCAAGGTATTACCGTGATACCGTCAGAGTCCAACTATGCCCTAACGCTCACCAGCGTACTGGTCGATATTGCTCACTTTCAGGTTATTTCCTATGTATTTCATGGAAGGGCATTTTACCCAGGCCTGACTCGAACGCACCGACGTGTCATGACGGATAATCTCTCATGCAGAAGAATCGTCACGAGATGCGTTAACCCAGCGTGCTTGGGCAGGAGACCTTGTGACGTCATGCCCTTCCCGATCCACAA
>Ga0163152_10006855_pt1 | contig 12672 bp, 11 predicted proteins | sample OliLakLV19MP8IB2_FD_148635 | JGI IMG/M metagenome (GOLD analysis project Ga0163152, IMG submission 148635) | Freshwater microbial mat bacterial communities from Lake Vanda, McMurdo Dry Valleys, Antarctica - Oligotrophic Lake LV.19.MP8.IB-2 | ecosystem: Environmental > Aquatic > Freshwater >... | reverse complement strand
CATTGCCGGTGTCCTTCGCTTCCAGGTCCTGCAGATCTTTGCCCCAGTAAATGACATACGATGCGACGTCATCACCGGCAATGGCATCCCACTTCAGTTCCACGCCGCTCGGACGAGCGGTGGCGCTGACGTTTCGTACGGTCGGAAGCCCGCGTGGGGTCACGGTGAGCTGCGCTTGTAGCTGTGTCACGTTGCCGGCGTCATCGCTTGCGAGGACGGTGGGCTGGTAGTTTCCGGCTTTGGGAGCCGTGAACAACGTCTGGTAGCTGCCCGGTGACTCTGTAATTTCTGCCATCGGAATTTCCTCGCTGCCGATGCGAAGCTTCACACTGGTGAGGCCCGGCTCGGACTGAGCGACGACCAAAACATTATCACCCTGCTGAGGTTCGTCAGGGGTAAACGTGATGTTTTGGATTTTGGGACCGATAGTATCGAAGGTCAGATCGAGCATGCCGGAATCGTAGCGGCCGGTTTCGTCTTTCACGCGGAGCGTGTATTCCTCTTTGCCGGCGCGCAGTGTGACCGGGATGGAAAACTTGCCGTTCTCATCGGAGTCGCCGCGCGCGACTTCTTCGCCGCCTTCACTCACGATGATATTCGCAAGCTTCGGACCGATGCCAACCAATATAAAATCGCGGCTGGAGACGACGCCTTTCTTTGGATGAAGGATCTCAATGCGACGCGAAGCATCGATGAGTCCTCCCTGGACGGTGACAGGATTGCTCTTGCCCATAAGGATGCGCTCCGGATCCGTGCGATCTTCCACTTGGATGATGTGACTTCCTCCTTTGCTGAAACTGATGGAGAGGGGAAGAAACTTTTTGCCGAGATTTTTAGGACTGAACATCACAATGCCTTCATTCTGCTCTTCCGAATCGGTGAGCCCCGGCAGCGTTGCGTTTGCGTCTGTCGGTGAGAAAACAGTCACCGCGCCCACATAATCTTCGACGGTATTGCCGTCACGGTCCAGCACTTCAATGGTGAGGTTTGCCACTTCGCCCGCCTTCAGCGTCTGCGGGTCGACATCGACTTTGAATCCGGCAACCAAATCAAAACCGCGCGAAGGCGGGTTTGTATCGGGAGACAATTGTGCGCGGTAGGGTGACAGGGAGGAAATGCCTCCGATCGCGTCGACCGCTTGGATGGCGGCCTCTTCGTCCAGGGTTGTATCGCTGAGAATATCGATCGCGCGGAGCGTGATCTCACCCGATGCCCGCGTACTGACCAAGAAATGTTGGTCACCTTGCTCATCTGTTTCACGATCTTTTTCTACAACGCGATCCGCGCCGCGGCCCGCGATTAATTTTACCGGTCGTCCGGAAAGGGGATTGCCGTAGCGATCCGCAAGATGCACCGTGACGAGGGTCGTTTCCACGCCATCGGCATTGATACGTTGCTTGGCGGCAATCACTTGGGAAACCGAAGAATCCACCCTGTCGGGAAGGACATGGAAGGACGCTTTCGCATCTTCGTCATCGACATGGACAAGGGAACGATAGGCTCCCGCCTCACGCGTTGCCGCGCTTTCGATGCGGACGGTTGCTGCTCCTCTAGAGTCCAGCACGGTAGCGATGGTCTTCGCACTGCCCGAAGGCGTGACAATGATAATCTCAGCGGAAGCAGCGGGCGCAAAGCCGCGCAATTGCACGGATGTGCCCAGGCCCGCCACCGTGTCATCGATGGTCATGACGCCAGCCGAAAATACTTGCAGAGGAATAAGCAGTCCGGTCAGCACGATGGTGATGCGTGAGTTGGTGTGCATAGAAATCTCTCTATTATAGCAAAAATGCGTGTTTTCCTCAATCCTCAGTGGATTATCAGGAACAGCTTTGCGTATTTGTCTAGATCTTTTCCAATCCTATGTTTCGCCATATCTGTGCACTCTCATGCAAGACAGGTATGATCCGGCCTCATGAAACGCTTTCTCGTCCCCCTGCTCCTGACTACTGGTCTGCTCACTGCTTGTGGCAGTTCGAGCACGGCAGTTACGTGCAAAGAGCAGTTCTGGGACGGCACCGTTGCAGTCTGTCTCCCCGCCGGATGGAAAGTGATAGACCGCGAGACGCTTACCCAGCGCGAAATTCCAGAAGAAGTGATCGTCGCCTTTCAAAGTGAGAAAACAGTCTCCGGTCAATTTCCGAGCGTCACTGTGACGCGCGAAGTGTTAAGCCAGCCCGTCGATTCCCCGGCCTATAGCCAAGCAAGCATCCGGGCAGTGGCTGTATTGCCGGGTTATAAATTGATCGACACACGCCCTGTCACCATTGAAACAAAGAACCTCAGCATTCACGTCTTCACTGCCCAGCCTATCGCGGAGGAACCTGCTCGTCGTTACTACCAAGTGAGCGCTGTTTCGAAAGATGCGGGTTATACCTTAACCGCGCTGACACCGGTTTCCGTGGCCTCCACTCTGGAGCAGGAAGTACTGACGATCATGAAATCTTTTGGGTTTGCGGAGCCGATTCCGGCTGCGAAGTAGGGAAATGATGAAATAGTCAGCCTCCGCCCAACATTGTTCTCTCGAATGAATTGTAATGTCGATTTTCTTTTAACGAGGGAAGGCTACGGCCGACAGTCTTCGTCGCAGATAATGAGAGAGCTGGCTAGCCAGCCGTAGCTTCTGCGCACAGAAGCGACGACCGTATTGGAAATAGTCAGCCTCCGCCCAACATTGTTCTCTTCGATGAAGTTCTTTGTTGATTTTCTATTGATGAGGGAAGGCTACGGCCGACAGCCTTCGTCACAGATTATGAGAGAGCTGGCCTGCCAGCCGTAGCTTCTGCGCACAGAAGCGAAGGCTGGAGGTGCCGGTGAGAATTGCACCCACGTATGAGGGTTTTGCAGACCCTTGCCTTACTACTTGGCTACGGCACCAGATGCGACTGAGAGGATAGGCAGAAAAGGGGACGAAAGAAAGAGGGAGATCTTTTTGTATGCATATGGTTGAAAATGTCTGGAAATTTTGGTATTTGCAAATAATCATAAAATGTGTTATTATATCAAAGTTACCTTAAAACATACCCCCACACAGTATGGACCTCAAGAATCGTGAGATCAGCCTTGGTATTGGCGGCATTGCCGTTGGAATTATGCTGGGTGTCAGCGCGCTTTTGTATAACCAGAATGTGGAGGGTGCAGTGATCTATCGTTCGCCTTTGATTGAGAATGGCATTAGACAATCGGGTTTATCCAATCGGACAAAAGCTCGCATCACGCCTTCTGCTCCTACTCCCACGACTCAGCCCAAGTCGCTCCGTCGTGCAGATACAGCGGAGTGTCGTGTTGCACAGGAAGTGGCGACCGCGTTGCGCTTGTCCATCACGGATGTGCTCCCGACCGATATTCTTGGTAACGTGGATAATGTCAAAAATATGAACGTTGTCGCGAAGCTTGATCAGGCGACCGTCGTGCTTATCGATAAGCATTGTCCGGCCGTGGCGGAGAGCAGGCCCGCCGCACAGATCACCATTGATAATGACTGCACCCGTTTCACCGGTGCCCGCTACACGACTTGTCTGAACAACGAAGCAGGCGGTGTCACCTATCCTTAATGATGTTTTGCCTTGAAGAGGGCGCGCGAGCGTCCTCTTTTTTAGTTTGTGCCGGATTTCCTGTTCACGCTTCGAAAAGCCAATTGTGCTTCATGTGACTCTCTGTTACAGTTGCCGAAATACCATGACTTCCGCCCCTGCACCCACGGCGTCGCTTTCTAAAAATCCCAAAGACTTCGTCATCGCGACGATGGGAAGCCACTCCGCGCTGCAGATTCTTAAAGGAGCGCGCGATGAAGGCATGCGAAATTTGGTGATCTGCAAGCGGGGAAAAGAGCGTCCGTACCACAGCTACGGCGTTGCCGATGAGATGATTTTGGTTGATGACTGGAATGAGTGGACACCTGAATTGGAAGCCGAACTGGCACGCAGAAACGCCATCATCATTCCCCACGGCTCGTTCGTCGCTTACCTGGGACATGAGCGTGTGAAAAATATGAAGGCCATGTATTACGGCACCAAAGAAATTCTGGAGTGGGAGAGCAACCGATCCATGGAGCGACAGTGGCTGGAGAAGGCGGATCTTCTTCTTCCCAGAGTGCTGGAGAATCCTGAGCAGATCGATAAGGCGGTCATCGTGAAATTCCACGGAGCGGGCGGGGGATTTGGTTACTTCGTCGTGAACTCGGCGGAGCAATTTCATGAAGTAAAAGATCGGAAGTATCCCGATGAACATGACTTCGTTATTCAGGAATATATCGTCGGCGTGCCGACGTACATCCACTATTTCTACTCACCGATCACGGGCGAGCTTGAAATCATGAGTATGGACAAGCGCTACGAATCCAATGCTGATTCCATCGGACGCATTCGCGCGGAGGATCAGCTCGCATCCAATATCCACACCAGTTACACCATCGTCGGCAACATGCCACTGGTGATACGCGAATCGCTTTTGCCAGAACTCTTCGAGATGGGAGACCGCGTGGTGAAGACCAGTCAAGAATTATGTGGAAAGGGCTTATTTGGGCCTTTCTGCTTGGAAACGATCATCACGCGCAAGCTCCAGATCTTTGTGTTTGAAATCTCCGCCCGCATCGTTGCCGGGACAAATCCGTACATCAACGGTTCGCCCTACACGGACCTGAAATACGATGTTCCCATGTCCACCGGTCGTCGCATCGCACGAGAGGTGAAGAATGCGATTGAGCAGGGGCGCCTCGGGGAAATTTTGGGGTAAGAGAGATTGTGCGGAGAGGATTCAAAAGAGTCAAAGGATTCAAACGATTCAAAAGAAAGATAAAGAATTTTTTGATTTCTTCTTCATCCGTTAAGGCACTCCTCTTCAATCCTACTCCTTTGCATCCTTTGCATCCTTTGCATCCTTTGCATCCTTTGCATCCTTTGCATCCTTTGCATCCTTTGCATCCTTTGCATCCTTTGCATCCTTTGCATCGTTTGAATCCTTCGCCCGTCGTTCATCTATAATCTATAATCCCATTCCAGTACACTCCCCCCATGACTCCCTCCGCTCTTCTCTCCGGTTACGACGTTCGCAATCTTACGGTTGGTGTGCTTGGTGGCCACAGTGCGCTGGATGTGTGTCACGGCGCAAAGCAGTACAGCTTGAAGACGCTTGCGGTGGCGCAGAAGGGGAGAGAGAAAACGTATGCGACGTATTATAAAACGCGTGGAGACCGCGGCTGCGTGGATGACATCATTCTCGTCGATCGGTTCGATGATGTGCTGAAACCGGACATCCAAAAGCAGCTGCGGGATCGCAATACTATTTTTGTGCACAACCGCTATTTTTGGGTCTACTTCAACGATTTTTCGAAAGTTGAAAATGCTTTTAATGTCCCCATCTTCGGCTCACGCACGTTGGTGAAACTGGAAGAGCGCGATCAAAAATATAATCAATATTCTCTTCTGCACGATGCAGGTATCCGCACGCCGAAGATCTTCAAGAATTTTAATGATATCGATAGGCCTGTTCTGGTGAAGGCACATGAGAAGCAGCGCGTCTACGAGCGTGCTTTTTTCTTGGCAGACTCGGCCGCATCCTGGCAGCGAGAAGGAAAGCGTCTGGAGAAGGAAGGAAAAGTGTCTAAAGATTGGCCGGGTGCGACGATTGAGGAATATGTCGTCGGCGCGCCGGTGAATTTCAATTTTTTCTATTCTCCGTTAAGGGGCGAATTGGAATTGCTCGGCACGGACACCCGTCGCCAGACAAACCTCGATGGTTTCCTCCGCATGACCGCCAAGGAACAACAGACTGCGATGGAATATGTGAGTTTGAAGATGATCGAGACAGGGCATATGGCTGTGACGGTGAAAGAATCGATCCTGGAAAAAGCATTCGATCTTGGGGAGAAGTTTGTAAAAGCCACGCAGAAGCTTCCAAAGGAATTGGATCCTTCCGGCAAGGGCATCATCGGGCCGTTTGCGCTGCAGGGCTCCGTGGTCGCCGAAGAGGGGAAAGAGGACATTATAATCTTTGATGTATCCCTGCGCATTCCCGGTTCCCCAGGCACCGCAGCAACGCCCTATTCCGCGTACCTCTACGGCGCTCCGATGAGCATGGGAGAGCGTGTCGCGAGAGAGATTAAAGCGGCCGCGCAGGAGAACGTCTTGGAGAAGATCGTGACATGAGGTTTTCCCATCGACAAATTACCCCGACATTGCTGTCGGGGTGGCTCCTTTGGTTTGCTGGTTTGCATCAATGATGATTGAATTCCGCAAGGGCCGGCGCGCAGATTTCGAAGATCTCCGCGAACTTTACCGGGCTGATTCGCTTGGAGAAATTTTTGGAATCCTTCTTGAGCTTCCTGATAAAGCGCTCATGCCAATCGGCGTCGACTGACAGAAGCTCCGCACCAAATGCCCTTTCAAGCAATACTTCACAGTCATCGGATTCCCTGACAATAATTTCCCTGTCGCGAATCCTTTTCTGCAAGCGCATGAAGTGCTGAAAGCAAAAAATTGTGAGCTTCGTGTACTGCTGCAGATTCATGATCGATCCTCCTAAAAAAATCGAAAGCACCATTTGCCTTCTTTCCCTCGAATACTCATACCATTTCCATTTCAAAAGGATACCGCGAAGCGTTCCCTTCGTTGTTCATGGAAGATAAAAATCTCTGTTCAGTCAGTATCACTTTGAACGCGAAGGGGCATCATCAGAGTGCTCCAGGGAGAGAAGGCTGCAAACCTGTAAAGGAGCAAGGCAGCTTTTCGGCTGCGCATTGCCATTATTCCTGTTTTTAGACGATCCGTCAATGAGAGCCAATAGTTGAGATCATTAGGAAGAGCCCTGGCGAGTGCCAGGGCTCTTCTTCACACGTTACGATCTTTGTTCGATGGTCATTGGTTTCCATCGCTCGCTGTTCTCTCGCCAGAAGAGGCGGTCAGCCAGGACGATGGATGATCGGTCTTCCCCGCCAACGAACAGATCGCAAAACTTCGCCGTTACTTGTTCGCAGGTGGCGGGACGAATCATGGTGACTTCCTTTCTATGATCGTCAGGATCAAGCGCAATCCATGCCATCTTGAATTCTTGCTCAAGCAGAGGAGGCGTGACAGCACCCGCGAACTTCTCGATCATGATGAAGTCATAGGAAGGCCTCAGGTCTGCCGTTGCCAAGACATAGAAGTGTTCCTCGCAATCCGGGTGCGGATGTTGCTTTCCAGTCACTGCTCGGGCGCAACGTCCTTCCCGATAACTTACGGTATCTCCGCGTTTGGCCGCGACCACCTTGTTGCCACCTTCGCTAACATACAAGCGCTTCAGAACAATCATCGGCTTCATGCGAATCTCCTTTTTCTAAGAAATTAGGGAAGACACTCTTCCCTCCGCTAAGTCCTCCAGAAAGGATTTGGCAGAGGGAAGAACTATAACGTGTGAAGGAACAGGCAATCCCGGGGGGACTGCGTTTGCATTAAATATACTATATTTGTTTATACGTCAACTATTTGGCATCTTAGCATTCATCAGGACTGAAGCGAAGCGCACACCTTTTGAGCCGTTCACTGCCCTATGGATACGAAAGGGACATAGAACCCTTATGCGTGATGCCTCCTCCGCGACCGGTAAAACTCAGCGGCACAGTTTTGCTGGTTTTATTGACGATTCCGCTGTAATCGGCACTTGCAGGTATATTTATGAAAAATGGGCTGCACACGCCCGATATGGTACCGCTGATTCCTCCATTTGGTTGCCCGTCATAGGTCCCTTTCAGCTGTCCCTCACAGGTGCCATCCATGGAACCTGTTACTTTTCCGCCTTCCAGAGGAATGTTTGCAGTCACCGTCACGGCATAGCCTTTGTACTCGTACACACCGGTTGCTACTACCGATCCTTCCGCCGGAGGTTCATCTTCGATGCGACCTAGAAAACAATCGAGCGTGTCTTCGCCATCACAATGGCTGAAGTAGTAGCCAACGGCTTCGTTGGAACCGAGGACAATCAAAATAAGCAGAACCAACAGGAACGCCACCATTGATCCGCATCCTATTTTGCTCGGCACGTCGATTATTCAAGGTGAAAGGAAAGATGAAGTCAATCTGATATGGCGTGTGGCCCTCTTGGGGCGAGATGAAGCTACACGGCGTGGGGAGTGATTTGGAACTTTATTCTCTTAGGAGCAAAAACATTCCGCCAATCATAGGAAGCGTTGCTGCGATTTGTTCTCCTGTCGGACTCTGGCCTAAGACAATCCAGGCACAGAGAAGGGCCATGGGAATATTGATTGCAGAGAGTGAGATAGTTTTCGCAAGGGAGAGGCGATGTATCGCTTCGAGAAAGAGTATTTTCGACAGCCCAAGAATCAGAAATCCAGTAATAAGAAGAGGCAGCCATGCCGAGGCAAGGGCAGAGAGATTGGGAGGGGATTCAAAGATCGCAGCGAGAATAAAGAGAGCGAAAGCGCTCATAACGCTACGAATCATCATAAGCATTTCGGCACTTGTTCGCTTGCGCGCTCTTTGCGCGAATATATTTCCTACCGGGGCTGAAATTGCCGCAAGCATGATCAACAGATCGCCGATATTTATAGTGCCACTCCATTTGGGAAGGAGGATGAAAAGTGCCCCGATGGCCATAAGAAATGCGCCGAGAGCATGGGTTAAAACAAATCGCTCATGTTTCACCAGCAGATTCACAATGATAAACGTGAAAAAGACTTCCATAAGACTCATTACTGTTCCGTTGCCTGCGCTGGTGTATTTGTAGCCAATAAAAACAAGACTGTAGAAAACAATGCCAATGAAAAATGTTGCCAGCAGCACATTCATCCAATCCGTGCGTGATGCCGGAAATGACCAAGTACGCCGTGCCGTTAGGACAATGGCAAAGAAAATAGCGGAAAGTCCCGTCCCGATTGCCGCAGCATAGAGGGGCGATACTACCGAAACAGTGAGCACTGTCATGACGGGGAACAGGCTCGAAAGAAGCACCTTACCGACAATAGAAAGCTCGCCTTTCTGTTTTTCTGAAATCATGCGTTTCAATCCTACCCTAGAACCCTCCTAAAGCGCTTTCCCTCCTCTTCAGCCTTAAACACAGTAAGATCATCCAATACCAAGCAAAACAACGATTGCCGGATGCCTCCGTATTCTTTACTCTATCGCTCGGTCCTGGATCCCATCCGCTCTTTCCCTTTCAGCGCGAAGGGGCCTGCCCCGTAGGCATGCTCCTTAGAGAATTCATAAAGAAGACCTATCTTCACATGCACATGACGACATTGCATGTCCTACGGGGCTGTAGCTCAATTGGTAGAGCACCTGCTTTGCAAGCAGGGGGTTAGGGGTTCGAGTCCCCTCAGCTCCACCAAAATTGATTTGCTTCCGAATTGACTGCGCCCGCGCCAAAGGCGCGGGCTTGGGCTGGCATTTCCTCCAGGAAATTCCAAGGGGTTTTGAATTCCGCCAAAAGAATTCCCGCCGCGAGGCGGCGGTTCGAGCCGATGGAAACAAGAAAATCTCTCATCCGTGAGGGATTTTCTTGTTTAGTGAGATTTACGGCTTGGTTGGCTTCAATAATCCAGTTTCGCATGAGTTCGAGCCAATGATTACCTTTCCGCTCAAAATCCGATAATTTCTCCTCAATCGTTTTCTTTTCCGCCATTAAAACATTCTTTTTCTCTTGATACTCCACGAGTTCCAACGCCTCGCCAAGATATGCGTCTGTAAGGCGTTCTAGGCGTGTTTTAAGGGCGGAAATACTATCGCGGAGATTTTGAGCGAAAAGGTCTGATGAATGGCGGGAATCCACAGTTTCAGTTCTTAGCTTGGCAAGATATTTTTCCCGCCACTCATCGGGCAAAGAAACTTTTTGACAAAGCTCTGTCACTTGTCGCGTCAATTCTTCTTCCCGCAAAAAGTGATTTTCAGTACACGAAATAGTTTTGCTCTTGTGGGTGCAGCGATAATAAATAAATTTCAAGCCACTTTTCTTGATATGTCGTTCGGCGGTAATGGCATATCCACATACCCCACAAGTAGCAAAACCTAAAAACTGAAAATTCTTCGGTCCTCGCTTTTTGCGGGGTTTTCCATTAGCGACAAGTGCCTCCTGTATTTGGTCAAAAAGTTTCTTTGCAATCATTGGCTTATGCGATCCGGCATGCACCTCGCCCCGATACTGGAAATGTCCGTAGTAAAACGGATTAGTTAAAATATGCTCAACGGAAGCAAGTGCGAGGGGCTTGCCGGTCTTGCCAACCAAGCCGAGAGAAAACATTTTGCGCTGAATACCAGTAAGCGTAAATTGTCCCGTAGCAAAAGCCTCCAAACTCTCCTTTACTCTACGAAACGTCTTTTTGTCAGGCTCAATCGTTCGAAGTCTCGGTTCGTTAAAATAACCGATTGGAGCTTTTGCCGATAATTCACCACGGCGTATCTTTTGCCGAATACCGCGCAAAATGTTTTCTCTTAAATTGTCGGTGTAATATTTTGCTTGACCGAAAGCGACACTCAACATAAATTTTCCTTGCGGTGTCGCTTCAAACCAAAATGTTGGGAATTTTAGCGCAACAATCTTTTGCGTGTCCACAAAATATATAATCTTGCCACCGTCAATCGAGTTTCTCGCTAAACGGTCTGGATTCCACGCTAAAATTCCCTGTGCAGTGCCTTTTTCAATTTCGCCAAGCATTTCGTTAAAAACTTCACGACCAGGCTCTTTGGCAGTTTTACTTTCATAATATTCACGAACAACAAATAACCCCTGTTGCTTGGCGAATTCCCGAAGCTCCGTCAATTGCGCCTCAATACTCAAAACTTGGCGTTCTTCGTCCTCGCTAGATTTTCTACAATAGATAAAATATTTTGTCATAGCTTCGGGAATTAAATTGATAAAGGCATTGCACTTACACCGACAATTGCCAATCTCACTGCATCGGCTCGAACCGCCGCCTCGCGGAGGGAATGCTTTTGGCGGAATTCAAAACCCCTTGGAATTTCCTGGAGGAAATGCCAGCCCAAGCCCGCGCCTTTGGCGCGGGCGCAGTCAATTCGGAAGCAAATCAATTTTGGTGGTGTTTGTTTGAAAAAGTCAGAACCCATTTCGAGCAGAACCCCTAGCTTCGCACGCTCCGCGTGCGTGGTGGCTCGAAACTGAATCGTACGCTCCGATTGCGCCTCGGGCGCGCTCGCGGACTCGCGCTGGCAAAACCCAAAAATTTTCCTTCCTTTCTGATTTAATTCGGTGGGGGGTGTGGGGGGAGCCGACAAAAAATGGAAAGGAAATTTTTGGTTTTGCTTCGCCGCTTTCATATCTTGTATTATAGTTCAATATTGGTTAGGAAAGCAATATTTATTATACTGTGAATATGTTGATAAGTCAGAAACTTGGAAAAAACATCAAGAAAATAAGAACTTCGAAAGGAATGTCGCAAGGCGACATTTGCCGAGCGCTTGATATGGATAGAGGGTATATGAGTGCTATTGAAAATGGCAAGAAAAACATCACTATTCAACAGCTAGAACGGTTGTCTCAAGCGCTTGGGGTTTCAGTTGATAAATTGCTAAAATGAACTAGGAGTCGTTATGGTATAATGAATTTATGACACTAAACAAAAAATTATTTCTAGCCATTTGGCTTGCGAGTTCGCTAAGCGCATTGGCGGTACTGCCATTTGCGTTTGAATTACAAAAGAGCTTACTGCAAAATGTTCCGTTCTCGCTTCCAATGCTTATCCTCTTATCGGGACTCCAAAGTGCGGTACTGTTTGCGATTGTTACTGCGTTAGGATTATTTTTTGCGAGGAGAGTCGGATTTAAAATGCCGATTTTAGAAAATTTACTTTCGCATAGTGACACGAGGATTGAGTGGAAACATTTTATAGTTTTGCCCGTAATATTGGGAATCATAACGACCATCGTCATTGCTTTCGGGGACTGGTTCTTTACAAGCATGGGTGTTGTTATCAATGTTGCTGACACCGCCTCTTCAATTCCTATCTGGAAAAAGTTTCTTGCTTCGTTCTACGGTGGTATTGGCGAAGAAGTGTTGATGCGACTTTTTTTTGTCAGCATGTTCGTGTGGTTGTTTGCTAAAATAACTAAAAATTCCTCGTCTCTCACACGAAATGGTTTGGTGTGGACGGCAATCGTAATAGCGGCAGTGCTGTTCGGAATCGGTCACTTACCGGCAACGTCAGCGATTACCGAATTGACGCCTTTGGTTATTGCCCGAGGGGTAGTGCTGAATGGGATAGCCGGTTTGGTCTTTGGATGGCTGTACTGGAAACGCGGCATGGAATCGGCGGTGATTGCTCATTTTACCGGAGACATAATGATTTTGATCGTCTTGCCCATTATCCTTAGCTAAGTAACAGCTGAAAAATAACCATGAAAATTCTCTAGGGAGCAATCCCCGCCGTTTTATAATATTTCTTCAAAATGGCGGGGATTTGTGCGCGCACAGGGTGGGCGGGGTGAGAAGCGAATACTTGGAGCTTCGCAAGACCGGAGCGCGACGGCGCGAGGTGGGGTCGCGGACTTTTTCAGCAGAAAAAGATCCGTGACAGCACGTATAGATTTGTTTGCGCCTCAGCGTGTTAGGTTGCAGCATTAACCTTACACAAGAGGATTTGGAAATAAGGGCTTCGTAGACCACTTGGGCAGGGGTCTTTTTGTCCATGCCCATACCAAGGTGGATCTTGTGATAGTTGTACCAAACAAG
>Ga0163152_10006852_pt1 | contig 12675 bp, 12 predicted proteins | sample OliLakLV19MP8IB2_FD_148635 | JGI IMG/M metagenome (GOLD analysis project Ga0163152, IMG submission 148635) | Freshwater microbial mat bacterial communities from Lake Vanda, McMurdo Dry Valleys, Antarctica - Oligotrophic Lake LV.19.MP8.IB-2 | ecosystem: Environmental > Aquatic > Freshwater >... | reverse complement strand
GTGAAAGAAGGGTCCGAGCACGCCCGACCCGCATTTCTGGCCTGCTACGGCAGGAGTTCATACACCCTCCTTGACCGCCCGGCGGTCGGTTCGATGGCTTCCTTCAAGCGGCCGGTCTCCTTGAGGTTCTCAAGCACGTCATCCCGCTCCCTTTGGGTCAGGTGCTGGGTCACGCGGCACATCTGCGACCGGGTCATGCGTCCGCCTGCGGTTCGCATCGCGCGGAGGACGGCCTTCTGCTTGGCGTCGAACTCGCCCTGCGACACGTACTCGTGGGCGAGGTAGAGCACGCGCCGGGTCAGGTGCTCGGACAGACCGCACGCCCATTCCGCTGCGTCGGCGTCGATGACCGGCGTCTCGCGGTTCTTGGAGCACGCGTAGATCAGCGCCAGGCGGCACGCCTTCTCCTCGACGCGAGCCCAGATGGACCGCAGGTCCTCGCGCGGGCGCTCCATCTCCGCGTCCGCGAGCGCCGCGAGGCGGTTGAAGACGGCGCGGGCCCCGTCGGTCGTCGGCACGATCATCGGCTTGGGGTGCTCGCGGCTGAGGTTGCCGCCGGGGTTGAACGCGCCCCACCATTCCGCCGCGTCCACGATCGCCTGCGGCGGATCCTTCTCGGGCTGCCAACTCCGGGGCGGCATCTCGCCGGTCTCGAACACGATGAGCCGGGCCATGAACCCGTCGCTCATGGCGTCGGGCGTGAGCGCGTGCTTGAAGTGCTCGGGCGCGGTCGTCGCCAGGAGCGACACGCACGGCTGGTCGATGACCTTGTTGCGTTTCGCATCGGCGTAGGCCTTGCCCTTAAAGACGCTCCGCGCCGACGAGTACATCTTCATGAGCGTCGAGATGACGTTGAAGAGGTGCGGGGCTTTCTTCGGGTCCCCGATCGTCCTGAGCCAGCGGCCGAACTCGTCGATCTGGAACAGGATCGCGGGCTCGGCTTCGACAGCAGTCACCAGCCCGGCGTCGCTGGCGAGGTCCTCGTTGCCCTCGAGCCCGTTGAGCCCGGCCTTGAACAGCACGGCCTTGTTAATCATGCGGGCGTTGTCTTTGCCGGACCCGGACCCCGCCAGGCACACGACGTACAGGTTCGTGCGGTTGCCGCGCTCGTCGCGGACCTTTCGCCCGGCGAGCACGGCCTGCAGGCACATCGCGCCGGCGAGCGCAAGCATCGGCTGCCAGCGGTGGGCCGTCTGCTTGTTGAACGCCATCACCTCGGAGATGAACCCGGGCACGGCGAGGTAACGCTCGGGCAGCGGGCCCGGATCGACCGGAGCGTCGTCGTCCGGAGTCGACGTCTCCTCGCTCGCCTGCGCCGGCGCGGCCAAGAACCCCGACAGGTCCACCCCGCCCAGGTCGTCGGCTTTCTGCGCATCGCGCAGCCAACCCAGCGGCTTGTCGTGGGGTTTGTTGGCCGCGTCGGTGACCTTGTGCCGCAGTTCCTTCTCCGACCACGGAGGCTGGCAGCGCGGGTTGTACCGATCCCACAGCAGGTTGAACGCCGCGTCGGGGTCGAGCCCGAACCCGTGCACCATTGCGGTGGCGGAGGTGTAGGTCTGGCCATGCCCGCCCGAGCCTGAGATTGCAGGCGGAATGCGATCGAGATACGCCGCGGCGCGGCGGAGCACGGCGTCGCCAGCTAGGAACGTCGGCGTTCCTAGCGGAAGAGACTGGGAACGCTCACGTTCTTTGCGCCCGTGCCGCGCCTCGGTCACGGCCTCGGCCAGCGCCGCAACTGCGGCCGCCAGTTCCCTGGCGTCGACCACCGCGGGTTCGCCGTCGAGCGGGTCGTAGGGCTCCCCGCTCGGGTGGATGCTTGGGCCGACGACGGTCTGAGCGCCGGTGCTCCGGAGCTCGGCGATCATCTTCTTGGAGACCGGGTCCTGGTGCTTGCGGGTCTTCGCCCCTTCGCAGACGTACCACCAGTGCGACGCGGGCTTGCCCGGGCGGCCGGATGTTGCGCCCGTCGGCGGCAGGAACTTGGGCGCAAGCGTTACCGCCTCCTCGCAATCGAGGTCGACGTCCACGAGCCATCCGCTCGGCTCGCCCAGAAGCACGCCGATGTTGCCGGTGCCGTTGAAGTGCGCCGGCAGATCGGGTTCGGATAGGCGCAGCTCCGTCCACCCCTTGAGCACGGGGATCTTCTTGCGCGCGGGCACGGGGATCACCGCGTACCCACGAGCGAGGTACGTGCGAGCCGACTCGAGCAGGATGGAAGGGCCATCGCTCATCGCTTAGTCGTTGTCCTCGCGGCGGCGGATGGTGGCGCCCATGATCTTGAGCGTCTGCGCAGCGGTCTCGCGGTCGCGCTTGCTGGCGCGGTAGTCCAGCAGGCGGTCGATCTCGATCACGGGCTTGATCGCAAGGTCGAAGCCGTACGTCCCGGTGGCCAGACCAGCAGCGTGGCCGATCGCCCGCGTGCAAGAACTGGCCCGATGCGTCCCGGCGGCCGCGATCAACAGCGGGACCTCCGCACGCGCCTCGGTGTGGTACATGAGGCCGCCGAGGCTTCGCGCGAGCAGCGAGCCGATTCCCTTGGTGTCGTTCTTGTCGATGGGCGCGGAGGCCACGTGGCGGCCGAGCAACTGCCCGTCCTTGTCGGTCTCTTCAATCGTGATCGTGATCATCGGGTACTCCTTGTTCAGAAGGGGATTTCGTCTTCAGGGATGCCGTACGTCATGCCCGCTGGCTCCGGCGGCCGGTCCGGCAGGCCTTCTTCGCTGTCGAGTCGCGGGGGCTTGTCGCCGAGAACGTGCTGCGTAACACGCTCGAACTGATCGCCGGCCTTCTTCTCAATGGTGATGGAGAGCGTCGGTGCGAGCGCTCCGGCCTGCGCCATCTCGACCGCCTCCTCCGTGCCGCTGGGCACGGGCTCGACCGAGCGAGCCCGCCACCAGGCCTCCGCCTTCGTGCGGGCGTACCCGGTGTGGTCGAAGCAGACCCACTCGCGGAAGAAGCGGTTGAAGCCGACGCGGTACTCGACCCGCATGGTCAGCGGCGCGGAGGGGTCGCTGCGCTTGTAGTGGACGTGGTACGTCGTCTCGCTTACGCGGTGCTCCTCGCGAGTAGTCTGGCCACTGAGGATGCCCTCGGTGCTCGCCTTCGCTTCGTGTTGCTGGCGGTTCGGCTCGGGGAACTGGTGCCCGCACTGCGGGCACGTCTGGTATCCCGCCGCGATGAGGGCCTGGCAGTTGGGGCACTCCTTCGCGGGCGCTTCGCCGTCGCCGCGATCATCGGTCGAGATGCGGATGGCGTCGACGGGGCCATGCCGGAGCACGTTGCCGCCGAAGTCCAGGACGAGGCAGTCGTTCTTGCCCGAGTGCAGCCGGAAGCCCCTGCCCACCATCTGGTAATACAGGCCCGGCGACATGGTGGGCCGCACCAGCGCCACGCAGTCGATGTGCGGGGCGTCGAACCCGGTCGTCAGTACGTTCACGTTGCACAGGTACTTGAGCTCGCCCGAACGGAAGCGGCCGAGGATCGAGGCCCGGACACCGTCGGGCGTGTCGCCGGTCACGAAGCCGCTCTCGATGCCGTGCTTCGCTTTGAGCACATCCACGAGGTGCTGCCCGTGGCGGATGCCCGACGAGAAGATCAGCGTGGCGCTGCGGTCCTTGGTGTGCTGGGCGATCTCAGCGCACGCGCCCTCGACCAGTCCCTCCTTGTCCATGAGGTCCTCGACCTCGCTGGCGACGAACTCGCCGGCGCGGACGTGCAGATCGTCGGTGCTGATCTTCTGAAGACCGGCCTTGGTTTTGAGCGGCGATAGAAAGCCCTGTACGATCAACTCGCGGACGCCGACCTCGTAGCAAACGTGGTTGAGAATGTTCTCCGCCGCGCAGATCGATCCCGACTTCATGCGGTACGGCGTTGCCGTAAGCCCGATGATGCGGACGTGCGGGTTCACAACCTTGGCATCGGCAATGAACTGCCGGTACATCCCGTCGTCCTCGGCGGGGACCATGTGGGCCTCGTCGACGATGATCAGATCGACGGGTCCGAGGTCACACGCCTTCTTCCAGATGCTCTGGATACCCGCGACAGTAACGGCGTAGCCGAGGTCCTTGCGCTTGAGGCCAGCCGAGTAGATGCCCATCGGCACGTCGGACGCGATCGTGCGGAGCTTGTCGGCAGCCTGCTCGAGGAGTTCCTTCACATGCGCCAGCAGCACGACGCGGCCACCCCATTGGCCGACGGCGTCGCGGCAGATCGTGGCGATGACCGGCGTCTTGCCCCCGCCGGTCGGAATGACAACGCACGGGTTGTCGTCACGAGAGCGCAGGTGCTCATACACGGCGGCGATGGCGTCGGATTGGTAGGACCTCAACTGCAAGGCGCAGGCTCCGATTGGTTAGTCAGCCAGGAAAGACGGTCGCCAAGCATCCGGGTCGTTCTCGATGCTGTTGAGAGCGGAAGCCGGACCACCCACACCGATGTGTGGCGGGTCGCAGTCACTGCACAGCACTTCGCCGTCCAGCCGATCTGCGTCCATCCGCATGGGCTCTCCGCAGCAACTGCAGAACGACCTGAAAAACCGGCTGCCGGGGATGGGATCGCCGTGGCGGGTTCCATCAGGCGCACGCCGGGCCAGCCGGGGATCGCGAGGGTGAGCTGTTTGTGGGAGTGATGCCATGAATCTCCACCAGCACTTTGCCGCCCAGCGTCACCGGGCCGCGTTCAACAACCAGCCGATCGATCTGCGAGTCGTCGCGGTACGCCCCGCCTTTTGCCAGGGCATCGAGCAGCGCCTTCTGCACGTTGTCCAGGTCGCGGCGGCGGTTGTCGGGCGGGCAGACGGTGACGCGTACCTCCAGCCGCCCGTTCATCCGAACCACACGCATCGCCGCGAGGGCGGCGCACACGCTTGCGCGGTAGCGCCGCCCCTCGCGGCTCAGCACGGTCCTCGACCCCATCCGTCGCCAGATGTGGTTCACACTGGGCGGGTACGGGAGCTCCAGGACGCGACCGGATGGGCTCAGCGTTTCCAGGGCGGCGTGCTCCCTGGGCCAGCGCCGACGGGGGCGCGGGCGCTCACCGGCGAACCACCTCCGCCCTTCTTGGCGTAGCCCTTGATGACGTTGGTGAACTCGCCGTTGTCGTCGCGCTTCTTCAGCCCGACGTTGATCTCCAGCGGGACATTGTGCAGCTCCACCGAGTCCTTGGGCTGCATCACGCCGATGGCGCGACAGATGGCCGAGAGCTCGCCGCGAGCGATCTTGACCGTCATCTCGCTCTTGTTCTCGAGGTTGAGGCGGGCCCAGACCAGACGGCCCTTGAACTCGCCGTCGATGACCTGGAAGGTCAGCTGCAGGTACTTGCCTCCGCCGGTCTTGGTCGGCTTGAGCTCCGACTCCGAGACGACGGCGAGGTACTTGCCCGCGGGCAGCGGGTCGAGAGCGACGGACGGGTCAACCTGGTTGGCATCAAAGTTGTTTAGAGTGGCCATGAGTCAGTTCCTTTGCGGTTGGTGATGGGCGGATGAGGGATGGACAACAGGAACGGCGCTCAGGCCGCGCTGGTGTCGGTGGTGGGGGCAGGGGTTGCGACGGCAGCTGACGGGTCTTCGCCGCGCACGAGCGCCGCGAAAACGCGGTAGTCCAGCGGGATCTCCTCGGGCAGACCCAAGCGGTTCTTGGCGACGTGCGCCGGACGCTCGACGGTGCGGATAATCCGCTCGCCCGTGCTCACACCGTTGTGCTTGGCCTTGTTGAAACCCTCGTCGACCTTGATGGTGTGGACCTTGTACGTGGCGAAGAGCACCTCGTCGGCCCACTCCTGCACCAGCGCCGACGCGAGCTTGTGCAGGCGCGGCGAGTAGCGGTCGTACGGCACAGTCTCGGGGTTCTCGAACTTCTCGATCTTGGCGTGGGCGATGAGGACCACCGTCATGCCGCGATCGCTGCGGAGCGCATCGAGCGCACCGAGCACCGCCCGCCACTTGTCGACCGCGAAGGCGAATCCCTTCGCGTAGCCGATCTTCTCGATGTTCTCGACGCTCTCGTCAGCGCAGACTTCACCCCAGATCAGCCGCTCGAGCCAGTCCAGGCTGTCGATGACGACCGTGCGGTAGTCGTGGTCACCCGAGTAGAGGGACTCGAGCGCCGCCATCACCTCGCCGAGGCTGCGGGCCAGCGGGAACGACTCGCAGTCGATGTCGGCCAGTCCGTCTTCGGTGGGAACAAAGATGGGCTTCTCGGCCATCGCGCCGAAGGTGCTCTTGCCGATGCCGTGAGTGCCGTACAGCATCACGCGGCGGGGACGGGCCTTGCGGCCCTTGCTGATCTGATTCATGAGGGTGGCTGTTGCGGGAGCGGGCATGGGTTCTCCGTGGCTGCGGAATGCGGGATCGAGGTCCTCGGGCCAGACGTCGCGGGTGAAAGCACCCTGGCCAAGCCGGACGAGCGGGAGCGCTCGATCGGGCTGGAGCGGCGTGGCGTGGGCGAGGGGCACGCCAGTACCCCTCTGCCCACGGCCGCCGCTTGTCGCGCGCTAGTTGGAATGCGGGTCCAGGTCTGCCAGGTAGACCCGCAGCTGCAACACGATCCGATTCACAGTTCCGCGGTGGACTCCGCGTGCCGCCGCGATCTCAGGGATCGACTTGCCGCACAAGAGGTCGCGCGCGACCGGCAACAGGCCGTCAGGGAGGCGAGCGATCGCAGACTCGATGTCCAAACGGAGATCGACTTCGGCAACTGCGTTCCGGCGACGCTCGACGTACTCCGCGCTCTCGGAACCGAACGCCGGGAGCGGCTCAAGACGCGCACTCCACTTCGCCTCACGGCGGAGCTGCTTGCACTTGTTGCCGTACCACAGGTTCATGACACCCTTGCAGTACGTCGTCTGCGATGCGATCGCGGGGTTGAAGCGTCGCATCGCACGGGTGATCTCGGCTGCAACCTCCTGGCGGAGATCAGCGACCTCCTCCGTTGAGAGGGCGAACAGCCGGCCCAGCCGATCGGTGCGGAACCGGATCTGCTGGACGGTGAGGGATGGAAAAGCGGAGAGCCCGCTACGCTCGGCGCATGACAGCGCCACGTCTGCTGCGATCGAAGGCATTGAAGCCTCCTCGATTCAGACATCGCCCGCAGGGGCCCGGCAGCAGCTCGGAGCGAGATGTGGATCAGTGAACGAGGAGGACATCCTGCCGGGCAGCCGCTCCGGCATCCCCGGGGCTACACGCGGCGTAGCGGGCCGCTACATTCGGCGTAGCGGCTTAGAAATCCCACGGCGGAACGTCGACCGGCGCATAGGTCATGACGGACCCACGGAGAATGGCCCCGTCAATGTGAGCGCCGGCGGTCGGATGCCACTTCTTGATGCTGTCAATGGTGCGGTCGAGAGCGTTGCGCACCCGATCTCGGAGCCGCTTCTGGTCGGTGCTCTCCACCTTCATCCGATTGCCGAAGCGGGCAGCTTTGAGCTCGCCCAGCAACTTCGCCTTCTCGTTCTCGGCGACACTCTTGGCGGTGGCGTCTTGGGTCTTTTCAGCGGCGGCGATGTCCGAGTCCAGTTCGTTCAGTCGCTGCCAATACGCGCTCGCCGCCTTCTGGTCGAAAACGGCCTCGGAGCGTGCCGACGGGATGTCTTTCATGTGAGGTCGGGCAATTGCGTAGAGCTCCGCCACCGTAAACCGCTTGTTCGGCGAGGAAAGAAGTGCATGGACATACACCATCCCCACGCTCAACTCGAAGTGCTTGTCGATAGACTCGTACCACAGGACCCACCCTTGACCCTTCTGGACAAGCTGGTGCGTGGGCGGCGGTGGCTCGATCGCGCCGGAGACGGATGGGGCGCTCGCCGGGGCAGTGTTGGGATTTGGGTCGTGAACCAATCGGAGCGTGCAACTCTCGGGCAGCGTGCGCCTAACGATCTCGCTCATGTGCGCCTTGCCCGCAGTTTCGATGGCTCCGACGATCTGCTCCCCGTGTCGCTTGTAAAGCTCGAAGATCCGCTTGGCCGCGTCGTCGACCGGCAGCGCGATGTGAGGCAAAGCCCGAACCGCCTCCCCGTATCGGTTGTAGAACGCGGTGATGTCCATCGCGGCCACCTGCTGGGCGGTCTCCAAATAGGATGCCAGCATGATGCGAGACTCACCCTCGTCCCGCGGGTCGGTCAACAGCTTGTGGCGGTACCGATCTTCCGGCTCGAACTGTCCCGCGCCGGCCGCAAGGACGGCGAAACGACGGTCGATGCACTGCGAGCACACCCCGCAGTGAGGTTTGTCCCTCCGGTACTTGCGGGTGTGTGTGCAGCTGATCGAGTAGTCGATCATCGCCCCGTGCCCGGCCTTCACGATGTCGGCCACGACGTCCGCCTTGGTCTTCCAAAGGAAGCGGTTCTCCACGTCGAACTGCGTGTTCGTGACAAGTGAGAAGAACTTGCGCATGCACGCCAGCACGCGCGGATGTGTCGTGCGCGTCGCGCGAGAGCCGACCACTTGCGGCGACATGGGAAGATTGAGACTGACGACCCCATTCTCGTAGAAGCGGATGGCGTTCAGGTCCGCCATGCGTGCCACCGCAACGGCAAACGAGGCGTAGAGAAATGAACGGGCGCGCTGCGTGTACTCTTTCTCTGCCCGGTGCTCCTTGCTCGCACGCACAGTGATGAAGTGCGGGCGGGGGCCGCTGGTCGCGTTGCTGATCATGGACGTGAGCGTGTGGTGCCGCTCCCGCATCGTTCCGGCCGAGGCGTGGGTGACCAGTAGTGCAGCCCGCTTGTCTCGCACGACCTCCTCGACAACACCGCCAAGCGAGTCCAGACCGCCCGAAAAGAGCACCACTGACTCCGGCGGTGTCGGCTGAACGAGTTTGCCAAAGCTGAGGTATGAGTCGAGTGCTGGCGGGTTCTTGTACTGACTGAATGTGAACTCGTACTCGTCCTCTGAGAGAAAGCTGAGCAGTTCCATCAGCGCGTCGTCGACAGGAGCCGACTTCCAGAGCGCTGGAACCCGAACAGGAATCTCAAATCGCATCCGCCGTCGCCAGTTCGCGCCCATCGTTTCGACGTCGTCGGCTCCACGACGGTTCATCTGGTCGGCCACGTAGACGAATGCGGCAATCTCGACCAGGTCAACCAGCGCCGGAGCGATGTCCTGGTGGAACTGGCGACCGATGTCGTTGAGTTCGACTCGGACGTTCTTACCGTGCCCGGCGGTGCGGAGCTTGGCCACCCCCGCGACGATGCCGGGGTGGGACGAGGCGGCCTCGTTGCACGCGAACAGCATTTCAGGAGGGGTCACTTGTTGCCCTCCTTTAGCTCGGCGACCATCTTCTTCATCGCTTGGTGCGCGAAGCCTTCGGCGTGCTTCCGGGTGATCCCGCCAGTGTCTTTGTTCGTCCAATTCTGCTTGGACTGCCAATCCCCTGCAAATTTCTGCACGATCACGGATGCCTGGCGGCAGTGCGTGTCCATCGCCTGATCGAACGCGGCCTTGGCGGCAAGGTTGGCGAACCGCTGGCCTTGACCGACGTGGTTGGCACACTCCCGACTGGCGTAGAACTGCAGCACCTTGTTGGTCAACTGCCCAAAGAACCGTTTTCCAAGGTCGCCGAAGTTCTTCTCGGTGCCCAGATCGCGGAATGCTCGCTGGACGTCCTGCGCGGTCGCGCCAAAGAGCGACGAGGCCCGCTGCGTCACGATCTGATTGGTCACCTCAATCGCTGCAGTCTGGGCCATCTCCCCAAGGTCCGTGCGACCTTTGTTGTTGGGCATTGCCCGATCGACGTTCTGCGAAACGGCGCTGAGAATCGCAGGGAGGCTCGGGTTGTCGGGGACGTTGAACCCACGGGCACGGAGCCCAGCGGCGAAGTCCGTCTCGCGGGCTGCCTGCGTCAACTGTGTGAGTGACCAGAACGCCTCGACGAGGCCGGGATGGTGCGCCGAGGCCATGAGACCCGTCTCGGCTGCGCGAATGATCGCGGTGGCGATTTGGTCAGCGCCAGCGCCGGCGGCGATGAGGCCGATCACCTCTCGCCACTTGCGCGATCTCGGTAAATATCCTAATCGGGTATGTCCCATCTCGGTGGCCTCACGACCACGAGATCAGAGCACACTGCTCCGCCTTCACTGGCAGGTCGCTGTTATTGGTATCGACCGCCGGGCGTCATGTCTTCAAGCCCGCCTGCCCATACAAATAGATGCCCCCTCGATCCTGGTCTGATAATGCCTTCTCCAGAGGCTCCGTTGGGCGGTCCACTCCACCTCGGCGGCGATGGGGCGAAGGTCGTGTTCGGTGATCGGATCACGGCCCGCACGAACCGGCGGCAGGTCAAGAATCGCCTCCTGGAGGTCTGGCGCGAGGTGAAGCAGGTTCATAATTTGCGTAACGCGGGCGCGGGTGACGTGGCCAACCGCGGCGAGATCGGCCTGCGTTGAGACTGTGCCCTCCCGAACGAGGGCGTCGAAACGGATCGCCAACGCCATCAGCCTGGCGACGCGGGGAACGCGCCCCGGCACCGGCGAGGGTGTTAAACCTGCCTGCTCGGACGCCGCGTGGCCGCGCCCGCCAATGACGAATCGTGCCGTCGTGGTGATCGACTGGTGCTCTGGTTGGCGTTCACGAGATTTGGTGGGAGTGTTCATGGCCGCGCTGGTTCATCCGAGGCTTCCGCTCCGGGTTGAAAGGTGATGGAGACGTTCTGTGACTGGCCGTCGTACTCGACGGTGGCGATCACGACGTGGAGGAACTCTGCCTGCTCGGCAAGGGTCATCGCGCTCCACACGCCGTCGAATGCCTCGACCGCCCCGACCACCTCGTCCTCGTCGATGAGGCGATCAGCGTCCAGTTCTATCTGCCGGGCCAGGGCCGTCAGCGTTCGGCGAACACGCTCGATCTCCCGGAGTGTCGCTGGCGTCTGCTCCTCGCCTGACAGTCGTTCAAGCACGGTCTGCAACCGTGTGCGTTCCGCGACGCGGAGGTCCGCCGCCTCCCGCAACAGATCCAGCGCCCGGGCGACGACGGCGCGCATCGACAGGTCATTGACGAGGACGGCCTTGACCTGCTCGATGACAAACGTCTCAAGGGCAGGCCCGGGCAAAGACGGCGCAGCGCAGTGCTTCCGCCCACGTTTCACTGCGTTGGAGCAGACGTAGTAGCGGTAGCGGACACGCGAACCGTCGGGCTTCTTTTTTGATGCACTGCTCGGGCACATGGCACACCCGCATCCCTTGCACCGCACCAACCCGCCAAGCAGCGAGCCGGTCGAGTTCTTGACGCTCGCCCCGCCGCGCTCCGCTGCCAGCTTCAGTTGGGTCTGCACGCGGCGGAAGAGATCTTCGTCGACGATGGCTTCGTGCTCGCCGTCGTAGACCGCTCCGTTGTGCGGTACCTTTCCAACGTAGAGGGGATTACGGAGGAGCCGGGAGATGATCGTCTTGTCGAACGCCCGGTTGCCGACGACCCGTCCAGCGGTCGTGGTCCAGGTCTTCGTCGCCCACCCGCGTGCGTTGCACTCATCGGCGACCTGCATGATGCTCCGTACCTCGAGGTACAGCTCGAAGATCCGCCGAATCCGCGCGGCCTCGTCCTTGTTGACCACCAACCGGCGACCCGTGAAGGGCGGGGGATAGGGCACGTAGTCGTACCCGAGGATCGGCTTGCCAAGGGCGTACTTCCCCTTTCGGCGCGCCGCCGCGATCTTGTCCCGCGTGCGCTCGGAGATGATCTCGCGTTCGAACTGCGCGAACGACAGGAGGATGTTGAGCGTCAGCCGCCCCATCGAGTGGGTCGTGTTGAACTGCTGCGTGACGCTCACAAACGACACGCCCTTGCGGTCGAAGAGCTCCATGAGCCGCGAGAAGTCCATCAGCGACCGGCTCAAGCGGTCGACTTTATAGACCACGACGCAGTTGACCTGTCCCGTCTCGATATCGGCCATCAGTCGCTTCAGCGATGGTCGCTCAATATTCCCGCCGGTGAACCCGCCATCGTCGTACTTCTCGGGGAGGCACTGCCACCCCTCGTTCTTCTGGCTGGCGATGTACGCGATCGCGCTCTCGCGCTGGGCGTCAAGGCTGTTGAACTCTTGGTTGAGCCCCTCCTCGGTGCTCTTGCGGGTGTAGATGGCGCAGCGAATCGATCGCGGGCCCGGCTTTGATGTTGCGTGCCCACCAGCGGAGCCGTTCACGGCGGCTCGATCGGCTCGGCTTGACGTGGCGGTCGTCATACGGCCCCCTTCTTGGTCAGCCCGAAGAACAAGAAACCGTTCCAGTGCGAACCGGTGATCGCCGTCGCCACCGCCGACAGCGAGCGGTACACCTTCCCCTCGTACTCGAAGCCTTGGGGGAGCACCGTGACCTCATGCTCCTTCTCCTTGAACACGCGGCGAAGGACGCAGCCGGGCGCAGGCAGGCGGTCGTTGCCCGCCGAGGCGATCCGCCCCGTGATCGTCACCAAGCGGGTGCCCGAGCGCGGCTCGGCGGCGGGTTCCCCATACGTCGGGGGCCGGACCCGGACGTCGACGTCCCGTGCCAGCTCGGCGGCCCGACGACGCGCCCGTTCGGAGAGGTCCCCCTCCGCGAGCGACTGGATTCGCCAGGCCACGCGGCGGAACAGCCATTGGCGGTTCCCGGATGTCGTCGGTTCGCCGAAGGCGTCGGCGTAGCGCTCGCGCAGCCGCGACACAGGCATGTGTCGGAGCTCTTCGATCTGTTGCTGGAGGGTTGTCTTCGGGG
>Ga0163152_10006851_pt1 | contig 12676 bp, 11 predicted proteins | sample OliLakLV19MP8IB2_FD_148635 | JGI IMG/M metagenome (GOLD analysis project Ga0163152, IMG submission 148635) | Freshwater microbial mat bacterial communities from Lake Vanda, McMurdo Dry Valleys, Antarctica - Oligotrophic Lake LV.19.MP8.IB-2 | ecosystem: Environmental > Aquatic > Freshwater >... | reverse complement strand
TCATTTATATGGCGATCCACGAGGCGTCGAAGAAGTGGACGATGCCGATTCGCCACTGGAAACAAGCCCTGAATCACTTCGCGATTCTGTTCGAAGGACGCCTGCCCGAAACGCACGCCCTACCGATACTCAAAACCACTAGCAAATCCCGCACCCCGCTGGCCTGACACAAAAAGATTTACAGGCCCCATGCTCTACTTTTGCCGTATGCTATCGCTTTTGGTACCTCCGAATTCGAGCTGGGCGCCATGATCTATCGCGAGTTGTTTGGCCTGGTGGTTCGCCTCCTCGGACTGCTCTCGATCTGTTACGGCATCGCGTATTTGACCGTCGTCTTCAAGCCGGCATACGGTTGGGACCCATATCCTCACCTTACAGTAGCGGTGATCTATCTGGCGGTTGGGACGCTTGGTGTCTTCAAGGCGGAATGGATTATCGATCGCTCTTACCGTCGCGACCGACTCCAGGCGAAACGCGATCCGGAGCCGTCGTCGAATTCTCAGAATTAGTCTGACCCGCGATCCGTTTGTTGTGCCGCTCGCCAACGCCAGGCGTGCAGGCTAAACTCAGCAGGCCGTGACAGCACCTGCGATCGAAATCGAAATTGCGCCGCCCCGCGCGACGCTCTGGTTCAGCCGCCCCGAGGGGGCCAACGCGCTCGATCGCGCCATGTTCGATGCGCTGAGCGCGGCCGTCGACCAGCTCGAAACGCGCGACGACATCGGCGTGATCGTGCTCCGCGGGCGGGGACGCGGCTTTTGCGCGGGGGCCAATCTCGCCGAGTTGGGCTCGCTCGACGCACAGGCGGCCGCTGAGACTTCGTTGATCTGGCCGCGATTGCTCGATCGACTGGCGGCGCTACCGATTCCGCTCGTCGCCGCGCTACATGGCTACGCACTCGGCGGCGGCTTCTTGATCTCGCTCTACTGCGACGTGCGGCTGGCCGTGTCCGGCACGCGGATCGGTTTCCCTCAGGCTTCACAATTCTGGTTGCCGCCGTGGGGCTTGTCGCGGTTGGCGGCCTGGCTGGGTCCCGCGCGAGCGCAGCAGTTGTTGCTGTTCACGCCGGAGCTCGACGCTGCGGCAGCCCGCGAGCAGGGGTTGGTCGAAGCCGTAGCGCCGGCCGACGAGTTCGAGACGCTGGTCGACGAGACGGCCGGGCGACTGGCCGGCTGCCGGCGCGACGTGGTGCTCGAAGCGCGACGGTTCTTCGCGGCGCTGGCGGGCCGACCGCACGCCGATTGGGATCGGTTGTCGGCCGAAGGCTTTGCCCGCACCTTTGGTTCGCCGGCGGCGCAGCAAGCGATTCGGGCGATCCTGGAGCGGAGTCGCGATCGGTGACAATGGTTGTTCGCGAGTCCGTCCAGTTCAACACAAACCGCGTAGCACTGCTGGGCAATCCAGAATTGGCACCCCAAGCTTCACGAACGCGCAACGGAACTGGCTTTCCACTCACTTCGTTATTCACTCGATAGCAGGCCACGATGAAAAGCACACTCGTTCCCGGCGTTCAAGGCGAGCACAAGCACCGCGTGGTGACGGAGAACCTCGTCAGTCATTTCAATCCACAAGGGTCGGCCGTGCTGGGAACGCCCTTCCTGCTGCTCTTGATGGAATCGGCGGCCTGGCGGGCGATGTCACCGCACCTCGACGCCGGGGAAGACTCGGTCGGCGTCGGTTTCGACTTTCGGCATCTCGCCCCCACCCCAGCGGGCATGAACGTCGTGGCCAAGGCCGAAGTGCTCGAAGTCAACGGGCAGTTGGTCACGCTCTCGATCGAAGCGCACGACGAGCACGAGAAGATCGGTGAAGGGACACACGTGCGGGCGATCGTCGACCTCGAGCGGTTCAAGAAACGCCACCGCACGAAGATTGAGGGGTGAGGGGGGAAGCTCCCGCACCCGAGCGCATTTGGAATACCGAAGGTGTGAAACTGCTTGGCGGCTCTCAAGACGATGTAAACTAGAGAGGGTTGCTGCCGACAAGCAGTGCGTCGCGCGTGACTGGCACTGCTTGCCAATCGGCGACCGATATGATCGTCGATTTCAAGCCGCGGCGCGCCGATCGGCAAACCGTGGCACACTGAAAGCAGTGGCATGCAGCGTGGGCCACACGGGCTGGACGCCCGTGCCACGGTAGTCGTCGCCCGCTCAGCCGTCGCTCTTCATCACCAGCGCGCCGGCTAGCGTGGCGACCGGCAGATCGATTGGCACGACGGCCAGCGCGTAGTCGGCGATCGCCTGGTTGTAGCGCGTCAGGTCGGTTAGAAAGGCCAGCGAGTCAGTGGTCTGCCGTTCGAGCGAGTGGAGCACGCCGGCTAGCGAACCACGGCCGGCCGCGTAGTCGGCCAACAGCGCCGAGCGGAGCCGATCGGCTTCGACGACCCCTTCGGCCCGAGCGGTCACGGCGGCGTACGACTGCCCAATCATGTCGGCGCGTTGCCGCACGGCGACCGATTGCGTGAGCGCTGGGGCCAGCTCGTCGAACTTGGTGAGGTAGCGGCCCGCGTGCGGCGCGTTGTCGGCCGTGTACCAGGGGCGATCCAACGGATGCGCGAGGGCGACGTTGAGCTGCCAGCCGGCGACGACGAGATCGGTGATCGCCTGCTCGCACTCGGCCTGGGCGGCCAGCGTGTGGGCACGCCAGCTCAGGGAGTTGGCGGCGCCGTCGGAGGCGGCTCGGCGGGCCAACACCAGCGGACCCAATGCCGACAACAAGTGCGTGCGTTCGACGCAAATGCCGACACGGGCGGCCTGCTGCCGGCATTGCCAGTAGCTGGTCACGGCGTCGCGGCGACGGGCGGTGAGATTGGGATTCGCGCCTGTACGAGGCTCCGACGCGGCCAGCAAGCACGCTTCGATCGACAGCGGCTCGAACGACAGGAGATCAGCGCCCGGCACGCCGGCGTCGCCCGCGGCCAGGTGATCGGCTGCGGTGGCAACGGCGGGGCCGGCCAGTCGCGCGGTCAACCGCTGGGCACGGCGATGATCGGGCTCGGCGGCCAGGTCGGCGTAGAGCCTGGTTTCGGCCAGCACGGCGGCGGTGGCGGCCTCGGCAGCGGGCGTGCGATCGAGTGCCGACGCTTTGGCGCGATAGGTCGAGTGCGAGTTGTTCGGCTGCGTTTCGCTCGGCGCGGCGGGCTCGATCGAGACATCGGGCGGACCATCGAACTGCAGCTCGTCGGCCGACGGTTCGGCAGCCGGCGGGGTGGGCGGTGCTGCCGCAGGCGTGCGCGCGGCGGGAGCCGGATTCGATCTTGCGGGCGCTGAACGGGCGGCCGGCGGCGCTGTGGCTCTTGGCGCCGAAGGCGCGGCAGCGGCGTCCGCTGCGCGACGCGGTCGAGCGGCAGGTGCGCTGCGCGGATTCGCGGCTGGCGCCCCGCTCGGTTCTATCAGTTCGTTGAAGCTGGCGGCTCCGACACCGCCGGCTTCGAGGCCGTCATGTCGCGCCTCGGGGACAACGACATCGGCATCGACGCTCGCACCGGCAGGCGGTCGCGTCGCTGACGGTGCGCCGGCCGGAATGCGGGCCGTGCGTGGTTTGATCAACAGCGCCGCCAGCGAGGCTTCGTTCGCGCCGGCCGGAGCGATCAGCGTGGCGTAGTCGCCGATATCGTCGTTATAGCGCCGCACGGCCCCCACGAAGCCTTGCCGCTCGACGACGATCAGATCCAAGGCGTCTAGCACTTCGGCCAAGGGGCATTCGCCGCGACGATAAGAATCGAGCCGGGAGTCGAGCGCGTCTTCGGAAGCGATCACGGCGGCGGTGCGCGTCAGCAGTTCGCGATGCCGCAGCGGCAGTGTGCGATCGAGCCGCCACGCTTCGCTCGGAGCGGGGCGGCCGGCGAACACGGCCCGAAATTCGGTGCGATAGGGTCCGACGTGGGGCGCGTCGCTCGCCAGCACGGGCTTGGGAGCGCGAATGTACTGGGCCAACTGATGCTGGGCATCGACGGCCACGACGAGCGCTTCCTGGATGCGTGCCCGAGACGCGCTGAGCGCGGCGGCTAAAAGCGCGCGATCGGGATCTTCGAGCGCGCCGTCGGCCGGGGCCGCGCGGTAGTTCCGCTGGTGGCGGCGGGCCGAGGGATTGTTCGCGGGCGGAGAGAAGCGCGGCTCGCCACTTGCGGGCTCGGCGGCAGCGGGGTCGGCCGGTTCGGGTTCGCCGTGCTGGGGCGCGGCGGCAGGATCGGGTTCTGCCGCGTGCTCAGGTTCAGCCGGTGGCGGGCCTTCTTGCAGCGGCGCGGCGGCGGCGTTTCCAAACGGCGGGTCGGTCTCTTGATATTGATGCTCGGCCGGTGGTTCGGCTTCTTGATACGGATGCCCTGCGGCGGCGGCCGGATCGTGCGCTGCCGCCGCGCTATCACCGCGCTCGGCTTGCAACTGCGCAAGGAAGTGGGCTTCGGTGCGACGATTGTGATAGTCGGCCGTGGCGGCGACCAACTGCCAGTAGGCATGCACGACCGCCGCGCGGTTTCGCGGATCGATGGCCTGGCCGAGCGCCTGCGTGAGCGAGAGGGGATCGCCCGTCAGTTCGTCATCGGCCTTGGGAGCCAACGAATCGGTCAACAGTTGCACGGCATCCAGGGCCAACTGGCGCGAGCGCCCCTGACCGGCGGCGGGGGCGGCAGCGGGGGTGCGCGCGGCCGCAGGCGCGGCGGACGCGGCAGGCGGCGCCGGCGAGCGGGGATCGGCAGCCGGCGCGGCCCCGCCGACTTGCCCAATGGCGGCGAAAAGAACCACGAGTGCGGAAGCGTTCATCCGTGAGAGACTCCAGGGTCGCGTGGCGTGGCGGTTCAAGGCCTTATCCTGGGGCGCCGCGGGAAGGCACCGGAGATTCGGCTTCGAGGGGATTTGACGGCTCGAATTTACCCCGCCCGACGGGTGGCTGGCCAGACCAACCCGCCGCGGGAAGAATTCGTATAATCTTGATGAGCCGGCGGTTGTGGCCGCACGCGGGGGCTGCGGGCGGCAGCCGGCGTGGCGACGTCGCGCGTGGTCGGGAATACGGGCTTACGGCCCGTGAGAAGCATCGCCGTAGCATGGGCTTCCAGCCCATGAAGAACACGGCCAAGATGGCCGTGCCACGAGTGACACCACGGGTTGGCCGTGCCACAACGGAAAGCCTTGGCGACATCCGGCGTTGCTAGCAACGACCAATCGAGCCACTGGGCGTTTCGACCACGGGATACCGAGTCCACGGGGCGACGGAGAGAGCGAAGTGCGGAAAGTTCGCAGAGTGATCGGAGCCGCGACGTTCGGCGTGCTGGCATTGATTTCGGCGGCCGCGGCCATCGCGGTCTGGCGGATCGGCATCCCCGAGACGACGGTCGACGATCCGGCCGTGCTGGTGAGCGAGCTGGCTTCGGTGGCCTACCCCGGGCGCGGGCCGGAGATGAAAGAGCGGCTGGCGCGGCGGATCGAGCTGGAGTTCGTCCGCGGAGCCGATTGGCAGCCCGCGATATCGCAACTGAGCGACGAGGAATGGAAGCGGTTCAACGCCAATTTCAACGACCTGACGTGGATCTGGATCAACCAGAAGGTGTACCGCTTCTCGCGGTTGCGGCGCGACGGCGAGAAGCGCCGCTATCTCGAACAGCAGATGGCCCGCGTGCGCACCTGGCCATTGCCGCGCCGCAAGCCGCGCCGTGAGGGACGATCGACCTTCGACATCCAGGATCAATTGGTGGGCATCATGGGGCGGATCGGCGGCCCGTTGCGATCGCTCCCTCCGGAGGAGCGGGCGCGATTCGAGGAGTTTGGCAAGGCGCTGGGGATGCACTTCGCCAGCCGGATGCAGGCGGCGCCGGATTGAGCCTACCGTACTGGTGAGCGCTCGCGGCCGGGCCGAACATCGAAGCAGCAAAGCGCTTGCGCCGCGTGCCGCCGCACCGCTTGTGAGCGACCGGGCAACTGTTACGATTGAGGGCCCACGCACTGACAAATCACCCCAGGTACGGAGACTTGCGATGCCGATCGAGCTGGATTCGCTCCACCAGGGAGATTGTCTGGCCGGCATGCGGGGGATGGACGCCGGTTCGGTCGATCTCGCGTTCGCCGATCCGCCGTTCAACATCGGCTACGACTACGATGTGTACGACGACCGCCGCGGCGGCGACGACTATCTTGACTGGTGCCGGGAGTGGACCCGCGAAGTGGTCCGCGTGCTCAAGCCGGCCGGCACCTTCTGGCTGGCGATTGGCGACGAGTTCGCCGCCGAGCTGAAGGTGATGATCACGCGCGAGCATGGCCTGACGTGCCGGAACTGGGTCGTGTGGTACTACACGTTTGGCGTCAACTGCAAGTACAAGTTCAGCAGGTCGCACGCGCACCTGTTCTACTTCGTCAAGGACGCCGAAACGTACACGTTCAACGACGGCGCGATCCGCGTGCCGTCGGCGCGGCAACTGGTATATGGCGACGCCCGGGCGAACCCCAAGGGGCGGCTGCCCGACGACACCTGGATTCTGCGTCCGCAAGATCTGGCCGAAGGCTTCGGGCCCGAGGAAGACACCTGGTACATCCCGCGCGTCTGCGGCACCTTCAAGGAGCGCGCCGGCTGGCACGGCTGCCAAATGCCTGAGCAACTGCTGGGGCGGATCGTCCGCAGCACGAGCAACGAGGGAGACGTGGTGCTCGATCCGTTCGGCGGCAGCGGCACCACGCTCACCGTGGCCAAGAAGTTGAAGCGGCGGTTTCTGGGCTTCGAGCTCTCAGAAGAGTACGCCGCGCGGATCAACAAGCGGCTGGCTGCTGCCCGACCGGGCGACCCGCTCGAAGGGGCGGCCGAACCGCTGGTGAGCGCGCCGGCAACCGCCGATGGCGTGCGGCTCGACGAAAAGGGAGACCGTCAACGGGCGGCCCGTCGCCGGAAGAAGCAGCCGCAGTTGCCGGGGCTCTAGGAGACTATCCGAGAACCCATCGCAGCGGCGACCGTGGGGATTTCGGATAGACTCTGAGCGGTCGACACGCACTCTTCGCGACACGGTCATCGGCAGGCATCATGAAATTCGCGATTTGCAACGAGACGTTCGTCGACTGGCCGCACGAGAAGGCGTTTAGCTTCGCGGCCGACTGCGGTTACACCGGCATCGAGATCGCGCCGTTCACGCTGGCGACCGACGCGCGGCAGATTGATTCGGCCACACGCACGCGGGTGCGCCGACTGGCCGACGACACCGAGCTCGAGATCGTCGGGCTGCACTGGCTGCTAGCCAAAACGACGGGCTTTTATCTGACGAGCCCCGACCCGGCGACGCGGCGACGCACTGCCGAGTACCTCGGCGACCTGGCCCGGCTGTGCCGCGACCTGGGGGGGCGCGTCATGGTGCTCGGTTCGCCGCAACAGCGCAACTTGCTGCCAGGGGTGTCGCACGAGCAAGCGCTCAATTACGCAGTCGACGTGCTGCGCGAGGCGATCGGCACGCTCGAGGACCTGGAAGTGACGTTGGCCGTGGAGCCGCTGGGGCCGGCCGAAGGAAATTTCTTGAATCACGCGTCCGACGGCGTGGAGCTCATCGAGCGCGTCGGCTCGCCGAACTGCCGGCTGCACCTGGATGTCAAAGCGATGTCGAGCGAAGGGACGCCGGTGGCCGATATCGTTCGCGCGAACCACGCCCTGATGGAGCACTTTCATGCCAACGACCCCAACCGGCTCGGGCCGGGCATGGGGGAGGTCGACTTCTTGCCGATCTTCGAAGCGCTGGGCGAAGTCGACTACTGCGGCTGGGTGTCGGTCGAAGTGTTTGACTACAGCCCTGGCCCCGAGCGGCTGGCGCGCGAGAGCATCGAGTACATGCAGGCGTGTTTGGATAGGCTGACGGGGGGGGCGTAGTCGAGTCGCACGGTGGCAGTTGCGAAGCAGGCGGATACGGTGGCGTCGCGCGCGGGTACGTTCGACGCGCCCGACCTACTTGGCTTTGGCTGGTTCCGCTACCACGGCCGGCAGAATTTCGATCCCATTCTCGGGAATCTCGCGGCCCAACGTCCAGAGCACGCCTTGCGTGACCAACCGGCGATACTCGGGCCGATGCCAGTTGTCGTAGAAGTGCATCGCCGTGAAGCCGAATGATCGGCCGCCGCTGGCACTGGCTCCATTGGCGCGGTCTGCTTCAGCGCCGTCGGCATTGGCACGCTCTGCTTTAGCGCCCTCGACTTTGGCACGGTCCCAGGCCCAACAAACAGTTTCTTGCCGGCCTTCGATCGTGGCGGTCAACACGGGATGGAGCACGCCCGGCGCGGGGCCAATTTTCAGGGCAAAGTAGAATTCGTCGCGGATGCGGAACTCGCCCAGCCCACGCGTGATGGGGTGCAGGGGCTCGGCCGGTCGCAGATCGGTTTCGACGACCGTGTAGCGACGATCGGGCCCGCCGTGGCAGGCCCCCATCAAAACCAGGAAGCCGGGGATCGGCTCGGGGGCTTTGCAACCGCAGGCCCAGTGCAGCGTGACGAGCCCCGCACCGCGGGTCGCACAGCGCTGGAAGGCTTGCCAGCGCCGCGGATCGGCCTGCATGAACCTGGCTCCCTCGCAAACGTAGAGCACAACGCAGTCGGCTTTTTCGATCAGCTCGGGCCCGTCGGGCCAGGGCTCGTCGACGCGGACCAACTGCGTTTCGAGATCGACGATCGGTTTGAGCCACTCGGCCAAGAGCGTTTGACCGGCGACGAATTCGTGCGTGCCGGCGGGGTGGCCGTCGGGACCTTGCGCCAATAGCAGCACGCGCTGCGGCTTGTCGGCGGCGCGCGTCGAGATGACGTCAAGGGCCAACAACAGACCAATTACGAGGAGTGCCCAACGCCCGAGAGCGCCACGGGATCGACGATTCATGGATTGACTCTCAAGACCCTGATGGCGCGGCGGCGGCAGGGGGCGCGGGGGCTGCAGCCGCGGCCGGGGCGGCCGGCGCGGCGGCCGGCGCGACCGGTTCTTGCCCGGCGGCCCACGCGCAACCGCGGCGCAACAATTCGGCGCTGCCGGGAACCTGAATCGACTTGGCGTCGTGCCCTAGCGCGGTGTGGAACACGCGCCCCTTGCCCAATGGAAAGGTGAACGCAATTGGTTCGTCTTTGCCGGTGAGCTTCGAGCGGGCGGTCGCCAGCACCTCGACCGGTTGATCGCCGACGAGCGAGTAATACAGCTCGTCCTCGGTGTCGTAGGGCTCGATCCCTTTGACGATCGGATTGTCGATTTTCATCACTTCGACGCGGAAGGGGCCAAGCGCATCGTGGCCGCTGGTCCCTTCTTTCCAGACGCGGCCCGCCAGCTTGACGAAGTCGGCGTCTTCGTCCCAAGCGCCGCTGGCGAAGTGGAGCACGACGAGCCCTTTGCCAGCTTCGACGAGCTGCGCAAGATTGGTGCGCGCGTTGGTGCCGGGGTTCGGGCGCTGGTGGTCGGCAAAGTTCAAGAGCACGACGTCGTAGTTGGCCAAGGCCGGCGATTCGAGGAAGGCCGGGTCTTCGACCACGCGGACGTCGAAGCGCGGATCGGCCCGCAGCACGTCACCAATGGCCAGCGTGGTGTCGCGCCACGAGTGCGACGGGTGGTTGTAGCCGGTGACCAGCAGCACGTGGATCGAGGCCGGCTCGTTGGCAAAGCCCAGTGTCAGGCTCGCCAACCAGAGCGAAAACGTGTACCAGAGCATGGATTGTCGTCCATCAGGTGAGCAAACTTTTTAACCGCGCGGCCGCACCGTTTAAACACGTGCGACCACGGCCGGAATGGATCCTCAGGCGGCCAAGGCCAGCCGCCCCGCTTTGACGACGCCTCCCTGCACGACGGCGACGAATCGCCGCCGGTCTTCGAGCAAACGAATATCGGCGATCACATCGCCATCGACCACCAGCACGTCAGCGAGCTTGCCCGGCGCGAGCGTGCCAAATTCGTTGGCGCGCCCCATGATTTCGGCGCCGTTCAACGTCGCGCAGCGGATGGCCTCGAGCGGCGTGAAGCCTACATAGTTAACGAAAAAGCTGATCTCCTTGGCGTAATCGCCGTGCGGGTTCCAGGCGAAGCCGTAGTCCCCCCCCAGACCGATTCGACCACCGGCACGCAGGATCATGCGGGCACTCTCGCAGCCGGCGTCGAGCGTTTCCTGATGGCCGTCGACTACTTTCTGTGACATGCCGAACGAAGGGCCGCGCTCGACGCTGGCCAGCTCGAACTGGAGCGCCGGGATGACCGGCGTGTTGCGCGCCATGAGCAAGTCGAGCGCCTCGGCATCCATGAAGGTGCCATGCTCGAGCGTGTCGAAGCCGGCTCGCAGGGCGTTCTTAATACCTTCGTTCGCGCGGCAATGGCCGGTGACTTTGGTTTTGTAGTTGTGCGCTTCGGACACGACGGCCGCCATTTCTTCGAAGGTCATGCACAGGCTGTGATGATCGGCGTGATCGCTGGCGGCGTCGCCGGTCGGATAGGTCTTGATCCATTCGACGCCATCCTTGACGAGCTTGCGCGCGGCGGCGCGAGCTTCGTCGGCGCCGTTGACCAGGAGGATCAAGCCTTGCATGCCGAGCTGCAGGTAATCGGGATTCCAATCCATCAAGCCGGCCGAGCCGCAGATCTCGCGACCGCTGGCCGCCAGGCGCGGGCCGAGATGGATGTCGTTCTCGATCGCCCGCTTGAGCCAAACGTCGATGTTGTGCAGGCTGCCGCCGCTACGCGCGGCCGTGTAACCGCACTCGAGCGCGAGCTTGGCGTTGGCGGCGGCCAGCAGCGTGACGTATTCGACCGGGTACTTGATGTCCAAGTCGGCCACGTTGAAGTACGTGGGGTGGTAGTGGGCTTCGACCAGCCCGGGCAGGATGGTGCCACCGCCGGCGTCGATCTGCTGGGCGTCGGGGGGCAACTCGGGGGCCTGGTTGACGGGGCCGGCGAACGTGATCCGCCCGGCGTGGGCGACGACAACGCCATCGGGCACGGGCGCGGCGCCGGTGCCGTCGACGAGTTGGCCGTTACGGATGACGAGCGTGCCGGCAGCGAGCTTCATTCGAGGAGACTTTTCGCTCTCGCGGGCAAGGGGGACGGGCGTCGCCGATTGCGATGGGTGCCGCGGCCGCCGTCGGGCGGCTTCACCAGGGCAATTTCCCACCCGGCGGGGCTAATCCGCGAGTTCAGAGCATTTTAAGAGGGGCCGTGCCCGACCGCAACGCGGGGTAGTGGGTCAGTTTGAAATTCAGAAAGTCAAAATAGTGCGGGACTAGCGCCGAGAGTCCTCTTGAGCCACCTCGATCACCAAGGCGACGACTGCACCAACCACTGAGCCCGCGAAGGCAAGGATGTATGGACCGGCGCTTGAGTGCAACAGCCCGCTACCGCTGACACCAGGGGTCACGGCAACGCCGAGCAGCGCGCCTACAAGCGTCCCAATGAGCACTTTCGGTCGTCGACTGGGCAGGAAGCGCATGCCGGCCATTGTAGCCGCGCAAAAGGAAAGCCGCCCGAAGGCGGCCAGGCGGATCATCGTGTTTTGGCTTTGGGCCGGCTTAGCGGCCTTGCACGGCCGACGAGCGCTGCGGGCCGGGGACGTAACGCTGGCCGCGGCTGCTCGACGAGCGCGAGTTTCGCGATTTCGATACGTTGCGCGACGAGTTCGTCGAGCGATAGCGCGGGCCACGGGATGACGAGGCCGACGGGGCGGGCGCGGGGCCTGGCTCGGGGGCCGGCTCCGCTTCATCGGGGCCGACCGGCGGATCGTCCGACTCGGGAGTATCGAGCGGCGCGTCTTCGGCCGGCGCCGTCTCTTCGGTGGGCGTGGTGATCACTTCCCCTTGCGCCGCCGCAGCCGGAGTCTGGTAGGGATCAACCCCTTGCCAGTAGAGGTAGCTCGGCTGGTACATCCCGTAGTCGGTCGGGTGCAGCACCATCGGCCCGCGCGGCCGCGGATTGAAATAGCCCTGCGTGGTGGGGTCGCCGTACAGCGGCATCCCTTCGCGCGAGCAAGGGCAGCACTCCTGCGCGTGATAGCCCACGCTATGGCAAATGCCGAACCAGCGGAAGACGTCGTTCTTCAGCCCGGCTTGCGCGACGGCGGGCATCGCCAGCGCGAGCGTCAGCGACAGGGCCGCGGCGACAGTCGGCGGCAGCCACGAGCGGCTCGCGCGGCGGGCTTCCGAGATCATCTCAACAGACGTCAGCATCGCGGAACATCCTTCACGCCAGAGCGACAGCTTCGCGGGGGCGGCCGCGCGCTCGATCGACGGGAAAGACCATCGATGGCGGCGCGCCGCTGGTTCTTCCACTGCTCATCGAACCGCCGCAACGCCCACAATCAGCCGCGGCGCCCGATTTGGCATGAGAAACCAGTGGCCGGGTGCGCGGCGAAGCGATCGGGCAACGGCTGCCCGATATCGCGCTTGTAGTAGCTAAGTCGCCGCCGAAAGCTGGGTAAAGTTTGCCGCCATTCGAGGGGGCGCTGCCGCCGGCGAATTTGCAGCCGGGGGGCCTGGCGCGTACATTCAAACGGCGGGCGGACACGGTTTTGCGCGGACATGCGGACGGGCGAGGAGTGCCGCCGCCCTAGCGCGACCGGTCACCGGAGACTGATGCCTTGGCTGGATTAAACTCCGCTCGAGCGATCGTGGGGACGCCGCGCATCTCGCGCCGCCACTTGCTGCAAGCCGGTGGGCTGGGGCTGATGGGGGTCACGCTACCGCGCATGCTGCGGGCCGCGGCCACCGAC
>Ga0163152_10006848_pt1 | contig 12678 bp, 9 predicted proteins | sample OliLakLV19MP8IB2_FD_148635 | JGI IMG/M metagenome (GOLD analysis project Ga0163152, IMG submission 148635) | Freshwater microbial mat bacterial communities from Lake Vanda, McMurdo Dry Valleys, Antarctica - Oligotrophic Lake LV.19.MP8.IB-2 | ecosystem: Environmental > Aquatic > Freshwater > Lake... | reverse complement strand
GGTAACGACAGTCGGGCAGAACGAGCAGGCGGGCATTGTTGGCGATGAGGCTGCGCCGGCACCGGCATTGCTCGGCCGTCCAGCCGATGAATTGATCGCGGGAATTGTTGAACAGCATTTCGTCCACATCGAGAATAGCTATCCTTTCCCACCGCGTTTCGGAGCTCGCTGGTGACACAACGCGACAAGGAAAGTTGCCAACGGCACATGGCTTCGCCAATCTTACCCGCAGATGAGCAAACGCTTTTACATCACGACCGCGATTTTTTACGTCAACGGCCAGCCCCACCTCGGCCATGCCTATGAGAAAATCATCACCGACGTGATCGCACGCGTGCATCGCAGCCTCGGCGAGGAGGTTTTTTTCCTGACCGGCCTCGACGAACACGGCCAGAAGGTCCAGCAGGCGGCCGTCGCCGCAGGGAAAAGTCCGCAAACCTACTGCGACGAACTGGCGGCGAGCTGGAAACTATTCGCGGGCATCCTCGGGTTGACGCACAGCGATTTCGTCCGGACGACCGAGCCACGCCACCAGGAGGTCGTGCAGGCGATTCTCACGAAACTTCATAACGCGGGGCATTTTTACAAAGCGACCTACAAGGGATTCTATTCACCGAGCGCGGAGACATTTCTTACGGAAAAAGACCGGCTGCCCGACGGCAGTTTTGATCCGGGCTACGGCAAGGTGATCGAACTGGAGGAGGAAAATTATTATTTCAAGCTCCGCGACCAGCAACAGTGGTTGATCGATTACATTGAGGCGACCCCGGAATTCATCCAGCCAAACTATCGGCGCAACGAAGTGCTGGGCTTTCTGAAAAACAACACCCTGGAAGATCTCTGCATCAGCCGGCCCGCGTCACGTCTCAATTGGGGCATCCCAATTCCCTTTGATAAAGACTATGTGACCTACGTCTGGTTTGATGCGCTGGTCAACTATATCAGCGTTCCCGCCGCGCACGGTGATGTCGCGATTGTCCAGGCGCTCAACCTTCAACCCTCAACTCCTCACCCTCCCCTCCGCCTATGGCCGGCGGACGTTCACGTCATCGGCAAGGACATCCTGAAATTCCACGCCGTCTATTGGCCGATCATGCTCAAGGCGATGGGGCTCGCCCTGCCCAAACAGGTGCTCGTCCACGGCTGGTGGCAGAAGGATGGAGAGAAAATGAGCAAGAGCACGGGCGTCGTGGTTGACCCCGTGGCGGTAATTCAGGAGTGGGGGCTCGACGCATTTCGATTTTATGTGCTGCGTGAACTGGCGATCGGTCCAGACGGAAACTGGACCGACGCCGGATTTCAGTCGCGCTATCAGGCCGAACTGGCCAATGGCCTGGGCAATCTCGTCAACCGTTCCCTTTCCATGTTGAAGCGGTATCGCGCGGGAAAAATCCCGGCGCGCTCCGACGAGTTGGCGCCCGATGCCGACAAAGCCGTGCAGGAAACCATTGCTCTGCTCCGAGAAAACGGATTGCAGGCCGCGCTCCAAAGTATCTGGAGCCTGGTTTTTCGCGCCAACCAATACGTGGACCAAACGGCGCCGTTCAAGATTGCCAAGGATCCGGCGCAAGCGGCGCGTCTGGACGAAGTGCTCTACAATCTGTGCGAGGTCTGTCGCGTTCTCGCGGTGCTGCTCTCGCCATTTTTGCCGGAAACCTCGGTCAAGATTTACGCGCAACTCGGCCTGAAGGAATCGCCGGATAAGTTCTCCCAGGCAGCCTGGGGCGGATTGCAGCCAGGCCAGGAAATCGGCGAGCCAGCCGCACTGTTCCCGAGGAAAGATAAACCGACGCAGGCCTGATGCCTTTCTCAAGGTATCAGACTGTTAAGGCTTGACCGCGGCAGCGTCGCTCCGCATTTTCGCGACGTGCTCCGAAACCTTTTCTACCTGATTTTGCTGAGCGCGCTCGCGACCGACGTGCTCAGCGCGGAACCGCAACGATCGGTCATTCAGATTATCACCTCGACGCAAGAGCCGGATTGGGATTCCCCGTGGCGCTTCGACGCCGTCCGGCGCAGCGGCGGAACGGGGTTTGTAATCAAAGGCAAAAAGATCATGACCAACGCCCACGTCGTGAGTTGGGCCCGGCAGATTTTGGTGCGCCGTTATCAGGATCCACGCCCCTACGTGGCCAGGGTTCTGTTTGTGGCTCACGACTGCGATCTGGCGGTTCTTGAAGTTGAGGACGCGCGATTTTTTGACGGCCTGGAGGCGCTGGAATTTGGCGACCTTCCGCAGGTCCGGTCAACGGTCGTGACCTACGGCTATCCGGCCGGTGGAGAACAAATTTCCTACACACGCGGGGTGGTATCGCGCATTGAGGTGCAACCCTACGCCCACGCGGGAAATCGCTCCTCGCTGGCGGTTCAGACGGACGCCGCGATCAATCCTGGAAACAGCGGCGGGCCGGTCGTGCAGGATGATCTGGTCGTCGGGGTTGCGTTCCAGGGAATGCAGGGCCTTGAGAACACCGGGTTCTTCATTCCACCGCCGGTTATCCAGCGTTTTCTGAAAGACATTGAAGATGGCACCTATGACGGATTGACCATGACGGGCATCAGGCTCGTTCCGCTGCAAAATCCGGCCTACCGAATATTTCTAAAGCTGCCGGACAACAGCCTTGGGGCGCGCGTCGATAGTTTGTTGCCAATTCCCACCGCCCAGAAGGCGTTTCGAAAAGACGACGTTTTGTTGAAAGTGGGGCAGTACGAGGTGGGCAGCGATGGGACCGTCCTGTATGACGGCAACCGGGTTTCCGCGGCGGTCGTGTTCCAAATGGCGCAGCAGGGCGAAAGTCTGCCCGCAAAACTGTGGCGCGATGGAAAAGAAATCGACATGCCCGTTTCCAGCGTGGTTTACGAGGGAGACCGATTGGTCGGGAACCAATACGACTCGCTGCCGCGGTATTTTGTTTACGCCGGACTCGTCTTTACGCCCTTGAGCATGGATTACTTGAAGACCTTTGGCCGGAATTGGCGCGACTCGGCCAATACCGAGCTGATTTACGAATTGTTTTATCGACGCGCGGAGTCGCCGGAAACCGCCCGTTCAGAACCGGTGGTCCTTGCTTCCGTCCTGGTCCATCCGGTCAACGCCAATCTGAAAAATGCCAGCCGGTCGCTGGTCGATAAAATTAATGGCATCCGCATCGACAGCCTTGCCGACGTGGCGCGGGCTTTTGAGTCCGGCACCAATACCCACGACGTGATTGAATTCCTCCCCAATCACGCCTTCGAGACGCTGGATCGCACTGCGGCGGGAGTGGCGAACGCCGAGATTTTGAAAACGTACAGCATTCCGAAGGACCGACGCCTATGAAGATCACAATCCGGTTTTTGACGATGGCGATCCTCACCCTGGTTTGCACCGGTGGAATGGCGGCGGTGTCACCCGCCAACCGGACTCTGGAACGTTCCATCGTCACCCTCGATGTGACCCGCAAACTACACGATTTTTTTCTTCCCTGGTCGAAGCAGGTCAAGACTGTCCTCAAATCCGGGATCGTGGTCGGGCCGCAGGAGATATTAACCACCGCCGACGGATTGGAAAACCGGACGCTCATCCGCCTGCAAAAAGGCGGGCGCGGATCGTGGTGGAATGCGGAGATCAAATGGATCGATTACCCGGCCAACCTCGCGATCGTGACGGTTGCCGATGGGAAATTCTGGAGTGGATTGCAGCCGGTCAAACTGGCGGACTCCATGAACCTTTCTGGCGAACTGCAGATTTATCGCTGGCGTAGCGGCAATCTTGAGGCGCGCAAAGCCGAGTTCAACCGGTTCACCGTCGGCAGTGGCGAGAAGAGCGACGCGGCACGAGTCCAACTGGAATTGGGCGCGGAAATCGATCAGGTCGGTTTTTCCGAACCGGTGCTGATGGGCGGGAAAGTCATCGGGTTGATTTATTCGCGAACGGAAAAAGTCTGCGCGGCCCTCCCCTCGCCGTTTATCCGCTCGATCCTGGATGCGCGCCGGCGAGGGACCTATCAAGGGCTGGGCTACTTCGATTTCACCTGGCAGCCGGCCGAAAACCCGGACACACTCGCCTTTTTGAAACTACCCGGCGACCCGCGCGGCGTCGTGGTCATTGATGTCCCAAAGCAATCCGAGGCGCAGTCGGGTTTGAAAGTCCGCGACGTTATTTTGCAGATCGACGGGTTCGACATCGACATCCAGGGGGATTATCTGGATCCGCAATACGGGCATCTCATATTGGAGAATTTATCGACACGAAACAAATGGGCGGGTGACACCGTTCGCCTGAGAATTTCGAGGGAAGGTCGCGAGCAGGAAATTTCCTATCGCATGCCCAAAGCTGAGGATGCGGCCAAGTTCGTTCCCGAGGCAGAGTTCGATGGCGAGCCGGAATATCTGATTGTCGGCGGGCTGGTCTTTCAGCCACTGTCGAAGAATTATCTGCGGAGATGGGGCCAGGACTGGAAACGGGTTGCTCCATTTCGTCTGACCTACTTTCAATACGAGAATCCCAGCGACGAACGGCCGGCAGTCGTCATCCTGTCCCAGGTGCTACCAGACGTGTATAACGTGGGCTATCAAGATGCGCGCACCCTGGTCCTTGAGCGGGTCAACGGACAGCCGGTCAGCCGTTTGGAGGATCTGGAGAAGGCGCTGAAGAATTCGACCAACGATTTTCACGTTTTCGATTTTCAGAACGGCGACACGTTGCAACGAGTGGTGCTTGACGCGAAGGAATTGGAAGCTGCCAACAGCCGGGTTCTCCAACGTTACGGCATTGAGAATATCCACGCCTTCTCTGCGGCAAAAGAATAAATCCCGTTTCCGCTGCAATTACGTAACAGAGAACGCAGCCGCCGACGTAAGGAACCGAATACGACGGGTTCTATTTTTCGCGCTTGAACTTATGCATGTGGCCGAACTTGCTCCACTCTGAGACGATCAGGTTGCCCTCATTGTCCATCGACGCGCCGTGCGGCGAGTTGCAGATACCTTCGCTCCACTGGTCGGGCGGCAGTCCGAAGTTCGCGCGCTGGCTTGCCGTCGGATTGTCGCCAACCTGCGCGACAATGTTGCCCTCCTTGTCCAGCACGGTCACCCGTCCCTGCAACTCGGGGAAGATCGCGTAGTTCCCGCGAATATGAACGGCCGCAGGCATGCGCAGGTCTTTCTGGATGACACGCACGAAATTGCCGTCGAGATCCCAATGTTCAACGCGATTATTATTGCGATTGCACACGAGCAGGAGCGGCTTGCCCGAGCGCGTGTCGAGACCAATTCCGTGGCAGGTCTTGAATTTCCCTTCCTCCTCGCCGGGGCCGCCAAAGGCTTTCACAAATTTTCGGTCCTCGTCGAACTTCAACACGAAGTTTGAACCGTAGCCATCGGCGACAAAGATCGATCCGTCCGGAGCGACAGTGACGGCGCAGGGGTTGAATCCCTTTTCTTCCTTGAATATGCCCGATTCCATGGGGGCGCGGATGGTCCATTCGGTCTTGCCGTCCAGCGTCAGCTTTAGAACCTCGTGCTCGGAAGGCCGCGCGGCGTAGATGTATTCGGTGCCCTTCTCTTTGCGGATTTCCAGCCCGTGAATTTTCGTCGGACCAAAAGCATGCAAAAACTTCCCGGCCGGAGAATAAACGACGATGCCGCGCTCGGTATCGGTCGTGACATAAATGCGACCCGCCTGGTCAATCACGACGCCACCATGACAGGGACCCAGCGCCTTTCCGTCGGGCTCGTGCTCGAAGAAATTTGGCACGACTGTGTATTTTAAATCGGCCGCAAACGCCGTGGTGGATACGAGGGCGAGCAGGCCAAGAAGAGTTTTTGCAATGCGATTCATAGTTTTTCTGATTCGTTCGTTTTTTCCGAGGGACGAGGAGTTGTAAGGCGCGTCCGACCGATTTGCAATCGCAGAAAGTCTATCCTTCATGAATGTGGCGGGAGGAGCGATTTTCGCGGCACAAAAACCGCCACCCAAACGAGCCCTCCAGACGAAACGGACTTGTAGAACGGGCTCAGTTGGCAATCTGATCTTCCGGTCGCGGCGCGCCGGTCGTCGCTTTAATCGCGAGCATCAGGGCGACATTATCCCGGATCAAGTCGTCTGTCTTGCCAGGATAATTGATGTTGAAATCCTTTCGGTTGATTGCGAAGTCGGCATTGACCATCACCGCATCCTCCGAAATTTCAATTTTTGCGGGAAACGAAATGCTCTTGGTCACTCCGTGCAGTTCGAGATTTCCCGTCACATTGGAGAGGTCGCCGGCCGGCTCAATGCTCGTGGCGGTGAATGTGGCGCCCGGAAATTTGGCAACATCGAAAAAATCCGGGCTCTTGAGATGCCCGGTCAGTTTCTCGTTGTCAGCCCAGAGCGTTTTCATATCGATTTTGAATTCGGGCGAGCCCACGATTTTCCCATCCGCGACCTTGATGGTTCCGGCGAAGCTTTTAAAACCGCCGTCGTGTTTTCCGGTCACCTTGGAGCCGACGAAGCCAATCTTGGAGTCTGGAGTGCGGATGACATATTCTTTAGCTCCTGCGACGGCACCGGCGGGGTCGGCCTTGACGGGTTCCGAAGCGGCGCTCTTGTGAACTTTGTCGGCCGGGTCGGAGCAACCGGCGATCAGCAGAATTCCTCCCAATAGAGCAACGGTCCTAAGATCAATTTTCTTCATGCCAACGATAATCATCCCGATGGAAATTGAAGTCAACTCCGACGACTCAATTCATCGCTTGATGCTTACGAACGGTTCCGCTGCGGGGATGCATCTTCGAAGCGAAAAAGCCGGGCGCTTGCCCGGCTTTCCACCAGCGAAACCAGATTTCGACTACATGTGCGCAATGATGTTGTCGCCGAACTCGGAGCATTTGATTTCCGTCCCGCCTTCCATTTGACGGGCGAAATCGTAGGTCACCTTCTTTGAGCCAATCGCCCCGTTCAATCCCTTTATGATCAGATCAGCGGCCTCGGTCCAGCCGAGATAACGGAGCATCATTTCGCCGGAGAGAACGACTGAACCGGGATTCACGCGATCCTGATTGGCGTACTTCGGCGCGGTGCCGTGGGTCGCTTCGAAGATGGCGTGACCGGTGACGTAATTGATATTTCCGCCGGGCGCGATGCCAATCCCGCCGACCTGCGCAGCCAGCGCGTCAGACAGATAATCTCCGTTCAGGTTGAGCGTGGCGATGACATCGAAATCCTCCGGGCGCGTGAGAACCTGCTGGAGGACGATGTCTGCAATGGCGTCCTTGATGAGGATTGCGCCGCCATTCAACGCCGCCTTCTGCTCGTCGTTCGCGGCGGGTTCGCCTTTTTCTTTCTTGGTCTTTTCCCATTTTGCCCAGGTATAAACTTTGTCGCCAAAAATTCGTTCCGCCGCGGAATAGCCCCAATCACGGAACGCGCCCTCCGTGTATTTCATGATGTTGCCCTTATGAACGAGGGTGACGCTCTTGCGCTTGTTCTTGATCGCGTATTCGATGGCTGACTTGACGAGGCGAATCGTGCCGACGTTGGAAACAGGCTTGATGCCGATCCCGACCTGCACAGGAATGTGCGTGGCGTCATGGTCCGGCGAGGCGAGTTTCATGTAGCCGGCGATTTTCTCCTTCGTTCCGAAACGGATTTTCGCAAAGTCTTTCGGGAATTCTTTCGCGATGAAATCCAAAACCTTCTGTGCTTCAGGCGAGCCGCCGACGTACTCGATGCCGGCGTAAATATCCTCGGTGTTCTCACGGAAAATGGTCATTGCGACCTTCTCCGGGTGTTTCACCGGCGACGGAACCCCTGTGAAATACTGGACGGGCCGGAGACAAACGTAGAGGTCGAGCATCTGGCGAAGAGCGACGTTCAGCGAGCGAATTCCCCCGCCGACTGGCGTGGTCAGCGGCCCCTTGATCCCCACCAAATATTCTTTGAATGCTTCGACCGTATCGTCAGGCAGCCAGTTGTTGAATTTATTAAAGGCCGTTTCGCCGGCAAAGACCTCAAACCAGGAGATCTTTTTCTCGCCGCCGTAGGCCTTTAAAACCGCAGCGTCGAACACCCGTTCGCTCGCCGCCCAGATGTCCGGACCTGTTCCATCGCCGCGAATGAACGGAACGACCGGATTCTCCGGGACGTTCAGCTTGCCGTTTGCGATGGTGATTTTGTTTCCGGCGGGTGGAGTGATGTCTTTGTAGGGCATAAATTATTAAAATAGTGAATGTGCAGTTGAGAGGTGAAACAGGGAGGAAATCAAGGAAAACAATCCTCAACGAATCAGCGCTACGCTCTGGCATCCGTCCTCAAGCTGCTTTCCGCGACGTGCGCGGAAGCATTTCTATGCGAGCGATGTTCTCGTAAGGAATCAGATTTATGTCGCCTGGCACGGAATTGGGCAACTCCGTAGCAACAACGACAAGTTCCGAGCTTATCAGCACGAAATCCGGATGGGGTACCCGCAAGCACTTGCCGTCCACCAAATGCAAGCGAAACGGTTTGAACCTGAAAACCGATTTTGAACCGCTAATAGACGCTAATCCACGCTGATAACAAAGGCTTGCAGTTGCGCCAGCCGCACAAAACCGGTCACGGTTTCTTCCTCCCCAAGCCCTTCCGATTAGCGGCCATTAGCGAAGATTAGCGGTTTGAACTTCGGAGTTCGGGTTGAAGGGACTGGTATGGACAAGATCGCGAATATCTCTTTGTTTCATCATAAGAATATTAGTCGATCAACATTGTTTGTTCAACGAGGATCAGGCCACCGCAGTGAGTCCGATTGTTTTTTCGTCCTTAAACTGCGCCTTCACCTGCGCGACCGTGTTGGCCACTGTCAATCCATGTTTTTCCCGCAAATAATCCACGGTTGACGCGTGTTCGATGAACACATCCGGCCAGCCGATCCGGACTACCGGGGTGGAAATTTTTTTGTCGGCCAGGCATTCCAAAACGCTGCTGCCATAGCCGCCCATCAGAGCGTGGTCCTCCAGCGTCACGACCAAATCCGCCGCGCGTGAGAAAAACTCCGTGCAGGCCGCGTCGATCGGCTTCGTGAAACGCGGGTTGATGACTGCGCAATCAAAACCCTCGCTCGTGAGTTCGGCCGCCGCCTGCTTCGCCAGCTTGAGCATATTGCCCAAACCGAACAGGACGACTTTCTTCCCCTGGCTCTTGGAGAAATTTTGAACCACCTCCGCTTTGCCCACTTCAATGAGTTTGGGCTGATCTTTCACTGGCACTCCTTCGCCGCCGCCACGCGGATAACGAATAAACGTGGGATGATTAACGTGCGTGCAGGTGAACATCATGTCCTGGAGCTCATCCTCATTCGACGGCGCCATCGCGATGACGTTCGGCAGACAACGCAGATACGAAATATCAAACAAGCCGTGGTGCGTCGGCCCGTCGTTCGCGGACAGACCTGCGCGATCCATGCAGAAAATCACGGGCAGATCCTGCAGGCAAACATCGTGATGAATGCAATCGTAGGCGCGTTGGAGGAAGGTCGAGTAAATCGCCACGACCGGCCGATATCCCATCGTCGCCATGCCAGCGGCGAAAATCACTCCGTGCTCCTCCGCGATCCCGACATCGTAATACCGCGTTGGGAGCGCTTTCTCCAAGTACTTCAGGCCGGTGCCGGTTGGCATTGCCGCCGTGATCCCCACGATGGAATTATCCTTCTGGCAGAGCTTGACCATCGCCTGTCCAAAAACGTCCTGATAGTTCGGAGGGGTGCCCGGTTTGGAGGCGGGCGTCGCGCCGGTTTTGGCGTCGTATGGCCCGAGTCCATGAAACTTCTCCGGCTGGCTCAGGGCCGCCTCGAAACCTTTTCCTTTCTTGGTCAGGACGTGGATGACGATCGGCGTATCGCATGTTTTTGCGAATTCCAACACGCTGGTCAGCAATGGTAAATCGTGGCCGTCGATCGGCCCGAAATATCGCACCCCCAGTTCTTCGAAGATCAGACTGCTGCTCGCGCCTCCGCGTCCGTCCGTGAGGTCTTTGTTGGTGTTCGGTTGCAACGCGACATCCGAGAGTGCTCCCTTGAGCGCCTCTTCGGCTTTTTGTCCGAGCCGCAACGCCAGTTCGCCCTTCGATCCCCATCCCTTCAACCAGCGCTCGAAATCGCTGTGCAGTTTGTTGTATCTCGGGTTGGTGATGAGTTTGTTGAGGTAATTCGAAATCGCTCCGACGTTTTTGGCAATGCTCCATTCGTTGTCGTTCAGAATGCCAATAAACTTCTTCGTGGTGTGCGCAATGTTGTTCAACGCCTCGAACGAAATCCCGTTCGTCAGCGCGGCATCACCAAAAATGCAAACGACGTTTTCGTCCGAGCCTTTTTGATCCCGGGCGGCGCACATCCCGAGGGCGGCAGACAGCGCCGTGCCTGCGTGGCCTGCGCCGAAGCAGTCGTGCTCGCTTTCCGTGCGCAGCGCAAAACCATTCAAACCATTGGTCGTGCGGATCGTGTGAAAACGGTCTTTTCGTCCGGTCAAAAGCTTGTGGACATAGACCTGGTGGCTGACGTCCCAGACAAATTTGTCGTGCGGCGTGGAAAAAACCTTGTGCAACGCAATTGTCAGTTCAACCACGCCGAGGTTGGGTCCGAGATGCCCCCCGTTGGCGGCGAGTTTGGTGATCAGTTCGTAACGAACTTCTTCGGCCAGCTCCTGCAATTGCGGCATGGTCAATTTTTTAACGTGGGAGGGATGGTCAACCATTTCGAGATAACGGCTTATAGTTAGTGTTAATTAAACGGTGCAAAATTTTTGCGGCGCAGAGTCGCCGAAGTCTACTCAGCAGACAGCTTCTCCAGTTCGACAGGCTCGACCGTCAGTTCGCCGGAGGCTTGTTTTTCCAATTGTTCGATTCTTAATTCGGCTTCGGATAATTTTTTCTGGCACACCTTGGACAACCGGGTTCCCTCTTCAAATCGCGCCAGCAATGTTTCCAGCGGCAAATCCTCCGCCTCCATCGATTCAACGATTTCCTCGAGCTTTTGCAAAGCCTCTTCAAAAGGCAAGTCCGGGCTGCCGCTGTTTTTGGCCGGTTTCGACATCGCGCGAAATTAGAGGATCCTCAACCTCACGTCGAGTGCGTAATGATCCTAGTGGTGGCGGAAAAGCCGTTCCCGGTTCTGGTGCAAATACCAAACGATAAAAATGTTGAGGAACAAAATTGCCATGAACGTCAGCGAAAAGCTCTTCATCAATTCATAGATTTCAATCGGAACAAAAAAAGACGATTCGCCAATTGCCATCCATCCCGCCCAACTGACCCGCAGAATGAGTCCGGTTCCTTCCACCAGCGAAAACAAACTGCAGAGGAACGTTCCAGTCGCCAGCCCGCGGAGATTCTCCGGTGTTATCGATTGCAGTTGCGCGCCGAGATTCGCAAAAAACCTTCTTTCACGATCCACATGCAACCAGCGCAGAAGATTGTCAAAGTCGGCGACGAGATTTTTCCCAATCATTTGGTAAACGCCAAACGCAAGCAGCAAAAGCGCGAGGCATTCCAGCAGCCTGATGCCGATGATGACGTAAAGGGCAGGAGCACGTTATGAGGCGGCAGGCATGAGGAACGACTCGGAACTACCGACAGCGGCTGCACCCATTGAAACCTGCGGACCCCGTTGCCCGCTCTCGGCCATTGAATTCCTGATGGGGCATGTTCAGGAAGCCTTGGGCAGCTCCAATTCCGGTGTCAAATCATCGGAGACTTTGTTTCGCGACGCCTCCAACTTAATATAGTGAAGCACGACCGGCGCGAGGATCATTCCGGGAATTCCCATCAATTTTTCGCCCAGCACAATGCCAATCAGCGTCAGCCACATTGGCGTTTTGATCCGGTCGCCGATGATTTTGCTGTTGAGAAAATATTCCATCTTGTGAATGACGACGAGAAAGACGAGGGATATCAACGCCATTTTCGGGGAAATCGTAAAACCAACCCCCACGATCAGTGTGTTGCTCATGATATTCCCGATGATCGGGAGCAATCCGCAAAGAAAGGTCAGCACGACAATCACGATGACGTAGGGAAATCCGTTCCAGACAAGAAAAATGCAAGTGAAGGCCGTGTTGAAAAGGGAAATAATGATTTGCGCGCCGATGACCGTGCAAAAGCTGTTATAAAAATTGTGGAAGCGTGCCACCAACTGGTGGGCGACCATCGAATAGACATTATTCTTAACCGCGTTCGGATCGTCATCAACCTCCCATCGCGTGTTGATGAAGAGGCTCAGGGCCACGACCAAGCCAATGATCAAAAGCGCGAGCTGAAGGACGACCACTCCCGCGTAACGGCGGACGTTTCCGAATCCTTCCTTGACCTCCTTTATCGCCAGCGCTTTCAAGCTCGCATAATCGGTGAAAGGCAGATCGATCTTTTTGCTTTCCGCAAAACCAACCACGGCCGGAATGGTTTCTTCGGCAATTTTGGGTAGCGCGTCGTAAGCCAGTCGCGAGAAATAAAAAAGCCCGTAGCCGATGGTGACAACCAGGACAAGGTACAATACGACCGCGATCAGTTTGCTCCGGCCCAGCCGCAATTTCTCGAGCGCGAAGTAACCAAACATCGCGACGAGAACCAGGGTGCCCACATGAAACCAGCCAATGATCACCAGCAAAATCGCCATGATCACATACGAAATGCGCGCCGCTTTTTTTGAAGGGCTCTCGGTCATCGGGTCTTTTCCAGCAAAAACGGAA
>Ga0163152_10006843_pt1 | contig 12685 bp, 9 predicted proteins | sample OliLakLV19MP8IB2_FD_148635 | JGI IMG/M metagenome (GOLD analysis project Ga0163152, IMG submission 148635) | Freshwater microbial mat bacterial communities from Lake Vanda, McMurdo Dry Valleys, Antarctica - Oligotrophic Lake LV.19.MP8.IB-2 | ecosystem: Environmental > Aquatic > Freshwater > Lake... | reverse complement strand
GTTGATCTGCTCCACGATCTGGGTCCCTAATGTCTGGTCGCACCAATGCGTAAGTGTGATCCAGCGGCCGAGCGCTGCCTGATCGCCTTGGACGATGGTCTGAACCCGCTCGTCGACTTCCGGAAAGGTCAACGCTGCTTCCAGACGATCTGCGAGCGAGACGTCGAGCTGATGATAGGAATCGTGCTCCCATCGCGCATCCAGCGGTTCCTCGACCGGTGAGCAGAGGCCTTCCGCGAGGCAGGCGCGGAGCACTTCACCATGCGCGACATGCTGGAGACCGCGGCTTCCACATGCCGCGGCTGAATCCGGCCGGAGCGGAGATAGGTGCGATAGAGTTCGCTGGAGAGATAGCCGTTCCCTCCGAGGAACTGTTTCCCGCGCCTGACGGTTTCTTCGAAGGGGAGATATTCGAGGCTATGGAGGGGATTGTGATGCACGAAGTTCCGCATCGGCCAATATTGGGCGATAACCTCGCCTGCGAGGCGGATCACGCCCCGGAGCTCCATGCGTTTGGTTTCAATATCGACGGATTGATCTATCGATTCCATGAGACGGATTCCATAGTGGCTTTGGTGCCAGTCGATGGCGGCGCCCCGACGAATAGGTTGGTCGGCGCGAGGCCCAGGGCGAACACGATCGCCACGACCAGTACGAGTGACGCGAATTCGGATTGGTGCACATCCTCATAGCGGAGATCCGGGCGTTTGCGGCCGAAGAGCAGCCGTTGTACCAGATCGAGGATGTACCAGGACGCCGCGAGCCAGGCGATGGCGACGATGAGCGGGGCCACGGAGAGGGTCAGCGATGAGGTGAGCAATAGCCCCATGAGCCCGGCGAAGACGCCGAAGGGAGGGAGCCCCATCGCGGCCACCGCCAGGAGAGAAAACAACACGGCGAACTGTGGCATCGGCGCTGCCAGCCCGGTGATGGCTCGCGAATCCACATCGTCTCCGTAGCGCGTCCGGATTACCTGCCAGGCCAGCAGCAGTCCGCCCGTGACGAGCGCCACGCTGCCCAGGAACTCCGCCGCTTGCGGTTTGACGGTCCGCGCCCCTGCCACAAACCACCAGAGGACGGAGAAGAACGACAAACTGCCATAGGCTAGCAGCAACCGCACGCGCGATTGGGCCAGCGCTTTGATCGCGCCATAGAGGGCTCCCGATAAGGCCAATATGAATACCACAGAGATCACGACGTTAGGAATTTTCGGAAGTACCGTGGCCATCCGATGCAACCCGATGGCGGGGAGCAATAACACGGTAAACGGGGGGAGGCTGCCGGGCAATCGCGTCAGCGCCGCCACATAGCCATGGTGGAACGGGACCAGCGGCAGTAGGATCACGCAGGCCAGCAGCGACGGGATGGCCGAGTCTGTCATGGCCGCAATCCCTGCGCACAGCGTGCCAAGTCCGTAGGTGCCGATTCCCAGCCACGAAGGGCCCCAGAAGGGATTGTGATGCCAGTAGAGGAGAAACGTACTGATCCCAAGAAGCAGGGTCAGCGCAATCGGGCCGATGGGGGCCGGGATGGTGAGAATGCCCAGGCCCATACCCAGGAACACCAGGGTCACGACCCACGAGAGGCGATATTCCCGGTGGGCCGGTTGTCCCAGCAGCGAGACAGAGGCGGCCAGTGGGAGGAGGACGACAAAGAGCAGTCCTTCGGTAGACCCCGTCAGCTTGAAGAGGCTTGCGATGACCGCGAGCAGACTCACTAGGGTGACGGTGACCGACCAGGTTTTCAGCTTCTTCGGCTGAGACCAGACCGCGAATCCCAGCAAGGCGCCCAACAGAGGGATTCCAGCCAGGAGCCAGGGGATGAACATCGGGTCGATCATTCCGTCCATCTCGCATCGCGCTTATCTATTTTGTGGACGACGCGCAGCACTCTTCTTCCTAACGCCTGGTAGAGCTCATCCATATATAGCCGGTTCATGAAGACGACATAGAGGCGGAAGCGGAGTCGCTCGACCCAGTCCGGTATCCACATCTTCCGGCCATGACCATGGGCCCGCATATACAGATAGCCCCAACTGACCACCGTCAGAATCGTGGCCATGACGACCATGCTGTCGAAGAGCCAGTTCGGCAGGTCTGCGGCTTGGAAGTACGCCGCGACTTCGTCCGGATTCGGATACAGGAACGCGGTGAAGGACTCCACGGCGAATAGATAGACGAACACGATAAAGAGTAGCGTCAGCAGCATCGCCGAGGAGACCTTCCAGGAGGCGATGGCGCGTAACCGCGTAAGCGTCAAGATCGCCTGCGACGAGGTGATCCAGATAAAGAATAGGAAGATTACGGCCCCCTGCGATTCGAGCAGGGGGATTTGGAGCACGCCGTGTGTCGCCAGGAGAATCAAGAGCGGAATCAATAGCGTGGTGACGAATCCGGTCGACCAGGTGAGGGGCGAGAATCCTTTTTCCTCCTCGCGCGGGTCCGTCTGGGGCGATTCCGGATCCTGGCGGGCTTTGTGAATGATGTTTCCGCAATTCAAGAACACGGTGGCCTTGAAGAGGCCATGCGCGATTAGATGGAAGATCGCCAGCGAAAAGGCGCCCAGGCCGCATTCCATAATCATGTAGCCCATCTGCCCGATCGTCGAGAACCCCAGCGTCTTCTTGATGTCGTTCTGCGTCAGCATCATCGTGGCGCCCAAGATTGCGGTCACGGTTCCCACGACGAAGGCCACATGCAATGTCGTCGAACTCAGCCCGAACAAAGGCGCCAGCCGGTTGATCAGGAAGCCGCCCGCATTGATGATGCCAGCATGGAGCAACGCATGCACCGGCGTCGGGGCGTAAAGCGATCGGGGGAGCCAGACATGCAGCGGAAACTGCGCCGACTTGCTCATGCCGCCGATGAACAGCAGCAGCGTCACGGCCGTCGGGCCGCTGATGTCAAAGCCCGGCCAGGGGGACAAGGTGACCGGCATCTCGGCGGCCTTGGCGAAGAGCGCCTGAAATTCGAACGTTCCATATAATTGATAAGCGAGCACGACACCTGAGAGAAATGCGATATCGCCGACCCGGAGCAGGGTAAAGGTCCTGAACGCGCCATCGAGCGTCGCCGCATGAGCATGGTTGTGGGCGAGGAGATACAGCATGAAGCTCAGGACCTGCCAGAACAGGAACAGCATCATCAAATTCGCGCTGGACACCATGCAGAGCAACACGCTGGTCGTGAAGCCGATGAGGGTCAGATACCGTCGATCGTGAGGGTCCTGATACATGTAGCCGATCGAATAGGTATAGATGATGGTCCCGACGCCCGAGATCAAGACCATCATGACGGCGCTCAAACGATCGACATAGAATCCGATGGGGAAGGCCAGCGTTGCCGGGGATGCCGGATCGTAGAACCGAACGGTGAGGGGTCCATGGGTCGCCACATACCAGAGCGTTACGATGGCGCCTAAAAAGGCCGCGCCGATGGGATAGGCCGCGATCTTGGCGCGCTGTTGCCGCGAGGCCTCAGCGCCCATCAGGACGATAAGTGCTGCGAGAAGCGGGAGTAGCGGAACTAGGATGACAGCAAGCACCGGTACCTCAAGACCTTCTCGACAGGAACTCTAGAAAACACAAAAGCCAACCAGTCTCCCCCCCACGCTCGTCGTGGTGAACCCGGTTGGCTTGTACTGCGACCGGCCTCTCTCGCGAATTGCCGGTTGCCCTACGGCGTATGACTACAACATCGGCGTCCCACCTGGCCTCGAGGCATCTCGGCACAGGCGACATCGCCATAGAAGAAAATGAGGCCCATCAATAATACGCTCCATGCATCGGCGTCAAGGACCGGAGGAGGAATTGGTTCCCTCAACTAACAGGCAATGGTCCGAAAGGCTTAGCGTGTGAATTCGGTTGGGCATAAGGCGTATGTTTACGCTTGTTCGAGCCGTCACGTGGTCCTATAATCCGCACCAGGTCGGGTCACAGGCCGGGCGATCTCGGCTTGAATCAGAAGAGGGCACTTCGTGGAAAACGCGATTCGCAATGCCGTGATCAAGTTCGAGCAGGAGTTCATGGGGCGCGGCCCCGATGAGGTGCGCGCGTATGTCGTGCGGGACCTGGTTGTCGTTCGGCTCAAGGGGGTGCTGACGCCGGCCGAACGTCAGTTGGCCAAGACGGTGGAAGGTATCGATATGGTGAAGCGATTGCGGCAGAATCTCATCGCGCAGGGCCGCGACAAGCTCTGTGAGCAAGTGAGCGAGATCACCGGCGCCAAAACACTCGCAGTCTTTACAGACATCGATGTCCAGCTCAGCGAACGGGTCTTTGTGTTCACAGTGGATCGCGAGATCCAGAACGGCTCTCGCTAGGGGTCCCGCACGATGGAAAAACTCATCAGAGGATTTCTGAAGTTTCGGACCGAGGTATTCGACAAGAAGAAAGAACTCTTCACCAGGCTTTCCGAAAACCAGGCTCCTCGCGCGCTCTTCATCACCTGCTCCGATTCGCGTGTCGATCCCACCCTGCTTACACAGGCCGATCCCGGCGAGCTCTTCATTCTCAGGAACGCCGGCAATATGGTGCCGCCATACGGCTCGATGCAAGGCGGCAGCACGGCCACCATTGAATATGCGATGGCCGTTTTGAAAGTCCCCCACATCATCGTCTGTGGTCATACCGATTGCGGTGTCATGAGGGCCCTCTTGCATCCCGAGGACGTTCGTGACTTGCCGGCCGTGAAGGAGTGGATTGGACAGGCGGAAACCACCCGCCGCTTGATGAGGGAGTACTATACCGACCTCACGGGCAGCGATCGGCTGATCAAAGCGACGCAGGAAAACGTCCGATGCCAGCTCGACCATTTGCGCACCCACCCGTCCGTCGCCCTGCTTTTGCGCCAAAAAAAGGTAGATCTCCATGGGTGGGTCTACTCCATCTCGACCGGCGACGTGTGGGTCTACGACTTCGAGGTCGAGCAATTCACCTCTCTGTTGGATGAAACCTATCCTCGCTTGAAAACGTCGAGCTAGTCCTGCCATGCTCCACCCATGAGCAGACACCAGTTGGAAACACTTTCGTTCGACAATACCTATGCCCGCCTGCCCGAGGCGCTTTACGCCAAGCTGAATCCCACGCCGTTTTCGGAACCGCCGTACCTCATCAGTTTCAATCGGGCGGCAGCCGAATTGATCGATCTTGACCCGGAGCAAGCGAAACGGCCGGAATTTGCCGGTGTGTTTGGCGGAAGCATGCTGGTCCCAGGGATGGAACCGTTGGCGATGCTCTATTCCGGCCATCAATTCGGGGTGTATGTGCCGCAGCTGGGAGACGGGCGGGCCATCCTTCTTGGGGAAGCACGGAACGGACGGGGCGAGAAATGGGATTTGCAATTAAAGGGCGCAGGCCCCACGCCCTTTTCACGCGATGGCGACGGCCGTGCCGTGTTGCGATCCACCATCCGCGAATATCTCTGCAGCGAAGCGATGCATGGCTTGGGGATTCCGACGACGAGGGCGCTCTGCATCGTGGGCAGCGACCATAAGGTCTATCGTGAACAGGTCGAAACCTGCGCAATCGTACTCCGTATGGCGCCCTCACACGTGCGATTCGGTTCGTTCGAGATCCTCTATTATCGAAAGCAACATGAACAGCTCAGACTGTTGGCCGACTATGTGATCGCGACTCACTATCCGCATCTCGTGGCGGCGACAGACAGGTATGCCCGTTTCTTTGCCGAGCTGGTGGAGCGCACGGCGAGGCTGATCGCGCAATGGCAGGCCGTCGGCTGGGCGCATGGAGTCATGAATACGGACAACATGTCGATCCTGGGCCTCACGCTCGACTATGGCCCCTTCGGCTTTCTCGACGACTACGACCCCGGCTTCATCTGCAACCATTCCGACCACAACGGTCGCTATGCCTTCAATCAACAGCCCTATATCGGGCTCTGGAATCTGAGTTGCCTGGCGCAGGCGCTCCTCCCGTTGGCGGAGAAGGAAGACCTGAAAGCGTCGCTCGACCGCTATACTTCCCTCTGCGAAGGCCGCTACATGGAGTTGATGCGGGCCAAGTTCGGACTCATCGAGACGAAGGAAGAGGATGCCGCGTTGATCCAAGACCTCTTGGCCCTCATGCACCTGCACCATGTCGATTACACAAACTTTTTTCGGACGGTGGGCTCTTTTCAGAACGGAGCCGCCTCGTTGAACGAGCCGCTCCGTGACTTCTTCGTGGATCGTGCAGCCTTCGACCAATGGGCTCGCCGGTACGAAGACCGATTACGTGAAGAAGGAAGTCGAGACGAGGACCGCCAGGCCCGTATGAACCGCATCAATCCTAAGTACGTGCTCCGTAACTATTTGGCGCAGACTGCCATCGAGAAGGCCCAGCAGAAAGACTTCTCCGAGATCGATCGGTTGCTCACCCTGCTGCAAAATCCCTACAGTGACCAGCCAGGCATGGACGCCTATGCGGCTGCGCCCCCCAATTGGGGCAAGCACCTCTCGGTTAGTTGCTCGTCCTAAAGCCATTCCCCCATACCTCTTTTGTAGGGATTGTGTCCCGGCCTCCCATAGGCCAGGATCGGCAAAATTCTAAATCAGGAATCGTGCAGGAGCCCCCCAGCGTAGTCTTCCCGAGAATCAGAAAGAATCTCATTTATCTCCTATGAAGATATCGAATCAATCGTTCGGTCGGCTCGTGGCTTGCGTTACACTCTTGCTGGCTCTGAGTTCCTGCAGTGGTGGGGGGTCTAGTGGCGGAGGTACCCCTACCCCCCCTGCACCCGCCGCTGGTTCCGTGACCATCACCGGCACGGTCTCGGGGACCGTCATCAAGGTAGTGAGGGCCGACAGGAATGAACTTATTTCTGAAGCCGATACGGGGACTCTACCCGGACCTCCCCCGTTCCCATTTACGCTCTCAAGCATTCCGGTTGGAGTTCCGGTTAAAGTCTTTTTCTTTAGCGCCGGCCAGACATTTCCTCTGTATATCGGTAATACAAATGTATTCACTGTATTAACGGCTGGACCCCTCGACCTAGGTTTCGTGACGATGGGGGAAGGAAAATCAACTTCTCCGGCCAATCAGCCGCCGGCAGGTACGATCCAGCTAGAACTGAAAGGTTCACCCGTCCCCCCGCAAACTATAATTCCTCCAACTTCCTCGATTTCTGTGACAGATCCGAACGATGGAGCGCAAGTCCAGGGGCCCGATGTGCCCATTGGATTTTCGCTCCAGAATTTTACTATCGGGAACCAGAACCAGGCTCATCTTCATGTGTATTTGGATAACGACCAGACGCCCTATGAGTTTTTGAATGGAGCTCCAGTTTTCCACAACGGCGGCCCGGCCGCCAATGCTCAATGGGTGAGTGGGACACAGATCCGTTTCCTGTCGCTCCCGACGAACACGCATACGGTTCAGTTTAGACTTTCCTCGGCGTCACATACGGAGTATGTGAATCAAGAGGGGTCTACGGCGGTACAGTTTACCGTCAATTCCCCTCCTCCCACTCCTCCGACGATTAATGTGACGAATCCCGTGGACAATCAAACCTTGCCCTCTGGGCCCATGACTGTTGCCTTCAACGTGACGAACTTTGGGATCCAGGAACAGGGGCAATCTCAGCTGCATTTCTACGTGGATGGAAACCGCGGCAATCTCTATCAGTTTCTCAATGGCTCGAATCAGGTCCTGTTGAACGGGAATCCAACAGCAGATGTTCAGTGGGTCTCAAACTCGTCGTTCCGATTTACCGCACTTTCCACCGGCTCACATTCCCTGCAGCTTGTCCTCGCAAATGGCGATGCGGCCAATACGGAACTGACGAACTCTCAGGCCATGGATGTCGTGCCGTTCACGGTTGCTGGGCCAGCAGTTTCCACCGTCGCGGTCACCAGCGGGACTTCATTCCTCTCGAGCCCGGTGAGAATTACGTTTTCTGTCACCGACTTCACGATAGGACTCCCAGGCACTCGGCACCTTCGGTTTTCCATCGATAACGGCTCTCTTAACGACTTCTATAATGGTGCAGGCATCAATTCAGATGGCGTGCTTCTCAACGGTGTCCATACGCATTTTGTTCATTGGACCTCGACGACTTCATTCGACCTGTTTGGCTTGGCCGCCGGGTCTCATCAGGTTCGACTCGTTCTGGTGGATGAGAACAATCAAGCGTTGACCAATGTCGGATCGTCAACGACCCAGAACTTTACCGTGCAACAACCCCCCACCGGGGAACTTCTGCTCCAACCAGTACTCGATGGCCTCGCCTTTCCCGTGGGACTCTCCCTTGCTCCGGACGGCCGCGTCTTTTACAACGAACTCGAGGCGGGAAGGATTCGCATCATTAACCCGTCGTGGCAACTGAGCCCCACTCCGTTCTGTCAGATCCCGGTTGCAGTTCTGGGAGGGGAACAGGGCTTGTTGGGTCTCACGCTGGATCCGGACTTTTCCAGTAACCGTTACGTCTATGTGTACTATACGGCCTCTGGAGCGACGATGAATCGCGTCGCCCGGTATACCGAGTCCAACGGCGTCTGCACGAATGAGACCACCATTCTCGATAACCTGCCGGTCAGCGAGACCCACAACGGGGGCATCATCAAGTTCGGGCCTGACGGTAAATTGTATGTGATCATCGGCGATGCAAGGAATCCCGCGAACGCGCAAGACCCCACCTCGTTGGCTGGGAAGATTCTACGGGTGAACGCGGATGGCTCGGCTCCCCCAGATAACCCATTTTTCTCGAACGCCAACTCGAACGCCAACTCGAACGCCAAAAAAATATTCAGCTATGGACATCGCAACAGCTACGGATTCACCTTCCATCCACAAACAAATGATTTGTGGGAGTCGGAAAATGGTCCGAACGACAATGACGAGATTAACCGAGTCGTCGCTGGCGGCAACTACGGATGGCCGACATGGGGTGGGATTGTCAATCGACTGGGATTCATTGACCCGATCCTGGCCTTTACTCCTGTCATCGCTCCCACGGGGATCATCGCCATACCAGGAAACTCGTCCGTCTACCCGCCAGTCTACCGTAACAATCTGTTCATGGCGGTGTTTATCGATGGAACAATTCGCCACATTATCCTGCGTGGGACGGATCTCGATCAGCTCGGTGGCGCCAACGTGGCCTACACGGGCGGGACCGGCGGTTTGCTCAGCCTGATGCTGGGCGCTGATGGCTACGTCTATGTTTCCAACGTCAGCGGCATTTTCCGACTCACTCCGCCCTAACTCCCCTCGACTCACCCTCATCCTGAGACTGCAACAGTCGCTTGCAGTTCCCCTCACTGTCTGTTGTACAGTGGCCGTACCAATCTCAAAGAAATTGGACAAGCTGCTATTTCATGCGGCTAATCATACACAACGGACTTTTGTATGGCTAAAGGACGCGGCGATTCGAAACTAGCGGTGGCAGGAGCCCTCACGCTTGTGCTGGCCATTGCCGGGGTGTTGTTGGTGAAAGAGCCGCTGCGCAGCTCGCGGCCGATCGGCACCGGGCTGGAGATGAAGCCGACGACCGGCGAGCAGTTGGTCCGCGCGAGGCTGTGGGAAGATCCGGTGGCAGCCGTGCAGCGGGGGATACGAGGGGCCGGACCGACCGGCAAGACTGTCGGACCGGAACCCACTGTCTCGCAACGGTTTGGGCCGCTCCGACAGGTATTGTCCGAACGAACCAGCAGTGGGGAGCGTATTACCGTGCTCCTGGTTGCCACGAGCGGGGGCCCCTACGTTGAAGGGACCGAATCGCGCATCCGCGATCGCTACGCCATCGGTACCGCGCTGGGCGTCGGTTGCTATGTGCCGGAGGACGAGGGCCATCTCTCCTTCGTGGAATGGGAACCGCAAGGGGCTGTGCAGGCCCTGCCCTACGAATGGTATCGCCTTAGGAAGACACGCGTCTGCGGAGAAGAAGCCTCGCGTGCCTCCGCGGTTCTGGTCGTCTGGTTACCGGAAGAAGCCCTCAATCGGGGGTTCTTGGCGACCCTGACTTCCCTCTCCCAAGCCCTGGTCTGCCAGGAGTCGAAACAGAAACATGAATGCCTCTTGACCGACGACCGGCGCAAATTGATCCGTCTGAATCCGACGGTGCAACAGGCGGTCACGTTCAAAATCATGGGTCCGCGCAGTTCATCGGGATTTCGCAGCTTCTTGCAGGAAGCTGGGGACCTGTATGGCGAGCCGCATGAGGGGATCGGTGTCTGGCCGAATGCCGACGGCGCGATCGAGCTCTATTCGCCTTGGACAAGCGCGATGAAGGGCCTGCTCGCCTACGGGCTCAAGACAGAGGGCGGCAAAGGAGCCGCGTGCACGACCTATGAGGTGTGCGAGCAGGAGTTTCACCGCCGACTGGCTATGGCAAACGTTCGCCTCGTCTACGATGTCGGCTCGGACGATCGATTATTCGGGGCGCTGGTTGAGGAATTAGAGCGCCGGCAAGTACGTCTCGGCTGGGACGCGGTGATCCTCATCGGAGAATGGGATTCATTTTACGGGCGGGCTCTCCCCATCGAGTTTCGCGCCGCGGCTTGTGCGAAGGTGGCCACCTTCCCGGAAGCCGATTTGAAACAGATCCAAGTTCCGGTGGATATCAAGACATGGTGTCCAACCGTTTCACGCGCAATCGATTTGCAGATTCAACGTCCCGCCGACTACGAGTCGCTCACGCTCAACGTGTTTCGCTATAGCTATCTCAGTGGACTCGACGGGGAAGTGCCGGGTGACGACGCGGCGAGAGCTGCTCGCGCTACTAAAGCCGTTGCCGGAAATCAGTCCGGCGATGTGACCCGTGACCGTCCGGAAGGCACCGGTCAGCTCGACTACGTGCGGGCCTTGGTCGCGCGTATTTACGAGGAAGGGGAAGGCGCGAGGGCCATCGGCATCCTGGGCACGGACCCCTACGACGCCTTGCTCATCATCAAGGCCCTCAGGCCCGCGTTCCCCCATGCGATTTTTTTCACCGTCGATCTCGATGCGCGCCACCTCCATTCGAGTGAATACAAATCGACGCGCAACATGGTGATTGCCTCTCCGTTCGGGCTGCAATTGGAGGGAGGACTCCAACGCGACGTCCCGCCGTTCCGGAGCAGCTATCAGACATCGGCCTATCTGGCCGCCCTCCAAGCGGTCCAGTTTGTCACCTGTCGTCCAACCGGCCCTCAGCCATCCGCGGCCGCACCCTGCACGTCGGGTTACCATGTCGATCTGACTCCCGAAGACCGTATCTATGATGCAGGACCCCATCCCAGGATCTTTGAAGTGGGGCGCGATGGCGCTGTGGATATGAGCCCGGTGAGCAAAGAGGGGATACGAACGGTCCATCCGCCTAGGCAGGATCTCGCTCATACGGATGAACAGGGAATATCGAAGCAGGGAGTCGGACTCGATAATACCGCCGTCGCGGTGGCACTCGTCGTCGCGTTGCTGATCGCCACGCTCATGGCCTGGAGCAATCAGCGGCTGTGGCTGTGGGTGTTGCGAAATCCTCGTCTGCTGGCGGTCACGGCCATCATCGGAGTGGCCGCGTTCGCCGCGTTCGTCGCCTTCGATGGAGCGGCAGCGTTGTTAGCGAATCATGACGAAGGAGAGCCCTTTTCTTGGACCGCCGGGGTCAGCGTGTGGCCGAGTGAAGTTCTCCGTCTCTTCGCGGTGGTCCTGTGCCTGGTCATGCTGGGGAAGGGACTACGCGATTTGGCCAAGAACAGCGACGCCATCGGCGCGGATTTTTTATTTCAGGATGAGTCGGGCCGCTGCCGATGGTCACCCCGGACCTTTTGGACCAACTTGCAGCGGGTCTACCATCCGGCTGCGACTAGGACGGCGACGACGGTGGATCAAGCCTGGTCCTGGTATCGCGAGGCCGGCATCCCGTCGCAGCGAGTCGCGCGGACCATCCTCCTATTCCTGCTGTATTTCTCGATCATGTGGCCGTTGCAGCAGTGGGTCTTGAACGAAGAAATGATTCATCCCTGCCGCGGCCGACTGAGTTGCGGCATCGATTGGATCATGACGTTGAGCAGCGCGTGTTTCGTGGTGCTGCTCAACCTGGCGGTGTTCGATGCCGTCATGCTGTGCCGACGGTGGATCGGCTGGTTGAGCGCCTCCACCGGTGGCTGGTCCGATCAGGTGCAAGAGGAATATCTGCGAGATTACGGTCTGGGTCAGGCCCAGAAAGCCGAGTTTGAAAAGCTGAAATACTTGGCCGTGATCAATCTCATCGCTCAGCGAACCGGAGTGGTGAATCGCCTGATTCGCTATCCGTTCATCGCGTTGTTGATCATGGTCGCCGCGCGAAACGACTATTTCGATATCTGGAACTATCCACTGATCTTGATTGTGGCCTGGTCGTTGAACATCGCGTTGGCGTTGATGGGCGCGTTCCTGCTGTACCAGTCGGCCAGCAAAGCGAAAGCGGCCATGCTGGCCGGGCTTAGCCGCCAGATGGTCCAAGCCCTGGGAAGCGGCAAGGATCACGATGTCCGCGTCAAGCAGATCCAGTATGTCATCGACGAGGTGGAATCCAATGAACAGGGCGCTTTCGTGCCGCTCTATCAGCAGCCGGTAATCGAATCCTCGCTCTATGGCATCGTTGCATTGCTGCAATATTTGTATATGAGATAACGGGTTACTTATGCGCGAAGAACAGATCGGCGGGTTGCGGACACGTATCACGGGCGGCACAGATGGCAAGGGCGGAGGGCGCGGTCCTCTCGTCCTGCT
>Ga0163152_10006840_pt1 | contig 12690 bp, 8 predicted proteins | sample OliLakLV19MP8IB2_FD_148635 | JGI IMG/M metagenome (GOLD analysis project Ga0163152, IMG submission 148635) | Freshwater microbial mat bacterial communities from Lake Vanda, McMurdo Dry Valleys, Antarctica - Oligotrophic Lake LV.19.MP8.IB-2 | ecosystem: Environmental > Aquatic > Freshwater > Lake... | reverse complement strand
AGCATCCCCCGCGCGACGATTCGCCGTCACCAGTACCGCGCTCCACCGAGACCGCCCAACCATGGCCGACATCGTTACCGACCGCGGCGAATCCGAGAGCGCGGGACCGCGAAGCACGCCGGACGCACCGGTCGCCGCCCGCGCCAAAATCACGCGGGCCCAGTGGCTGACGCTGACCGCCGCACTGTTGGGTTGGATGTTCGACGGCATGGAGATGGGTATCTTTCCGATCATCGGTCGGCCCGCGCTGCAATCGCTGTTAGGCAGTACCGCAACCGAAGGTCTCGTCGGCGAATGGTTCGGATTTATCACCGCCGTGTTTCTCGTGGGGGCCGCGCTCGGCGGCCTGGTCTTCGGCTGGCTGGGGGACCGCATCGGACGAGTCCACGCCATGACGATTAGCGTGCTGGTCTATTCACTCTTTACCGGCGCCAGTTACTTTGCCGATACGCCCTGGCACCTGGCCAGCTTGCGGTTTCTGGCGGCGCTCGGCATGGGGGGCGAATGGGCGCTCGGCGTGGCGCTGGTGATGGAAACCTGGCCAGGCATTGCCCGGCCCGTGCTGGCTGGCCTGATCGGCGCGGCCTCGAATGTCGGCTTCCTGCTGATTGGCATCGTCACGCTCTCATTCCGGGTTACTTCGGATAACTGGCGGTGGGTGATGCTCGTGGGGGCAGCCCCCGCAGCGCTGACCTTTTTCATTCGCATCTTCGTGCCCGGAGCGTTGGAAATCGGCGGCTGCCCAGCGCACGAAATCGCCATTAGCCGAAGTGTTCAGCGGCCCGCAACTCAAAACGACGCTGCTGGCGATCGCCTTCGGTTCGATCGCGCTGGTCGGCACCTGGGGCTCGGTCCAGTGGATTCCCTCGTGGATCGACAAGATCGCAGTCAACGAGCCGGGCGCGAAATCGCTGGCGAGCATTTTGTCTTCCGCCGGCGCGGTGTTCGGCAGTTTTCTGGGTGCCGCGATCGGTGTGCGAATTGGCCGCCGCGCGGTTTACTTTGGATTGTGCTTATCGTCGCTGTTGGTCTGCGGCTATCTGTTCCGCGCGATGGACGAATTCAATGCTTCGATGCTACTGGTGATTGGACTGGCCGGCTTCACGACCGCGGCCTTTTATGGCTGGCTGCCGCTCTATCTACCCGAGCTTTTCCCGACACGGATGCGCGCCACCGGGCAGGGCCTGGCATTCAATTTCGGCCGCATCGTGGCCGCCGCGGCCAGCCTGCAAACCGGCGCGCTAGTGACGCGGTTCGATGGCAGCATCGCCCAGGCTGCTGCGGCGACGAGCCTGGTTTATGCCCTGGGGCTGGTGCTTATCTGGTTCGCACCCGAGACGCGCGGTCAGCCGCTACCCGAATAACTCTTTCTTCTGAAGTGAGGCGTTGATGAACCGACATTTTCAACTCGCGATCTCGATTGCACTTTTTGTTGCCACCTGGCTTGGCGTGCAGGCCGCTCCGTTGGCAGCCGCGGAACTGGATACCCGACCGCTCCCCTTAGCCATCAACGTCGCCTTTGGTAACGTGGAGTGGACCGGCTGGGATGGCGGCGAAGCGAGCGGCATTGTCAGCCCGCTGCGGCCGATCTTGGTGACGCACGCAGGCGACGACTCGCACCGCGTGTTCGTGCCGACGCAGCAGGGCGTGGTCTACGCCTTGCCCGACGATGGCAGCGCCAAGCAGGCGGCCGTGTTCCTCGATATCACCGCCAAAGTCTCCTACGACGACAAGACCAACGAAGAGGGCTTTCTCGGCCTGGCCTTTCAACCCAAGTTTCGCGAGAACGGCCGCTTCGTCGTTTACTACACGAACAAGCACAAGCCGCATCAGAATGTGGTGGCCAGCTACCGGACGAAGAGCGACGACCCCAGCCAGGGCGATCCGGCGTCCGAGCGCATCTTGATGGTGTTCGACAAACCGTTCTGGAATCACGACGGCGGCACGATCTGCTTCGGACCCGACGGCTACCTTTACATCACGACCGGCGACGGCGGCGCCGCCAACGATCCGCTGGGCAACGGGCAGAAGCTCTCCACCTGGCTTGGCAAGGTGCTGCGGATCGATGTCGATCGCGAGGAGGGGAAGCGCGGCTACGCGATTCCGGCCGACAATCCGTTCGTCGATCAGAAGAACGCCAAGCCCGAGATTTGGGCCTATGGCATGCGCAATATCTGGCGCATGGCCTTCGATCGTGAGACGGGCGTGCTGTGGGCCGGCGACGTCGGTCAAGACACGTGGGAGGAGATCGACCTCATCGTGCGCGGCGGCAACTACGGTTGGAACACGCGCGAGGGACTACACCCGTTCGTCAAGAAAGAAGGCAAGCCCGTCAAGCAAACGCCAACCCCCAAGGGCATGATCGACCCGATCTTCGAGTACCATCACGATCTCGGCAAGTCGATCACCGGCGGAAACGTCTACCGCGGCAGCCAGATTCCCGAATTGGTCGGCGCGTATCTGTACGCCGACTATGTGTCGGGCAAGATGTGGGCCCTCTGGTACGACGCGGATAAGAAGACCGTCACCGCGAACCGCGAGATTCCGCTTCCCAAGAGTATTCCGGTGATGTCGTTCGGCGAAGACGAACGGGCCGAGACCTATTTCATGACCTTCTCCTCTGATGGACAGGGAATCTTTAAGCTGGGCCCCGCCTCGAGCGACGCTGCCGCGCCGCCAGCCGCCGCGGGCAAATAGGGAAATGTTGTCTCCGCCATGCAAGCGATGGCCGAAGCGCATGCACACGCCGACGGACTCACGATGCAAACTTCTAGCGCGACCGATCGACGCGCGACGCGCCCAGCCAGCAAGTTGCTCGACGGCGCAATGCTGGCAATGTTTATCGTTGTCTGTATTGCGGCTGGGGGCGTCGGTGCCGTGTTCACTGCCGATTCGGTTGCCGGCTGGTATCGCACCATCGCCAAGCCATCGTGGACGCCGCCCGATCGGGTGTTTGGTCCTGTTTGGACGGTTCTCTTTATTTCGATGGGAGTGGCGGCCTGGCTCGTTTGGCGTCGCGGTTGGGCGAGATGTCGCGGCGCGCTTGGCCTGTTCGGTATCCAACTCTTGTTGAATGTCGGTTGGTCGCTGGTTTTTTTTGGACTGCGGAGCCCTGGCTGGGCATTCGTCGAAATCCTCTGCTTGTGGATTGCCCTGGTGGTGACGATCGCGATGTTTTGGCGACACTCGCGCCTCGCGGCGGTGCTGCTATTGCCCTATCTGGGATGGTCGACGTTTGCCGCCGTTCTGAACCTCGCAATTTGGCGGGCGAACATCCCAGCAAAAGCCGACGATGCATCCGCGCGACAGGGAACTTCGCTTGTGCAAGTCGACAGCGCTTGGCAGGTAGCAAGGATGCCGAGCGAACCTGACGTGACGTGCGGCATCGAATTGACAGAATCGCGCGCGTGTCCTGACGAGGTGGTAACGCCACGCGATCAGGTTGTCCCCTCTCCAAGCGGCCCGACCACAAAGGCACGCGCTAAGCCTGTCGACAAGCCGGATGTGATCACGCCGGCTAAGGAGTACTACCGAGCGCTGGTCGCCCTGGCTCCTAAATTGCCGGCCGGCGACGAGCGCTTCGAAACTTTCGTGCAAGCGGCGTTTCGCCTGGCACGCGAGCGCTCGGCGACAGGCGACCCGGTGCTCGAGAATCGCGCGGCGCTCGTGGCGCTCGGCGCGCTGTTGGGCGATAGCCGCGTCGGTGGGTTCCAGCGAGGCGTGGTCGACGAAGCTCAGCGAACGGCCGCCGCGCGCGTCGCCGGCCAAGTGACGATTCGTGGCCGTCGCGACTGGACGCAGCACTTCTGCGTGAGCGCGGCGATCACCACCACGTCGAACGAAGCGGCCAGCAATCACATCGGGCTAATGAAGGAGCGCATGGATATGCGCCCTGGCGGAAGCGGCTTCTCGTTCGCCGATCTGGCGGCCGACCGTGCCGGCACTCGCCTGGCCGTAGCCGCCACGCGTGACGAAGCTGCCGCCCGGGCGATGCAAGACCGCCTGGCCGGCAAGTTCGCGCTCGATGATCTGTTTCCCCGGGCGGACGATCTGCCCGAGGGGCTCTCCGAAGCGGCACTCAAATCGCGCTATGGAGGTGTCGGAGGCCCGGGCTATAAGGAGCTGATGGCCGAAATCGAGCAGCGCCTCGACGGCTGCGCCGCACTTGAGCAATCGAGAAACTAAACTTCGCGAGCTTCGCCCCCCCTGGAATGAGGGACAACGACGACGTTGTAGGACTCTGCCAGCGGTCGTTAAGCGTCAAATCGAAACAATAATCTCGAAGATCAGGTATATGCCGCAAGAGACGACCGACGAGTGCCGGGCATTGCGCCTGGCACCCTGTGGTCATCGCTTCAACCTATGAATCCCTGTCAGGTGCGTTTTGCTGTTTCGTGCTCGGGATCGCCAGTCGGATCGTCTCGTTTCTGAGTCCGCGCGACCACCAAGGCGGATCACGTTGGAATTGCGGCGGGTTGCGCGGTTCGTACAAACGTGCTGGTCGATCGCCGGCATTTGCTTGCTGCTGCTATTGGCCCTGAATTGGGGAATTGGCCTGCTGATCCGTGGCATCACCCGGAGTGCGGCCGTTCGTAGCATCGAGAAACTGACTCCGACTGCGGATCAGGCTTGGGTCGAGCAATTCGTCGCCGAGCGGGGAAGCACGGAGTTCATGTCCTCGGCTGTGCGGTGGGAGCCGTACGTCTACTGGCGCAGCGCCGAGCATCAAGGCCAGTTCTTTAACGTCGATCGACAGGGACTGCGCCGCACGATTAACCCGCCTGCTCTCCATTCCACGACGCCGCGGCGCCGGATCATGATGTTCGGTGGTTCGGCCCTTTGGGGTGACAGCGTGCGCGATGAGTTCACGCTGGCTTCGATACTGGCGAAGCGATTGCATGAGGAGCAGTACTCGGTTGAAGTCACGAACTTTGGCCAATTGGGGTATGTCAGCACGCAGCAAGTGATCGCACTGCTTTCGGAACTGCGCCGCGGCATTGTGCCCAACCTCGTGATCTATTACGGCGGGACAAACGACATCGGGGCAGCGGCTCATAGCGCGCAACCGGGTGAGTCGATTAGCGAAGTCAACCGTGTGCTGGAGTTTAACCTGCTTAACGATAATTCGATAACCAGGCTCTTGAAGAACTGTGCCTTGAACTCGGCCGTGAGCCGCTTCGTGCGGATGTCGAATGATCCCTTCTGGACACGACAGGCGCACGACGATATCGCGAAAATACACCAACAGCGAATCAAGTCGAGCTCCAATATCACCGACCAATTGCGCAGGGCACCTGAAGGCGAGCGGGCCCAGTTGGCGGCGCGGTTGCTGCGTATCGAAGTCGCTCGCGATGCCCTGTCGATCTACGGCGGCAACGTGCAAGCCACCGAAGTGCTGAGCGATGGATTTGGCTTTGAGAGTTTGTATTTCTGGCCACCCACAGTGTTCGACAAGGAGCATCGAACTTCGGACGAGCAGCAGATCGTTGAAAACGAGCGTGACAATCAGCAGTTGTTTGATACCGTTCGGCAACAGTGGGCGATTCTCAAGCAGTCTGGCGGCAAGTCGATCCATCCGATTCAAGAAACTGTGTTGCTCGCCGACGTGTTCAATTCCACGACCTGGACCGATCAAACGGCCTTCTTCGACGCGGTCCACGTCACCGAAGCTGCGAACGCCGAAATCGTTGAGCGGATGCTCCCGGAAGTGCGCGCCTGCCTGGAGCGGATGGACAAGGTCGCGCCCTGATCGACGTCGCATGCCGTGATAGCGCCGAATAATCCGCGAAACACGGCCCGATTTCACATGTTCTGGCGCCCTACCAGACCGACAACGCCCGAGGGCTATCAGGCCTGCGCGGTCTCGCTGATCGCCTTCGTGCTGCTCATGGCCGCCGCCCTGGTGCTGCTTGCCTGGCGCGTGCGCGTTGGGCATGCCGCCGCGGCCTGGCAACTCGTACAAATTGTCGGCTGGCTCGTCGCGATTAACGCCGTGGCCGCCGCGATCTACTACGTCGCGCGGCAGATGGTGGATTAACCAACCGCGGCACGTGCGATAAACCCAATTCGACGCGCTCCGTCGAATCGAAAAAACGTGCTGCCAAGCGCGGTGACAAGTGCTACCATGAAATGCCAGCCGCGGGACCGCTACCAAGTCGCTCGACGTGACGGAATACCCGGTTACCGGTTGATCCTTGGAGCGTGCCGTGCTGAGCGCTTTCGACAGCCGACGCCAATTTGGTCGACGCCAGTTCCTGCGCGTCGGTGGCGCGGCGCTCGGCGGGCTGTCGCTCGCTCCACTGCTGGCGGCCCAAGCGCGGGAACAGCGCCGACTGTTCACCGGCAAATCGGTCATCTTTCTGTTCTTGCACGGTGGACCGAGCCAGTTCGAAACGTTCGACCCCAAGATGTCCGCCCCCGAGGGAATCCGCTCGGCGACCGGCGAGATTTCAACCGCGCTACCCGGCATCACCTTCGGCTCGAACTTCCCCCGGCTGGCCGCGCTGGCCGACCGCCTGACGATCATTCGCTCGTTCACCACGGGCGATGCCAATCACGACATTAAGCCGATCGTCGGCCGAGCCACGCACGGGGCCAACCTGGGGTCGCTGTTCGCCCGCGTCGTCGGCCCCGGCGGCACCGCCACGGGCATGCCGCCCAACATGCTATTGGTGCCGCGCGCGGTCGATCCCGACGCCGGCCCGCATCAGACGCAGTTTGGGCGATTCGATTCGACCGGCGACTTCGGAGCGGCCAGCGCGCCGTTGATCCCCGGGGCGGGGAGCGACTTCCAGCGCGATCTGGAGTTATCGCTCTCGCCAGCGCGGCTTGACGATCGTCGAACGGTGTTGGCCGCGCTCGATCGGGCCCGCTGGAGTTTCGACGCCGCGCAGTCGCCGGGTGCGCCAGCGGCGCGCCGGCTGTCGGCCGATCCGCTGCGCGAGCGCGCCTTCGCCACGCTGCTGAGCGGCGAAATGGCCCGCGCGTTCGACCTGACGCGTGAAGACCCGCGCGTCGTCGCCCGCTACGACACGGCTCCGCTCGTACGGCCCGACCAGATCGATCGCAAGTGGAACAATTACCCGCACTATGTGGACAACGCCAAAACGCTCGGCAAACTCCTGCTCTTGTCGCGGCGGTTGTGCGAAGCCGGTTGCGGTTTCGTGACCGTGACGACGAACTTCGTTTGGGATATGCACGCCGACGTGAACAACGCCACGATGCCTGAGGGGATGCGCTACACGGCGCCTCCTCTGGATCATGCGGTGTCGGCACTCGTCGAAGACCTGGCCCAGCGCGGGCTCGACCAGCAGATTCTGCTGGTTTGCTGCGGCGAAATGGGGCGCACACCACGGATCAACGCCACGGGTGGGCGCGATCACTGGGGCAACTTGGCGCCGCTGTTGCTGGCGGGCGGCGGATTGCGCATGGGGCAGGTGATTGGCCGATCGACGCGCGACGGCGGCGCGCCACTCTCCGAGCGAATCGAGAACCGGCACCTCGTGGCCACGGTTCTGCAAACGCTGGTCGACCCGCTGGAGCTGCGCACCGTGCGCGGCCTGCCCGACCAGATCGTGCAAGCGGCCAACGGGGATGTGATTCCGGGACTGGTGTGATGTCGATGTCGCCTGCGTTCACCCGTGCACTCACATGTCGGGGCGCTCGGCGCGCAGTTGGGCAAGTTCTTTGGCACTCCCCAGAGTGTGGCTCAAATTGGTATACGTGAGCGACGGGTTGCAAAAGATTCGCGCGAACACGCCGCTTCTGGCCCACGTGTTGTCGAGGTGCACGCTCGCCAGCGTGGGCCTTTGATCCTGCCTCCGGCACACCTGCTCATCGCTGAACCGGCTAAGTCGCGCTTCGCCGGCGCCAGTATCCTGTCCGACGACTGGAATGTGCCACCGCGACGACAAAGGCCGAACGGTCTGAGCGGATCTCGTAGATCAGGAGGTACGGAAATCGCCGCGGGCGAACAAATCGGTACTGTTCGATAAGCCCCGCCTGGCCGTCGGGGTTATCCGCGATTCGTTGCACCGCCTCAAAGACGGCTGCACGAAAGCGCTGATGTGCTCCGGCGGAACGCTCGGCGTACCAGTTCAAGGCTTCGCGCAGTTCGCGGACCGCCAATCGATGAAAGAGAACGTCGCCCATGGGCTACGATAACTCTTCGCGCAATTTCGACCAGGGAATCGCGCCGGTGGTGTCCGCGCTGCGGCGCTGCAGTTCTTCCAGCAGGCCAGGATCGTCGAGCGATAACCCGCCCGTATCGTCGGAAATCGTGTCAAGCAGTCGCGCCGCGAGATCCAAGCGCTCGCTGTCATTGAGCGCCAACGCGGCGGTGAAGATAGCTTCTGCATCAGTTGACATGGCAAGCTCCTCCTGTGCATCCATTCTATCCGGCTGCGGCGACAGTTCGCAGCGCACAAATCGACGACGGCGCTCGCTCAACGTCAACTACTTCCCGCCGGCGACTGTCTCTTCGGCCGGGTCGAGCTCCAGCACGAAGTCCTTGTAGCGCACTTCGGTCGCCTCGCCCGCGTGCAACTGCAAGGCGAACACGCCACGCACCGCGCCGCGCGGGTCGTCCAGGTCGACGCAGAGTTGCCCGTTGATTCGCGTGCGGATTCGGCTCCCCCGGGCGACGATTTCGTAGTCGTTCCAATCGCCGGTGCGCACGGCGTCGGTGGCGATTTTCTCCCACAACAGGCCGCGGCCGCGCTCTTCGTAGAGCCGGCCCCACCAACCGGGCCCGATGTCGGCCTGATAGCCCTGCACTTCGCCATCATCGAGCGGCGTGCTGCGGAACTGCACGCCGCTGTTGCCGCGGTCGTCGACGAGCTTGACCTTGAACGTCAGACGGAAGTCACCAGCCAACAGGTCGCTCACCAGAAACTCGTTCCGCTCGAGACCCCGCGAGCGGCCGACCAGTTCACCGCCGTCGACGCTCCAGAGTTCGGCGCTACCGGTCCAGCCGGCCAGCTCGCGGCCGTTGAAGATCGATTTGATCGTGTCGGCCGTGGCCAACAGTGGCGTCTGCGCAGGGCTCGCCAGGTAGGTCACGAGCGAGCGGACTTCATGCTCAGACAGCGGTTGCAGGATATTGTCGGGCATCATCGATTTGGTCGACGCTTCGATCTGGTCGACCTCGTCGCGCGGCAGCACGATGGTGCCGTCGGCCGTGGCCAGCGTAATGGCGTCCGTATCATCGTTGCGGACGATGCCGGTGAGCACGCGGCCATCGGTCGTGGCAATGACGGTGGCGGCATAATCCTTGGCGATCAGCGCGCTGGGATCGAGCACGTTGGCCAGCAGGTACTCGAGATTGGCGCGGTTTGAGCCGGTGAGCTCCGGACCGATCTGGTTGCCGGCGCCGAACAGCTTGTGACACTGCTGGCATGTTTTGGCAAACATCGCGCGGCCCAGCGCGACGTCGGGCTCTTGCGTCGGCTTCTTGCCGAGCAGTTTCGTGTATTCGGCGATGCGCTGGGCGGCGTCGGCCGGCGTATCTTGCACCACGCCCCACACTTCGGTGAGCCGATCGGCAAGCTTCTTGTCGTCCAGATTGCGCAGTTGCCGCACCAGATCGGCCGAGACATCGCCCGTGGCCACCCGTTTATCGGCCAAGGCGTCCAATAATGGCGTGGCGTACGCGGAGCGCGAACAGAGCACGACGAGTGCTTCGCGTTTCTCGGCTTGCGAAAGCTGCGGATACAGTTCGAGCACGGCCGCCGGCGTTCGCGACTCGTCGAAGGCAGCCAACCCCTTAAGGGCCGCCAGGCGCAGCGGCGGATCGCTTAGCAGATCGAGCAGCAGTTTCGGTAACTCCGTATCTTTGACGGCCAGCAGCGTATCGATCGCCGCGGTGCGTGCGTCAACCGCCGCAGCACGATCGGCAGCGACGGCGCGCACGCGGGCCAGCGCCTGTGGGTCGCCGAACGTCACGGCCAGCGACTGCGCATGCTCGCGAATCGCCGGGTTATCGCTGGTGGCCAGCCGCGAGGCCACGGCGTTCCAACTCGGCGGCATGTCGACGCGGCGCCGCCCGGCCAGGCTCAAGCGCACCCCTTCGAGCACGGCGAGCTGGCGCGCGGGATCGTCAAGTTTTCCTAACTGTGCGATTAATAGTTCGATCGCATCGCCGTTTTTCAGCGTGCCGACGCGACGGGACGTGAACTCTAGCAGTCGCGTCTCAGCGGCCGCGCCGGCCCAAGCCAGCGCGCGGGCCGGATCGACTTCGACCAGCGGCTCGGCCGCGTACCAATACAACAGCGGCAGATTGTGATCGGTCGCGTCCTCGGCATGGCGGGTCAAACCGGCCAGCACGTCCCAGCGCGACTCGGGGGGCAAGCGATCGAGGGCGGCGGCCAAAAACTTTCGCACAACAGGCGACGCATCCCCTGCCAGTTCGACAAACCGCGGCAAGTGCGCAAGCGCCTTGTCAGGCTTCTCGACGGCCAGGCGAATCGACCACGCCCGCACGATCGGCTGATCGTTGGCCAGGCCGCGCGTGATCAGCTCGTCGCTTAGCGTGTTGGTCACATACAGGGCCCACAGCCCCCGGAGCCGCCGCGTGACATCGGCGTGCGCGAAAGCCATCTCCGTTAGTTTCTCGACTGCTCGCGGATCGAGCTTGCCGCCGAACGCGCGCTCTTGCAGCAAGCGGCGCGCATGTCGCACGTGCCAGTCGTTCGGGTGCAATTGCAGCTCGACGAGTTGGCGATCGGAAAGCGCCGTTAGATCGGGGGGCGGCTGATGATCGTCGCCGTACGAGACCTTGAAGATGCGGCCGTTCGTGCGGTCGTGAATGTTGTGCTCGATGCGATGGCACTGGTTCTTGTCGTACCAGTCGATTAAGTAGACGTTGCCGTCGGGGCCGCTCTGCAAGTTGACGATCTGCGACCACTCGTCGTTCGCCTGGAGAAAATCGGCGCCGTGATGCCCGACGTAGCCCGAGCCCTGCGGCTCCAGGGTATCGACGTTCAACCGCGCGCCGTGAATGTTGTTCATCAGGATCTGGCCGCGATACGCGACGGGCCAGCGTCCGCCGAGGTAGATCAAAGCGCCGGCGTGCGCGTGCCCACCGCCGCTGGCATCCGAGCGATTATTGCCCGCGTGCGGGCCACCGCTGCCGGCCCAGTGGACGTGGTCGGCGATGGTCTTGATGTCGTCGTAGGTGTGCTTGTTGAAATGCGTGCCCGCCTGACGGTGGTAGCGCCCGCCAGGAATGATGTGAAACAGATGTGGAATAACGCAAGCGGTGCAAAACGCCTCGCCTTGATCGTCGAAATCGACCCCCCACGGATTGCTGGTGCCCTGAGCGAACACCTCGAACTGCCGCCGCGTCGGGTGATAGCGCCAGATGCCGGCGTTAATCGGCGTGCGCTGTTCGGGCGACGCTTCCGGCGGGCCGACGCGCGAGTGCGTGAACACGCCGTGGCAACCGTAGAGCCAGCCATCGGGGCCCCAGATGAAGCTGTTCAGCGTTTCGTGCGTGTCCTGGTAGCCCCAGCCATCGAGCAGCACCTGCGGCGGGCCATCGGGAACGTCGTCGCGATTGGCATCGGGCACGAACAACAAGTTGGGGGCGGCGCCGATCCACACGCCGCCGAAGCCGAGTTCCAGCCCGCTCACCAGGTTCAGTTTTTCTATGAACACTTTGCGGCTGTCGAAGTGGCCATCGCCGTCGCGGTCTTCAAAGATCAGGATGCGATCCTTGGCGTCGGGCTCTTTGACGCGATGTGGATAGCTGTATGCCTCGGCGACCCACAGCCGGCCGCGGTCGTCCAGCGCCTGTGCGATCGGCTGCACGATATCAGGCTCGCCGGCGAACAACGTGACGTGAAAGCCGGCCGGCACGGTCATTGCGCGGGCGGCTTCTTCGGGAGACAGGCCCGCGTGGCTGAAGGTGTCGTTGGCCAACGGCACGCGCTCGTTGTCGAACTTCGGTCGCTCGGCATGCAGACGGAAGTCGTCGAAATTGAGGTGGCCCCAACCGACGGACGATTGATCGACGAGCCGCACGATGATCTCGTGCCCCACCAGCGGCGCGAGATTGAGGACGACCGCCTGCATCGTCTCGTTGTTCTCGCCCGTGATCTCGTAAACGACCTGGCCATCTTTGGCGTTAATGATTTCCACCCGGCTGCTGCGGTGCTGACCGCCGCCGATCAAGAAGCTCGCCCACGGCTGCGTGACCTTGAGCGGCGCCGACGTGAGCGTCCCCTTGGGAGCGTCGCCTGCTACCTCGAAGGTGCCGATCCAGAACTTGCCGGTGTGGCCGCTGCGCATGTCAGCGCGGCGCGCCTGGACCAGATCGCCCTGCACGGGCTGACCTTTGAAGGCGTCTCCTTCGGGGAGCCAGCCACTGAGCGAGCCGCTCTCGAAGTTGAGCTCGGGCGTGGCTGCGGCGGGCGCGGCCTGCGCCGGCGCAGCGGCGGGTTCAGCGCCGTGTGCCGTGCCAGAGCCTGCGAGCGCGGCGGCCAGCAAGGCGGCGGAGCTCAATTTCAGGAGAACGGAAGACCAACGACGCGAAACAATCAGAAAGCGGGGCATCACGAGGGCGGGCTTTCTTGGGTTGGATTGCCAGAACAAAGTCGAGTGCGCGTGTTTCGGATTATGGCTGTCGTTAGCCAGGCGTTCCACTGGTCAGGCGCTTGCCGCGGCGGACCGCAAAGCCGACCCCCTCGGATC
>Ga0163152_10006835_pt1 | contig 12701 bp, 15 predicted proteins | sample OliLakLV19MP8IB2_FD_148635 | JGI IMG/M metagenome (GOLD analysis project Ga0163152, IMG submission 148635) | Freshwater microbial mat bacterial communities from Lake Vanda, McMurdo Dry Valleys, Antarctica - Oligotrophic Lake LV.19.MP8.IB-2 | ecosystem: Environmental > Aquatic > Freshwater >... | reverse complement strand
CCATTGGCATGGCCGGCGCGCGCACCGAGCAGGATCGGGATCGCATCCGCAAAGCCGCCGGGAAGGTCTGGCCAACCGTGCCATGCCACGCCACGAACGATTTGGAAACCGGCCTGGCCGCCGCCAAAAATCGACCCGGCACAAAATCCGGCGCTCGCGTCCTGATCATCAGCGGCACGGGCTCTTGCTGTTACGGAAAAAATGCCACCGGCGCCACCGCCAAGCTGGGCGGATGGGGGCATATCCTCGGCGACAAGGGCAGCGGCTACGAAATCGGAATGCGCGCGCTGAAAGCGACCGTTTACTATTTCGACCGTGACCAGAAACTTTCGTTCCTCGGCCAGCGGGTTCTGCGCTCGCTCCAGTTGAATCATCCAAACGACCTGATCGGGTGGGCGCTGAACGCCCAAAAGAATGACGTGGCGGAACTGGCGATCGAGGTCTTCTCCGCCTGGGAGAAAAAAGACAAAATCGCCACCGACATCCTGACGGGCGCTGCGGCGAGCCTTGCGCAGGATGCCGTCGATTGCGCGCGCCGCCTCGCGACCCAGCGGGTTACCGTTCAGTTCATTTTGAGTGGCGGAATTTTGCTCAAGCAGCCGAAATTCGCCGCGATGGTTCGCCGTCGAATCCTACAGAAATGGCCCAAGGCCGTCGTCGCGCCATTGGATCGCGAAAGTGTCTGGGGCGCGATCGATCTGGCCAGGACGCACCTGCACCCCGGGAAAGCGGCACGGAACAACGTCAAGGCGGCCAAACCAAAATGCATTTCCTCCATCGCGGCAGCCTTCGCCTTATCTCCGACCGAAGAACGAAATCCACTTTCAATTGATCTGGACCGCCTTCCTGTATCAAAGGCAATCGAACTGATGCTGAAAGAGGACGAGAGAATTCCATGGGCCATTTCCAAGGAAGCTGGGAAAATCGAAGAAGCCATCGGATACATCGTCAAGGCATTCAAACAGGATGGCAGACTGTTTTATATCGGGGCAGGAACGAGCGGCCGGCTCGGCATCCTGGACGCAAGCGAGTGCCCGCCCACCTTTCGCACTCCGCCCCACATGGTGCAGGGCATTATCGCAGGCGGACAGACCGCGATCTGGAAAGCAGTCGAGGGCGCCGAGGACAACACGCGCGCGGGTGAGGAAGCGATGCGATTTAACGGGATCGGCAGGAAGGATGTCGTGGTGGGCATCAGCGCCAGCGGAAGAACGTCGTTCGTGTGGGGCGCGCTGCTCGAAGCCAAACGGCGCGGCGCCAAGACCGTCCTGCTTTGCTTCAACCCGCACATGAATCTGATGACGGGGAACCGCCCTCACCTCATCATCGCTCCAAACGTCGGGCCGGAAATCCTGACCGGCTCAACGCGGTTGAAGTCCGGCACGGCCACAAAACTGGTTTTGAATATTTTGACGACGATCGCAATGGTTCGAATCGGAAAAGTTAAGAGCAACCTGATGATCGATTTGAATCCGTCGAACGTGAAGCTTCGCGACCGCGCGGTGCGAATCGTCCAGGAGTTGACGTCCGTCGAGGCCATCGCCGCCAAAGTCGCGCTGGAAAAATCCGACTGGGTGGTCAAAGACGCCTGCGGAATGCTCCATTGACCCCGTCAATGCCCGCCGCACCAAAATGATTTCTCCTCTTTTATTTTCCGGGGCGTCGTGATTTACTCGATCCATTGAACGCCACTCTGACCATTTGGGATAAGCTGACGCGGGTTGTGATTTTTCTGCTGCTGATCGCAGCCGTGCTCGGGATCGCGCTCTGGTATTCGCCGGTGATCAAAACGAACGAGCGAATGCGCAAGCAACAGTTGGATCTCGATACCAAAATCGAAAAGGAACTTGAGACCGCGAAAAAACTGGATGCTTCGATCAAGGCATTGCAGGATCCGCGGACGGTCGAACGGCTCGCGCGGGAAAAACTGAGCTACGCGAAACCGGGAGAAACGGTCATTCACTTCGAGGCCCCGCCCACGAACAGCAGTCCCGCTCCGCGCTGATCGCCGCCGCCGACTCAAACCGTCATGATTTCTTTTTCTTTGGCCGCGACGTGCGCATCGATCTTGCCGACATATTGGTCGGTGAGTTTCTGAACTTCCTTTTCGGCCGCCTCCACCTGGTCTTCGGTCACAGCGTTCTTGGCTTCCTTCTTTAAGTTCTCCAAAGCATCGCGGCGCACATGGCGTATGGCGACGCGTCCGTCCTCGGCCATTTTCTTGACGACCTTCGTGAATTCCACGCGTCGTTCCGTGCTCAGTTCCGGCAGGACGATTCGAATGAATTTGCCCTGAACCGCCGGATTCAATCCGAGGTTGCTCTTTTGAATGGCTTTTTCGATCGGCTGAATCGAGGTCGTGTCCCACGGTTGAATCATCAACATGCGCGGCTCGGGCGCGGTAATTCCGGCCAGCTCGCGGATGCGCATGTGCGATCCGTAAACTTCCACGAGAATGTTCTCCACCAGCGAGGGCGACGCCTTTCCGGTGCGAACCCCGGCAAATTCGTTCTGCACCACCTCCTCGGTCTTGATCATCTTCTCTTCCGCTTCCAACAAAATGTCGTCGAGTGCCATAATTTTTTCCTCTTTATCTTAATCCTAATCTTACTCTTAAACTGAAACATCATTAAACATTGAGATTAAGATTACGAGTAAGATTAAGAAATCATCCCGTCACCAGCGTCCCCACTTTTTCGCCGAGAACAACCCTCTTCAAATTGTGCGACTTGAACAAATCGAAAACGATGATCGGCATCTTGTTGTCCATGCAAAGCGAGAAGGCAGTCGAGTCCATCACCTTCAATTGCTTTTGCAGCGCCTCAAGATAGCTGATTTGAGTGAAACGCCTGGCCTTGGGATGCTTCTTCGGATCCTTGTCGTAAATGCCATCAACTTTCGTCGCCTTCAAAATGACCTCCGCGCCCATTTCGTTCGCGCGCAGGGCAGCGGCGGTGTCGGTTGAAAAATAGGGATTGCCGGTGCCGGCGCCAAAGATGACGACCCGCCCTTTTTCCAGATGGCGCACCGCGCGCCGCCGGATGAAAGGCTCGGCCACCTGCACCATGGTGATGGCCGTCTGCACACGCGTCGCAACGCCATCTTTTTCCAGCGCATCCTGCAACGCCAGCGAGTTGATGACAGTGGCGAGCATGCCCATGTAGTCGCCCGTCGCGCGTTCGATGCCGCGCTCGCTCCCCGCCAGCCCGCGAAAAATATTGCCGCCACCGATCACGATGACCACCTGCACTCCCAGCTTTCGCACCTCGCCGATTTGTTGCGCCATGTCGCGCACCGCGTCGGGATTGATTCCAAACCCGGCCTCGCCGCCGAGCGCTTCCCCGCTCAGTTTAAGCAGGACACGACGATATTTCGGCTGATGGGTTTTCTTCATTAGATTGAAAATGCAAAAATCCGGCTGCTGTTTCGGAGCTGGTTGTACCAAGCCCCTGAGTCATCGTCAATAAATGCTCAGTTTTCCACGGGGCGGGCGCATCTAAATTCCGTGTGGCGCATCACTCTCATTAACACCGTGGCTTTAGCCCGGTGTCTGGCCCACGATGAGAGATTCAGCGCTTTCAATGGCTTATCGAAACCCGCGGCGAAGCCGTTGAAACGGCCGAATCTATTTTCCACACGATTTCACCGGGCTAAAGCCACGGTGTTAATGAGAAATTTAAATCTAGATGCGTCAGCCCTGAGTTTTTCCACCTCGCTTCCGGCGGCGGAGAATCTGACTGGCGACCTTGAAGCCGTCTTCCGCCTTCTTCGCCCACTCACGCGTGATCGGCTTCATACAACCGCGCGCTGCCGGACCGGCTGGCGCAGCCGCTCGTCCATCAACCGGCCTTCGCTTGCGCAAGCACCCGGCGGGCTTTGGCCTGGAGAATTCCGATCAGCGTGCCGGCCTGCACGTAAGCCTCGTATTCGGCGCGTTCATCGGGGTGAGCTGGCCTTCGTTGCACTTCTCCGCCAATGCCTCCACGCGTGCCTGCGTCCGCTCACTCACCTGCATCCCCACGAGCGCGCGCGCCGTCTCCAATCCAAAACAACGGCTGACCGGTTCGAGCATCTCCTCCAGAACCGCGCTGCCATGTCCGTTTTGCATGGGAGAGCATAAATGGCTGGAGCGGAAAGGCAACTGCGCAACCGTGCTCGCCGCGCCGAAAACTCTCAACAATAAACTCTCAACATGTTTCCGCACTCCGCGTTCCGCACTCCGCGTTTTTGCCAGCTTGTCGCGCCGAAATCCGATGAAGGCGGAACTTGTCGCGCCGAAGTCGGACGAAGGCGGATGCTCACAGAAAATTGTCCGCAAGTTCTTTCGGTGGGGCGGGGAGGGAGGAAGTTTGGAATTGTGAACATTCCGGAAACGGGCTTGTTTCCGTTCATTCGCAGCGGGTAGAACGATGCTTGCAAAAGCCGGGGCGGTGACGGACACTCACGATATTCCAATTGCACCAGACCTCATCGAAGAAAAAGTGCTCCACTGGCCAGCGGCGCGGCGAATCAAACTTGCCGAGAAACTCATGGCGAGCGTCGAGGATTTTGCCACGCCTGAAATCGAAGCCGCTTGGAACACCGAGATCGCGTCCCGCGTGACGGAAATTCGCACGGGCCGCGCAGAAGAAATCCCGCAAGAAGCTCCATGAAGCGCGCCGCCTATCACCGACTGGCCGCCGCCGAACTCATTGAGTCGGCCCGCTTCTACGACCAGCGACGACCGGGGCTGGGCGACGAATTCATCTCGGCAGTGGAGGCGGTGCAGGAATTGATTCGCTCGCAACCTCAACTCGGCAGACGCGGACTTCTCGACACGTTCAGCTTTCGCACTAAGCGTTTTCCATTTCGCATCGTCTATGAATTAGCCCGCCCGCATCTGGATTGTCGCGGTGGCGCATTTGAGTCGCCGACCCGGGTATTGGGCGCGACGGTTGGCGTGAGTCTCCGGCTTCATTCCGCACTCCGCGTTTCCCCCAGCTTGTCGCGCCGAAATCCGATGAATGCGGATTCCCTTCCCAAAGAAAATTCTCCGCCACTTCTTCCGGTGGGACGGGACGCCCTTTGAAGTTGCAGGCTTGAATTACCCGCCGACAAGATGAACCCGGATGAATTCCTCCGGTGCCATCGGCTTGGGTTTGTATCCGGCGGACTTGAGCGCGGCAAAATGCGCGTCGTCCGTCACGACAGAATCCGCTTCTGCGGCAATCGCGCAGTCGCAGAATTTATTGTCGTCCGGGTCTTGGGAGATGACCGCAAACCGGAACTGCGGCTCGATCTGCCGGATGTTGCCGTGAAGCTGGTCGAGTAATTCCAGCAACGCCTCAACCTCGCGCCAACGTTCGGCACCGGAAAGTTTCACCGTGACTTCCTCATATTCGAGCAGGATTTCGTTGGACACCGCCAGCGTGAGCCGGCCCTCCAACATCGCGCTGAGAATCTAATGATACGGCTGCTTCCGCCCGAAGATTTGCAGAAAGACGTTTGTGTCGAGGCAGACCGTCATGCGTAACGGTGTTCCGCCCGGAACTGCCGCACCAACTCCGCCACACGCCGCAGCTTGCCCTGCGCGTGATCCGCATCGAAAGCCTCACCCAGGCGGTCGGCGGCCTGCTCCGCTTCGAGTTGCAGCAACACGCGGTCAAGCAACACGAGTTGCTCGCCGTTCATGCGCTCGATCTTTTCGTGCAGGACGGGCTTGAGCTTTTCCGGCTCCACTGGCGCGGAGGCATGGCTGCTTTTCATGTCGGGACAATACAACGGCGAAATGGGGCTGACAAGACGGCGATGAATCGTGAGCCAGACGCCCCCGCATACCGGCAAAGGGCTGCTGACTTCATTCCGCACTCCGCGTTCCCGCCGGCTTGTCTCGCCGCAGGCGGACGCAGGTGGATTCCAATTGCACAGAAAACTGTCCGCCAGTTCTTCCGATGGGGCGGGGAGGCGGGAAGTTTGGGAACCGCCCGCGAATGGGGTTTGGCCTTACGGCGGAAGAAACACGGAATGAATCCCCACGCGGGTCGCGAAGTCGTGCTGCTGTTTGTCGGCGGTGACGAAATGCTCGAACCCAAATTCCATCATCGCCACGTGTAGCAGGTCAGCGGTTTTGACCGGAATCGTTTGTCCGTGTTTCCGGGAAAGTTCCAAGGCCGCGTCGAACGCCTCCTCGTAATCCACTTCAAGCCGGGCCACGATTCCGTTGGCCGGGTCCTGCTCCAGCAACGTCAACCCGGCTTGAAACTGTGCCGCCGTCAGGAGTGGCTGACCGGTTGGTCCCCGGAGCCATGTCTTGCGCCGCGCGACATGGAGCATCTCCACCTCGTTGAAGCGCGACAACAAAATAGGCGGCTGATATTGCAGCACGATGGTCTGGGCGGCGGGCGTGTTGGGTTCCTGCCAATACAGCTTGAACAGCAATCCGCTGTCGAAGTATGCCCTCAAAACCGATCTTCCTTGTCTTGCGCGAGCAGTTCTGTGGCCGTGGGACCGGCGACAGGCGCGGGATAGTGCGCCGCGAGGCGGGCTGCGAAATCCGGCCACTTCAACCTGCCGTTACCCGGCTCAGCCTGGAGCGGCGCGGCGGGAGATGTCAGCACGACCCACGGCTCTCCGCCGCGCGTGACCAGGATTTTCTCGCCGTTGTGGGCGAGATCGGAATACTCATCGAACTGCTGCACCGCTTGTTGCGCGCTGATGGTTTTCATCTTCGCCAACAGTGGCGCGCCGCGAGCGGAGCGTCAAGCCGGCGTGGATGGAGAAATCCGCACTCTGCGTTCCGTATTCCGCGTTTCCAACAGCTTGTCGCGCCGAAATCAGATGAAGGCGGATTCTCTTCTCACAGAAAACTCAACTGGACTTGGCAGGGGAATGATAGTCAGAGGAATTCTCCATTCCCTTGCCAAAAATTCTCCTGACTACGGACCTGGCGGGCCAGGCGGAACTTGTCTCGCCGAAGTTTGACAAAGGCGAAAATCAGACGGAGACGGATTCTCACAGAAAAAAGTCCGGAAGTTCTTTCAGCGGGCGGGGTGTCGGGAAGTTTGAAAGCGTTGCCAAATCCGATCTACGCTCCCAACCCATCTGCGGCGCTAAACCACTTGCCAACACTCACCAGCAAATTTAGATTCGACCCATGAGCAAAGCCGAGATTTTGAACGAACTGCCCAAACTGGGACTGCGAGAACGTCGCGAAATTTTTGAGCGCATCGGCGAGATGGAAGAGCAGGACTTGCTCAAAGGCGGCGAGCCCACCGCCGAGGAAAAGGCGCTGCTTGATCGCGAGTTGGAAGAATTTCAGAAAAATCCTCAAGCGGGTTCGACGTGGGAGGAAGTTGAAGCCCGACTGCGCAAACCGACTCGTCCGTGAGCTGGCGCGTCATCATCCGGCCCAACGCGGAGGCGGACGCGCGGGAAGCGCGGCACTGGTATGAGTCTCGGCGGATAGGGTTGGGTGATGAATTGCTGGAGGAAATCCGCCACGCGGTTCATTTGCTGGAGGAACACCCAGAGCGCCGCCCCATTTACTATCGCGGCTTCCGTCGTTTGCTCACCGTCCGTTTCCCCTACAAACTTTTCTACCGTTTCGAAGGCGACCACGTCATTGTCTTTCGCATCCTGCACGCCAAACGGGATCATCGGCGGCAACTGGGTAATTGATCGTCGCGCCGAAGGCAAACGAAGACGGCTTCCATTCTCACAGAAAACTCAACTGGACTTGGCAGGGGAATGATAGTCAGAGGAATTCTCCATTCCCTTGCCAAACATTCCTCTGACTAAGGCACTGGTTTGTTTAGACGGAACTTGTCGCGCACCGCATCGGGATTGATTCCAAACCCGGCCTCGCCGCCAAGCGCCTCGCCGCTCAGTTTAAGCAGGACACGACGATATTTCGGCTGATGGGTTTTCTTCATTAGATTGAAAATGCAAAAATCCGGCTGCTGTTTCGGAGCTGGTTGTACCAAGCCCGTGAGTCATCGTCAATAAATGCTCGTTTTTCCCTTCGCTTCCGGCAGCGCGAAAAGGAAACGACGCCTTGCTCGCCAACAACATCACTCGTTTACAAATCAAAATTCAGAACATGGGGGGTAACTTTCGGAAACGAATGTCACTTGTTTACTTCCTGGCCGCCCAAAAGATTCCGCCCGATTGGAAGGGCGCAGTTTCTAAAATCCTGCCAAAATGCTTTTCATTCCGTGTGCGATTCCTAAACTCTGTGACGCTATGTGGGACTGCCTGAGATGCAACACGCGGAACTGGGATGTGAGAGTTCTTTGTCGCCAATGCAGCGGAGACCGTTCCGGTCGGCTTTGCCTTGATCAATGCATATTGACGAAAAAACCTTCGGGCTGCGAATTCTACAGTGTCACGCTCGCTCAGGGAGTGACGCGTTATCTGAAAGTTGCTGACTTCGTTGATATAGAAGTTGAGGAATGGATTACATTTTTTGACCGATTATCACCTCAGCCCCAGATTGAAGGGCCATGGTGCGGAGATCTGGACGGGATTGATTTTGTAGATTTGGCGAAACTGTTCGGAGAAATGAGATGGGGCGATGGTTTTCGTGTTCACCACAGTTTTGCTGTCTTCCATCGCGATTTTGGAGTGCCGTCCGCAGTTTACTACTGTTTTCACTCCAGGCTCTCACTCCGTTCCTTTGAATTTGCCGAATGCGTCGATTCGTGGGTGAAGGAAGCTTGGAATGACTCTTCCGTTGCCGAGTCGTTCGGGGGGTCAGTTCAACATCTGATTCTCGAATATACAAAAGAACCAACCAAGCCCTCTCAATTTCGCTGGGCGATATTCAAGAAGACGCCGTTTGTTCTCAAGCGGCTCGAAACATTGTCACGAGAAAATAGCGGAACGCTTTTTCAAGCGGTCACGATTCAAGAAGCTGAAAAGATTTCAAGCGTGCCCGCGTTAAAGGTTCACGTTCCGTTGCCTAGCGCCCTTCCACGAGCCAACGATCAAGATTTGACTCCTCCTGCCGGACATTGGTTTCCGGCTGAACCAAAACCAAGCGATTCCAAATATCTGGCGTGGAATGATCCGGCTGGACGGGAATATGGTTTTACGCTTGATCACCTGCGGTGGGAAGAATCTGTCAAACAGATCAAGGCTCAAATTGAAGCTGAGAAATTTCTCCAGCAGCGGGAAGAGACTGAGCTATCTCCCTCATCTCTTTCGCGGGCAGCTCGAAATGGTTCAAACGAAGAAGCACTTAAGAGATTTAATTCACCGCTCACCGAGCAGCGATTGGAAATATTCTTGAGAAACTGCCCCTCGTCCGACGGTTGTCAGTGGCTGGAAATCTCGCAGGCGGCAAATTTCACCAATATTTTTTCCGAGCAAAAGCTGACGACAGGATTATGTCGTCAAATTGCCGATAAGATTGAATCTGTTGGATATTGTGTCGAACCAGACGCTCGTTTTGGAGGTGGCATTTACGAATGGAAACAAGTTCTCGGTTTGTTCCGCCCTTTCGGGGGCGACTCGCCAAAACCTTCAACCGCGTATGTTGGTGCGGCAAACCTATTGCGACTTTGTGTTCTGATTTCGGCGGCTGACGGTAAGATTGATGAAATAGAACTCGATGTGTTTCGCAGCGTAATCGAAAACCAACTCGACCTTACGCGAACAGATCACCATCGGTTGGTTCTTTTGGAACGAATGTTAACGAAAGACCCTTCCTCCGCGGCAAAAACGGTGGCTGGCGTCGCCAAATCTCTCCCCGTTCACAAGCGGGCCTTAATCGCGAAAGTGCTGGTGCGGGTCGCGGCGGCTGACGGTGTAATCACGAAAGACGAGCGTCGTGGCTTGGAACGGATTTTTAGGGCGTTTGATCTTTCGTCAGAAACGATGGATCGCCTGATACAGCAGGTCGTTCCAGATTCAGGTGAATTTATAGTACGGGCGACAACCCCATCTCCAGAGAGCAATAAACAAAACCAACTTCCGCCACGCAAAGGAAGCGGCACAAAGGAGATTTCGCGAACGGACCAAGCGGCTGTTGAGTTGGCAGCGTTCAATAAATGGATGAGTTCATACTTGGATTCGATTCCGACACCGGGTCCCGAGCGAATTCCAGAATCAGCTCCTGCGACCCCGCCACAAAGCACCCTTATCGATCCTGTTTTGCCGCGAGCGTTTAATCACCAAGTTGCTGCGACTCCTCCACAAACCTTTGCGCTCGATATGTCAAAAGTGCTGGAAATCACAAACGCAACCAGAGAAGTCGTCGAAATCCTTTCCGTCTTGATGGAAGACGAGCCAGAGAAACCAGCAACACCATCACGAACAGTCATTGTGCCCGCGCCGGAAACCGCGAGAATTTCCAGCGATGGAAAGGCCGTGCCCGAACAGATACGATTCAATGGGCTGGATGTTGCGTTTCACCCGATTCTTGAACGTCTCCTGACGCGCGACTCATGGCCGAAAGCAGACATCAATGCTCTCGCACGTGAGTTTCACTTTATGCCGTTGAACATTCATGACACTCTCAACGAATGGGCGGACGAAGTTCTTGGTGATTTTCTTTTGGATGGTGAAAACCCAATTGTCATCCGCCGTGAATTAATATTGAAAGTGAAGATATAATATGGCCGAAATCAAACGACGCGAACGCGACGCAGTGCTGCAATCGCTGCAAGCAGGACTCGTCCCTCGGGCGGGACTCACTCTCATTCAAGTCGGCCGAAACGACGAAGTGGCGGCGATGCTCAATGATTTAGAGCGTATCGAACAAGGTGGCGCAGCGTTCCGCATCGTGATGGGGCGGTTCGGGAGTGGCAAAAGCTTCTTTCTAAACCTTGTCCGCACGATGGCATTGCAGAAGCGATTGGTAGTAGTCCAGGCGGATATGTCAATGGAGCGGCGCATCCACGCATCAGGCGGTGAGGCCCGCGCGCTGTATTCGGAATTGATGAGAAATCTTGCCACGAAGGCAAAGCCGGAAGGTGGCGCGTTGCGTAACTTGCTCGAAGGCTGGATTTCTGGAATTCAGAATCAGGTGAAAACCGCTGGCGGGAATGACGAGGAAGTGAAACGCCGGATTTTCGAGGACTTGCGGGAATTGCAGAACCACGTTGGCGGATTCGAGTTTGCAGAGGTGTTGTCGAAATACTACGAGGGATACGCAACTGGAAACGATGGATTGCAAGTCGGCGCTCTGCGCTGGTTGCGCGGTGAATTTACCACCAAGACCGATGCCCGTGCTGTGCTTGGGGTGCGCCGGATCATTGATGATGAAAATTTTTACGACAGCCTGAAATTGTTTGCGGCGTTTTGCGTCAAAGCCGGTCATGCCGGACTGCTTGTGAACTTGGATGAAATGGTTGTCCTCTCGCATCGTCTGCCCAGCGCACGCGCACGGCAGGCGAACTATGAAGCTATCCTCACGATGTTGAACGATTGTTTGCAAGGGATGGTCAGGAATCTCGGTTTCATTCTCGCCGGAACGGATGAATTTTTGGAAGACAAGAGACGCGGCCTTTACAGTTACGAAGCGTTGCGATCACGGTTGGCGGAAAACCGCTTTGCCGGGCAAGGCGTAAAAGATTTCTCCGGGCCGGTGTTGCGGCTGCAAAATATGATTCCCGAAGATTTATACGTTTTGCTCCATAATATTCGTTACGTCCATGCTTTCGGCGACGAAACCAAATACATAGTGCCGGATGATGCTTTGAAGGCTGTTTTGAAAAACGCCAGCGAAACTCTCGGTGCGGATTATTACAAGACGCCACGCGAAACCATCCGCTCGTTCGTCGGCTTGCTCAATGTCGTCGAACAGAATCCCGGACGCGACTGGCAGAGTTTTCTCGGCAACGGTTTTCTCGCCAAGCCTGACAAGGCCAGTTCGACTGAGGAAGAAATAGCCAGAGGCGTTCCGCCGCCAAATGACACGGAGGATAATCTCGAAACTTTCAAACTTTGATGAGTAAGGAGGCATTTTCCCTTCTTCATCCCGGCGTCCAGGAAGCGGTCTGGAAAATGGGATGGAAAGAGTTTAAGCCCATTCAAGTCCAGGCCATTCACGCGATCTGTGAAACCAAAAAGCATCTGGTTATCTGCGCACAAACCGCAGGCGGAAAAACCGAAGCTGCCTTTTTGCCCATCATTTCTCAAATCGCCGCCGATCCGCAACCGTCGGTGCAAGCTCTCTACGTCGGGCCGTTGAAGGCGCTCATCAACGACCAGTTTCGCCGATTGGAAGAACTTTGCGCCAAGCTGGAAATTCCCGTTCACCGCTGGCATGGCGATGTGTCCGCGAACCAAAAGCAGGCGCTTCGTGACAAACCCGGCGGCATTCTCCTCATAACGCCGGAATCGCTGGAATCCAACTTCATCAACTTCGGCCTGCAAGTGCCGCGCGTTTATAAACATCTGTCATTTGTCGTGATTGACGAATTGCACAGTTTCATCAACGGCGTGCGCGGCGTGCATCTGCAAAGTTTGTTCAGCCGTTTGGTTACGACCGCTGGTTGTTCTCCGCGCTTGGTTGGGCTTTCGGCAACGCTTGCGAACCCTCAATCGGCATGCACGTTCCTTGCGCCGGACGCAGTGGAATCGGTTCAGGTCATCGGAGACACGTCTGCCAAACGGGAAATTAAGTTTGGCATCAGGACGTTTTTGAAACAGCCATCGGAAGGGAAAACACCTCCACCGCGTCTCACTCCGGAACAGCCCTCCGTTTCTGAGTCCGTGAC
>Ga0163152_10006834_pt1 | contig 12701 bp, 6 predicted proteins | sample OliLakLV19MP8IB2_FD_148635 | JGI IMG/M metagenome (GOLD analysis project Ga0163152, IMG submission 148635) | Freshwater microbial mat bacterial communities from Lake Vanda, McMurdo Dry Valleys, Antarctica - Oligotrophic Lake LV.19.MP8.IB-2 | ecosystem: Environmental > Aquatic > Freshwater > Lake... | reverse complement strand
GAATGTGACTGACACCGCTTCGCCCCCAGCGCCGGTTCTAGGGATCGACACAAGCATTGAACTAATCCAAACGAGAATTCAGCAATGACACCCGTCTTTGTCAATGCCGCCGACGCGCTCGCATTTCCGCTGGGGTTGAGCTTCGACACACTTACTGCTGATTTCCAGATGACGCCCATCGGAAGCACGACGCCGACCGCCAACGCCCCGGAGCCGGCCACGGCGACGCTGCTCCTGCTTGCTGCCACGGTCATGCTCAGGCCGCGGCGATCTGCCGGTGGCTAAGCAAATCTGGCGCGCCGAGGTTGTTGGTTGGGACGCAGCCTTGGCCAGCGTGGGTGAGTTCACAGTCTGCCCACGGGTTTCCATCCGACGGTTGAAGTCCAGGGAAGCGCCAGCCCGGCGAAGGGACGCCATTTCATTGAGCGAACGATCGGGGGCCTCGGAAAAATCTTTCGAGACAGCGCAGGCCCCGTCGCAGCGGGGTGTTTATAGGACGTAGGCCCGCCTCGAACAGGGGTGCTTTACAAGGCGACAGACATATCAACCCAAGAGCCACGGAGGATCGAGCATGACGGCGACAGAGACGGTTTTCGACACGGCGAAGTTCCCGCGGAACGCAAGGGTGCCCACGCGCCCGGCGATCAAGCGGCGGCGGCTGCGATGGTCACTGGCCCTGGCGGTGGCGGTTATGAGCGCGACCGGGCAGCCGGCGGCGCAGGCGGCGCCGACGCCGCTGCTGGTGGCGGGGTCGCCGGAATATGACCAAGTGTCGCAGACGGGGTTAAATGGGACATACGTAATGGTCGCACCCGGCTCAGGCGTCAACAACAGCGGCACTGCGGTGGGGTCCGGCTACAAATACATCGGCGGGGGCTACAAAGGGCTTCGTCCCGTGCGCTGGGATGCCTCGGGAACGGCGGAGGAACTGGGCACGCTCGGCGTGGACAGTGGCGCTTATCAATCGTACGCCTACGCGATCAACGACACCGGCACCGCGGTAGGCCAAGCGTATAAGTACGATGCCGGATTCGAAGGCTACCGCGCCGTCCGCTGGGACGGGTCTGGCACAACGGCGACGGAACTTGGGCATCTGGGGCTTAACAACAGCGGAAGGACACTCGCCTTAGCCCACGCCATCAACGACGAGGGGACTGCCGTAGGGTATTCGGAGAAATATGTCAACGGAGGCTTTCAAGGCAGGCGCGCCGTGCGCTGGGACGGGACGGGTACGGCGGCGACAGAACTGGGGCACTTGGGGTTAAACAGCAGCGGGGCCGCATTTGGCCTCGCCTTCGCCGTCAACGACGCCGGCACGGCGGTCGGACACTCTGAGAAATATATTGGTGGAATCAGTCAAGGCCACCGCGCGGTGCGCTGGGATGGATCAGGCACGGCGGCTACGGAACTGGGGCACTTGGGACTTAACACTAATGGATCAGCATTCGCCGTAGCCTCCGCCGTCAACGACGCCGGCATGGCGGTGGGGTATTCGCAGAAGTACCTCGGCGGATCAAATTTTGGCTACCGCGCCGTGCGTTGGGACGCCGCAGGCACGGCGGCGACGGAACTGGAACACCTGGGCCTGAACGACAGCGGAGGAACGAGTGCCCAAGCCTACGACCTCAACAACACCGGCACGGCGGTGGGGGATTCGCAGAAGTATGTCGGCGGAATTTATCAAGGCCACCGCGCCGTGCGCTGGGACGTATCGGGCACGGCTGCCACGGAACTGGGGAACTTGGGGCTTAACAGCAGCGGAGTAACACTTGCCGGTGCCTACGCCGTCAACGACGCTGGCACGGCGGTGGGGTATTCGCAGAAATATGTCGGCGGGAGCTATCACGGCGACCGCGCCGTCATCTGGCTCCCTGACGCCAGCGCCATCGACCTCAACGACCTGGGCATCATGCCCGTTCCCGCCGGCGGCACTTGGACGCTGGCTCAAGCGAGCGCCCTCTCCTCCGATGGCTGGGTCGCTGGCACCGGCAGATTCGACTCCGATGGCGGCGGGCCTCTCGCAGCATACGATCGCGCCTGGGTCACCCAAGTCGGCCTCGGCACCTGGACCGATGACTTCACCGGCTCCCTCGACGGCACCTGGGGCCGCGGCCGGCAGTGGTCCACGGGCACCCCCGCCATGCAGGTCGGTAACGCCACCTTCATTACCAATGGCAGCTACACCGTCAGCCTCGACCGCGACGAGCTGACCAATGCCGTGCTCATCAGCGCCGGCTCCGTCCGCATCAACGACAACGGCTTCACCCTCACCGCCCTGGGCGGTCTGACCATCGCCCACGGGGCCACGCTGCACGGGGCGGGCACCATCATCGGCGATGTCATGGTCGAGGGCGCCATCAGCCCGGGCAACAGCCCCTGCACCATGCCCATCGTGGGCAACTCAACGTGGGCTTCCGGAGGCTCCCTGTTGTGGGAGATCAACAAGGCCGACGGCGTCCAGGGGGCGGACCCGGGCTGGGACCTATACGACGTCACCGGCGTGCTGACCATCGCCGCGGTCTTGGGCAATGAGTTCATCATCGACCTGGCCACGCTCACGCTGGCCAACAGCGCCGGGCAGATGGACGGATTCAACGAGCTGTCCAATTACAACTGGACGATCGCCACCGCCGATGGCGGCATCGTGGGCTTCGACGCAGGCAAATTTCTGCTCAATACGGCCGGCTTCGCCAACTTTTTTGCAGGTAGCTTCGCCCTCAGCCAGAGTGGCAACAGCATCACCCTCAATTACACCGCGCCGACGCAGACGGCGAGCATGCCTGAGCCGGCGGCAGCGACGCTGGTGGCATTTGGCGGCTTGGCGATCTCGTTGCGTCGCCGGCGCCGGGTGGTTCATTGAGGCGTGCAGTGACACGTGGCGGGAATGCGACATGGGCGGCCGCGACGTTGAGGATCTCAATCAAGGGAGCGCGGCCGCAAGGTAGCGGGTGGCTCTAATGAGGAATGGGTTCCAGAACCCGTCACTCTCGGCGGAGGGCTCAGGCCCGGCGGGAACTGCTCGGTCACGACCCGCTGTCGGGCAGCCTGTTCGTGTTCCGCAGCCGCTCGTCGCAGAGCGTGAAGATTCTCTGGTGGGATAAGGACGGACTGGCGATTTATTACAAGCGGCTGGAGAAGGGAACGTTTCAGTTTTCTGCTGCCGCCACCGGGGGCGAGAAGGTCGTGGCCATCGACTCGGCGGCACTGATGCGGCTGCTGAGCGGGCTGAAGCCGGCGGCGGCGCGGGGCGAGCGCGCAGGTGATGCGCAGGCTTCTCGCATGTGAGGTATTCCGGGGGCGCCCCGGGCGCTGGCCCGCGCTTTGCTAGACAATGGCGGCATGGATGCGCTGACTGAACTTCCTTCTGATCCACAGTCGCTTATCGCGATGATCCGCGCGCAGCAGGCTGAGTTGGCGCATCGCGACGCGGCGATCGCGCAGCGTGAAGCGCAGCTCGAACAGGTCAAGCGCGAGGCGGCCGACCAGCTCGAGGCGCTGCGGCTCAAGCACCAGGCGGAACTGGCCGCGGTCCTGCGCCGCTTCTACGGCCCGCGCAACGAACGCTTCGATCCGACTCAACTGCTGCTGTTCGGCCAGCGCGTCGATCAGACGCCGCTGGATGAAGCGAGCATCGCGCAGGAAGCCGGCGAGGAGCTGGTCACGCGCCGCCTAGGCAACCGGCATAAACATGGGCGCGGCAAGCTGCCCGAGCACCTGCCGCGCATCCGCATCGAGCACGACCTGCCCGCGGAACAACAGCCCTGCCCGTGCTGCGGCGGCCAGCGGCACAAGATCGGCGAAGAGGTCAGCGAGCAGCTCGAATACATCCCCGCCAGCTTCAAGGTGCTCCAGCACGTGCGCTTCAAGTACTCCTGCCGGCACTGCGAGCAACACGGCACGGGCACGCCGATCGACATCGCCGAGAAACCGGCGCAGCCTGTAGACAAGGGTCTGTGCGGCCCCCGGCCTGCTCGCCTACATCATCACCAGCAAGCTGGGCGATCACCTGCCGCTGTACCGCCTCGAACACATCTTCGCGCGCAGCGGCGTGAGCATCGCCCGCGGCACCATGTGCGCCTGGCTCGACGCGGCGGCTCAGCTCGTCACCCCGCTGGTCGAACTGATGACGCAGCGCGTGCGGCAGTCGAAGGTGATCCACACCGATGAGACGCGCGTGCCGATCCAGGCACCGGGAGAAGGTAAATGTCGCAGCGGGCGCATCTGGACCTACATCGGCGACGCCGCTTCCGGGGCTTCCGGGGCTTCCGGGGCTTCCGGGGGTCCGTACATCGTGTACGACTACACCCCCGACCGCACGCGCGCCGGGCCGAGCAAATGGCTCGCCAGCTTCCGGGGGTACCTCCAGGCCGACGCCTACGGCGGATACGACGGCATCTACTGCAAAGGCGATGTCATCGAGGTCGCCTGCTGGGCCCATGCGCGGCGGAAGTTCTTCGACGCCAGGGAGACCGATGGCCGCCGCGCCGCCGAGATGCTCGGCATGGTGCGCGAGCTCTACGCGGTGGAAGACACGGCGAAGGAGAAGATCGCGGCCTTAGCGAAGGGGCGCGGCATGGATGGTGTCACACACGACGAAGGCGATGCTCTGCGCCTTGAGTCCAGGCAGCGCAGTGTGCCGATCCTCGAAAAGATCAAGACATGGCTCGACGCCGAACTGCAACTCGTCCTGCCGCGCAGCCCGATGGCCGCCGCCATCAATTACACGCTGAACCAGTGGGCCGCACTGAACCGCTACGTCGAACAGGGCTTTTTGAACATCGACAACAACGCAGCCGAGCGGGCCCTCAAGCGCATCGCCATCGGTCGCAAAAACTGGCTCTTCGCCGGCAACGACCACTTCGGCGGAGTCACCGCGACGCTCTACTCCCTGATCGCCAGCGCCGAGCGGCACGGCCTCGACCCGCAGCGCTACCTGACCAGCGTGCTGGCCCGCATCGCGGCCATGCCCGTCAGCCAGTTGCCACACCTCTTGCCCGATCAGTGGAAACGCCGAGATATCGACGGAACTCCGATCGGCACCGCATCAGCCTGAACGGACCTAGTCAGCACTACGCTCAGTCACCATCACGCGACGTGTGGTCGGCGGAGCGCACACCGTGGTGGTAATCGGCATGCAAATGGGGTTCTTCCGCACTTCTGGTGAACAGGGCTCTACAAGCGGTGTAAGGGATGCCGAGACCCTTGATTCCGAGCCGCCAACGCCGGTGCGTGGCCCGCTTCCAAGGCAGTCGCGGCAGTTTTCACCAAAAGTGCGGAAGAACCCCATTTCAATGCTGATTACCAAGGTTTACCGGCTTTCCAGCTGGAGACCTCCGATGGCGAATCGACTGCGAGTGGCCGAGATTCATTCGATTTTGACGTTGTATAAGCGTGGCTGGTCCTGCCGGCGGATCGCGCGGGAGCTGGGCGTTCATCGGGAGACGGTGGGCAACTATGTCCGCCGCGGCTGGGACCCGCCTAGGCCAGATCCGGCCACCGGCCGGGCAGCGCCCACCGGCGATTGCGAGGCGGCGGGAGCAGAACCGGCCAAAGCGCCCACCGGCTTGGGCGGGCCGACCGCTTCAATACTCGAGGCAGGCCGACCACCCAGCCGTCTGATGATGCGCGACCGTTCAAAGCAAATGACCATACTCCGTAAGAATTCACGAGGCGGCAGTTGACGGGCCGCCAATGAAAGTCATGTGATCATCCGCCGAGTATCTGCCATTCGTTCATGTGCACGAAATTATCGCCCGTAAGACGGGTGACTGTGAGGCGGATCAGGCTGGCAGTGACGGGGGCGGCTAGCGTGAAAGACGAGAGTTGATCGCCAACCGTTCCTGTGGGAGGCACGATGAGTTGGTAACTGCCGGTCTTGTTGTTCATGTCCTGCTGCGTGTCGGCGATCTCGATCTGCCAGCGATAAGCGGGACTGCCGCCAGCGTGCGAGAAGTACACGCTGAACCCCGCCAGCGTCTGGGGCGTGCTGAAGGCGATCTGGACCTGCGCCGGGTTGATGGCCGGTGTGCGGACAAGCGTGCTGGTGCTGCCATCGAACAAGGCGCTGTACGTACCGATGTCGAAGGTCGAATGCGTGACCGTCGCCTGACCGGCGGCGACCAAGGCATTGATGTCGAGCGCGGCGGGATTTGGGATCGTTACGCGGAAACCGCCGAGGTCACCGGCGGGAACCGCATTCCCATTGATGTCGCGCACCTGGTTCGCCTGCATTTGAATGCGGTAGGTGCCTGCATCAGTTAGGTCCCACGCACCGCCGGGGGGCGTGATTCGATAGGTTGCCGTGCGAGCAGTGCCGCTGGTGGTGGCGCGATCGGCGCCGGCGGTCACCAGTGTTGCCGGTACATTGAAGCCCGCGGGGCCGACCACGCGGATATCGTTGTTGTCGAGCGTTGCCGGGTCGATGGCGGTCTGATCGTAGTACGTCACCACGAACTCATAGCTCGCCGCGCCGGCTTCGCTGACGTTGTCCGCTCCGGCAAAGGCATCTTCGTTCCGCGGCAATCCGGTCCCCGCTTCATAGCTGTTGAAGTCCCAGATATATTTGAACCAGTTGGCCTGGCGACTGTCAGGCGCGGTGCCGTCATTGCGCGGCATCATCCCGAAATACCACGACAGATAGTCGCGATGATCGTCGGAAAAGGTCCCGCTGCTCCATGTATTGCGGCTGACCATCGTCGTAGCGCCGGTCATGTTCGGATAGTTGGCAAAATCAAAGGCCCTCGATTCGACGACGCGGCCATCGCTATAGTCGTAATCGCTATCGGCATTCGCGGGGAAGTGAGTGGTGCCCACGCCGTAGATGCTGCTGCCGGGGGTGTCGCGGAAGTTGCTGCTGAACAGGTCGAACGCCGACGCCGGGCTGGCCAGATTCCACGAGCCGAATGCACGCTGGCCGTGGTTCTCGGTGCGGTGACTGAGATTGTGCATCATCTCCGCGACGCCGCGTTCGTAGTTGAAACCATATCCAGCAATGGCGCGATTGAAGCCGATTTCGGGAAGAGTCGGCCCGTTGATGAAGAACGAATTAGGCCCAGCCATCCACGCTTCGCCAAGCAAGTTGAAGAAGTGGTCGCCAAACATCCAGATCTCATCGATCGTCCCGGCGTTGACCAGTTGGGTCAGGTCCTGTTCCTCCGCGATGGCATAGAAATCGGCAACGCCGTCGTGCCATCCTGTGTTGGTTCGGCGGTTCTGGACATACTCATCGGGTGTATATCGGAAGCCATCGGTGAATATCGGAAACTCATCGAGGTCACGTATCTCAACAATCTGGATATCGACCGCGCCGCCCGTGGCGAACTCAATATCGCGCTCGAACTGCTGCGCCAGCATGTGCGGATCGTTCCAGCCGAAGACCTCGCGAAGAAGCTGGTTGCCCTCCGATGGAATGCGCGGGTCGAAGTTGAGCACGATCGCCCGGACGATCTGCACGGGATTCGTCGGGGTCGGGGCGAACTGTCGCGGGACGAACGGCGAATGCATCAGCGTCATCGCGTTGCCGCCCCCTCCTTCTTCATACTGGACGCGGACGGCGAAGGTGCCCGCCGACAGGGGCGTGGATCGTTCGCCGGCCGTGACGCCCTGGCCCCGGCCCCAGCCGTTGTTCACCAGTTCGTCATCGCTGAACGAACCGTTGCTATCCAGGTCAATCCACATCCGGCTGCCATCGTCACTGACGGTCCCTAGCCACTGGCCGGCACGGGTGACGCGGACAACGCCGTCCCATTGCACCGAGAAGTTCTCCCAGTTGGCGTCGCTGCCGCCGGTCACGCCCACCGCCGCCCGGCTGCCGAAACTGTTCGTGGTGAAGTTGATCGTCGGATCGACGCGTGTGCCCGCAATCGCCTGACTGCCACGCCAGTCATCCGCTACGGCATGGTCGCGGAGGCTTGTATTTACATAACTGCCCATCAGGCCGGGGGTGCTCAGACTGGTATCCGTGAAGAGCTGAACGCCAGAGGAGTTGCCCACGCTGAAATCAAAGACCAGTCCGCCATCCAGCGCATTGCCAGCGATGTCCGTCAAACCGGCGTTGACCATCAACCGGTAATCGCCGTCTGCCAGCGGACCGCCGAGGATCAGATGTGCCGCATTCGGCAACGCTTGCGTCGCCGTTGTGATCGCAATGAATTGACCCGTATCAGGACCGCTGAGTACTTGCAGCAAGTAACTGCCGGTCGCGAATGCCGCCGCGCTCATCGCCTCGGTGAACAGCACATCAACCTCGCTGAACGTTACGGGATTGGGGCCGCTGATCGGTGTGCTGGCCAAGGGCTGCGCGGTATCGAGCGTGAAGTCGAGCGTGACGACCCGCACATTGCCGATTGCATCTTCGGCTTCGACCCACAGGCTATGTTCGCCCTGCGCCAGCCCCTGTCCGCCGTTGATCTGCAACATGGCGTCGGCATCGAGCGCGAGCGATCCGTTTGCCTGGCGGAACGGGAGAATATTCACCGACGCCAGCCCGTTAAGCGAGGCGGTCAACCGCGACAGCTCCGACGCGTCCGTCGCGCTGCCAGTGATCGTCGCATTCATGGTGATGCCGTCTGCGCTGCTCGACCCGGTGTCGTTCGCCAGGGTGATTGTCAACTCCGGCGGGTTCAGATCGTGATCACCCGGCGGGAGGTTGGTGAACTGCAGGTTGCGGGCAAGGATTACATCGTCGCCAAGAATGGTGCCCGAGCCGTTCACGTCGAGGAAGGGGTCGTACTGCGGATGCGTGATGTCGCGGAACTGGGCGTTGCGCACCAGGATCACATCGTCGCCTAGCACCACGTTCGAGCGTGTCACATCTGCGGGCAGAACGTTGAATCGGAACTTGAAGTCCCCGCCCGGTTCGTCATCGCCGGATGCCGCGGCGCCACTGCCGTTGGCCCATTCGCCGTCGAGACGGTTGTTTGCGAAGTCGGTCAGTTCATCGGACAGGTCGATCAGCCACTTGTCGCTGCCTAGCGGTTGTGCGAAGGTCCAGGTTGCGGTGTGCGTGATGACGTCATAGGCAAAATCGGTCGCTGTGAGTGTGCTCACATTGAGTCCGCGGAGGGTCAGGTCCTCCACCAGCACGGCCACATCCTCGCTGAAACGCACCTTGATCTGATCCAGGTTCGTCCATGGCAGCGTCCGAAGCTGATCGGCGGCCGCGAACGGAACACCGTAGCCGCCGTCGCCGAGGCCGGCGGATTGGAGGTGATCGAGGAATCCGCTCGACCACGCGCTGCTTCTGACCAGCACCTCCACCACCTCCGGCGGATCGGGCGCCACGACCAGCGTCTGCGCATCCGCCGCCGTCGGCGCCGCTTCCTCGTGCCCGACGTTGTCTTTGGCAACACTGTAAAACGCGTACGCGTGCCCGACTTCGCCTTCGTACACGCCCTCCGTCTCCGGCGTGTTCGCCAGCCAAACTTCAAACGGCCCGCCGTTGTCTGAAACGAAAACCGTGTAGCTCGCGATGCCTGAGCCGCCCGCATCGTCGCTACCCGTCCACTCGACGAGGAACAAGCCGTCGTATCCCGTCTGGAGCGACAGCACCTGGCTGGTCGCCACGCCCGCGTCGATGGTCACCATCGCCTCGCGGGACGGGTCGGTGCCTTCCTCCGGCGCAAAGGGGTTCACCTGGTTCGTTGCGATCACCTGCTGGCCGTCGAAGCTGATCAGGGCGATGTTGCGTATTTCGGTGCCCGTTGTCAGACCAGGTAGCAGGTCGATCGTGAAGTTGAAATACCCCTTGCCGCGCCCCGTGCCATCCTCCGGTGGCAGGAAGCCGGTGAGCACCTCCGGCGGCAGACTGGTTTCCGGATCGATCGACTGGAACGACGCGAACACCCGCCCGCGCGAGAGGTCGATGCCCGCTTCCAGCTCGACATCGAACGTGCGTCCGTCGATCGTGACGGAGATCACGCCGCTGTAATAGGTGCTGTCCGACAGGATGGTGATGACCGAATCGCCGAAGCCCATTTCGGTCACGCGGAAGCTGGACCAATCCAAGTCAGGCGAGAGGCTGTCGGTGATGGTGACGCGCTGAGCGGGGGCCGTGGCGAATTGATCATATGGATGCCCCGTGATCGGATCGACGCTGGCGGGGCCAATGTTCTCGAAATTGATTCGATATGGAATCCTCGCATCGGATAGTATGAACCGGTGATCTCCGTAACCCGCCGGGCCGATTTTATCGTTGGGATCCGAGGAGCGGACTTCGGAAACCGATTGACTGGACGAGGGGTTGCCGGGGGGAAGAAACGGGGGTCTAATTCCATATACAATCCAATCCAAATATTGAAATACAACCTCGTCAGTATTCAACCAATTACGGATAACGGTGCCTGCAATATATCCTGTAGCAAAACTGCCGTATAGCCATCCTGTGCCGTAGCGAGCACCGTTGAGCCAAAAGCGATCTAGGTAAATCTTTGCATTGCTAACTTGTAAATGTAATCCTCGCATGAATGTTAATGTACTGCCATTCACTCGATTCTTGACACCGACATGCAGTTTATCAAATCCAAAACGAATAGGTTCTGTCGTATGTGTGGATCGAAATGGATCGATCTGGATAAATCCACCAGGTGTCCGAAACAAACCATTAACGTCCTGAGAGTTAATCGGGTCATTGCTTGCGTATCTGTAGCGATTGATGTCGCCACCTCCAATGTCTAACACATCTAGCGAAATGAATCTTGCAGTTACAGGGTTATACGCGCGTGCACCTGTCCGAACTAATTCTCCTGAGTCCGTAACGACACCGCTTGCCCCCAGATACCCAAACTGAAATACTTCCTCTCCGCCTCCGAGAAGGTTGCTTCCAAATGGATCATAGGCATGTTGTCGACTTAGTATCCCAGCTTGATCTGTTATGCCGACGACGGATGCAATTATTCCATCAAAATCAATAAACGAGCGCGGTCCACCCACGCCAACTTCGCGCGCGACGACGCCATACCCATGAAATATTCGCGCGACCATCGAGTTGTTTTCATCATTCTCGACCAGGATGTCATCCGGCCGTAGCGCGTCCACAATGAACCGTGGGAGGCCGCTGGCGTCAGTCGCAGTGATACGATTCCCCAAAGCATCGTATTCGAACTCACCCCAGTCCTGGGAGTCTTGGAAACTATCGCGGCGCACTAAACGATTGAGTTCATCAAACTGATAACTTGCTGTGCCGTCAAAGGTGAGGTTCCCGTCGGCGTCATATGTATATGGTGTCCCGCCAACACTGGTATACTGATTCAGTGCATTCATCACATACTCCGTCGTCACCCCGTTCTTAATCGTGCGAATGCGATTGCCCAGTGCGTCATAGAAGTATTCCAAGTCCTGATCTTCGATCGCGGGGTTGATCGAATCAAACACCGCATGCGTGAGCTGGCCTGTCGCGTCGTATTTGTAGGTCCACAGGCCGTCGATCGTATCCATGCTCGTCCGCCGGCCGCGGTTGTCGTAGGTGTAGTCGAAGAAGGAGTTGAGCGTTGTTTCGTCACGGTGGTTCTTCAGGCTCAGAATCTGGCCGGCCGCGTCGTATTCGTAGGTAGTGAACGTGCCATTGCCCTTGTCGATCCGGCTGAGTCTACCCCCGGCGTCGTAGCTGTAGGTCACGAGGATGGCATCCGTCTCATCGCGCAAGCGGAAGAGGCGTCCCGCTTGGTCGTACTCATACTTCGTCGCCCGGCCGTCCTGATCGACCATCTGGATGCGGCGCCCGAAGGCGTCGTAGGTGTAATCGAGGAACCGGCCGTTGGGGTACGTGACACGCGCCAGTCGGTCGCCGTCGGTGGCGGGTTCGTAGCTGTACGTGGTCGTCTCGGCGCCGTCGAGGATCGTGGCGAGGTTGCCGCGGGCGTCGTACGTAAAATCGACAAAGCTGCCGTCGTCAAATGTCTGCCGGTTGACCTGCCCGGCGGTGTTGTACTGATAACTCATCACCTGCCCGCGGCGGTTGGTGTACTGCTGCGGCAGGCCTTGAGGGTCGTAGTCGCTGTACCGCTCGACCGAGTTGTTGGCGTAAGTGGTCGCCAGCAGGTTCCCCGCCGCGTCGTAGCTGTAGCGAGTCGTGTTGCCCTTGGCGTCGGTGAGCTTGGTCAGGCGGTTGAGCGAGTGGCCATACTCAAAATGCGACGTGTGCCCAAGTTCATCGGTCAGGGTGGTCAGGTTCCCGGAGGGGTCCCACTTGAACGCCTGCGATTCGCCGGTGGGCAGCGTGATGCCGGTCAGGCGAGAGTGGTTGTCGAATTGCGACTGTGTGATATTGCCGAAGGGGTCTTGGACTTTCACGAGCAGGCCGCGGTGGTCGTAGAAAAGCGTGGTCGTGCCCAAACCGTCATTGACAAAGACTGAACCCACCGTGTCATAGCTGAAATCGACGACTTCCTGGTTGCCGGTCTTGTAGGTCAGATCGACCCGGCCCATGCTGTCGTACTGGAAGAACTGCGCGGTGCCGCCGCGCTCGATAGAGGTGAGAGCATGGAGCGCCGCGGCCGGGCCGGTGGTCTGGTAGGTGTAGTTGGTGACTTTGCCATCGTCGGTGGTGACGGTGAGCAGATAGTTATCGGTGGGATCGTAAGTGTAGATTGTCGAGCGGCCGGTCGATTCGGTGACGGAGGCAATGCGGCCCGCGCTGTTGTAGGCAACGGTGATCGTCGCACCGCTGGTATGGGTCAGCGTGGCCAGCAGGCCATCAGCATTGT